>ENA-OQIJ01000010-OQIJ01000010.1-human-gut-metagenome-genome-assembly--contig:-NODE-10-length-96464-cov-8.997021_pt1 | contig 96464 bp, 92 predicted proteins | sample MGYA00242582_ERZ504747 | MGnify/ENA primary metagenome ERZ504747 (study PRJEB26092, sample SAMD00036435) | human gut metagenome | host: Homo sapiens | study: EMG produced TPA metagenomics assembly of...
GGCACCGGATGGCGGCAAACGGTCCAGATTGCGCGAAAATGCGCCTGACATTTCACTGCTTTTTCCACCTGTCTTCTTGTTTTCAAACAGAAAACCTGCTCTGGCCTGATTGCCAAAGCAGGTTTTTCTACAGGCTGAAGGCCACAGCAATGCTGTGGCCTTTTGAAAAGCGGTCAGTTGTCCTGTTCGAATTTCAGCACCGAGCCGTCGGTGGCGCTGATTTCGTATTCATATTCCAGATTGCCGGACTTGAAATCGATGGAGTAGTGGGGAACATCATCGTCCAGCTCGCTGTCCATTTCCAGCTCCCGGATGGCGGACTGATCCAGCCCGGCGTGGCTCAGGGCCTTGGCCAGCGCTTCGTCGGCGCTGATGAAGCTGCCGGAAGCGGCGGTGGCCTTGTTCTCGCCCTTCAGAACACTGCCGGTGCTGCCGTCGATCTCGTATTCATACCGGGTGTTGTTCGCCTGGAACTTCACCTCATACTGGATGCGGCCGTCGTCCCAGTCCCGCTCAATGAACAGGTTCTGCACCTGATCTTCGGTCAGGCCCGCGGCGCTGAGCGCGGCGGCTTTGGCGCCGGTCTCGCCAATGTCGGTGGAGGTGGCGCTGCTGCCGCTGCTGCCGGAACCGGCGCTGATGGCGGTGGGGGCGGCATGGGCTTCGGACTCATACTGACGCACGGTGCCGTCCGCGTTGATTTCGTATTCGTATTCGGTGCTGCCCTGCCAGAAGTCCACCTCGTACACCCGCTGGCCGTCGTCCCAGTCCAGCTTGGCGGTCAGGCCGGTCACCTGATCGGCAGAAAGGCCCGCGTGCTTCAAAGCGGCGGCCTTGGCAGCCTCTAGGCCCACGTCGGTGCCGCTGGTGGCCACGCTGCCGGAGGAGGCGTGCTCCTCCTTCTCGCTCTTCAGAATCTGGCCGGAGCCGTCCACCGCGCAGAAGTATTCGGTGCTGCCGGCCCAGAATTTCACCTTGTACACAAAGCGCCCGTCGTCGTAGCTGGGAATCACCACGATGCCCTCTGCCTGATCCTCGCTCAGGCCAAAGGCGGAGAGCGCGGCGGCCTTGGCGGCGGCCTGATCGATGGAGCCGTTCTGGCCTGCGGCGGCGGTGTAGGTCTCGGTGTGATTCTTCACAATCTCGCCGGTGGTGGCGTCCACGTCGTATTCATATTCCACGTTGTTGGCCCAGAATTCCACCTCGTAGACCATCCGGCCGTCCTCCACGTCGAAGTCCACCTTGGAAACGGTCACCTGATCGGCGGTCAGGCCCGCGTGGGCCAGGGCGGCATTCTTGGCTACCTCGGTGCCGATGTAGCCGCCGTCGCTGGCGCGGCCGGTGGAGCTCACGGTGGAAAGGGTGGTGGCCTGGCTGGAGAGCAGCAGGTTCAGATCGTTCACGGTGCGGCCGGCCAGGCTCTCAAAGGTGAGGGTGGGGTTCTGATCCACCAGCTGCTGGATCAGCTGTGCCTTGCCCAGCGAGATGCCGTATTCGTCGGCCTTGGCCTGCAGATCCTGATTCTGGTTCACCACCTGGCTCAGGATGGCCCCGTTGATGGAGCTGGAGGTCATCACCGCGTTCACCGTCTCGGTGAGCTGGCTTTCCAGCTGGGCGGCGCGGGTGGCGTCGTCGTCCTCCACGGTGATCAGGATGGAGTTGGCCAGCTCATCCACATAGCCGTTTTTCAGCAGCGAGCCCATCAGGGCGTTCACCGCCACATCCAGCGTGGAACCCTTCAGGTCCATGCCGTCCAGCACGGCGGCGGCGTCCTCGTTCAGGGCGGTGGCCCGCAGCACCCGCTCGCGGCTGTTCAGTACCAGCTCGATGCTGGGGTTCACATCCAGCGAAACAACGGACGCGGCGGTCTGGGACTGATTGTAGTAAACGGAGCCTCCGCCAATGGCCAGAACCAGGCAGGCGGCAGCGGCCAGAGCGGCCAGACGCAGGGGCTTGCGGTTTTTCTTTTCGGGATTCTGATTCGTCATGGGGATCACGTTTCCTTTCCGGTCATCACAGCGAAGGAGAACGCTTTCCACGTCGTTGGGTGCCGCGTGTTCCAAAGCGGTGCGCAGCGCCTGTTCCACATTGCGGTCGGTCATTGCGCGTCATCTCCTTCCAGAATGGTTTTCAGCTTTTTCAGGGACCGGTGATACTTGGAAAGCACGGTGGGAAGCGCCAGATCCAGAAACTGGGCGATCTCCCGGTGCTTGAGCCCGCACACCGCGTGCAGCACCACAATGTGGCGCTCCTCGTCGGAAAGGCGGGCCAGCGCCGCGCCCAGCACGGTGCGGTCGTCGGCGGTCAGGGTTTCGCTCTCGATGGAAAAGGCGGACCACTCAGCCTCGGAAAGATCCTGAATGCGGGCCGCACTGCGCAGCCGCCCCAGCGCCAGATTCCGGGCGATGGTGAGCAGCCATGCCATGGGCTTGCCCTGCGGCCGGTAGGAGGGAGCGGCGGCCCACACCTTCACGAAGGTATCCTGGGCCACATCCTCGGCCTCCGCGCCGTTTTTCAGGTAGGAGAGAGCCAGACCATAGACCGCCGCCCGGGTACGGCGGTACAGTTCGGCCAGATCCTCCCGGCTGCCGGCAGCAATGCCGCCGATCAGCGCCTCCAGCTCCCCGTTGGGGTTCGCGGCACGGGCCTCCTGGGCCATTGCGCCAAGCACAAGTATCATATCGGTTGTCTCCTGTCATTCAAGTAATGCACGGAACGGAACGTTTATTGCATCGCTGTCAAAAAAATTTTTGGAGGGCGGCAAAAGCCGCTTCCCGCCTTTATTATACGGCCCGGCAAAGCCGCTTTGCAAGGGGAAAGCAAAGCCCGGCGGGCCCGGCAAAAAAAGACCCCGCAGGGCGGCCATAAGCGGCAGCCCTGCGGGGCAAAACAGAATGAAGAAGGAAACAGCTAAGAAAATAAGGGGAAGAGAGATCAGCGCCGGCCGGAAACCTTCAGGCGGGCCATGGCGCGGGCCAGAGCAGCCTTGGAGTGATAATACTCCTCCACGCTCTTCTTCTGGCGCATGCGCTCCTCGGCGCGCTCCTTGGCTTCCTGGGCGCGCTTGGCGTCGATCTCCTCGGGCTTTTCGGCGGTGCTCACCAGCACGATGGCCCGCTCGGGCATGATCTCCACAAAGCCCTGGCCGATGGCGGCAACGTGCCACTCACCGTCTACTTTATAGCGCAGCTCGCCGGGCTCCATGGCGGTCACGGCGGGCTCGTGGCCCGCCTGCACGCCGTACAGACCGTCGATGGCCGGAATCACCAGCTCCTGGGCGGGGCCGATGTAGAACTGGCGCTCGGGGGTGATGATCTCCAGAAACAGGTCAGCCATCAGATCGCCCCCTGTGCACGGGCCTTCTCACGCACGTCGTCCACGGTGCCCACGTTGGAGAACGCGGTTTCGGGGTACTGATCCAGCTCGCCGCCCAGAATGGCTTCGAAGCTGTTGATGGTCTCGGCCAGGGGCACATACTTGCCCTGCAGGCCGGTGAACTGCTCGGCCACGAAGAAGGGCTGGCTGAAGAACTGCTGGATGCGGCGGGCCCGCTCCACGGTCTTTTTGTCGTTCTCGCCCAGCTCTTCCATGCCCAGAATGGCGATGATGTCCTGCAGCTCCTTGTAGCGCTGCAGCAGCTCCTGCACGCCGCGGGCCACGTTGTAATGGCGCTGGCCCACCACATCGGGCTCCAGAATGCGGCTGGTGGACTCCAGAGGATCCACAGCGGGGTAGATGCCCTGCTCCACGATCTTACGGCTCAGCACGGTGGTGGCGTCCAGATGGGTGAAGGTGGTGGCGGGCGCGGGGTCGGTCAGGTCATCGGCGGGCACATAAACGGCCTGCACGCTGGTGATGGCTCCGTTCTTGGTGGAGGTAATACGCTCCTGCAGAGCGCCCACCTCGTTGGCCAGAGTGGGCTGGTAGCCCACGGCGCTGGGCATACGGCCCATCAGGGCGGATACCTCGCTGCCGGCCTGCACGTAACGGAAGATGTTGTCGATGAACAGCAGCACGTCCCGCTTTTCCTTGTCGCGGAAGTACTCGGCCATGGTCAGGCCGGTCAGGGCAACGCGCATACGGGCTCCCGGGGGCTCGTTCATCTGGCCAAAGACGAGGGCGGTCTTTTCCAGAACGCCGGACTCGCTCATCTCGCGCCACAGGTCGTTGCCCTCGCGGGTACGCTCGCCCACGCCGGTGAAGATGGAGTAGCCGCCGTGCTCGGTGGCGATGTTGCGGATCAGCTCCTGAATCAGCACGGTCTTGCCAACACCCGCGCCGCCGAACAGGCCGATCTTACCGCCGCGGGCGTAGGGGGCCAGCAGGTCGATGACCTTGATGCCGGTCTCCTGAATCTGAACCACGGGGCTCTGATCCACGAATTTGGGGGGCTCGCGGTGGATGGACCACTTCTCGGAGTCGGTCACTTCCTCGCGGCCGTCGATGGCATGGCCCAGCACGTTGAACATGCGGCCCAGGCATTTTTCGCCCACGGGCACTTCGATGGGCGCGCCGCTGGCGGTCACTTCCACGCCGCGGCCCAGGCCCTCGCTGGGGCTGAGCATGATGCAGCGCACGGTGTTGCCGCCCACATGCTGGGCGACCTCCATGACCTGCTCGGCGCCGTTCAGCTGCACGGTCAGGGCGTCGTTGATGGCGGGCAGCTTGCCGTCCTTGAACTCAACGTCCACAATGGGGCCCAGAACCTGTGCGATGGTGCCTTTGTTTTGCATATCGGTTCCTCGCTTTCAATTATCGAACAAGTAAGAAAGGAAAATCAGGAGCGGTGCAGCACGCTGCCGTCGGCGCTCACCAGCAGGGTGAGGGCGGGCTGAATGTGCCGCTCGGGGCGAACCTTGCCGCCCTTTTGCTGGGCGCCGCCCACGATCTCGGTGATCTCCTGGGTAATGGCGGTCTGCCGGGCCCGGTTGTATTCCAGCGAAAGGGTGCGGATCATCTCGCGGGCGTTCTTGGTGGAGGAATCCATGGCGGTCATGCGGGCGTTCTGCTCGCTGCAGAAGGATTCCACCAGGCAGCCGAAGAGCACACCTTTCAGGTAGCCGGGCACGATCTTGTCCATGACCTTGTGCTCAGAGGGAACATACACCACCTGCCGGTTGTACTGGCCGGCGGTGTACTGGGGCTCCTTGTGGGCGAACTGCTCCCTCGTCAGGGGCAGCAGCTGGTAGGTGGCGGGCCGCATCAGCACGGGGTTCACCATCTCGGTGTAGATCACATGCACCTCGTCCAGCTGGCCGCGCAGGAACAGATCCACCATGGTTTCGCTGATGTCCCGGGCACGGGTCACGGTGGGGTCCTGGGCGGTGTAAAGGAACTCGCCATCCACGTTCACGTTCTTGCCGGCAAAGTAGGCCCGGCCCACCTGACCGATCACAAACAGAACCGGATTTTCGGTGGCGGCCAGCTTTTCCTCGGCCAGCTTGAGCACGTTGTGGTTGTAGGCGCCCGCCAGACCCTTGTCGCCGGTGATCACGATGTAGCCCACCGTGCGGTGCTTCTTCTCGGGGCGGGTGTCCATGAAGGGGTGATGAAACTCCTCGGAGTGATACAGGATATCGGCAATGGTGTCCTGAACCTTCTGGAAGTAAGGCTCCACGCCATTGAGCTGCTGGCGGGCCTTGCGCATCTTGGAAGAGGAGATCAGATACATGGCATTGGTGATCTTCAGGGTCTGATCCACGCTCTTGATGCGGGTACGGATCTCTTTTATGCTTGCCATTGCGCGCTCACCTGTCCCTTATAGGCATCCAGTTCGGCGCGGATGCTCTCGGCAACAGCGGCGGAAAGCGCGCCGGTGGATTCGATCTCTTCCAGCAGCTGGGGCTGGGTGTTTTCCAGGTAGTCCACAAAGCCCTGGGCCACCTCGCGGGACTTGGCCAGGGGTACGTCCGCCAGCAGGCTGCCGGTGGAGATGTACAGGATGACCGCCTGGCGGCTCACGCTCATGGGGTGATACAAAGGCTGCTTGAGGATCTCCATCAGCTGCTTGCCGTGATCCAGCGCGGTCTGGGTGGCCTTGTCCAGGTCAGAGCTGAACTGGGTGAACACTTCCAGCTCGCGGAAACGGGCCAGGTCGATACGCAGGGTACCGGCGGTCTTTTTCACGGCCTTGGTCTGGGCGCTGCCGCCCACACGGCTCACGGAAAGGCCCACGTTTACGGCGGGGCGCTGGCCTGCGAAGAACAGGCTACTCTCCAGATAGATCTGGCCGTCGGTGATGGAAATCACGTTGGTGGGAATGTAGGCGGAAACGTCACCCGCCTGGGTCTCGATGATGGGCAGAGCGGTCATGGAACCGCCGCCGTATTCCTTGGTCAGGCGGCAGGAACGCTCCAGCAGGCGGCTGTGCAGATAGAACACGTCGCCGGGGTAGGCCTCACGGCCGGGGCTGCGATGCAGCAGCAGGCTCAGGGCACGGTAGGCAACCGCGTGCTTGGACAGATCGTCGTAAACGATCAGTACGTCCTTGCCCTTGGACATGAAATACTCGCCGATGGCAGTGGCGGAGTAGGGGGCAATGTACTGCAGCGGCGCGGGCTCGCTGGCCGGGCTGGACACGATGATGGTGTAGTCCATGGCGCCGTACTTGACGAAGTTGTTGCGCAGCTGGGCCACGGTGGAGGCCTTCTGGCCGATGGCCACGTAGATGCAGATCACATCCTTGCCCTTCTGGTTCAGGATGGTATCCACCGCAATGGCGGTCTTGCCGGTCTGGCGGTCACCGATGATCAGCTCGCGCTGACCGCGGCCGATGGGAACCATGGAGTCGATGGCCAGAATACCGGTCTGCAGGGGAACGTTTACCGGCTCGCGGCTCACAACGCCGGAAGCCTCGCGTTCGATGGGCATGTGGGCATCCGCCTCGATGGCGCCCAGGCCGTCGATGGGCTCGCCCAGCGCATTCAGGGTGCGGCCGATCATGGCCTCGCCGGCGGGAACGTCCGCCGCACGGCCGGTGCGCTTGACCACGCTGCCCTCGGCCAGGCCCTCTTCGCTGCCCAGCAGAACAACGCCCACGCTGTCCCGCTCCAGATTCAGCACGATGCCCTTGGCGCCGGTCTCAAATTCCACCAGCTCGCCGTAAACCGCCTTGTCCAGGCCGTACACGGTGGCAATGCCGTCGCCGATCTCGATCACGGTGCCGGTCTCTTCGTGGGTGGCGCGGCTGTCGTATGATTCAATCTCCTCGCGGAGAATGGAAATGATCTCTTCGGATTGATTCACTGTGGCTTCACCTCTCTTGCAGGCGGCGCGCCAGACGATGCAGCTGCCCGCTCACACTCTTGTTATAGGTCGTCCCGTCAATCTCCAGGACGAAGCCGCCCACCAGGGACGGATCAACGATCACCTGCATCTCCACGCCGGCCCGGCCGTGGCGGCGGCACATGGCCTTGGCAATGTCCACCACCATGGCCTCGTCCGGCATCTGGGCGCAGCGCATCACGCATACCGTCTGGTTGGCGGCAGCCAGCGTGAGCAGATGATATTCAGATACGATATCGGCCAGCAGGGCAAAACGGCCCTTTTTGGCCAGCAGTTCATAAAAATGCATCAGCCGGTCCGGGCAGCTGGCAAAGGGCAGGCGGTGCAGAACCGCCTGTTTTTCCTCCAGACGCACCGCCGGGCTGACCAGCGCCTCCATCAGGGGCTTATTTTCCAGAATGAGCTGCGCGGTGGCGCGCAGCTCGTCCTCGGTGCAGCCGGCCTGATACAAAGCGCTCGCGTAACGGGCGGCAGTCAGGCTCATGCGGTTTCCTCCACTTCAGCCAGGAAGGCGTTGACCAGATCCCGGTCGGCCTGGCTGTTCATCTTCTGCTGCGACACCTTGGAAGCGGCCAGCAGAGCCAGCATGGCAATCTCCTGACGGGCGCCCTCCAGCAGGGCGTCGCGGTCGGCCTGGGCCTGCTTCTGGGCGTCGGCCTGCATGCGGGCAATGTCACCCCGGGCCTTGGCCATCTGAGCCTCGTACTCCTGCTGGCCGCGCTTTTTGGCCGCATCCACAATGTCCTGGGCCTCTTTTTTGGCGTTCAGCAGCTGAGCCTCATATTCCTGGCGGCTCTTTTCCGAGGCGTCCATCTTGGCGTTGGCGCCGTCGATGGTGTCGGCAATTTCTTTGGAGCGTTCGTCCAGCATCTTGGTTACCGGACCGAACAGAAACTTCTTCATCAGAAGCAGCAGAATCACCAGGTTGATGAACACATAGATGATCTCTGCATTAAGGTTTAAAATCGACACGGCTCATCGCCCCCTCGATTACTGCATGAAGATCAGCAGGATGGCGATCAGGAAGCCGTAGATCGCGGTGGCCTCGGCCAGGGCGCAGCCCAGCAGCAGGTTGCTGCTGATCTTGCTGGCGGCCTCGGGCTGGCGGGCAATGGCCTCGTTGGACTTGGCGGTGGCAAAGCCGATGCCGATACCGGCACCCAGGCCAACCAGAACAGCGATAGCGGCAGCAAAAGCGGTAGTCATAATAAGTTCCTCCTAAAATTCAGTTCAGTTTGATTCAAAAGTTTTTATTCAATGGCTTCGCCCAGGAACAGGGTCGTGAGGAACACGAACACCACCGCCTGGATGATACCGTCGAATGCGTCGAAATAAAGGCTCAGGGGAATGGGCACCAGAACCGGGGCAACGATCTTGACCAGCTCCATGATCACGAAGGAGGCGAAAACGTTACCGAACAACCGCATGCACAGCGAAAGCGGCCGGATGCCGATCTCCAGAATGTTCAGGGGCGCCACGATGGGCGAAGGCTCTGCAAATTTGTGCAGGCCGCCTTTCAGCCCCTTGATGCGGAAACTGGAACCGTAGATGAGCAGCACCGCCATAAAGGCCATGCCGGCGGTCACGTTCAGGTCCTTGGTGGGCGGCGTGATGCCAATGAACTCGGACAGGTTTGCCAGCACCAGGTAGATGCCCATGGTGCCGATGTAGGGCGCGAAGGTACGCCAGTGTTCGCCCAGATTGTCCTTACAGAAGTTGTTGATGAACCCAACCAGCATTTCGGCTACCATCTGCCGGCGGCCGGGCACCTTTTTCAGGTCGTGGGTCAGCCAGATGCAGAAGATGGTGAAGAGTGCGATGAGAATCCAGCTTCCCACTGCCGATTCCGGCACCGGAATGCCGCCGAACAACGGGATCTCGAACGCCGTTTTGCTTTGCAGCGCCGCTGTGAGTTCTTCCTTAATATCCAATCATATCCCCCCTTTTCGGTACCTGCATATTTTATGACAAAGCGTACCGGAGCGAAAGCCTTACGAAAGTAAAAAAAGTAAAAAAGGGGCTTTGCAAAAGGTGTTTGGCGGTTTGCACAACAGTTGTTTTCGTTGTGGAAAATTCTGCGGGAAGGATGCCCTGCGTCCCGCCCGGCCATTTGGCGAAGCGGGCAAAATGTGCTATGATACTTTATATATCGTCAAAAAACGAACGGGGGCATCCGGCTCCCGGAACAGCGGGGAGGAAATTGGCTGTGAAATGGCTTTCGCGCCTGAAAAAGACCCTGAATGCCCAGCTGGTCACCCTGAGCGTGGCGCTGATTGTGATCACGGTGCTCATCGCCATGGGCAGCAGCCTGTGGCTGAATCTGCAGTCCAGCCATCAGATGATGGACCGGAACATGCTGGATGTGGCCTATCTGCTGGCCCGCACACAGGATGTGCGGGGCCTGCTGGAGGGCGGCGGCAACCAGTCGGTCACCGGGCTTTTACGGCAGGTGGTGCGCCGGGTGAGCGATCTGGATGTGGCGGTGGTCATCGACCCGAACGGCAATCTGGTGGCCGGGGCCAGCACCCGCAGCGGTCTGCTGGGGGTGGTTCAGCCGGACCCGAACCAGACCGAGCCGGTGTTTCTGCAGGAGGGCGAAACCCAGGACGGCATGGAACGGTGTGCCTGCGCCAAGGTGTTCGACGAGGAGGGCAATCTGCTGGGCTACGCCGTGGTGGGCGTTTACATGCGGTCGGTGTACCGGATGGTGGCCGGCACGGTGCTGCAATATCTGCTCATCGCCGCGGTGGCGCTGAGCATCGGCGGATTCTGCGCAAGGCGGCTGGCCCGCTACATCAAAAACGAGCTGGCGGGCTACGAGCCGGAGGATCTGTATCGGCTGATGGTGCAGCGGGCGGACATCTGGGATGCGCTGGAGGAAGGCGTGCTTGCCATCGACGAGAGCGAGCGCATCATCTATCTGAATGCGGCTGCCCGCCAGATGCTGGAGCTGCCGGTGGGTGATGCAGCGGGCCAGCCGCTGCATCAGGTTTACCCGGAAAGCACGCTGGATCGGGTGCTGCACAGCGGAAAGGCAGAATACAATGTGCCGCTCAAGTCCATGGTGCATGTGAAGATTCTGGCGGATCGGATGCCCATTGTGAAGAACGGCCGCACCGTGGGTGCGGTGGCCATCTTCCGCAACCGCACCGAGATGGTGCGTCTGGCCGAAAACCTGACCGGTGTAAACCATGTGGTGGAGGCACTGCGGGCCAACACCCACGAATTCATGAACAAGCTGCATGTGATTCTGGGCCTGTTGCAGCTGGAGGAATACAAGGAAGCCGAGCGCTATGTGCTGGAGCTCACCAAGGTGCGGGCCCAGTCCATGGGCGGCATCACCGGCCGCATTCAGGAGCCGGCGGTGGCGGCACTGCTCATCGGCAAGCTGAGCCGCGCCCAGGAGCTGCGGGTGGTGTTCCGGCTGGACCCCTCCAGCCATTACCCCCACGGCAGCCGCTGCCTGCCCACCGACGCCATGATTTCGCTGCTGGGCAACCTGATCGAGAATGCCTTCGATTCCTTTAAAAATGTGGCGGACGGCGCGGTGCGTGAGGTGGAGGTCTGCATTCAGGAGGAGCAGCAGGGCCTGCTCATCTGCGTGGAGGACACCGGCTGCGGCATTCCGCCCAAGGTGCGTCAGCGGATGTTTGAACAGGGATTTTCCACCAAGGGCGAGGGCCGCGGCACCGGCCTTGCGCTGGTGCAGGGCATCGTGCAGGCCTATGGCGGCAGCGTGCGGGTGGAATCCGTGGTGGGGCTGGGCACCACCTTTACCATTCATATCCCGCCCCAGGAGGAAACAGACGAAATGCCGAAGGAAAAGGAGGAGAACGCTTGTATCAGGTCGTGATTGTGGAGGATGACCCCATGGTGGCCATGCTCAACCGCCGCTATACCGAAAAGGATCCCCGGTTCAGGGTGTGCCGGGAATGCCCGGACGGCCGGGCCGCGCTGGAATATCTGCGGGCTCACCCGGCGGATCTGGTGATTCTGGATATGTACATGCCCCAGATGGACGGGCTGGACGTGCTGCGTCAGCTGCGGGCGGCGGGGGTGAGCACCGATGTGATCATGATCACCGCCGCCAGCGACACCACCACCGTGGAGGCGGCCATGCGGCTGGGCGTGGTGGACTATCTGGTCAAGCCCTTTGAATACGAGCGGTTCCGGCAGGCGCTGAATGCCTTTGACCGGCGGCGGCAGGCCATCCGTTCCGAGAGTGTGAACCAGCAGCAGCTGGATGAGCTGCTCCACCGGGGCGCGACTGTGCCCGCAGGGGAAAAGCCGGAGGAAAAACCGGAGGAAAAGCCTCTGCCCAAGGGCTTGCAGCCCAAAACGCTGGAGGCCGTCTGCGCCTGTTTGCAGGCCAACCCTCAGGGGCTTACCTGCGAACAGCTGGCCATGCAGACCGGCTTTTCCGCAGTGACGGCCCGCCATTACGTGCATTACCTGGAGGAATGCGGCCGGGCCGATTCCCGGGTGGACTACTCCACCGGCGGGCGGCCCAGCGTAATCTATACCCTGCGCGGCTGAATGCGGGCGAAACGGAAATATTAAGGAGGGAAAGTGCGATATGATCGGAACCATTGCAAACACAGCCACCATTCTGGCAGGCAGCCTGGTGGGAAGCCGGCTGAAAAGCGGGCTGGGGGAAAAATCAAGGAGGCCCTGATGAATGGCATGGGCCTTGCCGCCACGCTGCTGGGCGTGAACTCGGTGGTGCAGGCCATGCCCGAAAGCCGGTATTCGGTGCTGTTTATCGTGAGCCTGGCGGTGGGCGGCGTGCTGGGTACTGCCATCTCGCTGGATACCCTGTTTCAGAAAGCGGTGAACCGGCTGCCGCTGGCCGGGGGCAGCGAGCTGGGAAAGGGCCTGTCCACCGCCATCCTTCTGTTCTGCGCCGGAACCCTGAGCATCCTTGGCCCCATGGAGAGCGCTCTGAAGGGCGATAATACCTATCTGTTCACCAATGCGGTGCTGGATGGCATCACCTCCACGGTGCTGGCCTCCACCTTCGGCATCGGCATTGCGCTGGCGGCGCTGGTGCTCTTCTGCTGGCAGGGGGCCATCTATCTGCTGGCGGGGGCCATTGCCCCCTATGTGACCAGCGATTTACTCACCGAGCTGAGTCTGGTGGGCGGGGCGCTGATCTTCAGCTCCGGCCTTGGCATTCTGGGCATCAAGCAGATCAAAACCCTGAATTATCTGCCCGCGCTGGCGGTGAGCGCCGCCGCAGTGGTGGTTTTGCAGGCGCTGGGGCTGTAAAAGCCGGAAAATGCCGTGGAACTGATTGACTTTCTTAATAAAAGGCGTTATATTTATTAAAATATAATGATCTGCCCGGGGAGAAGTCTGCCCTGCGGCGGGAAAGGGGACTCAACCCGATGAAGGATCGTTACGGCCGCAGCATCGATTATCTGCGCATCTCGCTCACCGACCGGTGCAATCTGCGTTGCCGCTATTGTATGCCGGACGGGGCGGACTTTCTGCCTCATTCGGAGATTCTTCGCTATGAGGAGATTCTGCGTCTGGCCCGGGCGGCCATCGATCTGGGCATCCATAACTTCAAGGTCACCGGCGGCGAGCCGCTGGTGCGCCGGGGCGCGGTGGAATTTGTGGAGCAGCTGAAACAGCTGCCCGGCTGCGGTCAGGTGACCCTGACCACCAACGGCGTGCTGCTGGAGGAGCTGGCCCTGCCCCTTGCCCGGGCCGGTGTGGACGGGATCAATGTGAGCATCGACGCGCTGGATCCGGCCCGCTACGCGGCCATCACCGGGTACGATGTGCTGGACAAGGTGCTGCGGGGCGTGCAGGCATCGCTGGCGGCGGGCATCCGCACCAAGCTGAACTGTGTGCTGCTGGCCAGCGCCGAGCCGGAGATTGTGCCGCTGGCGGAACTGGCCGGGCGCTGGCCGGTGGATGTGCGCTTTATTGAGCTGATGCCCATCGGCGAGGGCAGCGCAGGCGGCGGACTTCCGCCCCAACGCGCCCGGGCGCTGCTGCTGGAGCGCTGGCCGGATCTGCATCCGGTAAACGAGCGGCGGGGCAACGGCCCGGCCCATTACGAAGCCAGCGAGGGCCTGAAGGGCCGCATTGGCTGGATCGACGCGGTGAGCCACCGGTTCTGCGAGCAGTGCAACCGGCTGCGGCTCACCAGCACCGGCGAGCTGAAGCCCTGCCTGTGCTACGACGCATCGGTGGATCTGCGGGCGCTGCTGCGCGCCGGTGCGCCGGACGATGCGCTGCGTGCGGCCATTGCACAGGCGGTGGAGCACAAGCCCGCCCACCACTGCTTCGATCAATACGAAGAGATTACGGAACATCGCCGCATGGCGCAGATCGGAGGATAAGATCAGAATGGGAACCGTAAAGGCAATTTGCGTCTCCGGGGAGCGGGGCGTGCAGAAGCATCCGGTGGAGAAAGCCGGCTTTGCGCCGGAATGGGGCATTGTGGGCGACGCCCACGGCGGCAACTGGCACCGGCAGGTGAGCCTGCTGGGCGATGAGAAGATTCAGGCCTTCCGGGAAAAGGGCGCTCAGGTGGACTACGGGGCCTTTGGCGAAAATCTGGTGGTGGAGGGCTTTGACTTCCGCAGCCTGCCGGTGGGCACCCTGCTGCGCTGTGGCCCGGTGCTGCTGGAAATCACCCAGATCGGCAAGGAGTGCCACAGTCACTGCGAAATTTACAAGGCCATGGGCGACTGCATCATGCCCCGGGAGGGCGTGTTTGCCCGGGTGCTGGAGGGCGGCGAGATACAGGTGGGCGACGAAATGCAGCTGGCCGAGCGCACCGGCGTGCGGCCTTTTCAGGCGGCGGTGATCACCCTGTCCGACAAGGGCGCCATGGGCCAGCGCAGGGACGAGAGCGGCCCGGCCATTGTAAAACGGCTGGAAGAGCAGGGCTATCAGGTGGTGGAGACCCTTCTGCTGGCGGACGAGCAGGCGGTGCTGCAAAAGCAGCTGATCCGCCTGTGCGACCAGCGCCAGCTGGATCTGATTCTCACCACCGGCGGCACCGGCTTTGCTCCCCGGGACGTGACCCCCGAGGCCACCATGGCGGTGGCTCACCGCAACGCGCCCGGCATTGCCGAGGCCATCCGGGCGGCCAGCATGCGCATCACGCCCCGGGCCATGCTCAGCCGGGGTGTTTCGGTGATCCGGGGCAAGACCCTGATCGTGAACCTGCCCGGCAGCCCCAAGGCGGTGCAGGAGAGCATGGACGTATTTCTGGATGTGATTCCTCACGCGCTGACCCTGCTGCGGGGTGAGGGCGGCGAGTGCGCCCGCAAATAAAAAGAGAAAAGCCCGCGGTTCCGGAGCTTTGCCGGAACCGCGGGCTTTCTTATATCAAAAAAATGCCCGCCGGACTTTTTTGAGCCGGCGGGCGTTTGTTTATTCAATTACAGGTCGGAATGGTACTCCTTGCAGGTGCACTTCTTCCACTTCAGACCGCTGCCGCAGGGGCAGGGATCGTTGCGGCCGATCTTCTCCACCTTCACAGGGCCGGAGGAGCTGGTGGCCTTCACGTTCTTGCCGGGGGTGGCGGCGTCGCCGGTGGGCTTTGCCACCTGGGTGCGCTCTACCACGGGGGCCTGCTGCTGGGGCTGGATCTTCAGCTCGATGGTCAGCAGCATGCGGACGGTGTCCTCCTTGATGCTGTCGATCATGGCGTCGAACATCTCGAAGCCTTCCAGACGGTATTCCACAACCGGGTCACGCTGGCCGTAGCTGCGCAGGTAGATGCCCTGACGCAGCTGATCCATGGCGTCGATGTGGTCCATCCACTTGGTGTCCACGTTGCGCAGCAGGCACATCCGCTCCAGCTCGCGCATGATATTGGAGCCGTATTTCTTTTCCTTGTTGTCCAGAATCAGGGTGCCGCGGTCCAGCAGGAACTTGCTCACGTCCTCCCGCTTCAGGCTCTTCAGCTGTTCGGGCTCGTAGTGCAGGTCGCTGTCCATGGTCAGCCAGCCCAGATAGTGGCGGCGCAGGGCGGCCAGATCCCAGGCGGAGGAATCATCGCCGGCGCAGAAGGTGGCCACGCTGCCCTCGATGTTGTCCTTCATCATGGTGCGCAGGGTTTCCTTCAGATCCTCGCCGTTCAGCACCTGACGGCGTTGGCCGTAGATGATCTCACGCTGCTTGTTCATCACATCGTCGAACTGCAGCACGTTCTTACGGGTGCTGAAGTTCTGGGCTTCCAGCTTCTTCTGGGCGCTCTCGATGGTGTTGGTGATCATCTTGTTCTCGATGGGGGTCTCGTCGTCCAGGCCCAGGGTGTCCATCAGGCTCTGCACCCGCTCGCCGCCGAACAGACGCATCAGATCGTCCTCCAGGCTCAGGAAGAAGCGGGAAGCACCCGGGTCGCCCTGACGGCCGGAACGGCCGCGCAGCTGGTTGTCGATACGGCGGCTCTCGTGCCGCTCGGTGCCGATGATGTACAGGCCGCCGGCGGCGCGTACCTCTTCGGCTTCCTTGGCAATCTCGGCCTTGTGGGCAGCCAGCAGCTCGTCGAAGCGGGCGCGGGCGGCCAGAATGTCCTCATTGTCGGTCTCGCCGTGGCCGTCGGCCTCCACGATCACTTCCTCGGCAAAGCCTTCCTTGCGCAGCTGGGCCTTGGCCATGTATTCGGCGTTGCCGCCCAGCATGATGTCGGTACCACGGCCGGCCATGTTGGTGGCGATGGTCACAGCGCCCTTCTTACCGGCCTGGGCCACGATCTCGGCTTCCTTCTCGTGGTTCTTGGCGTTCAGCACGTTGTGCTTGATGCCCTGACGGCTGAGCAGCTTGCTCAGGGTCTCGCTCTTTTCAATGCTTACGGTACCCACCAGAACAGGCTGGCCCTTGGCGTGACACTCGGCAACCTGCTTGACCACCGCGTCGTACTTGCCCTTCACGGTCTTGTACACGCTGTCCGGCTCGTCCTTGCGCAGCTGGGGCTTGTTGGTGGGCACGGTCACGATCTGCAGGCCGTAGATCTCGATGAACTCGTCCGCCTCGGTCTTGGCGGTACCGGTCATACCGGCCAGCTTCTCGTACATGCGGAAGTAGTTCTGGAAGGTGATGGTGGCCAGCGTCTTGCTCTCGGCGGCAACCTTCACGCCTTCCTTGGCCTCGATGGCCTGATGCAGACCCTCGTTGTAGCGGCGGCCGATCATCAGACGGCCGGTGAACTCGTCCACGATGATGACCTCGCCGTCACGCACCACATAGTCGATATCCCGCTGCATCACGCCCCGGGCCTTGATGGCCTGGTTAATGTGGTGAGCCAGAGTCATGTTGGCGGCATCGGCCAGGTTCTCCACATGGAAGTAGGCCTCGGCCTTCTTCACACCGGACTGGGTCAGGGTGGCGGTCTTGTGTTTTTCGTCCACCACATAGTCGCCGTCCACCTGGGCGTCCTGATCTTCCTTGTCGTCCAGCTCCACGATCTTGCTCATCTTCAGGGTTTTGGCGAAGGCGTCGGCCTGCTGGTACAGGTCGCTGGAATCGTCGCCCTTGCCGCTGATGATCAGGGGAGTACGGGCCTCGTCGATCAGGATGGAGTCCACCTCGTCCACGATGGCGAAGAAGTGGCCGCGCTGCACCATGTTCTCCTTGTAGACCACCATGTTGTCGCGCAGGTAGTCAAAGCCGAACTCATTGTTGGTGCCGTAGGTGATGTCCGCGTTGTAGGCGGCGTGGCGCTGCTCGTTGGTGATGCCCTGCACGATCAGGCCAACCTTCAGGCCCAGCCAGCGGTACAGCTTGCCCATCCACTCGGAGTCGCGGCGGGCCAGATAGTCGTTCACGGTCACAACGTGCACGCCCTTGCCGGCCAGCGCGTTCAGGTAAACGGGCAGGGTGGCCACCAGGGTCTTGCCTTCACCGGTCTGCATCTCGGCAATGCAGGCGCGGTGCAGCACGATACCACCGATGATCTGCACCGGGAAGTGCTTCATGCCCAGCACACGCCAGCTGGCCTCACGGCAGACGGCGAAGGCCTCGGGCAGGATATCGTCCAGAGTCTCGCCGTTTGCCAGCCGCTCCTTCAGCGCGGGGGTCATGGCCTGCAGTTCCGCGTCGGTCTTGGCGGCCATTTCGCTCTCCAGCGCAATCACCTTGTCGGCGATGGGGCGGATCTTTTTCAGCTCCTTATCGGAGAAGGAACCGAAGAGCTTGTCTAAAAATGCCAAATCGATCACTCACATTCTTCTCTATATCGTTGATACACAAAAGCGGCCGCACAAACCGCGGCACACCGTGCGTGTATAGAAAGCCCATACTACGCTATTCTAATATCATACATCATCCATAGCCCCCTGTCAAAGCGAGGGGGTGGAATATTTGTTAATTTTTTTGGTCAGGCATTGATTTTACAGCATAAAGTGGCTATACTAACAATATAATCTAGTTTTTAAAACTAGATAAGCTCAAGGAGGGGATTGAATGAGCCGGTATTTTGCAAAGGGCCGTGAGCCCATGAGCAGCTACACCCATTTCTGGGGCGCCGTGGGTGGCGTGATTGCCACATTTCTGCTGGTGGGCCGCAGCCTGTGGCAGGGCTCCAGCGCGCTGGTGCTGGCCGGGGTTGCCCTGTTCGGTCTTTCGCTGGTGGCGCTGTATTCCGCCAGCAGCATCTATCATTATGCGCTGTGCGCGGCGGCCCCGCTGCGGCGGCTGCGCAAGCTGGACCACGCCATGATCTATGTGCTCATCGCGGGCAGCTACACACCCTTCTGCGTGGCCTACATGCCCGCCGGTGAGCGGGAGGTCTTTCTGGGCTGTCTCTGGGCGGCGGCGTTTCTGGGCATTCTGTTCAAGCTGGTCTGGCTGGATGCGCCCCGCTGGATCGGTACCCTGATCTATCTGGCCATGGGCTGGTCCATTCTGGTGGATCTGCCCGCCTTCGCCTCTATGCCCACCGCATGCCTTGTGCTGGTGGCGGCGGGCGGCGTGAGCTACTCGGTGGGCGCGGTGATGTACATTGCAAAGCGCCCCAACCTGAGCCCCAACTGGGGCTTCCACGAGCTGTTCCACCTGTTCATTCTGGCAGGCAGCCTTTTGCATTTTCTGGCGGTGTTCCTGTTCGTGGCCTGAAGCATATTGCAGCAAAAAAGCCATCCCGGCCGGGATGGCTTTTTGTTTGCTATTACAGGCCGGCCAGGCAGGCGGGCAGCTCGTTCAGGGTGTCGATCACCGGCACCCCGGCGGTCTCCAGCCGGGCCCGGCTCTGGTGGCCGGCGGCGCAGAGCACGCAGCGGGTGCCCATGGCGCTTGCCACCTCGAAGTCGTGCAGGGTGTCGCCCACCAGCACCGCGCTGGCCGGGTCGATGCCGCTTTCCTTTAAATAGGAGAGGCCGGTCTCCTTTTTGCCGCGGGCGTAGATGTCGCTCTGGCCGAGCAACTCATCAAAGAAGCCAGAAAGCGAACGCTCCTCCACCTGACGGCGCAGGATGGGCAGCTGGGAGGCGGACAGGATCACCTGACGGATGCCGGTGTCCCTTGCCCATTCCAGCGCGCCGTGCACCCCGGGGCAAAGCCCGCAGCTCTCGGCGGCGGGCAGGTATTCCTCCATATAATGCTCCGCCAGCGCCTCGTAGGGGTGGCGGGTGAAATCAAAGCCCGCCCGGCGGTAATAGTCCTGAATGGGAAACCCGAAGATCTCCTTGTAGGCGGCCGCGTCGTACCGCTGGGCATAGCCGTGGGCATCCAGCAGATCGTTCAGGCACCGGTTGCACAGATCCAGATCGTCCAGCAGGGTCCCGTTCCAGTCCCAGATCAACAGACTCGGTTTCATGGCGGCCTCCTTTTTCTTATTGGAAATGGAAACGGCTCATTCGCCGAACAGGCGGCGAAGGCCGGTGTTGCTCTCGATCAGCTTCACCAGAGCCACGCCCAGAATGCCGCAGCTGACCACTTCGCCGATGCCAACGGTCAGGGCGTTCCAGGCAGCCAGAGCAGCGGTGCCGGTGACGCCGGGCAAAAAGAAGGTGAGCTCCAGCGCGCCCACAATCACCGCATTGCTCACAATGGGCGGCACGGCGGCGGGAATGGCCAGACCACCCACACGCACCTTGCGCACCGCGTAGGTTACCAGGCAGGCCACCAGAGTGGCGGCGGTGCCAAACACCACATCCACCAGCGTGGAGCCCAGCAGGTTGGCCAGGAAGCACCCCAGAGTTACGGCCACGATGTACTCCGCACCGAACACCGGCAACAGGCACAGCATTTCGGCCAGACGCACCTGAACGGCGCCGTAGCTGAAGGGGGCCAGCACAAGGCACAGCACCACATAAATTGCGGCCGCCATGGCCGCGCGGACAAGACGTTTCGTATTCATGATTACACTCCGGCAGAAAGATTTTATCCGTTTGGCACTGCCAGGTCCAAACGGGTGGGCCCGGGCAAAACCCGGGCGAGCCTAAAATCCTAAGTTGCTCTGTGCGTTTTTGGACGCATGGCACAATTATAGCAAATTCTGGCGCCGGTCTGCAACAGAAATTTTGCCCGCCAACAGAAAAGCACCCCGAAAGCGGTTGCTTTCGGGGTGCCTGAGCTTTCTGGTTGGAAAAATCAGCGGCGGGGACGGCCCAGATAGGTGATGGCAATGGTGTCCGGGCCGGTGTTGCTGGCCACAGCGGCGCCCAGCTTGAACACATGCAGGGGGCCGTGGCCGAACTCCTTCTTGCACTGCTTGATCAGATCATCCACCGCGGGAATGTCGGTGCAGGCGATCATGTACTCGAAGTCCTCGTCGATGTTGTCCACGCGGCTGCGCACATACTTGATCAGTGCGCCGGGCACGGCGGCGTCGCCCCGTACCTTGGCCTCCACCTTGCTTTTGCCATCGATCAGGCTGATGATGGGGCGCAGGCCCAGCAGCTCACCGGCGAAGGCAGCAGCAGCGGAAACGCGGCCGCTCTTCTTCATCACCTTCAGGCTGAAGGCGGAAAGCACCACCTCCGCGCGGGAGAAGCGGTCGTTGAGCATGTCCATCACATATTCCAGCTCGGCGCCGTTGCGCAGCAGGCGGGCAGCCTCGCACACCGGCCAGCCGTAGATGAAGGAATAGGTGTGGCTGTCCACAATGTGAATCCGCAGCTCATGGCCGGGGCGCTCCTCGGCCAGCAGATCCACGGCCATCACGGCGGCGTCGTGGGTGGCGCTGCCGGTGGAGTTGATGCTCACATACAGCACATCGGTGTAGCCCTCGTCCAGATATTTGCAGAACTGGTCGCAGAACTGCATGGCGGTGATGTGGGCGGTGCTGGGCGTGCCCTTGGCATCGCGCAGCATCTGGTAGTATTCGTCGAAGGTGAAATCCTTGCGCTCCACATAGCTCACGCCGTCCAGCGTGATGGTGAAGGGCAGGATGTCGATGCCGTACTTTTCCTGAAGTTCCACAGGAATGTCACAGGCAGAGTCGGTCAAAACGGCGATCTTACGCATGGTACTCCTCACTTCCATTTGTATTTGGTCAGTTGGCCCTGGCTTTCCAGGTCCGCAAAATCCCATTGGCGAAGCGCTTCGTATACCCCGATGGCCACCGAGTTGGAAAGATTCAGGCAGCGAACGCCCTTGCGCATGGGCATCCGCACACAGTGGTCCGGGTTTTCAAACAGCAGCCGCTCCGGCAGGCCGGCGTCCTCCCGCCCGAACACCAGATAGCTGCCGTCCGGGTAGGAAACGTCGGTATGGCGGTGGCGGCCCTTGCTGGTGAAATAAAAGAAGGGGCCGCTGTTCTTTGCAAAAAAGTCGTCCAGATTGTCGTAATAGGTGATGTCCAGCAGATGCCAGTAGTCCAGCCCCGCCCGCTTCAGGTGCTTGTCCGTCACCTCAAAGCCCAGCGGCCGCACCAGATGCAGCCTGGCGCCGGTCACCGCGCAGGTGCGGGCGATGTTGCCGGTGTTTTCCGGGATCTGAGGCTCCACCAGAACAATGTTCAAAACAGGCATGCTCAGTTCCCTCCGCACAGCCGGCCCAGCAGCGGCTCAAACCAGACGCCGAAGGCCGGGTCCGCGGTGGGCGAGGTGTTGTTGATGGCCTCGGCCACAAAGCCGGCGGCCGCGTCCGCCGCGGCGGAAAGGGCGTTGCCGCGCAAAAGGCAGCCCACCAGAACGGCGGCGAACAGATCGCCGGTGCCGGGGTAGCTGCGGTCAATGCGCAGGCGCTTGACCACAAAGCGGTCCCGCCCGCTGGAGCCGGCGCAGGCCAGATGCTTTGCCAGCGGCAGGCCGGTCACAACCGCCCGCTGTACATTGGCGCTCACCTCGTCCGCCAGAGCCTGGGCCTGATCGGCGGTCAGCTCATCGGCGCAGTAATCGTGGCCCAGAAGGAAGCAGGCCTCGGTCAGGTTGGGCAGAATCAGATCCGCCTGGCGGCACAGCTCGCGCATGCCGGGCAGAAGATCCTGCATGCCGGTGTAAAAGCGGCCATGGTCGGCCAGAACCGGATCCACCACCTTCAGCGCGCCGGGCCAGTAGGAAAAGGCCTTGTGCACCAGCTGCTGTTCGGCCTCGCTGGCCAGGTAGCCGGAATAGATGCAGTCGAATTCCACGCCCAGCTTGCGGTAGTGGTCCAGCGCGGCGTCGCCGTAGGCGGCCAGCGGCTGCACCACCGGCTTGCCAAGGCCGCCGGTGTGGGCCGAAAGCAGGGTGGTGGGCAGCAGAACGGGCTGATGGCCCATGGCAGCCAGCACCGGCGCGGCAACGCTCAGGCTGCAGCGCCCCATGCCGGACAGATCATGAATGCATAAAATGGTTTTGGGTGCGGTATGCTTCAAAAACAGGTCACTCCTTTGAACAAGAGCCTTCCGCCCGGAGGCGGGCGGGATGCTCTTAACTTATATAGTCTATCACAATTCCGCCGGCAAAGAAAGAGATATTCCGTAAGAAAACCGTATAGGTCAGGAAAAGCGGGGCAGACTAAACCCCGTAGCGCAGCTGCAGGCGCGCTGAGTTTTTACACAGGGAGGAGAATGCACAATGGAAAAGAAAACCATGATGGCCGCCGCGGGCCTTACCGCCGCGACCATGGCGGTGGCGGCCGGTGTGGCCGCGGGCAGCAAGGGCAAAAATACCCGCAAGATGAAGAAGATGGCCAAAAAGGTGGCGCGGGGCGCCGAGCGTGCGGTGCTGGATCTGGATAAGATGGTCGGCCGGTATTATCATTGACGATCAGAAATGGTGAAACAGAAACAATGAAATCATGCCCTGCTGCTTTTTTCACAGCAGGGCATGATTTTTTAAAAAATATGTACTATACTAAACAGTATGTTTTATTTTTGCGCGAGCAAACGAATGGCCTGTGGGTCATCCGGAGGAAGTGAGGGAAAGAACATGAATAAGACCGATACATTGATTCTGGAAGGCGGCGCATTGCGGGGGGTGTATACCTCCGGTGTGCTGGACGCGCTGATGGAGCTGGGAGTCCGGATTCCCAACGTGGTGGGCGTGAGCGCCGGCTCGCTGAATGCCCTGAGTTATCTGTCCCGCCAGCCGGGCCGCAGCCGGGACATCAACCTGAATTATGTGAACGATCCCCGGTATATGGGGCCGTCCCATCTGCTGAAAACCTTCAGCTTCTTCAACTTTGATTTTGTGTTCGGTGAGCTGAGCCATGAACTGGTGCCCTTCGATTACGAGACCTTCTACAAATCGGAGCAGAGCATGTGGGCGGTGGCCACCGACTGCCGCACCGGCAAGGCGATTTTCTACCACGACAAGGAGATGGGGGAAGAGTTCTTCACCGCCTGCCGGGCCAGCTGCAGCATGCCTTTGCTGTGCAGCATGGTGAAGGTGGGCGAGGACGTCTGCCTGGACGGCGGCATCGCCAGCTGCATCCCTCTGCCGGAGGAGCTGCCCTTCCCGGCGGGCAAGCTGGTGGTGGTGCTCACCCGGCAGAAGGGCTTTCGCAAAAAGGGCCAGGGCCCGGCCATCGACCAGATGTACCGCCGCCGTTACAAAACCCACCCCCAGCTGATGGAGGCCTGCCTGCATCAGGCGGAGGACTACAACCGCCGGGTGCGCCGCATCGAGGAGCTGGAGCAGGAGGGAAAAGCCTTCGTGATCCGGCCTCGGACCCCGGTCACCGTGACCCGCACCGAGCGGGACGTGAACAAGCTGCGGGCGCTGTATCAGCAGGGCTTTGACGAAACCATGGCTCTGGCCGGCGCGCTGATGGAGTTTCTGGGCATTGAGGCCCCGGCCATGCCGCCGCTGGCCATGCGCACGCTGGACGCCTCCGGCAGCTGCAACCCGCTGGGTATGCCTCCCGCAGCAGCGCAGGCCGCTGCCGCCGCCCTGACCGCCGCCGATACATACCCCGACCCGGACTGCACCGCCCTGCGCGCAGCTCTGGCGGACCGGTACGAGGTGCTGACCAAGAATGTGTTCGTGGCTTCCGGCGCGGACGAGGTGATCTGTCGCCTGGTTCGGTCGGTCCGCCCGAAAAAAGCGGTGATTCTGGAGCCGGCATACGAGGAATACGCCCGGGCGCTGGAAGCGGAGGGCTGTGAGCTGGTGCACCTGATGGCCGGCCCGGAGCAGAGCTTTGTGCCGGATACCGCAGCGGTGGAGCAGGCGCTGGAAGGCGCCCAGATGCTGGTGCTGTGTAACCCGGGCAACCCCACCGGGGCCTTTCTGCCCCGCAGCCAGCTGATGAATCTGGTGAAGGCGTGCGCCGAACGGGATGTGCTGTGCGTGGTGGACGAGAGCTTCATCGAGCTGGCACGGGACGGGGAGGAGCACTCGCTCAAACAGGATGCGGTGTACTGCCCGGGTCTTGTGGTGGTGGACAGCTTCTCCAAGGCATGGGGCATGCCCGGCCTGCGGGTGGGCTATGCCATCTCCTCCCACGGGGAGCTGGTGCGGCAGATGACCGCCGCCGGGCCCCGTTTCGGAGTGAACGGCCCGGCGCAGGCCGCGGCACTGGCGGCGCTGCACCAGCCTCAGCATCTGGAGAAGGCCCGCGCTCTGCTGGAGACCGAGCGCCCCTGGCTGACCGAGCAGCTGCGCGGGCTGGGCTTGCAGGTGCTGGACAGCCGGGTGAACTTTGTGCTGGTTCACGGGCCGGAGGGCTTTGCGAATACGCTGGCCGCCGCCGGTCTGGCGGTGCGCAGCTGCGAGACCTTTTACGGGCTGGACAGCAGCTGGTGCAGGCTGGCGGTGGGCACCCGGGCGGACAACGAGCGCCTGGTGGAAAAGCTGCGGCAGATCTGCCCGCAGCAGCCGGAGGAAGAAGCCGCTCAGTAAAGCCGGGAAAAAACTGCCAGCGGGTTTTGGGCAAAAAACGCATTGAATCCGATGCAGAGCTATGCTATACTGGGCAATGCAAACGACGCGTGAACGAAAAGCTGCCCCGGCGGAAAGGAGCGCACCATGCTGACTCAGGAAGATCTGCAGGCCCTTGCGGGTTTGATCAACACAGCCGTCACCGCCAGCGAAGAGCGGATGACGCAAAAATTCAATGAAGCCATCGCTGCCAGTGAGGAGCGGATGAAGAACCACATGAACGCGGTGGTGGAAAGCCAGGTCATGCCCATGATCCGCCAGGTGGCGGACGGCGTGGTGCAGGCCAACGAGCGGCTGGACCGGCTGGAGAAAAAGGTGGACGATCTGGAGGCCACTGTGGCGGCCCACGAGGTGTGGATCGTGCACAAGGCCCAGAACAACGGATAAACAAACGCCAGGGAGCGCAGCGAAGGCTGCGCTCCCTTTTTTTACAAGGATAAACAGCGAAGGCTGTGCTCCCGTTTTTACAGGATAAAAGAATGCCCCGGGCACTGGTTTTTGTGCCCGGGGCATTTTATGTTTGCTTCAGAACCGGAGCGACAGGCAGCTCAAACCGCCGTCGATCTTGCGGTATTCGGAGGTGTCGCACACGATGGTCTTGTAGCCCAGCTCCTGCACCGCCTTCAGCACGGTGGGGTAGCCTTCGGGCACCAGCACGGTGCCGTTCACCCAGATGCAGTTGGCCGCGTAGGCCTCCTCGGCGGGGATGGTCACCTTGTTGTAGCCTGCAAAGGCGGGCTTGTCGCAGAACTCCCCGGCGGTGAGCATGTTGTTGTTTTCCAGATACACCACACCGGTTTTCAGGTGGAGCACCTCGGTGAGGGGAACCTCCACCACCTTGCAGCCGAACTGGCCCAGAATCTCGCTCAGCTGCTGGATGCCTGCTTCGTTGGTGCGGGCGGAGCGGCCCACATAGAAGGTGTCGCCGCACATCATCACGTCGCCGCCCTCCAGCGTGCCCGGGTCGGTGATGTGGAAGATCTTCTCCTTGGGGTAGAATTTCTCCAGCACCGGCTCGATGGCGGCAGTCTCGCCCTTGCGGGTGGCTGCGCCCGGATTGGTCACGATGGCGCAGTACTTGGTCACAATGGTCGGATCCTCCACAAAGCAGCTGTCCGGGTAGGCTTCGTCCGGCGGCAGCACGGTCACATCCACACCGCACTGCTTCAGCGCCTCGATGTAGGCCGCGTGCTGGGCCAGCGCCTTTTCATAGTCCGGGGTGCCCAGCTCGGGATGATCGGTAATGCCGTTCACCATGGCCTTGCAGGGGGTCTTTACAATCACATGCTGAAACATTGTTCTCACTCCTTGGGCCAGTTCTTCTTGCACTTCGCCTGCACGGTGACCGGCAGGCCGAACAGGTTGATGAATCCGGCGGAATCCTTCTGGTCATAGATGCCGTCCTCGCCGAAGGTGGCCAGCTCCTCGCTGTACAGGCTGTAGGGAGAGGTGGTGCCGGCGGGGATGATGTTGCCCTTGTACAGCTTCAGCTTCACGTCGCCGGTCACGGTTTTCTGGGTCTCGGTGACGAAGGCGCTCAGGGCCTCACGCAGAGGGGTGTACCACTGACCGTCGTACACGAGCTCGGAGAATTTCTGGGCAACCAGCTCCTTGTAATGGGCGGTGGCCTTGTCCAGGCAGAGCATCTCCAGCTGAGCGTGGGCGAAATAGAGGATGGTGCCGCCGGGGGTCTCGTATACGCCGCGGCTCTTCATGCCCACCAGACGGTTCTCCACGATGTCGATGATGCCCACGCCGTTCTCGCCGCCCAGCTTGTTCAGGGTACGCACAATGTCGCTGCCCTTCATGGCCACGCCGTCCACCGCGGTGGGAATGCCCTTTTCAAAGTGGATGGTCACATAGGTGGGGGTGTCCGGGGCCTGCTCCGGGCTTACGCCCAGCTCCAGGAAGCCGGGCTTCTGGTACTGGGGCTCCAGGCTGGGATCCTCCAGATCCAGACCCTCGTGGCTCAGGTGCCACAGGTTTTTGTCCTTGGAATAGTTGGTTTCCCGGTTGATCTTCAAAGGCACGTTGTGGGCCTCGGCGTAGTCGATTTCCTCCTCGCGGCTCTTGATGTCCCACTCTCTCCAGGGGGCGATGATGGGCATATCCGGGGCGAAGGCCTTGATGCTCAGCTCAAAGCGAACCTGATCGTTGCCCTTGCCGGTGCAGCCGTGGCAGATGGCGTCGCAGCCTTCCTTCTCGGCAATCTCCACCAGATGCTTGGCAATGGGCGGGCGGGCGAAGCTGGTGCCCAGCAGATAGGTGCCCTCGTACTTGGCCCCGGCCTGCAGGGTGGGGAACACATAATCGTCGATGAATTCATCGGTCAGATCCAGCACATACAGCTTGGAAGCGCCGGTCTTGATGGCCTTTTCCTCCAGACCGTCCAGCTCGGTGCCCTGGCCCACGTCGGCGGAGGCGGCAATGACCTCGCAGCCGTAGTTTTCCTTCAGCCAGGGAATGATGATGGAGGTGTCCAGACCGCCGGAGTAGGCCAGCAGAACCTTTTTGTACTGAGTTTTCATAAGTAATACGCATCCTTTCAGGCGGCCCGCAGCGGGGCCGGTTGTTTTTGATTTATTGTTTTGGGGCTAAAGCACTTTGGAAAGAAACGAACACAGGCGCTCGTTTTTCGGGTGTTCAAAAAATTCGCCGGGAGGATTCTGCTCCAGCACCTGGCCGCCGTCCATGAAGAGCACACGGGTGGCAACCTCGCGGGCAAAGCCCATCTCATGAGTTACGATCACCATGGTCATGCCCTGATCGGCCAGATCCTTCATCACGCCCAGCACCTCGCCCACCATTTCCGGGTCCAGTGCGCTGGTGGGTTCGTCGAAGAGCAGCACCTCCGGGTCCATGGCCAGCGCCCGCACAATGGCGATGCGCTGCTTCTGCCCGCCGGAAAGCCTGCTGGGATAGGTGTCGATCTTGTCGTACAAACCGATGCGCTTCAAAAGCTCCTCGGCCTTGGCGTTGGCCTCGTCCTTTGTCTGCAGCTTCAGCTGCACCGGGGCCAGCGTAATGTTTTCCCGCACGGTCAGATGGGGGAACAGGTTGAAATGCTGGAACACCATGCCCATGTGCTGGCGAACCTTGTTGATGTCGGTGCCGGGGGCGGTGATGTCCTGCCCTTTGAAGAAGATCTGGCCGCCGGTGGGCGTTTCCAGCAGATTCAGACAGCGCAGAAAGGTGGATTTGCCGGAGCCGGAAGGCCCGATGATGGCAATTTTTTCACCGGGAGAGATGGTTTCGGTGATGCCCTTCAGCACCGGAACGCCGCCGAAGGATTTGGTCAGATTCTTAACCTCGATCACTTTGCGCCAGCCTCCTTTCCACCTGCTTTTGAATCTGGGTGATGCCGATGACGAACACCAGATAGATGATGGCCGCCAGATACAGCGGAACGCTGTTGAAGGTGATGCCGCGGATGCCGTCCGAGGCTTTGGTCAGATCGCGCACCGCGATGTAGCCGGCCACGCTGGTTTCCTTTAACAGGGCAATGAACTCGTTGAACAGGGCGGAAGGATGTTCTTCACCGCCTGGGGCAGCACGATCCTGCGCATGGTCACCCCGTAGCCCAGGCCCAGGCTGCGCCCGGCCTCCATCTGGCCCGGATCCACCGAGGCGATGCCGCTGCGGGCCACCTCGGCCAGATAGGCGCCGGAGTTGATGCCGAAGCCCACGATGCAGACCACGATGCCCTCGCTGCTGGCCAGAATCACGGTGTAGAGGATCAGCAGCTGCACGATCACGGGTGTGCCGCGGATCACGGTGGTGTACAGCCCGCACACCCAGCTGCCCAGCTTTTGCAGGAAATTGTTCCGGGGTGCGCAGGTGATGCGCACCAGCGCCACCACAAGGCCGATCAGGATGCCGATGAGCAGGGCACAGGCGGTGATGAGCAGGGTGTTGCCCAGGCCCTCCAGATATACCTGCCACCGGTTTTGATAGATAACGGCCATGTACAGGTCGTTCAAAAGCTTTTCCATACTCCAACCTCACTGAGAAGCAGGGGGCCCGCCGCGGGGCCCCGCCGCTCCGGTTTTATCAGCCCTCGCTGGAAAGAGCGGTGTGCTCCTCCAGCAGCTTGTCGATGGTGCCGTTCTCGATGTTCTTCTCGATCACCTGGTTCACGAACTCCACCAGATCCTCCTGGCCTTTGGCAATGGCCAGTGCATAATTTTCCTCGGTGACCATCTCGTCCAGAACCTTCAGCTCGCCCTCATAGTTCTTCACGATGGTGTTGGCGGCCACGCTGTCGATCACAGCGGCGTCTGCCTTGCCGGCGGCCAGAGCGGCGGCACATTCCACCGCGTTCTTGAACTGCAGCGGGGAGGAGATGCCCAGAGTATCCTGCACATAGATGTCGCCGGTGGTGTTGGCCTGCACGGTCACGGTGTAGTCACCGCTCTTCAGCTCTTCGGCACTGGTGATGGTGCTGTCCGCAGGGAGCAGCAGCACCTGACCGGCGGTGGCGTAGGTAACGGTGAAGTCCACCTGCTGGGCACGCTCGTCGGTCACGGTCATGCCCGCGCCGATCATATCGCCCTTACCGCTCTTCAGCGCCTCAATCAGCAGGCCGAAGTCCATGTCCAGCACCTCGTATTCCACGCCCAGCTCGTCGGCTACCAGCTGGCTCACATCGATGTCCACACCGGCGGGCTGGCCGTCCGCGCCCAGATATTCAAAGGGCGGGAAGCCGGTTGCGGTCATCAGGGTGAAGGTGCCCTTCTCCTTGATGGCGTCCAGCGTGGGAGTGGCGCTCTCGCCGCTGGTGGCGGAAGCATCGGTGCTGTCCGCCGCGGAAGTGGCGGTGGAAGCGGAAGCGGCGGTGGATGCCGCCGCCGAAGAACCGGGGGAAGAAGCGCCGCCGCCGCAGGCGGTCAGGCCCAGGGTAAGAATGGATGCCAGTGCAAATGCGATCAGCTTTTTCATGATGATTTCCTCCTTGATGAAGCGGCCCCCTCAAAGCCGCTGTTCTGTTTGCGATGGACTCATTATAGCTGAATAAATATGCAATGTCAATGAATTTTTATAAGACTGTATACTTTGACAAGGCAGCGCGGCAAAAGAGAAAAAGATTATACAGGATGATGAATAAAATATAGATAATCTGAAAAATAACGGGTTTTTATGGCGTAAATATTCTAAAATAGTGGGAATTTATAACTGATATATACATTGAATCCGCTTGATAAATGCGCGCACAAAGATCAGTCTATGCAGCTGGACAGCGATTTTATGAATATATATTTGATGTGGCTGCAAAAATATGAGCGGATTTCGGGCAAAAGAAAAACAGGCGGGCGGGAGCAAACGCTCCCGCCCGCCTGTCTGGTCGAACGGATGAAAATATTCAGTGTTTGTCGGCGTTTTGCTGCTGCTTTGCCGCCTCGCAGCGGGCAGCGCAGCTGGAGCAGTCGCCGGTGCACTCGCCGCCGAAGCCGCCGTTCTTGCAGATGAACACCAGCGCGGCCACAAAGCACACCACAACAATCACAAGCACCAGAATGGTGGGCAGATTCATGACGAAAACCTCCGGATCAGAGCCGGGCAAAACACCCGGCCGGTGGAACAGAAACAATCACAGACCGAACAGCATCCCCACACAGCGCACCGCAAAGGCCACCACCCAGGCGATGGCGCACTGGGCAATTACCACGGTGAGGGCGCCCTTGGCACCGCCCATCTCCCGCTTTACCGCGGCGATGGCCGCCACGCAGGGGGTGTAGAGCAGGGTGAAGGTGAGGAACACGAAGGCGGTGAAGGGGGTGAACAGGCTGCCCAGCGCCTGGGGCAGGGTGTTCAGGCTGGAGCCGGTGAGCACCGCCAGCGTGGAGACCACAGCCTCCTTGGCAGTGAAGCCGGTGATGAGAGCGGTGGAAACCCGCCAGTCGCCGAAGCCCAGAGGGGCAAACAGGGGGGCAATCAGCCCGCCCAGCATGGCCAGCAGGCTGGTGGAGGAATCGGTGACCACATTCAGCCGTGCGTCGAAGGTCTGGAGGAACCAGATGATGATGGAGGCCACAAAGATCACGGTGAAGGCCCGGGTCAAAAAGTCCTTGGCTTTTTCCCACATCAGCCGCAGCACGCTGGCGGCGCTGGGCAGCCGGTAGTTGGGCAGCTCCATCACGAAGGGTACGGGCTCGCCCTTGAAGGCAGTGCCCTTGAGCAGCAGGCCGAACAGGATGCCCACCAGAATGCCCATCAGGTAAAGGCCGATCATCACCAGCGCCTGATATCTGGGGAAGAAGGCGGCGGTGAACATGGCGTAGATGGGCAGCTTGGCGGAGCAGCTCATGAAGGGGGTGAGCAGGATGGTCATCTTCCGATCCCGCTCACTGGACAAAGTGCGGGTGGCCATGATGGCGGGAACGCTGCAGCCGAAGCCGATGAGCATGGGCACGAAGCTGCGGCCGGAAAGGCCGATCTTGCGCAGCAGCTTGTCCATCACAAAGGCCACACGGGCCATGTAGCCGGAGTCCTCCAGAATGGAGAGGAAGAAGAACAGCACCACGATGATGGGCAGGAAGGTGAGCACGCTGCCCACGCCGGCAAAAATGCCGTCGATCACAAGGCTGTGCACCACCGGGTTGATGCCGTAGGCGGTGAGGGCGTTGTCCACCACGCCGGTCAGGGCGTCCAGCCCCAGGGCCAGCAGGTCGCTCAGCCCCTGGCCGATCAGGCCGAAGGTGAGCCAGAACACCAGACCCATGATGCCCAGGAAGATGGGGATGGCCAGAAAACGGTGGGTGAGCAGGCTGTCGATCTTCACGCTGCGGGCGTGCTCCCGGCTCTCGCCTTTTTTGATCACAGTGTGCTCGCACAGCGCGCCGATGAAGGCGTAGCGCATGTCCGCCAGCGCGGCCTCCCGGTCGGTAGCAAGGTCGGCCTCCATCTCGGTGATGGCGTGTTCCAGAAGATCCTTCTCATTGTCGGAAAGATGCAGCCGCTCCAGCATGGGCACATCGCCCTCCACCAGCTTGGTGGCGGCGAAGCGCAGGGGAACCCGGGCCCGCTGGGCGTGGTCCTCGATCAGATGGCAGATGGCGTGGATGCAGCGGTGCATGGCGCCGGCGCAGAAGTCTACCCGGGCGGGCTTTTCCTGATTCACGGCCACCTGCATGGCGTGCTCGATCAGCTCATCGATGCCTTCATTTTTTGCGGCGCTGATGGGAACAACCGGAATGCCCAGTTCCTCCTCCAGCTGGTTCACAAGAACCGTGTTGCCGTTGGCGCGCATCTCGTCCATCATGTTCAGCGCCAGCACCATGGGAATGCCCAGCTCGATCAGCTGCATGGTCAGATACAGGTTGCGCTCGATGTTGGTGGCGTCCACGATGTTGATGATGCCCTGCGGCCGCTCGTTGATCAGAAAATCCCGGGTCACGATCTCCTCATTGGAGTAGGGCGACAGGGAATAGATGCCCGGCAGGTCCACCACGGTGGCCTCCGGATGCTTGCGGATCTGGCCGTCCTTCCGGTCCACGGTCACGCCGGGGAAGTTGCCCACATGCTGGTTGGAACCGGTGAGCTGGTTGAACAGGGTGGTCTTGCCGCAGTTCTGGTTGCCCGCCAGCGCAAAGGTGATGGGTGTGCCCGCAGGCAGCGCGTTTGCGGTACGGCCCCGTTTTGTGGCCGCTTCGCCCAGGCCCGGGTGGGCGATGGGCTCCACCGCACGCAGGTCGTGCTGGTGGTGATGTTCGGCTTCCACCTCTTCGGGGGTGCGGGTGTGCACGCCCTCAATGTCGATGCTTTTTGCATCCTCCAGGCGCAGGGTCAGCTCGTAGCCCCGCAGTTCCAGTTCGATGGGGTCGCCCATGGGGGCAACCTTGCGCAGGGTCACCAGCGTGCGCGGGGTGAGGCCCATGTCCAGAAAATGGCGGCGCAGCGCGCCGGAGCCGTTCACCGCCGTGATGGTGGCGGTTTTGCCGATCGGCAATTGATCAAGTGTCATTGCGTAAACCCCTCTTTTGAAAAAACGGGGCAGCCGCCCCGCCTTTGGTATGGTTTCAATACTTTATTATAATGCCTATACGCTGCACCAGTGTAGCACCTGTGGATTCAATTGTCAATATAAGGGGAAGGGCGGGCGGCAGCGAAGCCGTCGCAGAGGGGTTCGGGCAAAGAAAAAGCCCCGGCGGAGCCAGGGCGAAGGAGAGGCAAAAATGTTCAGGAACGGGGCGGGGCCCACAGTTCGGTGGAGGGCTGGCGGTCACGGATGCGGCGGGCCACCTCCTGGTGGTGCATCCGGCTGCAGGGAACCTGACTGCCGTTGGCCAGCGTGAGCACATCCCGGAACAGATTTTCCACATGCAGCAGGTTCACCACATAGCTCTTGTGGGTGCGGGCAAAGCCGAAGGGTTCCATCTGCTGGGCAATCTGGCTGATCTGGCCGCTGAACTGGTAGCTGGCGCTTTCGCCCACCAGGGTGATGCGCCGCACGTCCGATTCAAAATAATGGATCTCGCTGTGCTTGATCTGCACCGTGCCCTCCTCGCTGGTGAAGCTGTAATAAAAATCCGGTGTTTCGCAGTGGGTCAGCGCCTGCCAGACCTCCTCCTGCAGCAGAGCACCGGAGAAGGGGCGCACCAGATAACCGCAGGCCCGGGTGCGGTAGCCGGGAATGGCCCACCGGTCGCTGCCCGCCAGCAGAATCAGGCTCATGGCCGGGTGCAGCCGGTGCAGCTGGATCGCGGCGGAAAGCCCCGCGCCGTCATCGCCCACATCCAGCAGGATCAGATCGAACCGGCGGCCCCGGGCGTATTCGTCCAGCAGGGTGCGGCTGGATTCAAAACACACGAATTCCAGCCCGCCGCGCTTTTTCAGCGGGGCAAGGCCGCGCAGCATCTGGGAATTTTCCTGCCGGTCGCGGCCGCACAGTGCAATGTATCGGATCATAAACCAGAAAAACCTCCCGCCTGGGGCAAAAAACGAAAAAACGCCATGCAAATGACGTAGAAAAATTTACCTTCGTTTTGTTCACTTTGTCTATATTATATGCCCGAAAGTAAATAAAATCAACCATTTTGCAGATTTTGACGGTAAAAGTGCAGATTGTGCGCGAGCTGTACACACATTGAGAAAAACTTGTTATAGTGTTGCCGTGCCCGCCGGAAACGTTTTTTCAGGTGGGTGAGAGAGACGAAAAAACAGGGCTGAAATCTGCCTTTGGCCAAGGGGCAGGCATACCCGAACGCCCTGCAACAAGGAGGAAATCTTCATGGCAAACTCTCCCCAGACAGCGGCGCCCGAACAGGGCGGCATGAAAAAGACCCTGTCGCTGTGGAACTTCTTCACCATCGGTTTTGGCGCCATCATCGGCACCGGCTGGGTGCTGCAGGTCGGCGACTGGATGGTCACCGGCGGCGGCCCCATCGCCGCCATGATCGCCTTCGGCATCGGCGCATTGTTCCTGGTGCCCATCGGCGCGGTATTCGGTGAGCTCACCGCCGCCATTCCCATCTCCGGCGGCATTGTGGAATATGTGGATCGCACCTTCGGCCACACCCTGAGCTACATCACCGGCTGGTTCCTGGTTCTGGGCAACGGTATCCTGTGCCCCTGGGAGGCCATCGCCATCTCCACTCTGGTCAGCCAGATGTTCGGCGATCTGTTCCCGATCCTGCGGTCGGTGAAGCTGTACAGCATTCTGGGTGCGGATGTTTATCTGTTCCCCACCATCATCGCGCTGGCCTTCGCCTTCTATGTGATCTGGCTGAACTTCAAGGGCGCTTCCAGCGCCGCCAAGCTGCAGGCTTTCCTGACCAAGGCACTGCTGGCCGGCATGCTGCTGGCCATGGGCATCTCCTTCTTCAAGGGCGGCCCCGCCAACATTCTGCCCTCCTTCCAGCAGGTGCAGAGCAGCACCACCCAGACCGCCGGTACCAACATGTTCGCCGGTATCGTGTCTGTGCTGGTTATGACCCCGTTCTTCTACGCCGGCTTTGACACCATTCCCCAGCAGGCCGAGGAGGCCGCCGAGGGTCTGGACTGGAACAAATTCGGCAAAATCATCAGCCTGGCCCTGCTGGCCGCCGGCGGTTTCTACATCATCTGCATCTACTCCTTCGGCACCATCGTTCCCTGGACCGAGTTCATCACCAAGGACGTGCCCGCGCTGGCCTGCCTGAAGGACATCAGCATGATCTTCTATGTGGTGATGCTCATCATCGCCACCCTCGGACCCATGGGCCCCATGAACTCCTTCTTCGGCGCCACCAGCCGTATCATGCTGGCCATGGGCCGCAAGGGCCAGCTGCCCGAGTCCTTCGCGGTGCTGGATTCCAAGTCCGGCTGCCCCAAGCTGGCCTGCACCATTCTGGCAGTGATCACCGTGATCGGGCCCTTCCTGGGCAAGAACATGCTGCTGAGCCTGACCAACGTTTCCGCGCTGGCCTTCATCTTCAGCTGCACCATGGTGAGCCTGGCCTGCCTGCGCATGCGCTACACCGAGCCCGATCTGCCCCGGCCCTACAAGGTTCCCGGCGGCAAGCTGGGCATCTGCGCCGCCATCGCGGCCGGCACTATCGTGATTCTGCTGATGGTGGTTCCCTTCAGCCCCGCTGCTCTGAACGGCGTGGAATGGGGCATCGTTCTGGGCTGGCTGGTCATCGGCCTGATCCTGATGGCCGTTACCAAGGCAGCCAAGAAAAAGTAATTTTTCCCGTGAACCTATAAGCGCACAAAACACGCTTCGGTACATAAACAAACATTGGAAACAGGAGGTTTGTTTCATTATGAGTAAGGTAGCATTTGTTGGCGGTCTGCTGATCGACGGCACCGGCGCCGAGCCGGTCAGGGACTCTCTGGTTCTGGTAGAGGACAAGAAGATCGTTTACGCCGGCCCCAAGAAGGAGTACGGCCCCGATTACGAGACCCGTGACATCACCGGCAAGACCATCATGCCCGGCCTGATCGACACCCATCTGCACTTCTCCGGCAACCTGACCGACGACGACACCGATTGGGTTCTGGAGGATCCCATCCAGAAGACCGTGGTTGCCGTTCAGCAGGCTCACGAGTGCCTGGAGCACGGCCTGACCACCGTTGGTGAGATCAGCCGCAGCGGCCTGCAGATCCGCGATATGATCGAGCGCGGCGTTATGACCGGCCCCCGCGTGGTTGGCACCGGTCTGGGCTTCGCCCGCACCTGCGGCCATGGCGACAGCCACAAGCTGCCCAGCTGGTACAACGACGAGAGCCATCCCTGGGCCGAGCGCGTGGACGGTCCCTGGGAGCTGCGCAAGGCGGTTCGCCGTCGTCTGCGTCAGAGCCCGGACGCCATCAAGATCTGGTCCACCGGCGGCGGCATCTGGCGCTGGGACAAAAAGACCGATCAGCACTACACATACGAAGAGATCAAGGCCGTTGTGGACGAATGCAACATGGTAGGCATTCCCGTATGGAGCCATGCCGAGGGCTTCGGCGGCGCTCTGGATTCCGCGCGGGCCGGTGTGCATCTGATCATCCACGGCCAGGCCCTGAATGACGAATGCTTGGACATCATGGCCGAGAAGGGCATCTACTTCTGCCCCACCATTCAGTTCCTGCACGAGTGGTTCAAGACCTATCCCCCCCGTGTACATCCCCGAGATGCACGACTCTCAGCCCGGTGAGACCGTTGTTGAGAAAGAGCTGAACCGCATCTACGCCAACCTGCGCAAGGCCAAGGCCAAGGGCATCGGCCTGACCATCGGTTCCGACTCCTTCTGCAGCAGCCTGACTCCCTATGGCACCACCGCCATTGGCGAGATGTACTCCTTCGTGGAGTGCGCCGGTATCTCCGAGATGGATACCATCGTTGCCGCCACCAAGGTTGGCGCCGAGATGCTGAAGGTAGACGACGTGACCGGTACTCTGGAAGCCGACAAGTCCGCTGACCTGCTGGTCATCGAGGGCAATCCTCTGGAGAACATCCGCGCCATCGCCGTGGACAACATGAAGGTCATCATGAAGGAAGGCACCTTTGTAAAAGGCTGATCCTTGGCCTTCCTGAACCCTGCCGCCTCCGGCCCGATCCTCTCTCCGGGCCGGAGGCATTTTTATCCTTTTTATAATATAAGGAAAACAAAAAGAGGCCTCCCGGCGGGAGGCCTCTTTTTCTGCCATGATGAATAAAATGAACGGAAATGTTTTCAGTTCTTCAGCGCCTGCAGAGGAGCGGGGATGCGACCGCCCCGGTTGATGAATACGCTGGGGCTGTAGGTGCTGATGGGCATGATGGGCGCGTAGCCCAGCAGGCCGCCGAAATCCAGCTCCTCGCCGGCCTTGCGGCCGATGGCGGGAATCACGCGCACGGCGGTGGTCTTGGTGTTCACCATGCCGATGGCCGCCTCGTCGGCAATCAGGGCGCTGATCACCTCGGCGGGGGTGTCGCCGGGCAGCACCACCATGTCGATGCCCACGCTGCACACGGCAGTCATGGCTTCCAGCTTTTCCAGGCACAGGCTGCCGCAGCGGGCCGCCTTGATCATGCCGTCGTCCTCACTTACGGGGATGAAGGCGCCGGACAGGCCGCCCACATGGTTGGAGGCCATCACGCCGCCCTTCTTCACCGCGTCGTTCAGAAGAGCCAGCGCGGCGGTGGTGCCGCAGCAGCCGCAGCTCTCCAGCCCCATCTCCTCCAGAATGTTGGCCACACTGTCGCCAACGGCGGGGGTGGGAGCCAGCGAAAGATCCACGATGCCGAAGGGCACGCCCAGTTCTTTGGCGGCCAGATTGCCCACCAGCTGGCCCATGCGGGTGATCTTGAAGGCGGTGCGCTTCACCAGCTCGGCCACCTCGTCCAGCGGGGCGTCCTTGGGCAGCTTTGCCAGCGCGGCACGCACGGCGCCGGGGCCGGAAACGCCCACGTGCACCACGCAGTCCGGCTCGCCCACGCCGTGGAAGGCACCGGCCATGAAGGGGTTGTCCTCAGGGGCGTTGCAGAACACCACCAGCTTGGCGGCGCCCATGCACTGGTTGTCGGCGGTAATTTCAGCGGCCTTGCGCACCACGCCGCCCATCAGCTTCACCGCGTCCATGTTGATGCCGGTCTTGGTGGAGCCGATGTTCACGCTGCTGCACACGATATCCGTCTCAGCCAGCGCCTGGGGAATGGAGGCAATCAGCCGCTCGTCACCGGCGGAAAAGCCCTTGTGTACCAGCGCGCCGAAGCCGCCGATGAAGTTCACGCCCACGGCCTTGGCTGCCCGGTCCAGCGCCTTGGCATACTCCACCGGATCGGCGGTGGGGGCGCTGGCCAGCAGCATGGCGATGGGGGTCACGCTGATGCGCTTGTTGATGATGGGGATGCCGTAGTCGGTGGAAATCTTCTCCACAACCGGCACCAGACGGGCAGCCTTTTCGGTGATCTTGTTATAGATTTTCTCGCAGGCCTTTTTGGGGTCCGGGTCGGCGCAGTCCAGCAGGCTGATGCCCATGGTCACGGTGCGCACGTCCAGATTTTCCGAGGTGATCATCCCGATGGTTTCCAGGATGTCGCTGGTGTTGATCATGCTCAATGGAACGGCCCCCTTCTGTTAAATATGATGCATCGCGTCGAACACTTCTTCGCGGGTGATGTGCAGCTCCATGCCCATCTCGTCGGCAATGGCGGCAAAGCGGGCGCGCACGGCGTCCATATCCTGGGTGCAGCGGCTCAGGTTCACCAGCATGATCATGCAGAACATATCCTGCATAATGCTCTGGGTCACGTCCTCCACATTGATGTTCAGCTCGGCGCACACGGCGCTGACCTTGGCGATCACGCCCACAGTGTCTTTTCCGACCACGGTGATAACAGCTTTCATAAACCAAAATCCTCCCTCTGCGGCGGCACGGCGCGCAGCGCGGTGCCCGGTTTGCGGCGGTTTGCAGCCGCTGGCGGCTGCAAGACGTTATTGCCATTATAGCAGATTTTGCCGCCGCGTGGTTTACTTTAACGGTATTTTTTTTTATAATAAGGTAAATTGCCGAATCTGCCCCAAAGAGGGCCAAACAACAAAGAAAGAAGTGACCCATTGTATGGAACGTTTGCTGAAATTGTTGGAAGAAAACGCCCGCCTGAGCGTGGAAGAACTGGCCGCCATGCTGAGCACCACCCCCGAGGATGTGGCCGCCCGGATGGACGACTATGCCAAGAAGGGCGTGATCCGGGGCTACCGGGCCATGGTGGACTGGGAAAAGGTGAGCACCGACAAGGTACAGGCCGTGATCGAGCTGCGGGTGCGCCCCAAAAAGAGCCACGGCTTCGACGAAATCGCCATGGCCATCAGCCAGTTCGACGAGGTGCAGAGCGTGCTGCTCATGAGCGGCGGCTACGATCTGCAGCTGGTGATTGCGGGCCACAGCTTCCAGGAGATTGCCCTCTTCGTGGCCAAGCGCCTTTCGCCCATGGACGACGTGCTCTCCACCGCAACGCATTTTGTGCTGCGCACCTATAAAAAGGACGGCGTGATGTACGCCGAGGAAGAGCCGGACGAAAGGGAGTGGGCTACGCTGTGATGGATTACAGCCGTTTGATTGCCCCGGCCGCCGCCGAGATGCGGCCCTCGGGCATCCGTAAATTTTTCGACATCGCCGCCGAAATGGACGACTGCATCAGCCTGGGCGTGGGCGAGCCGGACTTCAAGACCCCCTGGCGCATCCGGGATGCGGGCATCAAGAGCCTGCAGAAGGGCAAGACCAGCTACACCGCCAACGCCGGCATGAAGGAGCTGCGGCAGGAGATCGCCGCCTATATGGACCGGCGGTTCGGCCTTTCCTATGATCCGCTGGGCCAGATTCTGGTCACGGTGGGCGGCAGCGAGGCCATCGACATGTGCATCCGCAGCCTGGTGGCCCCGGGCGACGAGGTGATCATCCCCGAGCCCTGCTTTGTGTGCTATCAGCCCATCACCACCCTCACCGGCGGCGTGCCGGTGCCGGTGCCTCTGAAGGCGGAAAATGAGTTCCGACTCACCGCCGCCGAGCTGAAGGCGGCCATCACCCCAAAAACCAAGCTGCTGATCATGCCCTTCCCCTGCAACCCCACCGGCGCGGTGATGGAGCGGGAGGATCTGGAGGCCATTGCCGAGGTGCTGCGGGATACCGATATCATGGTTCTCTCGGATGAAATCTACGCCGAGCTGAACTACTGCGACCATCCCCATGTGAGCATCGCCAGCCTGCCCGGCATGGCCGAGCGCACCGTGGTGGTGAACGGCTTCTCCAAGGCCTTCGCTATGACCGGTTGGCGCATGGGCTTTGCCTGCGGCCCCCGCGAGGTGATTGCCGTGATGACCAAGCTGCACCAGAACTGCATCATGTGTGCGCCCACCACCAGCCAGTACGCGGCAGTGGTGGCTATGCGGGAATGCGATGACGAGATCGAGCGCATGCGCCAGGAATACGACATGCGCCGCCGTTTTCTGGTCAGTCGCCTGAACGAGATGGGCCTTTCCTGCTTTGAGCCGAAGGGCGCCTTCTATGTGTTCCCCAGCATCCAGTCCACCGGCCTTTCCAGCGATGAATTCTGCGAACGGCTTTTGTATGCCAAGCGGGTGGCAGTGGTGCCCGGCACCGCCTTTGGCGACAGCGGCGAGGGCTTTGTGCGCATCAGTTATGCCTATTCCGTGAGCCACCTGAAGCAGGCGCTGGATCGGATCGAATCCTTTTTGCAGCAGCTGCGGGAAGAGGGCGTGAATGGATAAAAACGTGTATTTTGCTGCAGCGGCAAATTATGACCAGCAGACGGTGGGCGCGGCGGTGGAGCGACTGTTCTGCCAGCTGCCTGCAGCCCAGGTGCTTGCAGGCAAGCGGGTGCTGCTTAAGCCCAACCTGCTGGCCAAGCACACGCCGGAACGGGCGGTGACCACCCACCCGGCGCTGGTGCGGGCGGTGATCCGGGCGGTTCGCCGCCGGGGTGCTGCTTCCATCACGGTGGCGGATTCCCCCGGCGGAGTCTACAACCCGGGCATCCTGCGGAGCATCTATAAAGTAAGCGGCCTGACCGACGTGTGCCGGGAGGAAGGCGTTGCCCTTTATACCGACTGCAAAAGCCGGGAGGTGCCGGCAAAGGGCCAGGTGGTAAAGCAGTTCACCCTGCTGGAGCCGGTGCTGGACTGCGATGTGATCATCAACCTGCCCAAGCTGAAAACCCACATGATGACCGGCCTTTCCGCCGCCACCAAGAATCTGTTCGGCTGCATCCCCGGCCTGCAAAAGGCCGAGTGGCACATGCGCTTCCCGGACAAGGAGCGCTTCGGCGGAATGCTGGTGGATCTGCTTTGCACCGTGAAGCCCGGTTTTGCCATTCTGGACGGCATTCTGGCCCAGGAGGGCGACGGCCCGGCAGGGGGAACACCCCGTATGGTGGGCATTGTGGCAGCGGCGGAGGATCATCTGCAGATGGATCTTGCCCTCTGCCGGATGCTGGGTATCCGCCCGAAGGATGTGCCTTACTTAAACGCGGCCATCAGCCGGGGCTTGTGCCCGGAACAATTCGACCCGGCCTGCGCCAAAGGGGAAGGGGAGCTGTGCCGCCCCATTCCCGGCTACCGGCTGCCCTCCAGCTGGGGCAGCGTGGATTTTGCCGACAAGGCCCCCCGCGCCGTGCGCTGGGCGGTGCCCGCGGTGGAGCGGCTTCTTGCTCCCCGCCCGGTGATCAACAAAAGCCGGTGCATCGGCTGCGGCAAGTGCGCCGAGATCTGCCCCCAGCACACCATCACGGTGCAGGGCACCGCGCACATCCACGCGGCCAGATGTATCCGGTGCTTCTGCTGCCATGAGATGTGCCCGGTGAAGGCCATCGATACCCGGCGATCTTTCCTTTTAAAAAAATTGTAACGAGGTGTGAGCCATGAAACAGGTAACCGTGCTGGCCCCGGCCAAGCTGAACCTGACGCTGGACGTGACCGGCCTTTTGCCCGGCGGCTATCATGCGCTGGATATGATCATGCAGACCATCACCCTGCACGAGCGGGTGGTGCTGCGAAAAAGTCGGGATCTGATCCTGCGCCTGCCCGGCAGCCGCATCCCGGCCAACGAGAAAAATACCGCCTACAAGGCGGCGCTGGCCTTCTTCCACTACACCGGCCTGCTGGCCGGGGTGGAGATCGAGATCCACAAGGCCACCCCGGTGCGGGCGGGCATGGCGGGCGGCAGCGCCGACGCCGCCGCCGTGCTGGTGGGCATGAATGAGCTGTACGGGGCAAAGCTGTCCATCACCGAGCTGTGCGCCATCGGCGCCACCATCGGTGCGGATGTGCCCTTTGCCATTCTGGGCGGCACCTGCCGGGTGCAGGGCATCGGCGATATCTTAAAGCCTCTGCCTCCCTGCCCGGACTGCTGGTTCGTGGTGGTCATGCCCAGTGTGGGCGTGAGCACCCCCGAGGCCTTCGCCCGCTACGATGAGGTGGGCAGCAGCGTCCACCCGGATTCCGCCGCCGCCGAGGCGGCGGTGAAGGAGGGGGACCTGAACGCCCTGTGCGCCGCCTGCGGCAATGCGCTGGAGGAGTGCAGCGGCGCAAAGGAGACCCCGGCCATCAAACGGCTGCTGGATGACAACGGCGCGCTGGCCAGCCTGATGACCGGCAGCGGCGCGGCGGTGTTCGGCGTGTTTGACGACGAGCAGGCTGCAAAGAAGGCAGCCGCCGCCCTGCGCGGTCAGTACAGCCAGGTCTATCTGGCCCAGCCGGACCGCTGGGGCGCCCGGGTGGTGCACAGCCGCCGCCCCGGCCACACCCGGAACAGAGGCGGAAAAGCGCCGGAACAAAAATCCCGGCCGCAGGAATAAAAAACAGAACGCACGTCCATGCTATTGGCAGAAGTTGCCAGGGAAAGGACGTGCGTTTTATGTTTTTGCGTGTACTTAATAAGAATCGGGCGAATTGGCTGGCCCATGGGGCGCTGGCCGCCGGGCTGATGCTGGCGGTGGCGGTGAGCGGCTGGCTGGGCCCCTTTTCGGCAAGCTGCGCTTCGCTGCGGCAGGATACCCTGCGCCTGCATGTGCAGGCAAATTCCAACAGCGATGCGGATCAGGCCCTGAAGCTGCTGGTGCGGGATGCGGTGCTGGAAACGGCCCGGACCCTCTTTGCGGATCTGCCGGATCAGCGCACCGCACTGAAAACGGCTCAGGCGCATCTGGTGGATTTCCGGCAGGCAGCCGAGCAGGTGGTGCGGGAGCAGGGCAGCGATCAGGCGGTGCGGGTGTATGTGACCAACATGTATTTCCCCACCACTGCCTATGAAGAATTCACCCTGCCTGCCGGCCGGTACGACGCGCTGCGGGTGGAGCTGGGCGAGCACGCGGGCCGCAACTGGTTCTGCGTGCTGTATCCGGCCCTCTGCCTGAGCGCTGCCCAGCCCGCCGAATATCCGCAGCAGAACCAGCAGGAACTTCTGGAAAACAGCCGGAGCTATGAGGTGCGCTTCGCCGCGCTGGAGGCAGTGGAGCGGCTGGAGGAGTGGGTACACGGAAATTGAGTGGAACATCCCGGAATCTTTGCGCATACAATGGCGCAAGGAGGGATGCAGATATGGCAACAATCACAGCAGTGCCCCCGTACTTCGGAACGGTGCTGCAAAAAGGAAGCAAGGGGCCGGACTCGGCCCAGGTACAAACCTGGCTCAACGGCATTCGCAAGCAATGGCCGCAGATCCAGAGCGTCACGGTGGACGGCCAGTACGGCGGGGCCACGGTTCAGGCGGTGAAGCAGTTCCAGACCATGGCCGGGCTCACCGTGGACGGTATGACCGGCCAGAGCACCTGGAACGCTCTGTACACCCAGTACGCCGGCATCTACGGCCCGGGCGAAATCTACCCGGGTATCGTGGCGGCCCCCGGTGCGAAGGGCGCGGTGGTGAAGAGCATGCAGCAGAAGCTGGCGGCTCTGAGCAAGGTGTACACCGGCATCCAGACCATCTCGACGGATGGAGTGTTCGGTGGCGGCACCTCGGCGGCGCTGCGCCGGTTCCAGCCCCAGTTCGGCCTCACCGCCGATGCGCTGCTGGGCAAGAACACCTTTGCAGCTCTTGCAAAGGTGTATGAGGCCGTGCGGGCCGGTAACCCGCCCAAGGTGGTCACCCGGTATGCGGGCTATGTGATGCAGCAGGGCAGCAGCGGCGACTGGGTGCGCTTTCTGCAAAGCTATCTGAACGGGGTTTCCGGGGTTCCCCAGCTGACCGTGGATGGCAAGTTCGGTTCCGGCACCAAAAAGTCGGTGGTGGCCTTCCAGGGCCAGCAGGGCCTGACGGCAGACGGTAAGGTGGGCACCGCCACCTGGAGCCGCCTGATCACCGTGTTCAATCAGCAGCTGAGCTGACCCCAAATCGGAAAATACCGGCAGAAAAGCAGGGCTTTCCTCCAAACCATACGGGGGAAGGTTCTGCTTTTTTGTGGTTTTGACGGTTTTATTCCTTTCATGTTGATGGGTTAAGAAAACAATGATGCAATCTGTGAAAAGTTTATGATACTTACCATTGGGGCTGCGTATAGCAAAGGGAGGTGGTTTTTCCATGAGAAGGAACGCTTGACACAGAGCCCTGAGCCTGCTGGCGGCGGTGATGATGCTGGCTGCGTCGCTGCCGGTTTCCGCATTTGCCCAGGAGATTCCGGAAGAGGACCCGGCGGCCATCCGCACCGAGACTCTGCCCGGCGATCTGCCCGAAGAGGAAAGTGTGGTGGAGAGAGCTGCAACGGAACCGGATGCCGCACCGGCCGAAGCCGCCGAACCCGAAGCGGACGAGCCTGCACCGGCCGCCCTGCCGCAGGCAGCCCCCCAGCCGGAGGAACCCGCTGCGGCCGAAACCGGAAGTGCGGCGCAGGGGGTGGCAGTCAACGGGCAGAATTTCCCCGACGCTGCGTTCCGTGCCTGGATTCTGAACCCGGCCAACCTGAACGACGCCGGGCAGGACGGCACGCTCACCGAGGATGAGTTGCAGGCGGTGACCGCCATGGATGTGAGCAATCAGGGGATTGCCAGCCTGAAGGGCATTGAGTATTTCACCAATCTGGAAAGCCTGAACTGCCGGGGCAACCAGCTCACACAGCTGGATGTGAACGCAAACCGGCAGTTAAAGAACCTGAACGCCAAGGCCAATTGGCTGACCAGCCTGACTTTGCGCCTGCCCTTGCTGAAAGGGCTGTATGTGGGGAAAAACCAGCTCACCACACTGGACATGAGCCATAATCCCAAGCTGGAGGACAGCGGCTTTGTGGGCCGCAACAACGACCTGCGCACCCTGATTCTGCCCAACGTGCCCGGCCTTCAGGTGGATACCGAGGATTTTCTGGAGCAGGATCCCATTGTGGGCTCCGAGCGGTCGGAATGGTTCTACGACAGCCGGTTCACCCAGCCCATCCGGGAAGAATATATCCCCGGCAATGGCCAGACCGTTTATGCCCGCCGGGTGCCCAACCGCTATACCGTGCGTTTTTCTGCCAACGGCGGTGCAGGCAGCATGGATTCGCTGAACAGTGAATACGGCCAGCAGTTCCAGCTGCCCGCGACCCGGTTCACCCGCACCGACTACACTTTTACCGGCTGGAGCACCCGCCCCGACGGCCCGGTGGAGTATCAAAATGGCCAGACCGTGCGCAACCTGACCGCTGAGGATGGCGACGTGGTGAACCTTTACGCCGTCTGGAAAAGCTATTCTGCAATGGAGCAGCTGAGCCAGAGCTTCGCCGGATACGACCGGCAGAATTACATCGGTGAGGACTGGAACGCGCTGGAGGCCGCCTATGAAGCAGGCCGGGCGGGCATTGAGGCCGCTGCCGTTGCCGCACTGATCTGGAAGCTGAGCCGCAGAAAACAATAAACAGCGATAAAAACAGCATAAAAGCAAAAAGGCAGGTATCTTACTGGGATACCTGTCTTTTTCTGTATATTGAATCAGGAGAAAACGGGCTCAGCCCTCCTTGGGGCCCAGGCCCAGGGCGTCCATCTGCCCGCGCATGCCCTGAATGCACAGATCGATCACGTCGCCCAGCTCCATGCCCAGCAGCTCGCAGCCCTGCCTGATCACCGCCCGGTCGATCTTGGCGGCGAACTTTTTGTCCTTGAACTTTTTCTTTACGCTGGCCGCCTCCAGATCCGAAAGCCCGCCCGGCCGCATGCGTGCGGTGGCGCCGATCAGGCCGGTGAGTTCGTCCACCGTGAACAGGCTCTTTTCCATGGGCGTTTTGGGTTCCACATCGCTGCAAAGTCCCCAGCCGTGGGCCAGAATCGCCCGGATGCTCTCCTCATCCACCCCGGCGGCGCGCAGCGGCTCCTCGGTGTGCTGCAAATGCTCCTCGGGGTACTGCTCGTAATCGTAGTCGTGCAGATAGCCCACCGCCTGCCAGTAGGCTTCATCCTCGCCAAAATGGCGGGCCATGGCCCCCATGGCGGCGCTCACGCCAATGGCGTGCTCGAACAGATGAGCCTCGGTGGTGGTGCTGTGCAGCAGCTCTTTGGCGCGTTCCATCGTCAAACCTGCCATTTGAATCAACCTCGCTTCTCTTTTGCCGCACCGGCTTTCAGGGGCCGGGCGCGGCGCGTTTTTTGTTATTGTAGCAAAAAACATGCCGGTTGCAAAGTGCGAATTGCACGAATAAAAACATATAAATGAACGATATTTTATTCAAAATGATACGACCAAAACTGCTTGACATCTGCCCAAACAGTGCTATAATGGTCACAACGACAATTCAATACGCAAAAGCAATGAAGAGGAAAAGTACCCTGTGCACTGCGCCCAGAGAACTGCCGGTTGGTGCGAGGCAGCGCGATCAAGGCCGGGGGAACAATCACCTGTGAGCTGCCGCCTGAAAGGCCCTTCCGGGCACGAGTAAACGCGGACGGTTGGCAACCGTTATCCCGCCGTCTGGTTGAAACCGGTTTTTAAAATCGGGGAGTCCGGGCATGAGGTGGCTTCGCTGTATGGCGGGGCAACAAGAGTGGTACCGCAGAGAGCTTTCAAAAGCCTTTGTCTCTTGCATTCGAATAATTCGAGTGCAAAAGACAAAGGCTTTTTTTATTTTCATCATAAAGGGGATTGCAAGACAATGAGGAGCGACAACGTTAAACTGGGTGCCGAGCGCACCCCCAACCGCAGCCTGTTCTACGCGCTGGGCTACACCGATGAAGAGCTGGAACGGCCGCTCATCGGCGTGGTAAGCGCCTTCAGCGAGATCGTGCCTGGCCACTCCCATCTGGACAAATTGGCCCAGGCCGTGAAGGACGGCGTTCGCATGGCGGGTGGCACCCCGGTGCTGGTACCGGCTATCGGCGTGTGCGACGGCATCGCCATGGGCCACACCGGCATGAAGTACTCGCTGCCCAGCCGGGAGCTGATTGCGGACTCGGTGGAAACCATGGCCATGGCCCACTGCTTCGACGGTCTGGTGCTGGTTCCCAACTGCGATAAGATCGTGCCCGGCATGCTGATGGCGGCGGCCCGGCTGAACATTCCCTCCATCGTGGTCAGTGGCGGCCCCATGCTGGCGGGTCGTCAGGGCCAGCGGAAGGTGAGCCTTTCTCAGATGTTCGAGGCGGTGGGCAGCTACAAGGCGGGCATGATCGACGATGCCACGCTGGACGATTTCACCAAGAATACCTGCCCCGGCTGCGGCAGCTGCGCGGGCATGTACACCGCCAACAGCATGAACTGCCTGAGCGAGGCCATCGGCATGGCGCTGCCCGGCAACGGAACCATTCCGGCGGTCTACTCCGCCCGCACCCAGCTGGCAAAGCACGCGGGCATGCAGGTGATGAAGCTGGTGGAGCAGAACCTCTGCCCCCGGGATATCCTCACCCCCGCCGCCTTTGAAAACGCCCTGGCCACCGACATGGCCCTGGGCTGCAGCACCAACAGCGTGCTGCACCTGCTGGCCATCGCCAACGAAGCGGGCGTGCCCATGGATCTGGCCACCATCAACGCGGTCAGCGCCCGGGTGCCGAACCTGTGCCACCTGGCGCCGGCAGGCCCCACTCACATCGAGGATCTGTACGCCGCGGGCGGCGTGCAGGCGGTGATGAAACAGCTGGCGGACGCGGGCCTGCTCCACACAGACCTGCCCACCGTCACCGGCAAGACCCTGGGCGAGAATCTGGTCGGGGCCGAAAACCGGGATACCAATGCCATCCGCCCCATGGATAACCCCTACAGCACCACCGGCGGCATCGCGGTGCTCTGGGGCAACATCGCAAAGGACGGCTGCGTGGTCAAGCGCAGCGCCGTTGCCCCCGAAATGCTGGTGCACGAAGGCCCGGCCCGGGTGTTCGACAGCGAGGACGAGGCCATTGCCTCCATTTACGCGGGCCAGATCAAACCCGGCGATGTGGTGGTCATCCGATACGAGGGCCCCAAGGGCGGCCCCGGCATGCGGGAGATGCTCAACCCCACCAGCGCGCTGGCCGGCATGAAGCTGGACAAGACCGTGGCCCTGATCACCGACGGCCGCTTCTCCGGTGCATCCCGGGGCGCATCCATCGGCCATGTGAGCCCGGAGGCCGCCCAGGGCGGCGAGATCGCCCTGATCGAGGAGGGCGACACCATTTCCATCGACATCCCCGCCGGTAAGGTGGGGCTGAAGGTGAGCGATGAGGAGCTGGAACGCCGCCGGGCAAACTGGCAGGCCCCCGCCCCCCGCATCACCACCGGCTGGCTGGGCCGCTATGCAAAGCTGGTAAGCAGCGCAAACACCGGCGCAGTGCTCAAATAACGAAAACAAATCCTTGCGGAAGAAAATGAACAACAGGAGGAATCTGAAAATGAATGCATTGAAAAAGGTAAGCAAGTTCGTGGGCCGGTACATGGCCTTCATCGTGGTGGCAGTGGCCGCCCTGGCCTTCTTTGTGCCCCAGAGCTTTTTGTGGGTGGGCAAGGACTGGAACGTGGTAACCCGTCTGGTCACCGTGAACAACCTGCTGATGGTGGTTATGTTCGGCATGGGCCTGACCCTCAAGCTGGATGACTTCAAGGTGGTATTCACCCGCCCGAAGGACGTTCTGGCCGGCTGCGTGGCCCAGTTCGCGGTTATGCCCTTCCTGGCGTTCCTGCTCATCAAGCTGTTCAACCTGCCCCCCGAGCTGGCTGTGGGCGTGATGCTGGTGGGCACCTGCCCCGGCGGCACCTCCTCCAACGTGATGACCTTCCTGGCCAAGGGCGACGTTGCCCTGAGCGTTGGCATGACGGCCTGTTCCACCGTGCTGGCCCCCTTCATGACCCCCGCGCTGACCTACCTGTACCTGCGTGAGACCGTTTCCGTGGATGCCATGAGCATGTTCGTGAGCATCGTGCAGGTGGTTGTGTTGCCCATCGCTCTGGGCTTTGTGGTCAACAAGTTCTTCGGCAAGTTCACTCAGGCTGCTGTGGAGGTTCTGCCTCTGGTGAGCGTGGCTGCCATCGTTACCATCGTGGGCGCCGTCGTTTCCGGCAACCAGGCCAAGCTCTTCGCCAACGGCCTGCTGATCCTGGCCGTGGTCATGCTGCACAATGTTCTGGGCTACGCCTGTGGCTACGGCGTGGGCAAGCTGCTGGGCATGTCCGACCCCAAGTGCAACGCTCTGTCCATCGAGGTTGGCATGCAGAACAGCGGCCTGGCCACCAGCCTGGCCGGCACCGTGTTCCCGGATCTGGCTCTGGCCACCGTTCCCGGCGCGCTGTTCAGCGTATGGCACAACATCTCCGGCTCCATCGTGGCCAACCTGATGGCCGCTGCCGCCGAGAAGAAGGCTCAGAAGGCGCAGCAGGCTGCCGCCCCCGCTCAGGAGGCCGCCGCAGCCACTGCCTGAATTTTCTGAAAAGCATTTATGGCGGGCGCTCAACCTGTGAGCGCCCGCTTTTTTCTGTTTGCGGCAGAGATTTCAAATATGCTATAATAATAAGATACAAATCCATAAAAGGGAAAAAAAGGAAAAGGAGGGGGCCGCCATGCTGCATCTTGTGCTGGGTGTTTCGGGCAGCGGCAAGTCCGGTCATTTGCTGCAAACCATCCGGGAGCGGGCGCTGGCGGGGGAGAAGAGCGTGCTCATCGTGCCCGAGCAGTTCACCTCCTCCACCGAGGGCCGGCTGTATCAGCTGCTGGGAGACGAGCTGTCCGGATATGTGACCAGCTACAGCTTCACCAGTCTGGCCGAGGATATTTTGCAGGCCTACGGCGGCGCGGCGGTGCGCACCCTCACCGATGCGGGCCGGGCGGTGCTGGTGCGCCGGGCGCTGCAGTCCATGGGGCCGAATCTGGTATATTACAGCCGGCACCGGCGCAGTGCGGCCTTCTGCGAAAAGTGCGCCGAAACGCTGGATGAATTCAAAAGTGCCGGCCTTTCGCCCCAACAGCTGGAGCAGCTGGCCAAAAACACCGGCCACAGCAGCCGCAAGCTGGGCGAGCTGGCGGGAATCTACGCCGCCTATCAGGCGCTGCTGGAGGGCTCCGCCATGGATCCGGGCGACCGGGTGCTGGCGGCGGCAAGGGCGCTGCAGCCGGAATTTTTTGCGGGCCGGGCGGTGTTCATCGACGAGTTCGATACCTTCAACGCCCCCAAGCGCCGCCTGCTGGAAGCCATGCTCACCATGGCCGGAGATGTGACCGTGGCCCTTTGCTGCGACGGAATGGAGGATTATGAAGGTGGCCTGGGCCTGTTCAGCGGCGCCAAGCAGATGGCCGCGGCCCTGCGCCAGCTGGCCCGCAAGAACAGCGTGCCGGTGGCCGCGCCGCTGGTGCTGGATACCGACTGGCGCCACAGCGAAGCGCCGGATCTTGCCCGGCTGAACCGGCTGCTGGCCGGAAGTCTGGAGGACCCGGCCCCCGCCGACGAGCACCAGCTCACCCTGTGGCAGGCCCCCACCCGGGCGGACGAGGCAAAGCAGGTGGCGGCGGCCATTCAGGCCCTTGCCCGGCAGGGGGTACCCTACGGCAAAATGGCCGTCATCTGCCGGGACAGTGAGAATTATCTGGCCCCCATCCGGTACGAGTTCCGGCTGGCGGGCATCCCGCTTTTCTGCGACGAGGCCACCACCGCCGAGCACGCCGCCCCGGTGCGGCTGGTGCGGGCGCTGCTGGCTCTTCTGCGCCGTGGCCTTTGCACCGAGAACCTGCTGGCCGTGGCCAAAACCGGCCTGACCGGGCTCAGCGAGGAACAGCTCTGTGCGCTGGAAAACTACGCCTATACCTGGCAGCTGACCGCCGCCCAGTGGCGGCAGCCCTTCACTCTGTCGCCCGCCGGATTCGGGGCCAATACCCTTTCGGAAAAGGCGAAGGAAGAACAGGAAAAGCAGCTGGCGCTGGCAGAGGAAGCCCGCGCCTTTCTGGTGGACAAGCTGGACGGCTTTGCCGCCCGATGCAAGGAGCTTTCCGCCGCCGAAGTCTGCGCTGCCTTATATAAAAGGATGCAGGCGCTGGGCGGCGAGGAGAAAATGGGCGAGCTGTGCGCCGAGCTGAAGGCCACCGAGGGCATCCCCGCCGCCGCCGAAGCAGTGCGGGTGTGGAACCTGACGGCGGATCTGCTCAACCAGATGGCGCTGCTTCTGGGTGACGAGGTGCTGCCCGCTGCCGAGCTGGCCGATCTGTTCGAGCTGCTGGTGCGCAGCACCGATCTGGGTCACATTCCCCAGACGCTGGATCAGGTGATCTTTACCACCGCCGGCCGCATGCGGCTGGATAACCCGGACTGGTGCTTTGTGCTGGGGCTGGCCGAGGGCGAGTTCCCCAAGGCCCCCGGCGACAAGGGTCTGCTCACCCACGCCGAGCGGGAAAGCCTGATGCGGCAGGGCGTGGAAATGCCGGACTGCTTCGAGAACCGGGCCATCCGGGAGCAGGTGTGCTTTTACAAGGCGCTCACCGCCCCGGCCAAAGGGCTGTGGCTCAGCTGGGCGGCGGGCAGCGCCGCCATGCCGGTGACCAGCGCCCTTGCGCCGGTGATCGACTGCTTTTCGCCCAAAGAGCCCCGGATGGAGCGGGCGGATCTTGCCGCCACTCCGGCCATGGCGCTGGACCTGCTGGGCCAGAGCTGGAACGCGGAAAGCGGTGAGACCGCGGCCTTGTTCCGCGCACTGGAGGAATACCGGGTGCAGCCGGAGGAGCAGCCGGGCCGGCTGCTGAACCCGGTGAAGCGGGCGGCGGGGGCCGAGCCCTTCGCGGTGCACAACACCGCCGCCATGAAGCAGCTGCTGGGGCGGGATCTCTGGCTCACCCCCAGCCGGATGGAGCGGTATTATTCCTGCCCCTTTGCCTATTTTCTGGAATATGTGCTGGGAGCAAAGCCCCGCAAACAGGCGGCTCTCACCGCCGACCAGAGCGGCAATCTGGTGCACTACATTCTGGAGCAGGCACTGCGCCGGGCGGGCGAGGGCTTTGTGGATCTGAGCGAAGAGCAGGTGAAGGCCCTGGCCGCCGCCATTGCCGAGGAATATGTACAGGAGAACATGCCCGGGCAGGCCCGGCGCTTTGCCTATCTGGTGGAGCGGCTGAAAAAGAGCGCCGCCAACCTTCTTTTATACATTCAGGCGGAGCAGCGGCAGGGCAGCTTCGTGCCGGTGGCCTTTGAAAAGGGCATCGGCACCAGTGCGGAGGATGTGCCCCCGGTGGTGCTCACCACCTCCGGCGGTGAAACCGTGCGCATGGTGGGCAAGATCGACCGGGTGGATGCCTTTGAGAAAAACGGAAGCACCTGGCTGCGGGTGGTGGACTACAAGACCGGCAGCAAGGAGTTCCTGCTGGAGGATGTGAAAAACGGCCTGAACTGCCAGATGCTGGTGTATCTGTTCACCCTCACCCGCACCGGCGGGCAGCAGTTCGCGGCCCCGGCCCCGGCGGGCGTGCTCTACCTGATGGCCGACCCGGCCCCCACCCGGGGCAGCCGCCAGCAGGCGGCCAAGGGACTGGAATACCGGGTGGAGGGCCTTGTGGCGGACGAATATGCCGTCATCGACGCCATGGACAGCGAACGCAAGGGCCTGTTCGTGCCCTTCAAATTCGACAAGGACGGCACCCCAAAGCCCGGCCCGGCGCTGGCCAGCCTGGAAACGCTGGGCCATCTGCAGCAGGAGCTGGATGGCCTTGTGGTTCAGATGGCCGAGCGGCTCTATGCCGGGCAGGTGGCCGCCGAGCCGCTGGCTCACGGAAAACGAAAAGAAACCAACTGCAAATATTGTGACTACCGCAGCGTCTGCGGCCACGAGGACGAGTGAAAGGAGGGCCGGCACCCATGGCAACCATCAAATTTACCCCCCAGCAAAGCCGGGCCATCGACCACTCGGGCAGTGCGCTGCTGGTCAGCGCCGCCGCGGGCAGCGGCAAAACCGCCGTGCTGGTGGAACGGGCGGTGCGCATTTTATGCCGGGAAGAGGATCCGGTGGACGCAGACCGGCTGCTGATCGTCACCTTCACCCGGGCAGCGGCGGCCAGCCTGCGGGCAAAGCTGGCCCAGCGCCTTTCGGCCGAGCTGGCAAAACGCCCCGGTTCGGGCCATCTGCGCCGCCAGCGGATGCTCTTGCAGCGTGCGCCCATCTGCACCATTGATTCCTACTGCCTGCAGCTTCTGAAAACCCATTTCAGCGCGCTGGACATCCCGGCGGACTTCACCACCGCCGACGGCCCCCAGCTGGCCCAGCTGCGCCGTCAGGCACTGGCGGACGCGCTGGAAAACGCCTACAACGACCCGGACTTCTGCGCCTTTGCGGATCTGTACGGCAAGGGCCGCAGCGATGCCATGGCCAGCCGGGTGGTGGAGCAGCTGCATGACTTTTTGAGCAGCATGCCCCGGCCGGAAAAGGTTCTGGAAGCCTTCTGCGCTCAGTGGGAGGAGGACGCCCCGCTGGACGAGACCCGCTGGGGCCAGACGCTGCGCACCGAAGCCCGGCGGGCAGCCCTCTGTGCCCGGGAGCTGGCGGCGCAGAATCTGGAGGATCTGGAAAACGACCCGGCCATTGACGAGGCCTACCGCCCGGCGCTGGAATCGGACGAGGCGGCGGTGGATGCACTGCTGGACGCCATCGACGCCCAGCCCTGGGACGCCATGTGCGAGGCCAGCCGGGCGCTGAGCTACGCCCGACTGAAAGCGGTGCGGGGCCATTCCAGCGAGACCATGACCCGGATCAAGGAGCGGCGGGATCTGTTGAAAGACACGCTCAAGCGCCTGCAGGAAACGATCTTTCTGTGTAGTGAGGAGGAGTTTTTGCAGGATCGGCGCACCGCCGCCCCGCTGGTGCGGGCGCTGGCACGGGCCGAGCGGGAATTCAATCAGCTCTTTTATCAGGCCAAGCTGGAAGAAAAGATGCTGGAATTCAGCGACGTGGAGCAGCTGGCCCTGCAGCTTTTGCAGAACGAGGACGGAACCCCCACCCCGCTGGCGGCTCAGCTGAGCGAGGAGTTCTATCAGGTGATGGTGGACGAATATCAGGACACCAACGCCCTGCAGGATACCCTCTATCACTGTCTGGCAAAGCCGGATGGCTCCAACCTGTTTTTCGTGGGCGATTTGAAACAGAGTATCTATCGCTTCCGGCAGGCGGATCCCACCATCTTTCAACAGAAGCTGGACCGGTTTGTGGAATACGGCCAGCCCGGCCCCCAGAAGCTGTTTCTGGACGCCAACTTCCGCAGTGCGCCGGGGGTGATCGGCGGGGTGAATGCCATCTTCACGCCTTTGATGAGCCGCAAGCTGGGCGGTGTGGACTATGGCCCCGGCGAACGGCTGGTGCCCGGCCTTGGCGAATTGGAAAATTACGGCGGCTACGCGGGCGACTGCGAGTTCCGGCTGGTGCAGAGCGAGCGCCCGGCAGGGGACGCGGAGTACATTGCCCGGCGCATCCACCAGCTGTTGGACCCGGCCAGCGGCTTTACCGTGCGGGGCGAGACCGGCCCCCGGCCGCCCCGGTACGAGGATTTCTGCATTCTGCTGCGCAGCCGCGGCGCCTTCGCGGATTACGCCGCCCGGCTGGAAAGTGAAGGCATCCCTGTGTATGTGGATCGGGCGGAAAACCTGCTGGACGCGCCGGAAATCCGCCCGGTGGCGAGCCTTTTGCGGGTGCTGGACAACCCCGCGCAGGACGTGCATCTGGCGGCGGTGATGCTCAGCGGCATGGGCGGCTTTACCCCGGATGATCTGGTGGCTCTGCGCCTTGGCCGCAAAAACGGCAGCTTTTACGGCGCGGTGATGGCAAGCGAGGACGAAAAGGTGAAGGCCTTCGGCCAGTGGCTGCGCACCCTGCGCCAGCTCAGCCAGACCATGCCGGTGGATCGGCTGATGGAGGAAATTTTTGCCCGCACCGGCTGCCTTGCCGCGGCGGGCGCCATGCCGGACGGCAGCGCCCGGCGGGAGAATCTGCGCCAGTTTGCCGCCTTTGCGGCAGGCTGCGGCGGCCACGGCCTTGCCGGTGTGGTGCGCGCCATGGACGCGGCCCTGGCCGGTGAGGGCGTGCCCGGCCCGGAGCAGGGCCAGAGCCGCCCCGGCTGCGTGACCATCATGACGGTGCACCGCTCCAAGGGGCTGGAATTCCCGGTGGTGTTTGCCGCCGATCTGGGCCGTGAGTTCAATAAAGAGGATCTGCGGGCCGCGGCGGTGTTCCATCCGCAGCTGGGTGTCGGGCTCACTCTGCGGGCAGGGCAGGGGGGCACCTACGTCACCGCCCCCTACCGGGCGGTGCAGTCCGCCCTGGCCCAGGAGGGCCTGAGCGAGGAGATGCGGGTGCTGTATGTGGCCTTTACCCGTGCGCGGGACAAGCTGGTCATGACCATGCCCACAAAAAACGCCCTGAAGCTGGCCCAGAAGATGGCTCTGCGCATCTTTTCCGGCGCGCCGGAGCCCTATCTGCTAGAGCACTGCGCCAGCCGGGGCGAGTGGGTGATGCAGGCTGTTATGGCCCACCCGCAGGCCCAGAGCTTCTGCCGCCAGCTGGAGGTGGAGGTCATGCCGCAGCCGCTGGCAAGCGAACGGGAACTGGCCGACCGGTTCACCGTGAGCCTGGAGGCGGACGAGGTGTCCGAACCCGCCCCTGCCTGCCCGGTGCATCTGCCCGAAGCTGCGCCGGACGAGGCACTGGCCTGCGCTTTGCGGGAGCATTTTGCCTGGCAATACCCGAACGAGGCGCTTACCCGGGTGCCTGCCAAGGTCAGTGTGACCGCCCTCACCCACGAGGCGGCGGAGCCCACGCTGGAACGGCCCGGTTTCCTTTACAAGGAGGGCCTGACCGCCGCGGAAAAGGGCACCGCCCTCCACGCCTTTTTGCAGCATGCCGATCTGGCCGCCGCTGTCGCCGACCCGGAAAGGGAGGCAAGGCGGCAGGTGGAGGCAAAACTGCTGGACGAAGCACTCTATGAAAAAATGGATTTTTCCAGACTGCGGCAGTTCTTTGCCGGGCCGCTGTTTGCCCGAATGCAGTCTGCGCAGAAGATTCTGCGGGAATACGAGTTCATCACCGCCCGCCCCGCTGCGGATGCCGCCGTGGACAAAACCGGGAACTACGGCCAGGCGCAGGTGTTGGTGCAGGGCGTGGCGGACGTGATTCTGGAATTTGACGACCATCTGGAGCTGGTGGACTACAAGACCGACCGAAACAAAACGCCGGATCAGTTCATTGCCGCTTACCGGCCCCAGTTGTTGCTTTACGCGGCGGCCATTCGACGACGATTCGAAAAACCGCTTACAAAACTTACCCTTTACAGCTTTTCACTGGGCAGGGAAATCGATGTGCAGCCATAGTGCAGCCCCACAAAACAAAAAAGAAAGGATCGAGAAATGGAGCAGGGCAAATACAAAAATTATACGGATGTGGAAGCGGTGGATATCCTCCATCAGGTTTCGGTCATTTATGTGGGCACCAAGGTTCCCCATGATTACGGCACCGGCGAATCCTATACGGCGGTGGAGGTTCACACCTTGAAACATATTGCGGATCACGACGGTATCACCGTGACCCAGCTGGCCCGGGACTACGGCAAAACAAAGGGAGCCATCTCGCAGATTCTGAAAAAGATCAAGTCCAAGGGTCTGATCTACCGGCAGGCGGATCCGGAAAACGACAAGCGATATCATATTTATCTGACTGAAAAAGGAAAAACTCTGGATCAGGCCCACCGGTCATACGACGCAAGCCGGTTCGGCGAATCCATGGGGCGGGTGCGCCAGAAATTCAGCGACGAGGAAGTCAACATTGCCTTTACCGTGATGGAGGAATGGCTGGAGATTCGCCGTGAGATCCAGCAGGGCCGGTTGCTGAAAAAGAAGCAGCTGGAAAAGGAAAAACGCAAAGAAAAACAGAACCGGGAAACAGAATAAAGAAACAGGGGCCCATTCTCTCAAGGCGATAATGCCGGGGGAATGGGCCCCTGCTTGTGTGTATTTGACAAAAGAAAGTCATATTTCATGTATGAAATGGAGAAAAGGTCGAAATCCCCTTGACGATGACGAAAAACGGGTTTACAATCTAACCAAAGATGTATACATGCTAAACATTAAGTTTCGATACGAAACAAAAATGTTGGTGTATACAAACCGGTTCTGCAGAGCGGTGTGTACGTTGGAAAAATGAAAGGGGACGAATTATGAGTAATCTGATCTCCGTTGTCCTGACCATAGCGTATATCGTATTTGTTGCGACGCTGGTCATCAAACGGTACAACTCGGTTTTTGTGTTCATGACTTCCGGCATTGCGGTATTGCTGGGATTCGCGCTGATCACCGGCCAGTCGGTCATGGGCGACGCCACCACAGGAAGCGCCGTCATTGATGTGTTTGCCTTCACGGCCGATGCGTTCAGCTCCAATGCTTCTGGCGTTGGTATGACCCTGATGCTGGTTACCGGCTACGCGATGTACATGTCTCACATTGGTGCATCCACCAAGCTGGCATACCTGGCAACCAAGCCTTTGTCCAAAATCAAGAATCCCTACATCGTGCTGAGCATGCTGTTCATCATCGGCACCCTGTTGAAACTGGTTATCACCAGCCATGCCGGTCTGGGCATGCTGTTGATGGCCATCGCATTCCCCATCCTGACCTCTCTGGGCATCAGCAAGCTGAGTGCTGTCACCGTTCTGATCATGTGCGGCTTCGTTGACTGGGGCCCGAACGACTCCAGCGCCATCTTCGCTGCCGAAGAAGTTTGCGGCATGCCCATGATGGACTACTTCCTCACCTATCAGGGCCGCGTGGCCGCCATTCTGATCGTGCTGTGCGCCATCTTCCTGCCCACCTACCTGAGCATCATGGATAAGCGGGATAAGCGTCTTGGTTTGGATGGCGAGATCGAGACCAAGGCTCCCGAAAATGTGGACTGCCCCGCCTTCTACGCAGTTCTGCCTGTGATTCCTCTGGTTCTGGTCACCGCGTTCAGCTTCGTGCCTAACATCAAGCTGGACGTTCCCACCGCCAACCTGATCGGTATGGTCTTTGTGTTCGTGCTTGAGCTGATCCGCCGCAAGAACCGCAAGGACGTTACCAACGATTTCACCGTGATCCTGAAGGCCATGGCCAACTCCTTTGCCAACGTGGTCAGCATCCTGATCGGTGCCGCCGTATTCGCGGAAGCCATCAAGATGCTGGGCGGCATCACCGTTATCTCCAACGGTCTGGCCACCATCAAGAGTGCGCCCATCATCACCATGGTGCTGATGTCTCTGATTACCTTCTTCGCCGGTATGCTGCTGGGCAGCGGCAACGCTTCCTGGTACGCCTTCGGCCCGCTGGTTCCCAATGTTACCGCCCAGATGGGTGTTCCTGCAGCCACTGTAGCACTGCCCATGCAGCTGAGCGCCGCTATCGGCCGCTGCATGTCTCCCGTTGCCGGTGTTGTGATTGCACTTTCCGGTATGGCCGGTCTGGAAATCACCGATATCGTGCGCCGCTGCGCGGTTCCCGCCGTTGTGATGTTTGCCTGCAACATGATCGTATCCTACATTGTTGTAATGCTGTAAGAGTTTGTTTTAATTTTTGGTTCATAGATCGAAAGGAGTACCATTATGAGCAACGTGATTTATGATTTCGACAAAGGCGTGCAGAGAAGAGGCACCGATGCCAAAAAGTTCGACCCCAACCTGTGCCCGCCGGATGTGCTGCCTTTCTGGATCGCGGACACCGAGTTCCCCAGCCCCGTTGAGGTGAAGGAAGCCCTGATCAAGCGCGCTGAGCTGGGTCACTACGGCTATCCCTACATCGATATGGCGTTCGAGAAGAGCATCGCCCGCTGGTACAAGGTTCGCCACAATGCCGACCTGATTCCCGAGTACATCGACTACTCTCCCTGCGTAATCCCCGCCATGATCTGGTTTGCCAAGGAATTCTCCAGCGAAGGCGACAAGATCCTGCTGCAGACCCCCGTATATCCTCCCTTCCATGATCTGGTGAAGAACAACGGCCGTCAGCTGGTTTACAACGAACTGAAGCTGATCGATGGCCGCTACGAGATCGACTTCGAGGACCTGGAAGCCAAGCTGAAGGATCCCCGCGTAAAGATCATGTTCGTGTGCAACCCCCAGAACCCCACCGGCCGCTGCTTCACCCGCGAAGAGCTGCTGCGCATCGGCGAGCTGTGCCTGGCGAACAACGTGATGATCGGTGTGGACGAGATCCACGCGGACATCGTGTTCGATGGTCATGAATTCGTTTCCTTCTGCACCCTGTCCAAGGAGCTGGCAGAGCATTCTGTTACCTTCATCAACCCCGCCAAGACCTTCAACGTGGCCGGCTTCCGTACCGCTGCCTGGTTCACCCACAGCGAGACCGTTTACCGCCGCATGATGAACCAGCAGACCTACAACAAGGGCATGGGCCGCAACATCTTCGGCAACGAGGCCCTGATGGCCTGCTACAACTACGGCGATTCCTACGCCGACCAGTGCGTGGCCTACCTGAACGAGACCAAGAATCAGGCTGTGGCCTATGTGAACGAGAACGTTCCCGGCGTGACCGCCATCGATCCCGAAGCTACCTTCATGATCTGGCTGGATTGCCGCGGCCTGGGCTTTGCCACCCAGAAGGAACTGAAGGACTTCATGTTCAACGACGCCAAGATCCTGCTGAACGACGGCACCACCTTCGGCCAGAAGGAAGGCCTGGGCTTCATGCGCTTTAACTTTGCTGCTCCCCGTGCAGTGGTTATGGAAGGCCTGGAGCGCCTGAAGAACGCTGCGGTAAAGCGTCAGGAGCAGCTGAAAGGCTGAGGCGTGACCATGAATCAGGAACTGATGCGCAAGGTTGCGCAAAAAGAGGTGCTCGCGGTTCTGACCGATGAAGCGGGCAATGTTCTGTGGCAGAGCGCTACCAGCCCGGTAGCGGCTCTGTACGGAGCACATTTCCAGAACACCCTTCCCCAGGGCGGCTATGCGCTGTATGCCAATCAGTTTGGCGCGGCCATGGGCATCTTCGCCCGCCGCTTCGGCGTGAAGGAGTGCTATGGGCACAAGGTTTCCCAGTATGGCCTGCGGGAGCTGGACGGCTCCGGCGTGGCGCTGATCTGGGACGAGCGGATCGACAAGGTGCATTCCTCCAAGGACGACACCAAGGTCTGCCCCATTGAGGCTTTCCTGTCGGAAAACACCGACGAGACCCGTCAGTGGGAATTTTTGCAGGAACGTTTCGCCGGTCCCGAGCCGGCGGAAGGCCGCTCCTGCTCCATTGCAGCACACAAAAGCTGAGTCAACAGATATCCTCCTAAGCGTACTCTCATAAGCTGACACAGCCAAAAAAAGCGCCCTTCGCGAACCGCAACGCGAAGGGCGCTTTTTGCGTTGTAACAGGAAAAAAGGGAAGTACAGAACCGGAATTGGCAGGGGGGATTACAGCAGAATGGCCAGCAGCACCGCCGGTGCGCCCAGAAAGGCCCTTTTTATGGTAACCATCAAGGATATTGCAGATATTGCCAACGCCCGCACCCCCATGCAGTGGGACGACAGCCCCTACGCAGGCTTCTCGGACGTGGAGCCCTGGATCGAGGTGAACGAAAACTACCACCAGATCAATGCGGCCAGCCAGCTGGCGGACCCGGATTCCGTGTTCCATTATTATCAGAAGCTGATCCGGCTGCGCAAGGAGCATCCGGTCATCGTCTACGGCCATTACGAGCTGCTGGACGCGGACAACGAGGCCCGTGTTCACCTACACCCGGGAATACCAGGGCAAAAAGCTGCTGTGCGTGTGCAACTTCACCGGAGAAAACCAGACGGTGGAGCTGCCCGAAGAATTCCGCACCGGTGCGGCAAAACGGCGCACGGCATTCCCTGTTTACCGCCTGGGCAGGGAACAAAAGAAAATATGAAAAATCCCCTTGACGGCGCCAGCCCGGCGTGATATACTAGACCGGTAAAGAAAGCAGCAACCGGTTTAGCCGCCGTGCTCACCTTGCGGCCCAAAGGGGCCCGGGTCATATCTGCGACGATCCGTTTTCAAAGGAAAAGGGGTCGCTTATGTATGCAACTGCGCGGCTGCCGATTCGGCGGCCGCGTTTCATTTTATCACAGTTTTGAAATCAAATTGGAGGTGTATCCACATCGCTACGAACGGCAAAAAAGAGCTTGAGATCAACGAGGGCATTCGTGACAAAGAGATCCGTCTGATCGGCGCGGATGGCAGCCAGCTGGGTGTGATGTCCAGCCGCGAGGCGCTGCGCATGGCCGAAGAGCAGAATCTGGACCTGGTAAAGATCGCCCCCCAGGCGGTTCCCCCCGTGTGCAAGATTCTGGACTACGGCAAATACCGCTTCGAGCAGCAAAAGCGTGAGAAAGAGGCCAAGAAGAACCAGAAGGTCGTCGAGATCAAGGAGATTCGCCTCTCGCTCAACATCGACACGAACGACTTCAACACCAAGGTCAACCAGGCCGCCAAGTTCATCAAGGCCGGCCACAAGATCAAGGTGTCCATCCGGTTCCGCGGCCGTGAGATGGCGCACACCAACCTCGGCCTGGAAGTGGAAAAGCGCTTCGCCGAGGCCCTGCCCGACGCGGTGGTGGATAAGCAGCCGAAGCTGGAGGGCCGCAGCATGCAGATGTTCATGAGCCCCAAGCCCAACAAGTAATTCAAACAACTAGGAGGAAATTAAAATGCCTAAGATCAAAACTCACTCCGGTGCGAAAAAGCGTTTCAAGCTGACCAAGAACGGTAAAGTAAAGCGCGGTCCCGCCTACCACAGCCACATCCTGACCAAGAAGAGCACCAAGCTCAAGCGCGGCATGCGTAAGAACGCCTACGCCGACAAGACCAACGCAGCTGCCGTAAAGGCCATGCTGCCCTACGCCTAAGCCTTATTTCGCTTAGACGGAACGGACTTTTTAACTTTTAGATTGTGACTGTAAAGGAGATATAAACAATGGCACGTATCAAAGGCGCTATGATGACCCGCAAACGCAGAAAGAAGACTCTGAAGCTGGCCAAGGGCTACTTCGGCAGCAAGTCCAAGCACTTCAAGATGGCCAAGCAGCAGGTCATGAAGAGCGGCAACTACGCTTTCGTTGGCCGTAAGCTGAAGAAGCGTCAGTTCCGCAACCTGTGGATCACCCGCATCAACAACGCTGTTCGCGCTCAGGGCATGAACTACTCCAGCTTCATGAACGGCCTGAAGAAGTCCGGCATCGAGCTGAACCGCAAGATGCTGAGCGAGATGGCCATCAACGATCCCGCTTCCTTCACCGCTCTGGTGGAGACCGCCAAGAAGGCTCTGTAAGTTGATAACCAAAAGCAACGCCCGCGCACGCGCACGGGCGTCGCTTTGTATCTGGGGGCTTGCCGCTCTGCCGCCAAAGGGCAGGCGGCGCTGCCCATCGCCGGATGCAGACCAGATAAGGAACTGAACACATGCCAGAACGCATTACCAGCCGTGAAAACGGCAAAATAAAATATGCCTGCAAACTGGCCCAGAGCGCAGCCTTCCGCCTTGAAGAAAAAGCTTTCTTCGCGGAGGGCTTAAAGCTCTGCCAGGAGCTTGCAAAATCCTGCCCTATAAAGGTAATATATTATACGGAGAAAGCCCTGGCCAAAACGCCGGATCTGAAACGCTTTGACTGCGAGCAGTATCTGGTGCAGGACCATGTGGCCGAAAAGCTGGCGGGCACCCAGTCCAATCAGGGGGTGTTCGCGGTGTTCGGCCAGCCTGTGGCCAATTTTCTGGATCTGCCCCGCAACGGCCGTTTTCTGGCGTTGGAACGGGTGCAGGACCCGGGCAACGTAGGTGCGCTGATCCGCAGCGCCGCCGCCTTCGGGTTCGACGGCGTGATCCTGAGCCCCGGCTGTGCCGATCCCTTCGGGCCGAAGGTGTTGCGCGCCAGCATGGGCGCGGCGGGCCGGATGCCGGTGGTCACCTGCCCGAATCTGGCCGACGCGCTGGCCCAGCTGCGGGCCTGGGGCAGTACCTGCCTTGCGGCCGCGCTGTACAACAGCCGCCCGCTGCATGAGGTGGACGGAGCCTACCCGAACGGGGTGTGCGTGGTCATCGGCAGCGAGGGGCAGGGCCTTTCCGACGGGGTGATCGCCGCCTGCGACGCGGCGGTGCGCATCCCCATCACCGGCAAGGTGGAAAGCCTGAACGCCAGCGTGGCGGGCAGCGTACTTCTGTGGCATTTTCGGGGGGAGATTCAGTGACGGATCGGCGGCAACTGGAATGGCTCTGGTTTTCGGCGGTGCTGGGGGCAGGCGCGGCCCATTGCGGGCAGGTGCTGGCTCTGTACGGCAGCCCCGGGGAGCTGTATGAGGCGGTGGGCAAAGAGGATATGTCCGGCCTGCTCACCCCGGCCCAGCTGCGCCGCTGCGAAACCCTGACGCCCCAGCGGTTCGAGCCTCTGCTGGCCCGCTGCGAGCGCATGGGCATCCGGGTGCTCTGCCTGGACGAGGAGGATTACCCCGCCCGGCTGGCCCCCTTTTCGGACGCGCCGCCCGTGCTCTTCTGCACCGGCGATGTGTCTGCCCTTTCCCAGCCGGCCGCCGTGGCCATGATCGGCAGCCGCCGCCCCAGCAGCTACGGGGTGGAGGCCGCCGCGCTGATCGGCAGCCAGCTGGCCCAGGCGGGCGTCTGCCTTGTGAGCGGTCTGGCCGACGGGCTGGACAGCGAGGCCCACAAGGCCGCTGTTGCCGCCGGTGCGCCCACCGTTGGCGTGCTGGGCACCGCCATCGACAAAACCTATCCCGCAATCAACCGCCGCCTGCGCTCGGAAATGGAGCAGGGCTGCGGTGCAGTCATCAGTGAATTTGCCCCGGGGGAAGCCACCGGGGCGGGCGGCTTTCTTTTGCGCAACCGGCTGATTGCCGCCCTTTCGGACGCGGTGTGTGTGGTGGAGGCCCGCCAGAAAAGCGGCACCATGAACACCGTAAACCACGCAAAGCGCTATGGACGCACCGTATTTGCGGTGCCCGGCGCCATCTTCAGCCCCCTGTGCGGGGGCACCAACCAGCTGCTGGACGAGGGCCAGGCCCACGCCGCCAGCAGCGCAGCGCCGATTCTGCGGCATCTGGGCATCGAGCCCGCGCCGCAGGTCGCTTGTCGCCGGGCACGCCCGGCAGCCCCAACTTTAAGCGCCGAGGCCAAGACCATGAAAAAGGCGCTCACCAGCCAGGCCCAGGGCTTGGAACCACTGGCCAAAGCGGCCGGCCTTTCTGCCGGCCAGGCGCTGGCCGCCCTGATGGAGCTGGAGGTCAGCGGCATTGCCGTTTCCGGCGCCGGCGGGCAGTACCGGCGCGCATAAACAGCCGCCGTTCCCCGATGCAGGGGGGCAGGGCGCTCTGTGCAAGGGAGAGTACTATGTCTAAGCTAGTTATCGTGGAGTCGCCTGCCAAGGCGAAGACCATTCGGAAATATCTGGGCGATGGCTACGAGGTCACCGCCAGCATGGGCCACATCCGCGACCTGCCCGCCAGCCAGCTGGGCATCGATGTGGATCACGACTACACCCCGCAGTATATCAACATCAAGGGTAAGGAAAAGCTCATCAAGGAATTGAAGAGCGAGGCCAAAAAGGCCGATCAGGTCTACCTTGCCACTGACCCGGACCGTGAGGGCGAAGCCATCAGCTGGCATCTGGCCCATCTGCTGGGTCTGAACATTGAGGACACCAACCGGGTCACCTTCGGCGAGATCACCAAGAAGGGCGTCACCGAGGGTATGGCTCATCCCCGGGCCATCGACATCGACCTGTTCAACGCCCAGCAGGCCCGCCGCATTCTGGACCGTCTGGTGGGCTACAAGCTCAGCCCGTTTCTGTGGCGCAAGGTGCGCCGGGGCCTGTCCGCCGGGCGGGTGCAGAGCGTGGCCGTGCGGCTGATCGTGGACCGGGAAAAGGAGATCGAGAACTTCAAGCCCGAGGAATACTGGAATCTGGACGCCGTGCTTTCGCCGCCGTCCAGCCAGAAGAAATTCACCGCCCGCCTGTACGGCACCGCCGCGGGCAAAAAGCTGGAGGTCACCACCGAGGCCCAGGCCACGGGCATCGTGAAGGATCTGGAAGGCGCGGACTACACCGTGACCGAGCTCAAGCGTGGCCACCGCAAAAAGGTGCCCGCTCCGCCCTTCATCACCTCCACGTTGCAGCAGGAGGCCAGCCGCCGGCTGGGCTTCACCGCCACCCGCACCATGCGTGCCGCCCAGACCCTGTACGAAGGCGTGGACATCGCCGGCCGGGGCACCATGGGTCTGATCACCTACATGCGTACCGACAGCCTGCGCGTGTCCGACGAGGCGGTTGCCGGGGCCAAGGAGTATATCACCGAAGCCTATGGTGAGCGGTACGTCTGCCCCACCAAGCGCACCTACAAGAGCCGCAGCGCCACCGCCGCGCAGGACGCCCACGAGGCCATCCGGCCCAGTGTGCCCGGCCTGACCCCGGACGAGGCGGAAAAGAGCATCTCCGGCGACATCGCCAAGCTCTACCGGCTGATCTGGAGCCGGTTCATCGCCAGCCAGATGAGCGACTGTGAGCAGGACACCGTTTCCGCCCACATCACCGCGGCGGACTACCAGTTCCGGGCCAGCGGTTATGTGGTCACCTTCGAGGGCTTCACCGCCCTGTACGAGGAAGCCACCGACGAAAAGGAGAAAAAGGAGACCGCGCTGCCTCCGCTGGAGCAGGGCCAGACCCTGAAGCTGCGCTCCCTGACCCCGGAGCAGAAGTTCACCCAGCCTCCCGCCCGCTACACCGAAGCCACCCTGATCCGCAGTCTGGAGGAAAACGGCATCGGCCGCCCCTCCACCTACGCGCCCATCATCACCACCATCATCGACCGTGGTTATGTGGAGCGGGAGCAGAAGAAGCTCAAGCCCACCCTGCTGGGCCGCACCATCAACGACCTGATGATGCAGGAATTCCCGGACATCGTGGACGTGACCTTCTCCGCCGGTATGGAAAAGAATCTGGATAAGGTGGAAAACGGCAGCGCCGACTGGCGCGAGACCATCGACGCCTTCTACAAGGGCTTTGCCGCCGCGCTGGAAAAGGCCGAAAAGGACATGGAGGGCAAGAAGATCAAGGTTCCCGACGAGGAAACCGACGAGATCTGCGAAAAGTGCGGCCGCAAGATGGTCATCAAGACCGGCCGCTACGGTAAGTTCCTGGCCTGCCCCGGCTTCCCGGAATGCACCAACACCAAGCGTCTGGTGAAGGACACCGGCGGCAAGTGCCCCAAGTGCGGCGGCCGCATGCTGCTGCGCAAGAGCGCCAAGGGCCGTGTGTATTACGGATGCGAGAACTACCCAAACTGCGACTTTATGACCTGGGATGAGCCGGTGGCCCAGACCTGCGAAAAGTGCGGCGCGACCCTGTTCAAGAAGGGCAGCCGCCTGTACTGCGCAAAGGAAGGCTGCGGCTTTGAGACTCAGGTGAACAAACAGTAACGGAGAATTATGGAAAAACGAGTAACGATTTTAGGGGCGGGCCTTGCGGGCTGCGAGGCCGCCCTCTGGCTGGCTGAACAGGGCGTGCAGGTGGACCTGTACGAGCAGAAGCCGGTCAAGTTCAGCCCCGCCCACAAGAGTGAGGGCTTTGCCGAGCTGGTCTGCTCCAACAGCCTGAAGGCCGACCGGCTGGACTCCGCCTCCGGCCTGCTCAAGGCCGAGATGAAGCTGCTGGGCAGCCATCTGCTGAAAGCCGCCGAGGCCACCCGGGTGGCGGCAGGCGGCGCGCTGGCCGTGGACCGGGACGCCTTCAGCGCCGCGGTCACCGAAATGGTGAAGAGCCAGCCGAACATCACCCTGCACACCGGCGAGGTCACCGCCATCGACGAGAACCGGCTCACGCTGGTGGCCACCGGCCCCCTCACCGAGGGCGCTCTGGCCGACGAGATCACCCGGCTGACCGGGGGCGACAAGCTGAGCTTCTACGACGCGGCGGCCCCCATCGTCACCGCCGAAAGTCTGGACATGAACAAGGTGTTCGCCGCCAGCCGCTACGGCCGGGGCGACGCGGACTACCTGAACTGCCCCTTTAATAAGGAGGAGTACGAGGCCTTCCACGCGGCGCTGGTCAGCGCCGAGCGGGCCCCTCTGCATGAGTTCGACGGCAAGCTCACCGTCTACGAGGGCTGCATGCCCATCGAGGTGATGGCGGGCCGCGGGGCGGACACCATGCGCTTCGGGCCGCTGCGCCCGGTGGGCCTCACCGACCCCCGCACCGGCCACCGGCCCTGGGCCAACGTGCAGCTGCGGCGGGAGAACGCGGGCGGAACCCTCTATAACATCGTGGGCTTCCAGACCAACCTGAAATTCGGCGAGCAGAAGCGGGTGTTCTCCATGATCCCCGGTCTGGAAAACGCCGAGTTCGTGCGCTACGGCGTAATGCACCGGAACACCTTTCTGAACAGCCCCCATCTGCTGAGCCGGAGCCTGAACCTGAAAAAGCACCCCATGGTGTATTTTGCAGGCCAGATCACTGGCTTCGAGGGCTACATGGAAAGCGCCGCCTGCGGCCTGCTGGCCGCCCGCAGTATTCTGGCGGCATTGAACGAACGCCAGCTGCCCGAGCTGCCCGCCGAGACCATGCTGGGCCAGCTGGTGCGCTACATCACCACCGAGAACAAGAACTTCCAGCCCATGGGTGCAAACATGGGTATCCTGCCCCCGCTGGAGGAGCATATCCGGGATAAGCGGGAGCGGTATCTGGCCATTGCCAACCGGGCGGTTGCCGCCATGGAGCAGTGGGCCGAAGAGACCCGATAAACAACAAACCGAACAAAACAGCATGGAAAGGGTGTGCGAGCAATGAAAATCATTCTGGACGCAATGGGCGGCGACAATGCCCCCGCCGAGATCATCAAGGGTGCGGCCGCAGCGGTGGCCAGCTTCTGGCCGGAGGTGGAGATCATCGCCGTGGGCGATGCCGAGAAGATCGCCGCATGCGCAAAGGAAAACAACCTGAGGCTGGATCACATCGAGATCGTGAACACCACCGAGGTCATTGAAATGTGCGACGAGCCTGCCAAGGCCGTGCGCACCAAAAAGGACTCCAGCATGGTGGTGGGCCTGAAGCTGCTGGCCGAGGGCAAGGGCGACGCCTTTGTTTCCGCCGGCTCCACCGGCGCGCTGCATGTGGGCACCAGCCTGATCGTGCGCACCGTGAAGGGCGTCAAGCGCCCGGCGCTGGCCACCATCATTCCCGGCAAGACCCCCTTCATGCTGCTGGATTCCGGCGCCAACGTGGAATGCCGCCCCTCCATGCTGGAGGCCTTCGGTGTGATGGGCAGCGTTTACATGGAGCAGGTCATGGGCGTGAAAAATCCCCGCGTGGCACTGGTGAACAACGGTGCCGAGGAGTCCAAGGGTACCCCCACCTATGTGGAGGCCCATGCCCTGCTGAAGGCCAACAGCCGCATCAACTTTGTGGGCAACGTGGAACCCCGGGACATCCCCGCCGGCGTGGCCGACGTGGTGGTGGCCGACGGCTTCACCGGCAACGTGATCCTGAAGCTCACCGAGGGTCTGGCCAAGTTCTTCGGCGCAAAGCTGAAGGGCCTGTTCAAGAGCGGCGTCAAGGGTGCGCTGGCTTACCTGCTGCTGAAGGGCGGCGTGGCCGACTTCAAAAAGGGCATGGACGCCGACGAATACGGCGGAGCCCCCTTCCTGGGCGCGGCAAAGCCGGTCATCAAAGCCCACGGTTCCTCCAATGCACGGGCCATCCATCAGGCCATCCGGCAGGCGAAGCTCTGCGTGGAGAACGATCTGTGCGGCGTGATGGCCCGCAACCTGATCAGCGAAGAGAAAGAAGCGTAACAACATGCATCAGTTGGAAAACATCATCGGCTATACCTTTAAGGATCCCACCCTGCTGGAGACCGCCCTCACCCACACCAGCTTCGCCAACGAGAGCAAAACCCCCATCCACCACAACGAGCGGCTGGAGTTTCTGGGCGACAGCGTTTTGTCCATCGTGGTGGCGGATCATCTGTTCCACCAGTGGAAGGATCGGCCGGAAGGCGAATTGACCCGTGCCCGGGCCAGCCTTGTGTGCGAGAGCGCCCTGTACGAGTTCGCCAAGGAAATCGACCTGGGCAGCTATCTGCGCCTGGGCAAGGGCGAGGAGAGGGGCGGCGGCCGCCACCGCCCCAGCGTGGTGAGCGACGCCTTCGAGGCCCTCATCGCTGCCCTTTATCTGGACGGCGGCATCGAGGTGGCCCGCGCCTTTATTTTGCCCTTCATCACCGAGGGCAAGACCGCCGAGGCGGACTACAAGACCCAGCTGCAGGAGGTCATCCAGCAGAACCCGGAGGAGCGGCTGCGCTACGAGCTGGAAGGGGAGGACGGCCCGGACCACGACAAGCGGTTCTCCATGGCCGTGTACCTGAACTCCAACCTGATCGGCCGGGGCGTGGGTCACAGCAAAAAGGCCGCAGAGCAGGCCGCCGCCAAGGAGGCCCTGCGCCTGATGGGCCTGGTGGACTGAATCGGGCCGGTGTGGCACGGAACACCCGGCGCCGCACCCGTTTTGCCCGGCACGAGAAAACAGCGCAGCCAGAGCTTGCTGCGCGGCTTTCTCCTGCCGGAGCACATCCCAATGATCCCAGGGAGGATTTATGGTATTAAAGGAACTAGAGATACAGGGCTTCAAAAGCTTCCCGGACCGCATCAAGATCCCCATTGACCGGGGTATCACCGCGGTGGTGGGGCCGAACGGTTCCGGCAAGAGCAACATCTCCGACGCCATCCGCTGGGTGCTGGGCGAAACCAGCAGCCGCCAGCTGCGCGGCGCGGGTAAGATGGAGGACGTGATCTTCGGCGGAACCCAGAGCCGTGGCGCCATGGGCTTTGCCAGCGTGAACCTGACGGTGGACAACTCCGACCGCCGCATCGACGTGAACGCCGACGAGGTGGTCATCGGCCGCAAGTACTACCGCAGCGGCGAAAGCGAGTATTCCATCAACGGCCAGAATGTGCGCCTGAAGGATATCTACGAGCTCTTTCTGGACACCGGCCTCGGCCGGGACGGCTACTCCATCATCGGGCAGGGCCGTATTGCCGAGATCGTGGGCGCCAAAAGCGCCGAGCGCCGGGAAATCTTTGAGGAAGCCAGCGGCATTGCCCGCTACCGTTACCGGAAAAACGAGGCCGAGCGCCGCCTGGCCAGCGCCGAGGACAATCTGGAGCGCCTGCACGACATTCTGGACGAGCTGGAAAGCCGGGTGGGCCCGCTGGAAAAGGAAAGCGCCAAGGCCCAGCAGTTTCTGGAGCTTTCCGCCCGCCGCAAGGAGCTGGAGGTCACCCTCTGGGTGGACAGCGTGAAAACCGCCAAGGAGACCGTGCGCGGCCAGCAGCGCCGCTACGAGACCGCCCAGGCGGACTACGACCGGATGACCGCCGAGATCGAGGCCATCGACGCCGCCACCGAGGGCATCCGGGCCGAGATGAACCGGCTCACCATGGAGGTGGATCGGCTGAACGGCGAGATCCGCACCATCACCGAGGAGGTGGCGGGCAGCGACAGCCGCATCGCCGTGCTGCACAACGACATCCGCCACAACACCGAAACCATGGCCGATCTTTCCCGCCAGCTGGAAGAGAGCGGGGCCGGGCGCGAGAGCTTTGCCGCCCAGATGCAGGAGCACCGGGCGGGCATTGAGAACATTCGGAAACATATTGAACAGCTGGACGGGCAGATCCGGGAAAAGGAGGAGATGCTCCGTCGCATTCAGGCGGAAAACGCCGCCACCGGCGAGCGCCGGGGGCAGGTGACCGGGGTGCTGGCTGAGCTGACCGAGCGCCAGACCGCCGAGAAGGTGCGGGCCGCCGGCTGCGAAAGCACCGCCGCCACTGCCGCCCAGCGGCTGGAAGCCTTACAGAATGAGCCGGCTTCCGGTCAGGGGCTGGAGGAGCTGGAGGGCGAGCTGGCCGACACCAGAACCTACCTGAACAAGCTGGACGAAAGCCTGACCCGGCTGGAAAACATCAAGCAGGGTCTGAGCCTGAAGCTGTCCAGCCGGCAAAAGCAGCTGGAGGAGGCGGACGGCGCAGCCGCCCAGCTGAACCGCCAGCTGGAGGCCTCTACTCAGCGGCTGCAGCTGCTGACCGATCTGGAACGGAACATGAACGGCTACCAGCACAGCGTAAAGACCGTGATGCGCGCCGCCCAGAACCACCGGCTGCGGGGCATCATCGGCCCGGTGAGCAGCATCCTCACGGTGCAGCCGGGCTACGAAGTGGCCATCGAGACCGCCCTGGGCTTCGCGCTGCAGAACATCGTGGTGGACGGCGAGACCGCTGCCAAGGCCGCCATGGCTTTCCTGCGCAACGAGCGGGCGGGCCGGGCAACCTTCCTGCCGCTGGACACCGTGAAGGGCAGCCACTTCGACGCGTCCCGCCTTTCCGGCAGCGCCCGGGTGGCGTCCAGTCTGGTGGAATATGACCCCAAATACAACAACATCGTGGCCAATCTTCTTGGCCGAATCATCGTGGTGGACGAGATCGAGGAGGCCAGCCGGGTCGCCCGTGCGCTGGACTACCGCAACCGGATCGTCACCGCCGACGGTCAGGTCATCAACGCGGGCGGTTCCTTCACCGGCGGCAGCGTGAGCCAGTCCGCCGGCCTGTTCAGCCGCCGGCAGGAGATTGAGGATCTGCGCAAAAAGATCGGCTCTTTGCAGAACCGGCAGGGCCAGGCCCAGGCCGCGGCGGACAAGCTCAAGGCCGAGGTGGAGTCCCTGAACGCCCAGCTGACCGCTGCCTCCAGCGAGGCCATCACCGCCGGCGGCGATAAAATTCGCGCCGAGGGCGAGCTGCGCCGCATCGAAGCGGCCATCAGCCAGGCGCAGGCCGCCGCCCAGCTGCGTGCCGCCGAGTGCGAGCAGCTGAACGAGACCATCCGCCAGAGCCGCACGGAGCTGGAGAATGCCAGGGCCGAGGAGGCACGGCTGGGCGAGCAGATCGCCGCGCTGGAGGCCGAGCTGACCGAGCTGGCCGGCAGCGACGACAGCTTTTTGGCCACCCGGGCCCGCCTGTCCGACGAATTGAGCGAGACCCGTCTGGCCCGTCTGGCGGCGGAGAAGGATGTGAGCCTGCACGAGGCCTCCATCCGGGATCTGGAAAGCCGCCACGGCGAGAGCGGCCAGCGGGAGCTGGCCCTGCGGGAAAACATCGACCGCCTGAAAAAGGCCAACGAGGAGCACGAGCAGAGCATCTGCGCCATTCAGGAGGAAAAGGAAAAGAGCGCCGGCCGCATCCGCGAGGCGGAGGAAGCCATCCGCAAGGCCGCCGAGGAGCGGATGCAGAAGGAAGGCAGCATCAGCCGCGAGAGCCAGCGCCAGCGTGCGGTGAGCGACGAGCGGGAAAAGATGAGCCAGGAGATGGCCCGCCTGAACGAGCGCAAGGCTGCCGCCGAAAAGGAGTACGACGAGCTGATCGCCAAGCTGTGGGAGGAATACCAGCTGACCATGAGCGACGCCCAGCCGCTGTGTGTGCCCTTTGAAAGCGCCGCCGAGCTGCGCCGCCTTGTGGCCGAAACAAGAGGCCGCATCCGGGCATTGGGCAACGTGAACGTGGGCGCCATCGAGGAATACAAAGAGGTGAGCGAGCGCTACACCTTCTTAAAGAATCAGGTGCAGGACGTGGAGAAGAGCCGCGCCGAGCTGACGAGGATGATCGGGGAGCTGTCCGCCGAAATGCGGGACATCTTCAGCCGCAGCTTTGCGGAGATCAACCGGAACTTCGGCCGCATCTTCACCGAGCTGTTCGGCGGCGGCACCGCCACCCTCAAGCTGGACGACGAATTGAACGTGCTGGAAAGCGGCATCGAAATTCAGGTTTCGCCCCCGGGCAAGGTCATCAAGAATCTGGCCGCATTGTCCGGCGGCGAGCAGGCGCTGGTGGCCATCAGCATCTACTTCGCCATTCTGGCGGTGAACCCGGCCCCCTTCTGCATTCTGGACGAGATCGAAGCCGCGCTGGACGATGTGAACGTGGCCCGCTACGCCCAGTATCTGCGCCGCATCACCGACCACACCCAGTTCATCGTGATCACCCACCGCCGCGGCACCATGGAGGCCGCCGATGTGCTCTACGGCGTGACCATGCAGGAGGACGGTGTGTCCAAACTGCTGCGTCTGGATCTGGAACAGGTGGACGCGACGCTGGTTTCGTGATATAAAAGAAGAGAACCGGCCCGCTTCCCGGCGGGCAATCAAAGGAAACGAGGGGAGACATTATGGGACTTTTCAGCCGGAAGAAAAAGCTGGATGAAGGCCTGGCCAAGACCCGCAAGGGCTTCTTTGCCGGCATTCTGGACATGCTCAACGCGGGCGAAATCGACGACCATATGTACGAGGACCTGGAGGAGCAGCTGATCCTGGCCGACACCGGCGCCGACGAGGCGGTGCGGCTGGTGGAGGAGCTGCGCACCCGGGTGCGCAAGGACCACATCAAAACCGCTTCCGACGCACTGGCCGCCCTGAAGGACATCATCACCGGCGAGCTGGTGGCCGACGAGCCCATGGATATGAGCGGCAAGCCCGCCGTGATCCTGATGATCGGCGTGAACGGCGTGGGCAAGACCACCAGCATTGCCAAGCTGGCCAAGCTCTATAAGGATCAGGGCAAGCGGGTGATGCTGGCCGCGGGCGATACCTTCCGCGCCGCTGCCGCCGAGCAGCTGTGCATCTGGGCCGACCGGGTGGATGTGCCCGTGGTGCGCCACAGCGAGGGCGCAGACCCGGCTGCCGTGGTGTTTGACGCGGTGCAGTCCGCCGCCGCCCGGGGCTACGACATCGTGATCTGCGATACCGCCGGCCGCCTGCACAACAAGCAGAACCTGATGAACGAGCTGGGCAAGATCAGCCGCAGCGTGCACAAGGCCTGCGAGACCGCCAGCGTGGAGACCCTGCTGGTGCTGGACGCCATCACCGGCCAGAACGCCATCAATCAGGCCTCCCAGTTCATCAGCGCCGCCGGTGCCACCGGCATCGTGCTCACCAAGCTGGACGGCACCGCCAAGGGCGGCGCGGTCATCAGCGTGAAGCAGAAGCTGGGCCTGCCGGTGCGCTTTGTGGGCGTGGGCGAGGGCGTGGACGACCTGATGGAGTTCTCTCCCCACGATTTTGCCGACGCACTGTTTGCCGAAAACTGATCCGAAGGAGACAGATTCCAATGCTCATCTGTGCAGCCACCGGCAATGCCGGTAAATTGAAAGAAATCCGCCGCATTCTGGAAGCTCAGGGCCACGAGGTAAAAAGCCAGAAGGAACTGGGCATCACGCTGGAGCCGGAAGAGACCGGCACCACCTTTGCGGAAAACGCCCTCATCAAGGCAAAGGCCATCTGCGAGGCCAGCGGCCTGCCCACTCTGGCCGACGATTCCGGCCTGATGGTGGATGCTTTGGGCGGTGCGCCCGGCGTGTACAGCGCCCGCTACTGCGGCCGCCACGGCGACGACGAGGCCAACAACGACAAGCTTCTGGCCGAGCTGGCCGGGGTGGAGGAGGGCAAACGGGCGGCAAAGTTCGTGTCCGCCGTCTGCTTTTACCTGCCCGAGGGCCGCTACGTCACCTATCTGGGCGAGTGCCCGGGCCGGGTGATCTTCGAGCGCCGGGGCACCAACGGCTTCGGCTACGACCCTCTGTTCGTGCCCGACGAGGTGGGCCTTGCCGAGGGCGGCGTGCGCCCCAACACCGAGGGCCGCACCTACGCCCAGCTGGAGGCCATTGAAAAGGACGCCATCAGTCACCGGGGCAAGGCCATGGCCCTGCTGGACAAAAATCTGGCCGCCTTCCTGAACGAGGGCTGAGCCAAACCCAATTGAAACTGTAATATAAGGAGAATACTATGCTCACCAGTAAACAACGCGCCGCGCTGCGCGCCGCCGCCAACACCCTCGATCCGGTCTTTCAGGTCGGCAAGGGCGAGATCGACGAAACGCTCATCAAGTCCACCGCCGATTGCCTGGCTGCCCGGGAGCTGATCAAGATGAAGGTGCTGGAGACCAGCATGTACAACGCCAAGGAGGCCGCCGCCATTCTGGCCGAGGCCACCGGCGCCGACGTGGTGCAGGTTATCGGCTCCAAGTTCGTGCTGTTCCTGAAGAAAAAGAAGGAGTCCAAGTTTGAGGATATCCTGAAAGCCGCCCGCTGAGATCCGGCAACGTGGCCTGAAAACAGATTGTTTACAATTTGTTTGTAACTTATTTGAAATATCTGCCCGGCAAAATTCGTTGTTTTGTTACATGGCCGGGCGCACTGGGGGAGTGGCGCGATGAAACTGCTTTTGTTCGGGGGGACCTTTGATCCGCCCCACAAGGGCCATATACGCCTGTTGCAGAGCGCCATCGACGCGGTGCAGCCGGATAAGGTGGTGGTCATGCCCGCGGGCATCCCGCCCCACAAGGCGGCCAGCGCCACGCCGGCCAGCCTGCGGCTGACCATGTGCCAGTGCTTTGTGCCGCTGCACCCGGATCTCACCGTCTCGGACTGGGAGATCGGCCGCGGCGGCAGAAACTACACCATCGACACGGTGCGGATGCTGGAGGAGCGCTACCCCGGCGCCGAGATCTTTCTCAGCGTGGGCAGCGATATGCTCACCACCTTCACCCAGTGGAGGGAATGGCAGAGCCTGCTGGAAAAAACCACCCTTGTGGTGCAAAGCCGCTACAATGGCGACGACGCGGATCTTGCGGCCGCGGCCCGCACACTGGAAGCGGCGGGGGGCCGGGTGATCTTCGCCCATGCTCCGGTTCTGCAGGCAGCCTCCAGTGATGTGCGCGCCGGGAAGCTGGGCATGGATGCGCTGCCTCCTCTGGTGCAGCACATCTGCAAACAGTATCATTTATACGAAAAGAGCTGAGGACCATGAACGCAAAAGAAGCGCAGAAGATGGTAAAGGAGTGCCTTTCCAAAAAGCGCTACACCCACACCATGAACGTGCGGGACGCAGCGGTGCATCTGGCCGAAAAGTACGGGGCCGACCCGGACAAGGCCGAGCTGGCCGCCCTTTTGCACGATGCGGTGAAGGAACGCAGCCGGGAGGAATTGTTGCAGATCCTGCAAAACAATGCTATAATGGCACAAAATGCCGAAAAAAGCCCCCCGCCGGTCTGGCACGGCATCTGTGCCGCCATTCTGGCCCAGACGGAATGGGGCGTCACCGACCCGGAGATTGTCAGCGCCATTCGCTGCCATACCACTGGCAAGGCCGGTATGTCCAAGCTGGACAAGATCATCTATCTGAGCGATATGATCAGCGCCGAGCGGGACTATCCGGAGGTGTACGAGCTGCGCAGGCTTGCCGAGGAGGATCTGGACAAGGCCGTCTGCACGGCCGTGGAGAAGAACATCGGATGGATGAAGGAATGCGGCAAATCCATCGACCCCTTGTCGCTCGAGGCCCTGGAGGACCTGAAGCGCGGCATGCAAACCAGGGAGGATACCCATGAATGAACCCAAACAGCCCCGTAAACTGAACACCGGCTCCGCTTCGGGCCGTTCGTCCACGCCCAGCGGTTCCACCGGCCGCCGGATCAATCGCAGCGGTTCTTCCGCGTCCGGCGGTAGCAGCCAGCAGCGCACGGTCTACCATGCAAACGCCCAGCCGCCGCGCCAGCGCCAGACGCCGCCTCCGAATCAGCGTCAGGCTCAGCCGGCTGCCCATCGCGGCCAGCCCCGCCGCCGTCCGAAGAAGAAAAAGAGTCCGCTGAAGATTGCCCTCATCAGTCTGCTGACGCTGGTGGCTGTGGTGTGCGTGGGCCTGTTCGGCCTGTATCAGTGGGTGGTGCGCAGCATCAGCCCCGAGGGCGGCGCGCCCACCATCAGTGAATTGATCAACACACCCAGCGAGTACAAGGGCGATGTGGTGAACATTCTGGTCTGCGGCATCGACTACGAGGAAGGCCGCGCCTATTCCAACGACCCCACCTCCAACGACGGCATGACCGATATGATCATGTATGTGAACTTCAACGTGAAGGAAAAGAAGATCAACATGCTGCAGATCCCCCGCGACACCTACGCGGGTGAGGAATACAGCACCGGCAAAACGGGCAAGATCAATGCGGTGGCTCTGCGCAACGAGGGCGGTATCACCGATCTGGCCAAGCTGATCACCGAGCAGTACAAGCTGCCCATCGACTACTATGTGACCATTGACATGCAGTCGCTGAAGGAGATCGTGGACCTGTTCGGTGGCATCGAGGTTTATCTGCCCCAGGATGTGGCGGACGGCAAGGGCAGTTCGCTGCCGGCTGGCCTGCACAATCTGGACGGCGCTTCGGTGGAATTTTTGGTCCGCAACCGTCACGGCGACGGCTATGCCCAGGGCGACATTGCCCGTCTGGACATGCAGCGGTATTTCTACCAGGGCCTGTTCAAGCGCATCCGCACCGCCACGGTATGGGATCTGGCCAAGCTGACCCCGGTGGCGCTGAAATATGTCACCACCGATATCCCCGGCGATACACTGGTCAGCCTGGGCGTGAGCTTTTTGCAGGTGGACAGCGCCAACATCATGATGTGCAAGGTGCCCACCTACAGCGCGGCCGAGCGCTACAACGGCCAGTCTATCCAGGTGTGCGACACCAATAAAACGCTGGAGCTGATCAATACCTACTTCCTCAGCTACAGCACCCCGGTGGACAGCCTGAACGTGCCCACCCTGGCCACCGCCGGTTCCTCCACCGACCCCAATGTACAGTACATGGGCCAGCTGGACACCGAAGCCGATGGCACCTCCGGTACGGATGCCGCCTGAGCAACAGAACAGGAAAATGACCCCACCGACCGTCCCCGTTTAGCGGGGACCGCGAAAGGAGACAAGGAAATAAGAATGGAAAGCTTGCAGCTTGCGACCAGCATCGCAAAAGTGCTGGATACCAAAAAAGCCGCGAACGTAAAGGTGCTGAAGGTACGGGATCTGACCGTGCTGACCGATTACTTTGTAATCGCCAACGGTACCTCCACCACCCATGTGAAGAGCCTGGCCGAGGAAGTGGAATTCCAGCTGGAGCAGCAGGGTGTGAAGGCGCTGCGCACTGAAGGTTACGACGCCAAGAACTGGATTCTGCTGGACTACGGCACCGTGATCGTGCATGTGTTCTATCCCCAGGCCCGCGAGTTCTATGATCTGGAGCACCTGTGGGCGGACGCCGAGGAGTGCGACATCCAGTTCGACGCACCCGCCGAGGGCGGCGCAAACGAATAAATCAAACGGAACGCCGCCCGGTGCCTTTGCGAGCCGGGTGGCCATGAGCCAGTTTTCCACCCTGGGGCGACCCGGCGGTGGAAAACTGGCTGTCGCCGTTTTATTTTAAAGGGTGGCAGCGCATAATTTGAGGTGTTGTTCACCGTGAATTGTGCGATGCTGCCAAAGGGGCAAATCGCTCAAATTTTGGTTGGAGTTGATAAAGGTGAAATACGATTTCAAAGCCATTGAAAAGAAATGGCAGAAAGTCTGGGCGGACGAAAAGACCTTCGCCGCCAAGATCGACCACGAAAAACCCAAGTTCTACGCTCTGGTGGAGTTCCCGTATCCCAGCGGCCAGGGCCTGCATGTGGGCCATCCCCGCAGCTACACCGCGCTGGATATCGTGGCCCGCAAAAAGCGGCTGGCCGGCTACAACGTGCTGTATCCCATGGGCTGGGATGCCTTCGGCCTGCCCACCGAGAACTTCGCCATGAAGAACCACATCCACCCGGAGATCGTGACCAGGAACAACGTGGCCCGCTTCAAGAGCCAGCTGCAGGCGCTGGGCCTGTCCTTCGACTGGGACCGGGAGATCAACACCACCGATCCCAGCTACTACAAGTGGACCCAGTGGATCTTCCTGCAGCTGTACAAGCACGGTCTGGCCTACAAAAAGGAAATGAGCGTGAACTGGTGCACCAGCTGTAAGGTGGTGCTGGCCAACGAAGAGGTCGTGAACGGCTGCTGCGAGCGCTGCGGCGGTGAAGTGGTCCACAAGGTGAAGAGCCAGTGGATGTTGAAGATCACCGAATATGCCGACCGCCTGATCGACGATCTGGATGGTCTGGACTTCATCGAGCGCGTTGCCACCCAGCAAAAGAACTGGATCGGCCGCTCCACCGGTGCCGAGGTGAACTTCACCACCACCACCGGCGACGCCCTGACCGTTTACACCACCCGCTGCGACACCCTGTTCGGCGCCACCTATATGGTAGTCAGCCCCGAGCATGCCCTGGTGAACCAGTGGCTGGAGAACGGCACCATCCAGAACGCCGACGCCGTGCGCGCCTATCAGGCCGAGGCTGCCCGCAAGAGCGACTTCGAGCGCACCGAGCTGAACAAGGAAAAGACCGGCGTGAAGCTGGAGGGCGTGATGGGCATCAACCCGGTGAACGGCAAGGAGATTCCCATCTTCATCTCCGACTATGTGCTGGCTACCTACGGCACCGGCGCCATTATGGCCGTGCCCGCCCACGACACCCGCGACTACGAGTTTGCCAAGGCGTTCGGTCTGCCCATCGTTGAGGTGGTCAAGGGCGAGGGCGAGAGCCATCTGGACAAGGAAGCCTTCACCGACGTTGCCACCGGCACGCTGGTGAACAGCGGTTTCCTGGATGGCCTGAGCGTGGAAGACGCCAAGAAAAAGATGATCCAGTGGCTGGAGAGCGAGGGCAAGGGCCACGCCAAGGTCAACTTCAAGCTGCGCGACTGGGTGTTCAGCCGTCAGCGCTACTGGGGCGAGCCCATCCCCATGGTCTACTGTGAGAAGTGCGGCTGGCAGCCCATCCCCGAGAGCGAGCTGCCCCTGAAGTTGCCCGAGATCAGCGACTTCGAGCCCGGCGAGGGCGGCGAGAGCCCGCTGGCCCGCCACACCGAATGGGTCAACACCACCTGCCCCTGCTGCGGCGGCCCCGCCAAGCGCGAGACCGACACCATGCCCCAGTGGGCCGGCTCCTCCTGGTACTTCCTGCGTTACATGGATCCCCACTGCGACACCGCTCCCGTGAGCAAGGAAGCCGTGGAATACTGGGGTCCTGTGGACTGGTACAACGGCGGCATGGAGCACACTACTCTGCACCTGCTGTACAGCCGTTTCTGGCACAAGTTCCTGTACGACATCGGCGTGGTGCCCACCAAGGAGCCCTACAAAAAGCGTACCAGCCATGGCATGATTCTGGGCGAGAACGGTGAGAAGATGTCCAAGAGCCGCGGCAACGTGATTAACCCGGATGATGTGGTGAACGAGTACGGCGCCGACACTCTGCGCCTGTACGAGATGTTCATCGGCGACTTCGAGAAGGCCGCTCCCTGGTCCACCAAGGGCATCAAGGGCTGCAAGCGCTTCCTGGATCGTCTGTGGGGTCTGGGCGAGATGATCGTTCCCGGCGAGGGCTACCGCCCCGAGCTGGAGACCGCCTTCCACAAGACCATCAAGAAGGTGGGCGACGACATCGAGGTGCTCAAGCACAACACCGCCATCGCCTCCATGATGAGCCTGCTGAACGACCTGTACGCCGCCGGCGGCGCCACCAGGGACGAGCTGCGCACCCTGCTGATTCTGGTCAACCCCTTCGCTCCCCACATCACCGAGGAGATGTGGCAGCAGCAGGGCTTTGAGGGTCAGATCGCTCACGCCCAGTGGCCTGCCTACGACGAGGCAAAGTGTGTGGAGAGCACCGTGGAGGTGCTGGTGCAGCTGAACGGCAAGCCCAAGGCCCGCCTGAATCTGGCCTTTGGCCTGGATAAGGACGCCACCCTGGCTGCCGTGAAGGCGGACGCTTCCGTGGCCGCTCTGCTGGAGGGAAAAACCATCGTGAAGGAGATTGCCGTGCCCGGCAAGCTGGTCAACCTGGTGGTCAAATAAGCAATGCTGTTGACATTCTGCGGTTGGGGATCGGGTCCCGGTTCTCAACCAAAGAAAGTTTTGAAAATACACAAGATTTTAGTTGACAGAACCAACTGTGGCATAGTATAATCGATATGTTGAATACCCTATTTTGGGGGATATGCAACGAAACTCCTGCCTCAGGTCCAAGGGAGGGAAAATAGATGTCGGAAATTCGTGTCAAGGACAACGAGTCGCTGGAGAGCGCGCTGCGTCGTTTTAAGCGTTCTTGCGCCCGCAGCGGTGTGCTTGCCGAGGTTCGCAAGCGTGAAGCTTACGAGAAGCCCTCTGTGCGCCGCAAGAAGAAGTCCGAAGCTGCCCGCAAGCGCAAGTTTAAGTAATTGCGGTTAGCCGGAACAATGGCTGAAATGCGTGCAAACGCCTGAGCGGGTCCCCTTGGGGGCCCGCTCATTTTTTATCGATTTTTCCGGGGCCAATGCCCCGCTTTTATGGGAGAAGCACTATGTTCATCACACCGGAGTATCTCTTTTCCGGCGCAGCGGCCATCACGCCGGAATTTTTGAAGGGCAAGGGCATCACCGCCCTGGTGCTGGATGTGGACAACACCCTGACCGGCCACGACAGCCAGCAGCTGCCCCCGGCCATCCGCGACTGGCTAGATCGGATGCGGGCAGCGGGCATTCAGCTGGCCATTGCCAGCAATAATAACGAGGAACGGGTGCGCCCCTTTGCGCAGGCCATCGGGCTGGATTATGTGGCCATGAGCTGCAAGCCGCTCACCTTCGGTCTGGCCCGGGCCCGCAAAAAGTTCGGAGTACCCAAAGGCCAGATGGCCATTGTGGGCGACCAGCTGTTCACCGACCGGCTGGCCGGTGCGCTGTATGGCATTCCGGCGCTGGTGGTGCAGCCCATGTATGAGGATTTCAAAAAGGGAATCCGTTTCAAGCGCCGGCTGGAAAAGCCCTTTCTGGCCCGCTATTTCAAAAAGGGAGGGAAGCTTCTGTGAGCATCTTATTCGGAACCGCCGGCACCAGCCAGAGCTTTGCCGAGCAGGGATATAAAAACAGTGTGCAGGTGCCGGAATACACCGCGAAAATGGGCCTGGACGCCTTTGAGTACCAGTGCGGCCGGGGCGTGCGCATCAAGGAGGAGCTTGCCTCCAAGATCCGCGCTCAGGCGGCGGTGCACGGCATCTATTTCAGCCTGCACGCGCCTTACTACATCTCCATGAGCAGCCTGGAAGAGGAAAAGCGCCTGAACAGTGTGGATTACATTTTGCAGAGCGCGGCGGCCATCCGGGCGCTGGGCGGCCAGCGGGTGATCTTCCACTCCGGCAGCTGCGGCAAACAGAGCCGGGAAGCCGCGCTGGAAAAGGCGCTGGACACCATGCACCGCATTGTGGCGGCGGTGGACGAGGCCGGTTTCTCTGACATCGTGCTCTGCCCCGAGACCATGGGCAAGGTGGGCCAGCTGGGCACGCTGGACGAGGTTCTGGCCCTGTGCAGGGTGGACAAGCGCATCACCCCCTGCATCGACTTCGGCCATCTGAATGCCCGGGATCAGGGCTCCATCAAAACCAAACAGGACTATGCCGCCATTCTGGATCGGATGGGCGAGGTGCTGGGGGACGAGCGGGCCAGCCGCTTCCATGTGCACTTCAGCAAGATCGAATACACCACCGGCGGCGAAAAGCAGCACCTGACCTTCGCAGACACCGTCTACGGGCCGGACTTCGAGCCGCTGCTGGAGCTGTGCTACGAGCGGGGGCTTTCGCCGGTGATCATCTGTGAATCCGCCGGCACGCAGGCCGAGGACGCAGCCACCATGAAGCGGTATTACCAGAGCCTGGGCAAGTGAGCCCGAAGGCCTGCCCCACGGGCCGAAAAGGCCAAGAAAGGGCTTGAAAAATAGCCGTTTCTGGGGTAGAATAATAACAGATATGTCAGTGAATGCCCGCGCCGCATCGCTGCCCTGCAAGCAGCAGGCAGCCAGGTCGCGGCGCTGGCAGCGCAAGGCCGTTTGGCCGGGCCAGAATAAATTTTAATTGGAGGATCATTTATGATTTCTGCAGGCGATTTTCGCAATGGCGTAACTTTTGAAGAGAATGGCAACGTGCTCCAGGTTGTGGAGTTCCAGCATGTTAAGCCCGGTAAGGGCGCTGCCTTCGTGCGCACCAAGACCAAGAACGTGATCACCGGTGCCGTGACCGAGAAGAGCTACAACCCCAGCGACAAGTTCCCCACCGCCTTCATCGAGCGCCGTGAGATGCAGTACCTGTACGAGGACGGCGGCCTGTACTACTTCATGGACACCGAGACCTACGAGCAGATCCCCCTGAACGAGCATGATCTGTCCGATTCCTTCAAGTTCGTGAAGGAGAACGAGATGGTTAAGATCCTGAGCTACAAGGGCAACGTGTTCGGCCTGGAGGCTCCCAACTTTGTTGTGCTGCAGGTCACCGAGACCGAGCCCGGCTTCAAGGGCAACACCGCCACCAACACCCTGAAGCCCGCCAAGCTGGAGACCGGCGCCGAGATCCGCGTGCCTCTGTTCATCAACGAGGGCGACATGATCCGTGTGGACACCCGCACCGGCGAGTACATGGAGCGCGCCTGATCATAAGGCTTTATCCTGATCGCATCCACCTGGGCGGCGGCTTTGCCGCCGCCCGGGTTTTGTTTTACCCAGTGTGAGCGCCGCGCCGCCGTTTTGCGGCAGCGAGGGCGTGGTCATAAAAATGTTTGATACTTCTTCAAAGGAGGAATGAACAATGGAACTGAAAGAGCGTGCTGCATACCTGAAGGGCCTGATGGAGGGTCTGGAGATCGGCGACAGCAAGGAAGGCAAGGTACTGAAGGCCATGTACGACCTGCTGGAGGATCTGTGCGACACCGTGGCCGATATGGACGACGACCTGGACCAGGTCTACGATGAGCTGGACGCCATGGACGAGGATATGGACGACCTGGAAGAAGCCGTGTTCGGCGACGACGAGGACGAGGACGAGGACGACGAAGAGGAAGACGACGAGGACGAGGAAGTGGAAGCCGAGTACGAGCTGACCTGCCCCAACTGCGGCGCTGTGACCGTTGTGGATGAGGACACCCTGCTGAACGAGCAGGTCTGCTGCGGCAACTGCGGCGCCGAGTTCGAGATCGAATTCAGCGAGTGCGGCGAGGACTGCGAGTGCGGCGACTGCACCGAGGAGAACGAGTAATCCTCTGATTGCCGGATCAAACAAATAGAAAGCGGCGGATGGCAAAAGCCATCCGCCGCTTTTTGCTGCCTTTACGGACAAAGAAAACGCCCTGCGGATGCAGGGCGTTTTTGCTGTAAAATCGATTTTCCTGTTCGGAATGCAAGGTTTCCTTTGAAAGGCAAAAAACGGCACAGATGCCATTTACCGGGCGGATTTGGCACGCTCCATGTCCGAAAGCTCCGGCATCACGGTGAGCCGCATGGTAATGTAGCAGGCAAGGCCGCCCACAAAGTTGGAAACGGGCTCGGCAAGAAATACCCCCTTCACGCCCAGACCGGCCACGTGGGGCAGAAGCAGGGTAAGGGGCACCACGATGATGGCCTTGCGCAGCAGGGAAAAGAAGATGGCCAGTTTTGCCTTGTTCAGCGATTTGAACACACTCTGGCCGGAAAACTGAAAGGCCATCATGAAGAAACCGAAAAAGTAGATCTGCAGCGCAGGCACTGCAGCGGCCAGCAGCTCCGGATCCTGATTGAAGATACGGATAAAAGCCGCGGGGAACAGGGAGATCAGCGCCCAGATCAGCAGGGTGTAGCCGAAGCCAAGCTGTGTCATGAAACGGATGGCAGCACGCACCCGGCCGGCCATTCGGGCCCCGTAATTGTAACTGATCACCGGAGAACCGCCATCTGAAAGGGCCAGCGCAGGGGTCTGGGCGATCTGTCGCACCGAGTTGATCACAGTCATCACGCTGATGTACAGATCCCCTCCGTAGGCCCGCAGGGTGGAGTTGCAGACCACCTGAACCAGGCTGTCGGTAAAGGACATCACAAAGGTGGAGGTGCCCAGCGCCACGATACGCCGGATCAGTCGGCCATCCGGCCGAAAGCCGCGCAGAATCAGCCGCAGCTCCGCTTTTGGGCCGGTGAGAAACCGCATTGCCCAGATGGCGGAAAGCAGCTGGGAAAACACGGTGGCGATGGCTGCTCCCCGCACGCCCAGCCCCAGCCCGAAGATCAGAATGGGATCCAGGATGATGTTGGTTACTGCACCCAGCAGCACGGTGAGCATGCCGATGCGGGCAAAGCCCTGGCTGTTGATGTAGGGGTTCAGCCCCAGCGAAATCATCACAAACACCGTGCCCAGCAGATAGATGGTCATATACTGTGCCGCCACCGGGTAGGTATCGTCGCTGGCGCCGAACAGATAGAGCAGCGGCTTGTGCAATATGATACCCAAGACTGTGAGAACAAGGCCGCACACCACCAGCATGAACCAGGAATTGGCCATGATGGCGCGGGCAGTTTTCAGATCCTTTTGCCCTCGTGCAATGGAGCACAGCGGAGCACCGCCCACGCCGAACAGATTGGCGAATGCGGTGATCAGCGTGACCAATGGGAAACACAGGCCCAGCCCGGCAAGGGCCAGCGTGCCCTGGCCGGGAATCTTGCCGATGTAGATCCGATCCACGATGTTATACAAAAGGTTCAGAAGCTGCGCCACCAGCATGGGAGCGGTTACGGCAAGAACACTGCGGCGGATATTGGGGCTGGAAAAATCCACCTGACCGCCCCCGGCTGTCCGGTGAAAATGTGGAAACGGCATCTTACTGCATCCATCCTTTCTTACGAAGCCATGCCCCGGCAGGCTGCGGGGCAACAAAATAGCGCGCTGTTCCAGCCCGGAACAGCGCGCGTTGCTTTTGATATGGTCCCGGGAGCAGGGATCACTTCTTGGCGGGCGCTTCCTTCAAAGCGCGCTCCAGCCACATGGAGCCGATCTCCAGAGCGGTATACAGGCCGGTCTTGCTGCTCTGCTTGACCACACGCTCGGGCAGAGGCTTGGAAGAATCGGTGCTCATGAGGATCACATGGATCTTATCGGCCATCTTCATGCCCTGTTCTTCCTTTTCGGTGAGGATCTGCATAAAAATCACAAAAGGATCAGCCAGGCTGCCGTAGTAGATTTCGTTGCCGCAGCGGACCAAAGGCTTGCCCTTGTAGGTCAGTTTCGGGGTATATGCCATTGTAAAAACCCTCCAGTCGGTTGATATATATTATATTTTATTATACCATAAACGACTCAGAAACACAACGGCGCACCGGATCACAAGTCCAGCTTGCCCCGCTCGATTTTTTCCTCGTTCAAAGCCACCTTCTGAGCCAGGCTTTTCAGCTTGGAATCCATCTGGCTGAGCCGTACCGACATATAGAACTGCTTGATCAGCAGCAGGAAGATAATGGCAAGATACACCACGTTGATCTCGCTCACAAAGCCGAACTTGCGCGCCACCCAGGTGGTGATCTCCGGGAACAGGCTCAAAAACAGAAGGCAGGCAGAAAACAGCAGCCAGAAGATGGAATCTTCAATCTGCACCTTTGCCTGGCGAACCCGGCGAAGAATGAACAGGGTGGTGCACAGACTGCCGCAAATCAAAAGTGCGCGCAGCGCGAGGGGAAGCAGTGGGGACATGGCGTTCAGTTTCTCCTTTCCGGGTAGTAGTTATTCACGGGCTCCCGCTTGCGGAACCACTGGATCAGTAAAATCGAAAGTCCCATCTTGAGCATGTACTGGATGGAACGGGTGAAATTCAGATAGCTGGTGCCGGTAAGCCGTTCGCCCATCTGCACCTGAATCTCCCGCACCACAGCGCCGTTTTTGATCAGATAGCTGATGGTGTCCGGCTCGGGGCCGTAGTTCAGGTTCAGGGCGAATTCCTCCACCATGCGGCGGTTAAACATGCGCATGCCGCTGGTGGGGTCACAGATGGCCTGGCCGGTGGTGAGGCGGATGGCCCAGCTGATCAGGTAGCTGCCCAGCATGCGCAGGCTTTTGGGCTTTTTCACCGTGAGGAACCGGCTGCCGATCACAATATCGGCTCCGCTTTCCAGCTCATCCAGCATGGGCTGGATGTATTCCGGCTTGTGTTGACCGTCTGCATCGAACTGGAGGGCACAGTCGTAGCCGTTTTCGGCGGCGTAGCGCAGCCCGGTCTGGAACGCGCCGGCCAGCCCCAGATTCACCGGCAGGTCGATCAGCCGGAAGCCGTTCTGGCGGCACAGCGCCGCAGTGTGGTCGCGGCTGCCGTCATTTACCACAACGTAATCGTATTGGGGGTAATGGGCCACCAGCTCGTTCACCACGTGAACGATGTTGCCCTCCTCGTTGTAGGCAGGGATCACGATCAATAGCTTGGACATAACGTTTTAATTCCTTTGCAGTCAGGTTATTGTGCGCCGGCAAGCCGCAGCAGCTCGCGGGTCACAGCATCCCAGGTGAAGTGTTCCTCCAGCCGGGCAGCGGTTTTCCGGGCAGCCTCACAGCGCCAGGCATCGTCCGTCAGGCAGGATTTCAGGGCAGCAGCAAGGGAGGTGGAGTCCACTCCGTCCAGCTGGATGCCGTAGCTTTCGTCCGGCAGAAGCTCATCGCTTCCGCCGGTGCGGGTGGTCAGAATGGGGCATCCACAGGCAGCCGCTTCCAGAAAGGTGGTGGGAAAGCCCTCGGCGTAATAGGTGGGCAGGCAGTACAGCTGGGCCTGGGCCAGCAGCTGCATGGCCTGGGCATAGGGCACTGCCCCCACCAGATGTACGCCGGGCGGACAGTTTTCCCGCAGCCTGGGCAGCAGCGGGCCGTCGCCGGCCACCACCAGGCTGCACCCGGAAAGGTGGGCGGCGGAAAAGGCATCGATCAGCTCGGCCACGCCCTTTTCCGGGATTACCCGCCCCAGAAAAACCACCAGCTTTTCCTCGGCCGGAAGGCCCAGCCGGGCCCGCCAGTCCACCGCGTCCGGCGCGTGGGCCAGCGCCCGAACCTCGGAAGGCTCCACCGCGTTGTACAGCTGGCCGGCGGGATGAATGCCGAAGTGCTCCAGCCAGTGGCATACCGCCCGGCTCACGCCGAAAAAGCGGGGCCCGCAGGCCTTCAGCCAGGCGGCCGCCAGATGCTCATAAAACGCCCCGGCCGCGTTCAGCAGCGGACTGCCCATGGGCAGGTGGCCAGTGGAATGATCCACCACAATGGCGGGGATACCCCGCTTTTTGCACTGCCGGGCCGCATACAGGCTGCTGATGTAAAAGCGGGTGTTGATCAGGCAGAAATCAATGGGCGTTGCCCACAGCTGCGCTGCCAGCGCCCGGAAGGCCTTGCCGGGCTTTAAAACCGGGAACCGGCCGTTCATCAGCGGCCACACCGGCAGCCGGATAATCCGTATGCCGTGTTCGTCGGTTTCGGTATCCGGCAGGCCGGGCAGGGCGCTGGTTACCACAATGGCATTGTGGCCTGCGTTTACCACCCGGCGGGCCAGATTGAAGGTATAGCGCTCCACCCCGCCCACCGTGGGCAGATACTGGGCGGAGAAAAAACAGATGGTCACGAAGCGAACCTCCCGTGTGCGGGCCGCGTTACGCGCCGCGCTTTTTGTAAACGAATTCCCGCTGAATCTGAAAGCTGATGAAGAACAGGAACACGTCCACGCAGATCTTGATCACCAGCTCGGAGAAGCCGCCGGTGAGGGCGTACAGCAGGCTGACCAGACCGGCGGAGCAGGCCATCTGAATCACGGCCAGCAGGAAATACTTGCCGGCGGCCATGCCGTGGTTTTCCCGGCTCTTGAACACGATCTTGTAGTTCAGCAGATAGTTGTAGGTGGCCGAAATCACGCGAGCGCACACGGTGGCCAGCGTGATGTACAGCGTACCGGAAACCACCGGCGCCAGCAGGAAGCAGAACAGGCTGAACAGCGCCAGATCCACCACGCTGGAGGAGAGGGAGGAGAACAAAAACTTGCCGAACACCGCGTAGATGCGGGCCGAGTCCTTCAGGGGGTTGAAATGGCTGGTCTTGTTCTCTTCGATGTAAACCGTTTCAATGGGTACCTCCACGATGGGCACTCCGGCGTCCTTGGTGTCGATGAGCATGTTGGACTCGAACTCGAACCGCTCGCCGCCGGTGTGCATCAGCTTTTTCATGAAGGCGGTGGGAATGGCCCGCAGGCCGGTCTGGGTATCGGTGATGGCAAGGCCCACCAGCGCCTTGAACACAAAGCGGGTGCACTTGTTGCCGAAGCTGGAGCGCAGCGGCACGTCCTTCTCGTCGAAGTTGCGGCAGCCCAGGATCAGCGCGTCCGGACGGTCGGTCAGGGCCTTCATCACCTTCAGAATGCAGGCGGGGGTATGCTGGCCGTCGGAATCGGCGGTCACACAGCCGGGGGCATCCGGCCAGGTGTTCAGGCAGTAGTTGAAGGCGGTTTTCAGCGCCCGTCCCTTGCCCAGATTCACCGCATGGCGCAGCACCGGGCAACCCCAACGCTTTTGCGCATCATCAAAGAAATGGGCGTAGGCAGGGCCGCTGCCGTCGTCCACCAGAACGATGTTCTGAATACCCGCTTCGTGCAGCTGCTCCAGCAGGCGGGGCAGCTTTTCGTCCGGCTCCAGAGAGGGAATGATCACGGGAATTTGCTTGTAATCCATAAAATATCGTACTCCTTAACGGATAGCGTTTGGCCCTTTACCGGGCCAGAATGGAAAGAAAAGCATTGAACACGACCAGAATGTCCACCAGCGTCGCAGCGTACACAAGGCCGCGGGTGAAATCGGTTTGCAGCAGCAGGCGACGGGGCCGGGCCAGCAGCAACAGGCTGAGCACTGGCAGGAAATACCGCCCCTGCAGACCGTAAATGGTGGTGTAGTAGGTGGGCGTCCAGGAGACGCAGCCCAGCACCGCCAGCCCACAGCAGGCAAGGCCGATCAGCAGGCAGACCGTCTTGGCCCAGACCGGAAGCTCAAAGCCGGGCTGCAGCCAGGCCAGAACCAGCAGAATCAGCAGTGCGGCCACCCAGGTCCAGGCGATCTGCACGCCCGGGTCAAAGTAGCTCAGGGTGCCGCCCACCAGTGTTTTCACATAGTGGTCGCCGTACTCCACCACCGAGCGGATGACCAACTCCACGGTGTCCAGCGGATGGCTGAGAATATAGGGCAGCGAATAGCACACGCCGTCGTCCTGCACGGGCTCTTCCGAGGCAGGCTGCGGGGCGGAATCCGCCCCGGTGGTTTCGCCGGAGGAGGCTGTGCTTTCCGGTGCGGGGGCGGATTCAGACTCCGCGGCCACACTTGTGGCCGGTTCCGCTTCCTGCACAGCCGTGCTGGAGGAGGCCGCGCCTGCGGCCACCGGGGTATCGCCGTTTACAAAGCCGCCCAGCGTCAGCGTTCCGCCCGCGCTGGACAGAAACACCACCATGCACAGCACAAGGAAACCGCCCTTGATCGCCTTGGAAAACCGGCCCAGGCGGGCGGCGGGGATCAGAAAGACCAGCAGTGCCAGCGGGAAATATACGATTTTGGAAGGCACGATCAGCAGCCCGGCCAGTGCGGGCAGAATCAGCTGCTTCCAGCTGATTTTTTCCGTCGGACCGAAAGCCAGATCCAGCACCAGCGCCGCGAACAGAAGGCAGAGCGCCAGCAGGTTGGAATCCCGGCTGTAGGAGGCGGCAAGGTGCAGCGTCATGGGCAGCAGGGCCACTGTGGCGAATACCGCCTTTGCCACCGGGGTGCGCTTCACCGCCCAGGAGGCCAGAAATGCGAAGAAGAGAAGGTTTGTCAGCCTGCCCAGGAACAGGGTGGGGATGAACCCTAGCCGCAGCAGAAAGCCCGCCAGCACGCCAAGCGCGCTGATCCAGTACATGGTGTAGCTGGAGTCCACCTGATATTCATCGAAGTCGTGGGTGGCGGTGAAGGGATCGGGGCTGGTGGTAAGCAGATTCTTGGCAATATGCTGCCAGGTGAATACTGTGGTTTCGCCATCCTGCACGATCACGTCCTGATCCGAAGGGCGCCGGATGGTGCTGTGGATCTGGCTCTGCGCAATGGGCAGGTGCGGGTCATAAATGGTGGAGGCCAGCGTGAAGCTCTGGTTGATGTGGAACTGCTCGTCCGGCGCGGAATAGGGGGGCAGCACCATGCTGAACAGAATGCCCAGTGCCAGCACGAAGCAGAACACCATCCGGTGCAGCGGGCACTTCTGCCCGGTGAACAGCCACCAGCCGGCCCCGATGAGAACCAGCGCCAGCAGGGCAATGACCCAGTAGAATTTGGTCAGAAAACCGCCGATCTGAGCATATACACCCAGAATGGCCAGCATGCCCTCGGTGGGCTGGCCGTTCACGGTCAGCCCCAGACCCGCTTCGTTTGCAGTGGGGGTGTAGCCGATGAGCAGCCGGCCCTCGCCGGTGTAGTGAGCGGTCAGAGTCACCCGATAGTGCCGCTCACCAAAGGAGGTCAGCTCCACCGGCTGGGAAAGCCCCAGCGTGGTGTAGTAGGCCTCGGTGGTGTCCAGAATGTTGCTCATGTCGCCTTCGCTGGTGGCCAGCACCTCGCCGGTGTCCAGATCGGTGAGGGTGAGCTCCAGCACACCGGCGGGGCCTTCGTCGCCCGCCTTCTGCACTTTGAAGGCAAAGCCCATGTACAGCAGGTCCCGGTCGCAGACGAAATCCTGAGTCACGGTATCGTCGATGAGGGCAAACTCGCTGAACTGGTCATTGATCATCCAGCTGCGGCTTTTTTCGCCGTTGCCCCGCACCTGGGTGAGCCAGATACAGGCAAAGATGAAAAAGGCCACAGCCAGCAGCGCAGCGCCGCCCAGAAGGCGGCGGTGCGTTTTGAGTTGCGTGAGAAGTTTTTCCATGGGAAAACCCTTTCCGTTCGGGCCTGGCCCGTGATTTACTTGCCCGACTGGCCGTAGTAGGCCCCCGGGCCGTGCTTGCGCAGGTAGTGTTTGTCCAGCAGGTAATCGTCCACCGGCTGTGCACCCAGCGCAAGGCTGTGGTAGGCCATCATGGCTACCTCTTCCAGAATGATGGCGTGCTCCACCGCATCCGCCGCGTTTTTGCCCCAGGTGAAGGGGCCGTGGCCCTTTACCAGTCCGGCGGGAACGGCTTTATAGTGCTCCGCGCAGGCAGCGGCCAGCACCAGACCGGTGCTGGTCTCATAATCGCCCTCCACCTGCTCTCTGGTCAGGGCAGGGGCGCAGGGTACCGGACCGTAAAAGGTGTCGGCATGGGTAGTGCCCAGCGCCGGGATCTGGCGCCCGGCCTGGGCAAAAATGGTGGCCCACCGGCTGTGGGTGTGTACCACGCCGCCGATGGCCGGGAAGGCCCGGTACAGCTCCAGATGGGTTTTGGTGTCGGAGGAGGGGCGCAGTTCGCCCTCCACCACGCTGCCGTCCGCAAGGCTCACGATCACCATGTCCTCCGGGCGCATTGTATCGTAGTCCACGCCGGAGGGTTTGATGGCAAACACGCCCGCATCCCGGTCCACCTGGCTGGCATTGCCCCAGGTGGCAAGGCAGAGGTTGGCTTTGGGCAGGGCCAGGTTGGCGGCCCATACCGCCTGCTTCAGTGCTTCGTACATGGGCTCACACCCCCGCGCCGAAGGCGGCGTTCACGGCCTGCTCAAAACAGCCTGCGTCCTTCAAAAGCTTCTCCACCGCGCCGCGCACCGCGCCCTCGCCGCCCTTCTGGGGGCAGACGTAGTGGGCAATGGCCTTTACTTCGGCGGCAGCGTCGGCAGGGCAGGCCACAAAGCCGCACAGTTTCATGGCCGCCATGTCGTTCCAGTCGTCGCCCACATAGGCCACCTCTTCCCGGGCAAGGCCCTGTTCGGCCAGAAAGGCGGCAAGATACTCCGCCTTTTTTTTGCAGTTCTGCACGCAGTAGTCCAGATGCAGCTCTTCGGCCCGGCGGCGTACCGGTTCACTTTCCCGGCCGGTGAGGATCATCACCTTGATGCCGGCGGTGCGGGCGATCACAAGGCCCGCGCCGTCCTTCACGGTAAATTTTTTGGTTTCGTTGCCGGTGGAATCCAGATACAGCCCCCCGTCGGTGAGGGTGCCGTCCACGTCCAGCACAAGCAGTTTGGTCTGCATGGGCATGTTACTCCTTTTCGTAGTAGCTGGGGGTTACGAACTCTACGCGCAGCGCCTGAGCCCGGATGGCCTCGGCCATGGCGTGGTTGTAGTCCGCGCCCCGCAGGGTGTGGTTCTTCATGCGGGGGTCGCAGTAATTGTCGTCCCCGGGGCCGTAGCCGTCCGCGCCGGCGATGGCCGCCTCGTTCACGCCCAGCGCTGCCAGCAGATGCAGCAGCATGATCAGGCTGTTGGAGCCCTTGTCGAAGGCGCCGGCCAGGCTGTTGTAGTCCAGCCGGTAGTCCGCTTCGCCCTGCAGGTTGCTGGTGGCAATCACCGCGCAGGGGCAGCCTTCCAGCTTTTCAAACCGCTTGCCGTTGGTGAAGAAGGCGAAATCCGCCTTGTAATGCTCCGGCACAAAGTTTGCGCTGATGATGACCGGATTGTTTTCGGCGATGTAGGCCTCGATGGCCTGCCGGTGGGTGTCCAGCGTCTGACCGGGGGCCAGCGCCAGAATCTTCCGGCCGGCCAGCAGCTCTTTCAGCTTTGCCCGGTCGGCGGCATCGTCCAGCGCGCTGCCCTTGTACTGGGCATACAGCTCGTCCGCGTAGGCGGCGTCGAAGGCGGTCTTTTTCTCCGGGGCGATGCGGCTCAGGATGTGGTTGATATCCCGGTTGGACAGATCGCCCTTGCCCAGCAGATGCTCGGCGTAGTTGCGGTGCAGATTGTACCGGGCAGACAGGAAGTAGGGCGGAGAATAACCCCAGGGCTCCTTTTCCCGGATGGGCATGATCTGATCCTGAATGGCGTCCAGCATGCAGTCAATGTCGTACTGCTTGCCGAAGTTCAGGTTCAGGTAGTCAGCGATCAGCTCGATGCACAGGTTGCCAGGGGTGCGGCCCATGCCCAGGAGGCTTGCGTCCACGATCACGTCCCGGTTCAGGTGCTTGTTCACAAAGCTCTGGGCCAGGCTGGAGCTCAGGGCCATGTTCTCATGCAGGTGCAGGCCCAGAGTGATGTCCTTGGCCAGATTGTTGTGCACCAGGCTCACGATCCGGTCCAGATCCTGCTGGCGCATGCTGCCGAAGGTATCCACGATGGAGAAAGCGTAGGGATGGATCTTGTTCACCTGCTCCACCAGCCAGAGCACGCCCGCGTCGGAGTAGCCCATGATGTTGATGGGGTTGCAGCTGATCTTGTAGCCCTTGTCCTGGGCTTTTTGGCAGAAGGCAAGGCCCTCCTCGATGTCGTAGTCGTGGAAGGTCACCCGAATCAGGTCGATGCCGGTGCCGTCCCAGGGCTCCAGCTTGTCGATGTCGTAGAAGTTGTGCAGGGCCATGCCGCTGAACATCACGTTTTTCCGATCGGCGGGCAGAATCTTCTTCAGCTCGGCCACCGTGTTCCAGCGGGTGCAGTCTGGGTCGTAGTCCACGTTGCGCAGAAAGCCCACCTCCACGATGTCGGTGCCCGCCTTCACCAGGCTGCGCACAATGTCGCGGATGTTTTCGTAGCCGAAGCGCCAGTCGTTGATGTACCCGCCGTCACGCAGGGTGCAGTCCAGAAGTTTCAGGTTGTACATAGAGCAGCTCCTTTCCCGGCATTCATTCAGTTGCCGCGCTGTTTCAGGATCTCACATACGATGTCCACGTCCTTTGGGGTGTCCACCGAAACCGTCTTGTAGGGGGAGACCACTGCGTGCACCGTGTGGCCGTTTTCGATGAAGCGCATCAGGTCGTTTTCCTCAGCTTTTTCCAGCGCGCTCTTGGGGGTGGCAGCATAGAAATCCAGCGCCTTTTTGCTGAACAGCTGAATGCCGGTGATTTTTTCGTATTCAAAATCCGCCGTTCCCTTGGGGTAGGGGATGGGGCTGCGGGAGATCAGCAGAATCTCCCGGCGGGCATTGCAGGCCACCTTCTGGTTGGAGAAGTCGATCACATCTGCCGGGTGGTCCATGATGTTGGTCACACCCGCCACATAGTAGGGGTCTTCGGGCAGGCTGTCCGGCAGGATCAGATCAAAGGCCCGGGCGTCGATCAGCGGCTCGTCGCCCATGATCTGCAGATACAGATCCGCGTCCAGCATGCAGCTCACCTCGTGGATGCGGGCGGTGGGGGTGTCGTGGTCGGCACGGGTCATGAGAGCGGGCATCTCGTACTGGCGGCAGACCTCCATGATCCGCTCATCGTCGGTGGCGATCACCAGATCGTCCAGCTTTTCGCATTTTTTTGCTGCCTGATAGACCCACCAGATCATGGGTTTGCCCAGAATGTCGGCCAGGGGCTTGCCGGGCAGCCGGCTGGACTGGTACCGGGCGGGGATCACGCCGATGATTTTCATAGGAACAACCTCCTTGCGGGCCCGCAATAAAAACGATGAAGCGGGCCGCCTGATTTCATAGTAAAGCCTTGGTATGAACAAATTATGAGCGCACGGCGCTCTTTTCACAAAAAAGGCTCAGCGGAGCAGGGCCAGCGCCTCGCTGAGGCTCAGCTCCAGCTTTTCGTCCGCCACTTCCAGCGCCTTTAATACGGTGGATTCCACCGTAACGGCTTTTTTGAACCGGAAGGGCAGCGCGAAGTTCAGCACCTCGCTGGGCATGGTGCGCTCCAGAATGACCGCGTCCGGGAACAGCGTGGAGTAATCGAAGGTATCCCGGGGATGGGTCTTGAGAAAGAGCGGCCCGTCGGAGCAGTGGGCCTTCACCACGGCGGCGAACATCTTTTTCTGGGTCTCGCTGTCCAAAAGACCGTCCGGCACAAAGTCCCGGGGCAGAAACAGCACCGCACCTTCGGCCTTTTCCGGCAGAGGCCGGGTCAGGAATACCTGACGGATCAGGGCCTTCTGGTCGGCGGTCAGCCGGTGGAACCGATCCGACTTGGAATCCTCCCGCAGCTTTTCGGGGAACAGGCCGGTTTTGGCAGCGCACTCGGTCTCCACTGCCGTGACCCGTTTGTAATCGCCCCAGTAAAGATAGCCATAGCAGATTTTCTGCCGCAGCCTGAAGTGGGGCAGCTTTCGCTGTTCGTCAATGATGGGGTGCTCCGGGCGGCAGGTGCTGGCCATGGTATCCTCGCAGAGGATGTAAGGCGCTTTCAGATCCTGCAGATACCGGCCCAGAACACTCCAGTCGTTGTGAATGTAAATGGCCTTGTAGTCCTGCGGGCGGATGGAAAAGCCGTAATATTTTTCCACATTGCGGCGGCCCATCACCCGCTGAAGCAGCAGTGTGCGCAGAAAACCCTGCTGAATGGCGTTGCCGCAGGCAAGTTCGTCAAAAACCCGTACACAGCGGAACAGGCCGGTGGCGGAAAGCCGCCCGGCCAGTTCTTCGGTGTTTGGGATGACACTGCTCAAAATAAGCTCCGGGGGCACAGCGTCCTCCATGGCCCGGACCATGTCCACCAGCACCTGATAGGCGGTGTGGCAGATGTATAAATTGGGGCGCTCCATTTACAGCACCTCGCTGGATTCGACGGTCACCGGCGGGAAGTGGATGTGGCCCCAGCCGCTGGACCACTCCGGCAGGGTGCGGTCCATGTTGGTGATCTCGAAGGCAAATTCCTGGGCGGGCTTGTCCAGGCAGGCGGCGTTGGCCAGCTCCCGCTCGAACACGTCCAGATAGAAGAAATACTGGCCCTCGCTGAAGATGGAGGTGTCCACCGTGAACACGGTGGAGTAGC
>ENA-OQIJ01000012-OQIJ01000012.1-human-gut-metagenome-genome-assembly--contig:-NODE-12-length-81511-cov-8.088592_pt1 | contig 81511 bp, 84 predicted proteins | sample MGYA00242582_ERZ504747 | MGnify/ENA primary metagenome ERZ504747 (study PRJEB26092, sample SAMD00036435) | human gut metagenome | host: Homo sapiens | study: EMG produced TPA metagenomics assembly of...
AGCTCTTCAAAGGTGAGCACAAAGTCCACGTCGCTGCGGATGGTGCGGCGGCTGGCTTCCAGCTTCTTGGCGGCGCAGGGGCCAACAAAGACCACCTTGCAGTCCTTGCCGTGATGCTTCTTTACCAGACGGGCAGTCAGCACCATGGGGGTCAGGGCCATGCTGATGTAGTCGGCCATCTCGGGGAAAAGCTTCTTGGCCATCACGCTCCAGCTGGGGCAGCAGCTGGTGGCCATGAAGGGCTGATGCTCGGGAACCTCACGCATAAAGTCCTTGGCTTCCTCGATGGTGCACAGGTCGGCGCCCACGGCAACCTCGAAGGTGTCCGCAAAGCCCAGCTGACGCATGGCGGCCTTCAGCTTGCCCACGGTCAGGCCGGGGAACTGGCTTACAAAGGCGGGAGCCATGATGGCGTATACACGGTCGCCCTGACGAATGCTCTGAATCAGCTGGAAGATCTGGCCCTTGTCCACAATGGCACCGAAGGGGCAGTTCACCAGGCACATGCCGCAGGAAACACACTTGTCCTGATCGATCTGAGCGCGGCCCAGGTCATCGGAGTGGATGGCGTTCATGCCGCAGGCAGCGGCGCAGGGGCGCTCCATCTTCACGATGGCGTGGTAGGGGCACACATCCACACACTTGCCGCACTTGATGCACTTGTCCTGATCGATTACGGTCTGGCCGCCGGGGGTGAAGGTCAGAGCCTCCTTGGGGCACACATCCACGCAGGGGTGGGCCAGGCAGCCACGGCAGAGGTTGGTCACTTCCACCTTCTTTTCGGGGCAGGCATTGCAGGCGAACTTGATGATGTTCACCAGCGGGGGATCGTAGTACTTCTGAGCGATCACGCTGTTTTCGATGCCGGCGTTGGTGGGCGCCTGCTCATCCATGGGGCGCAGGGGCAGGCCCATGGCCAGACGGATGCGCTCGGAAACGATGGCGCGCTCCAGGAAAATGCTGTTGCGGAAGCTGTTAACCTCACCCGGAATAATTTTGTAGGGCAGGCGGGAAACTTCCTGTGCGTAGTTCTGACCCTCATAAGAGAGACGGGCCACTTCGGTAAAGACCCGGCGACGGATCTCGGTAACCGAGGTGTAGATACCGCGCATGTTGCTCATAATCACATAACTCCTTCCAAAATGCGTTGGGGTTCGCATACAATAAAAATATAACATACTCATCCCAATGGGGCAAGCGCCACAGCGGGCAAGTAGTGAGAAGAAAGCAGATATTTTTTGTGCACCTGGTCAGGGCTGCACCGCAGTTGCCCGGCAGCGTTCGCCATCCCACTCGCCCAGGCGGCAGGGGAGGATCTGGCCGGCCGCTGCGCCGGGGGCGCTGACCACCACCGGCAGATACAGCCGTGTGTAGCCGGTGAACAGATTTGTGCTGAGGGGCTTTTCCAGAAGCACGGTATCCACCGTACCGGTCAGCTCGTTGGCCAGGCGGCCGCGTACCTCATCCGCCGCGGTTTGCAGAATGTGCACCCGGCGGGCCTTTTCCTCTTCGGGAATCTGGTCCGGGAAGGTGGCGGCGGGAGTGCCCTCGCGGCGGGAGTAGGGGAACACATGCACCTTCAAAAATTCGATTTCCTGCACAAAACGAACGCTTTCGGCAAATTCCTCCTCGGTCTCGCCGGGGAAGCCCACGATCACGTCGGTGGTGAAGCTGCATGCGCCGTTATAGGCCGCACGGAGTTTTCTGACCACGGCGGCGTATTCCTCGGCGGTGTAGACCCGGCGCATCCGACGCAAAGTTGCGGTGCAGCCGCTTTGCAGCGAAAGATGGAACTGGGGGCAGAGCTTTTCGGTGCGGGCCATGCGGGCGATGTCCTCGTCGCTGAGCAGGTCCGGCTCCAGGCTGCCCAGGCGGATGCGCTCGATGCCCTTTACCTGTGCGCTGTGCTCGATGAGCTCGATCAGGTTGGTGCCGGTGTCCTGCCCGTAGCTGGGCAGATTGATGCCGCTGAACACCACTTCCTTGTAGCCTGCGGCTGCCAGGGCTTCCAGCTCCTTCAGGATGCTGGCCTCACTGCGGCTGCGCACCCGGCCACGGGCGCGGGGAATCACGCAGTAGGCACACTGACGGTTGCAGCCGTCCTGCACCTTGATGAAGGCCCGGGTATGGCCCTCGAACCGCTCCATGGGCAGCTCCTCAAAGGCCTCGCCCTTTTCATGAGCGGCGATGTCCACCACCCGTTCGCCCTCCAGCGCGCGGGCCACATTGTTCAGGATGGCGTGCCGGTTGGCGTTGCCCATCACCACATCCGCCTCCATGACTGCGGCGGCTTCCTCGGGGAAGGCCTGCGGGTAGCAGCCGGTGAGCACGGTGACCGCGCCGGGATACTGGCGCTTGGCCCGCCGCAGCCACTGGCGGCTTTTTTTATCGCCCCCGGCGGTGACGGTGCAGCTGTTCACCACAAATACGTCGGCCTCCTCGTCGGGGCCGGCCAGAGTGTATCCGTTCTGACGGAAAAGCTGGGCAAGCGCGCCGGTCTCGTTCTGATTGACCTTGCAGCCCAGCGTGTAAAAACTTACGCGCATGGATTCGCTCCTTTTTCTTAAGGGAAATACTTCTCTTATATTATAGGGGAGAATGGCAAAAAGGCAAGCGGGGCGGGCATATTCCGGCGAAGCGGAACATAGAGTTGAACGAATGAACAACGCCCGCGGGCCGGCGAAAAGACCCCGGGAAGAAGGGTGGAGGTTTTATGGCAAAACGACGGGCGGCTGCGCTGGTTCTGGCGGCGGTGCTGTTTGTGGGGCTGGCCCTGCCGGCCCATGCGCAGGAGGTGCAGGCAGGGCGGTTCGCGCTGGGGCAGTTTGACGTGCCCTGCCGGGCGGCGATCCTGATTGATCAGGAAAGCGGCACCGTGCTGTATGAAAAGGAGGCGGATACCCGGATGCCCATCGCCTCCATCACCAAGGTGATGACCCTGCTTCTGGTGATGGAGGGGCTGGAGGAAGGCCGCTTTACACTGGAGGACACGGTGCCGGTGACTGAGCACGCATACAGTATGGGCGGCAGCCAGATCTGGCTGGAACCGGGTGAGCAGTTCACTGTGGACGAGATGCTCCGGGCGGTCTGCGTGGCCAGCGCCAACGATGCGGCAGTGGCGCTGGCCGAGATGGTGGGCGGCAGCGAGCCGGTGTTTGTGGAGCAGATGAACCGGAAGGCGGCCCAGCTGGGTATGACCGGCACCACCTTCAAAAATGCCTGCGGGCTGGATGAGGAGGGCCATCTCTCCACCGCCCGGGATGTGGCCATCATGAGCCGGGAGATGCTGAACCGTCACCCGCAGATCCTGAATTATACCGGCATCTGGACGGACAGCCTGCGCGATGGCCAGACCCAGCTGGTGAACACCAACAAGCTGATGCGGCGCTATCAGGGAATCACCGGGCTGAAAACCGGAACCACCGGCGGGGCGGGAGTCTGCCTTTCCGCCAGTGCCACCCGGGACGGTCTGTCGCTGATCGCGGTGGTGTTGGGCGCATCCAGCAGCGCCGAGCGGTTCGATGCTGCCACCGCGCTGCTGGATTACGGCTTTGCCAATTTCACCCGGGTCGAGGCCCCCGCGCCGGAAAATGCACCCTCATTCCTGCCGGTGAATGGCGGCGCGCAGGAAACCGTGGCGCTGAATTACCAGACGCCGGGCACGATTCTGCTGCAAAAGGGAGAGAAAGGGGGACTGAGGGCAGAGCTTGAACTGACCGAGAACGCAGAAGCCCCGGTGGCTGTGGGTGACGAGGTGGGCCGGGTGACAGTGTATGTTGGCGAAACCGGGCTGGGAAGCTGGCCGGTGACCGCTGCGGCCGATGTGCCGGCTCTGAGCTGGAAGCTGGCCATGGAACGGCTGTGGCAGGGCCTTCTGGCACATTGAGAAAATATGCGGTAAAAGGCAGCCCGGAAAGAGTGTGAACAGCACCTTTCCGGGCTGCCTTATCCTATGGGAAATATTTGTGCGAACTGTCTGCTGCCCTTGACTTTTAGCATGTGAAACGGTATAGTTATAACAAAGAAAACACATGGTGGGAGGCAGCGATATGAGCGTTAAATTTAACGGTAAATATCTTGCAAAATTTGTAAAGGACACTGAGTTCGAAGCCATCTGGCCTCAGGTAAAAGCGGCGCACGAGATGCTGGAAGGCCGCACCGGCCCCGGCAACGACTTTCTGGGCTGGGTCGACCTGCCCGTAAATTACGATAAGGAAGAGTTTGCACGCATCAAGGCCGCGGCCGAGAAGATCTGCTCGGATTCCGACGTGCTGGTCGTGATCGGCATCGGCGGCTCCTATCTGGGTGCTCGTGCCGCCATCGAGGCCATCAAGGGCCAGATGTACAACTGCACCTGCAAGAAGACCCCGCAGATCTTCTTCGCGGGCAACTCCATTTCTCCCGCCTACCTGCAGGACATCCTGGCCTGCTGTGAGGGCAAGGAGGTCAGCGTGAACGTGATCTCCAAGTCCGGTACCACCACCGAGCCTGCGCTGGCCTTCCGCGTATTCAAAAAGTACCTGGAAGAGCGCTATGGCAAGGAAGGCGCTGCCAAGCGCATCTACGCTACCACCGACCGCAGCCGCGGTACTCTGAAGAAGCAGGCCGACGAAGAGGGCTGGCCCACCTTCGTTGTACCCGACGATGTGGGCGGCCGTTACTCGGTGCTCACCGCCGTGGGCCTGCTGCCCATCGCCTGCGCCGGCTGCGATATCGACGCTCTGATGCAGGGCGCTGCCGCCGCCCGTGAGGAGTACTCCAAGTGCACTCCGGAAAACGACTGCTACAAATACGCCGCCGCCCGCAACATCCTGTACCGCAAGGGCAAGGCTGTGGAGCTGCTGGCCGCCTATGAGCCCAACTTCACCATGATGAACGAGTGGTACAAGCAGCTGTTCGGCGAGAGCGAAGGCAAGGACAACAAGGGCCTCATGCCCACCAGCGTGGTATTCTCCACCGATCTGCACTCCATGGGTCAGTTCGTGCAGGAAGGCTCCCGCGTGATGTTCGAGACCGTGGTCAACATCCACAAGCCCTCTCAGGATCTGTTCATCGAAGCCGATGAGGAGAATCTGGACGGCCTGAACTTCCTGGCCAACCAGAACATGAGCGTGGTCAACGAGAAGGCCATGCAGGGCACCATTCTGGCCCACACCGACGGCGATGTTCCTAACATCGTGCTGGAGACCCCCAGCCTGAACGAGTACGATCTGGGCTACCTGATCTACTTCTTCGAGCGGGCCTGCGCCATCAGCGGCTACCTGCTGAGCGTGAACCCCTTCGACCAGCCCGGCGTGGAAAGCTACAAGAAGAACATGTTTGCTCTGCTGGGCAAGCCCGGCTACGAGGATCGCAAGGCTGAGCTGGAAGCGAAGCTGAACTGATAAACCGCTCCCCCGGCGGATAAACGGGGAGACATAAAGGGAAATCGCGGCATGCCGCGTTTCGCAAAATAGAAGGAGGTACCCTCTTATGATTAAACTGATCGTTGGTACGAAAGGCACCGGCAAAACCAAAGCCATGATCGAGGCCATCAACGCAGTTACCAAGACCACCACTGGCAACGTTGTTGTGCTGGAGAAATCCATGAAGCTGACTTATGACATCGATCACGCCGCCCGCCTGATCGACCTGGATGAGTATCACATCACCGGCTACAACATGATGTACGGTTTTGTTGCAGGCGTTCTGGCCGGCAACTACGACATCACCGAGCTGTTTGTGGACGGCATCCTGAAGGTCGGCGACCACGATCTGGCCGGTCTGGGCAAATTCCTGGACGACGTACAGGCCATCGCAGGGGAGAACGTGAACGTTACCATTACCATTTCTGCTGCCCTCGAGACTCTGCCCGAGGACGTAAAGAAATACCTGTAATCGTTTCATGCGCGGGCGGGAGCCAAAAAAATTGGTTCCCGCCCGAAATTTGGTATTGACAAACCCTCTGGGATTCGGTATACTAGGTAGGCAGTCTTTTAGAGGTGTACTATGCAATTCGACCTGAAAAAGTTTTTTCAGACCGGCCGTGTGCCTTATCACGCGGATCTGCAGCTGGACCTGAGCGATTACGATTTCCCGGGTTACCAGATTGCGCAGACGGTCACAGGCACCTTTGACGCCGCGCTGAACGGCGAAGGCGTTGTGCTGCGGCTCAGCCTGAACGCATTGGCACAGGCAGAATGCGCCCGTTGCCTTGCACCGGTGGAATATCCCTGTTCGATCGAGCGGGAATGGCTGGTGCGTGAGCAGGAGCTGAGCGATGAATATCAGGAATTGCCCATCGACGAGGCAGGCAAGCTTTCGGTCAAGGAGCTGGCGTGCGAGGAACTTGTGATGGAAATTCCAACTGTGCTGCTGTGCAGTGCGGATTGCCAAGGGCTATGCCATGTTTGCGGTAAACCCAAAGCAGCGGGTTGCACCTGCTGTGAGGGGGGCTCCACTACCCCCGTAGACGAACGGCTTGCTATATTAAAACAACTGCTGAATTAACTTCATTCACATTGAGGAGGTGCTAAAATGGCAGTACCCAAGAGAAAGGTTTCCAAGGCACGGCGTGACAAGCGTCGCTCCTCTGTGTGGAAGCTGGAAGCCCCTGCACTGGTAAAGTGCAGCCAGTGTGGCGAGTACAAGCTCCCCCACCAGGTATGCGGCAATTGCGGCTACTACAAGGGCAAGGAAATCATCAAGAAGGAAGCGTAATCCGCTTTCCGTAAGAGCTAGGGGAGGGCTTACGCCTTCCCCTTTTTCTTGTGCAGAGCGAAACTTGTTGAAAAGGAAGGTGCAAAACTGGCATGGCAGTACGCGTGAAAAGCGTGCAGAAAGGCTCGGCAGCCGAAGCGCTGGGCCTGAGCGCCGGGTCGATGCTTTATTCGGCTGACGGCAACGAAATCAACGATATGCTGGATTACCAGTTCTACACCGCCGGCGAACGCTTTGAGCTGGCCGTGATGAAGGATGGCCAGCTGGATTACCTGAAGGTGGAAAAGGGCGAATACGAGCCTCTGGGCTGTGAATTCGAGACCTATCTGATCGACCAGAAGCATTCCTGCGCAAACCACTGCATGTTCTGCTTCATCGACCAGCTGCCCAAGGGCCTGCGGGAAACGCTGTATTTCAAGGACGACGACGAGCGCCTGTCGTTTTTGTTCGGCAACTATGTGACCCTGACCAACCTGAACGAGCATGAGGTGGAGCGCATCAAGAAGATGCACATTTCCCCCATCAACATCTCGGTGCATACCACCAACCCGGAGCTGCGGGTTCGGATGATGGCAAACAAGCGGGCGGGCGAGGTGCTGAAATATCTGGATGAATTTGCAGCGGCAGGCATCCAGATGAACTGCCAGCTGGTGCTGTGCCGGGGCGTGAACGATGGCGATGAGCTGCGCCGCACGCTGGACAAGCTCACCGGCATGTATCCGGCGGTGCAGAGCATCGCAGCGGTTCCCAGTGGCCTGACCGACTACCGCAAGGGCCTGTACAAGCTGGAGCCCTACGACGCGGCCACCAGCGCGGAAGTGCTGGACATTCTGGAAGAATACGGCGACCGCTGCAAGGCGCAGAACGGCTGCCGCATGGTCTATCCCGGCGACGAGTGGTACCTGTGCGCCGGGCGGCCCATTCCCGGCGGCGAATTCTATGAGGATTTTCTCCAGCTGGAGAACGGCGTGGGTATGTGGCGGATGTTCCGGGATGAATTTCTGGCAGAGCTGACCTTCGCTCACAGGCGCATTCCCATCCCCCGCAGCATCGACGTGGTCACCGGCACCCTGGCAGCTCCGCTGATTCAGGAAATGATGGCCGAGCTGACCCACCGGCACCGCAGTGTGAAGGTGCAGGTACATCCCATCAGAAACAATTTCTTCGGCGGCAACGTGAGCGTGGCCGGTCTGGTCACCGCCACCGACATCATCGACCAGTGCAAGGGCAAGCTGAAAAGCAAGCATCTGGGCGTGCCGGAGGTCATGCTGCGGGACGAAAAGGATCTGTTCCTGGATTCCAAGTCCATTGCGGATCTGGAGCATGCCCTGGGCGTGAAGGTGCATATCCTGCCCAGCGGCGGCGGTGATCTGGTGCGGGCGCTGCTGGCGCCCAAGCTGGCCTGACCGCCCGCATGGAACCCCCCGAGCCCCAAGGGGCGAAAAGAACTGAGAGAAGGAGGCTCTTATGGCAAAACCAATCGTTGCAGTGGTGGGCCGGCCCAACGTGGGCAAATCCACCCTGTTCAATAAGCTGATCGGCCAGCGACTGGCCATCGTGGAAGATACCCCCGGCGTGACCCGCGACCGGATCTTTGGCGACTGCGAATGGCAGAACCACACCTTCCTGCTGGTGGACACCGGCGGTATCGAGATGGGCGAGGATGATATCCAGACCCATATCCGCCATCAGGCTCAGCTGGCCATCGACGCGGCGGAGTGCATCATCATGGTGGTGGATCTGCGTGCCGGTGTGACCGCCCAGGATCAGGACATCGCCAACCAGCTGATGCGCAGCGGCAAGCCCGTGGTGCTGGCGGTCAATAAGGTGGACCGGATCGGCGAACCCCCCATGGAGCTGTACGATTTTTACAGCCTGGGTCTGGGCGAGCTGTACCCCATCTCCAGCGTGCACGGCCACGGCACCGGCGATCTGCTGGACGCGGTGTGCGAGCACCTGAACTTTGATGACGAGAACGATCAGGAGGACGAGCGTATCACCGTGGCGGTGATTGGCCGGCCCAATGTGGGCAAATCCAGCCTGATCAACTACATTCTGGGCGAAAATCGTATGATCGTGGCCAACGAGGCGGGCACCACCCGCGATGCCATCGATTCCCAGGTGGACAACAAGTACGGCAGCTTTGTCTTTACCGACACCGCCGGCCTGCGCAAGCGGGGCAAGGTGGAGGAAGGCGTGGAACGTTACAGCGTACTGCGCAGTCTGGCCGCGGTGGAGCGCAGCCGGGTGTGCGTGATCATGATCGACGCCACCGTGGGCTTCACCGAGCAGGATTCCAAGGTTGCCGGTTACGCCCACGAGCAGGGCAAGGCCTGCATCATCGCCGTGAACAAGTGGGACGCGGTGGAAAAGGACGACAAGACCATGGACGCCCAGCGCAAGAAGCTGATGAACGACTTCAGCTTCATGAGCTACGCACCCATCATCTTCATCAGCGCCAAGACCGGCCAGCGTGTGGACCGGCTGTTTGAGCTGATCAAGTATGTGGACAGCCAGAACGCCCTGCGGGTGACCACCGGTATGCTGAACGAGCTGCTGGCCCGGGCCACTGCCCGCGTGCAGCCCCCCAGCGACAAGGGCCGCCGCCTGAAGATCTACTACATGACCCAGATCTCCACCCGGCCCCCCACGTTTGTGTGCTTCGTGAACCGGAAGGATCTGTTCCACTTCTCTTACCAGCGCTACATCGAGAACCAGATTCGTGAAACCTTTGGTCTGGAAGGTACCCCCGTGCGTATGGTCGTGCGGGAACGGGGCGACGGCAGCACCAAGTAAAAGAGCCGCAAAGCGGAAAACAACAAAGGAGCGTGTTAATCCATGGCGTTAGAACCGGCGTTTATTTTGATGATGGCCGTCTCCGTTGTGATCGGTTATCTGCTGGGCAGCATCAATTTTGGCGTGGTGGTGAGCAAGGGGCTCTACCACGAGGACGTGCGCACGAAGGGCAGCGGCAACGCTGGCACCACCAACATCCTGCGTACCTACGGGAAAAAGGCGGCGGCACTGACCCTGGCCGGCGATATGGCCAAGGGCGCGGTGGCGGTCTGGTTGTGCCACTGGGGTGTGGCTGCCCTGACCGGAGCGGATTTGAACGGCGTTTACGCCGGATATCTGGCTGCCATCGGCGCAGTGTGCGGCCATCTGTGGCCGGTCTGGTTCGGCTTTAAGGGCGGCAAGGGCATCGCAGTGGCCGCGGGCGCCATTCTGGCCAGCGAGCCGGTGGTGCTGCTGGCACTGCTGGTGGTATTCTTTGCCATTGCACTTACTACCCGCATTGTGAGTCTGGCGTCGGTCACCGTGGCGGTGCTGTATCCTATTCTCACGCTGCTCTGGTCCTGGTATACCCAGCGCAGCCTACTGTTTACCGGCGTATGCACTGTTTTGATGGCAGTGCTGGTGGTGTGGATGCACCGGGCCAATATCCAGCGCCTGATGAACGGCACTGAATACCGCTTCGGCGAAAAGAAAAAAGACGAATAACAGGAATGTTCCGCAGCCCTTCGGGAGTAATCTCCCGAAGGGCTTTTTTGCTGGAAAATGCCGGTAATTTTTTCACGATTTTCAAAGAGCTTTTGCAAAACTTTCACAGCCGGAGGATACACTCAAACAAGGAAAGGCGGGCAAAAAAACGCCCGGTTCAGGTCTCGGCAAAGTCGGGGCCGCCTTTTTATGCATCCGTCGCCCCGGCGTGGGCGGCGGAACCAAAGGAGTGTGGCTTTTTTGATTCAAGTAGAACATCTTACCAAGCGATATGGCAGCCACCTGGCGGTGGATGACATTTCGTTTGAGGTGGAAGAGGGAATCGTGTATGGTCTGCTGGGCCCAAACGGCGCCGGCAAATCCACCACGATGAACATTCTGACCGGGTATCTTTCCGCCAGCAGCGGCACGGTATCCATCGATGGGCATGATATTCTGGAGGAGGCCGGTGCGGCGAAGGCCTGTGTGGGCTATCTGCCGGAGCAGCCGCCCCTGTATGTGGACATGACGCCCCGGGAATACCTGCTGTTTGTGGCTGAGCTGAAAAAGGTCAAGCGGGCCGAGCGCATTGAGCAGGTGGAACAGGCCATGGAGCGCACCGGTCTGATTGAAATGGAAAACCGGCTGATCAAAAATCTGTCCAAGGGCTACCGCCAGCGCGTGGGCCTGGCCGCCGCGCTGCTGGGAAATCCCAAGGTGATTATTCTGGATGAGCCCACCGTGGGTCTGGACCCGGCCCAGGTGATCGAGATTCGAAGCCTGATCAAGGAGCTGGGCAAGGACCATACCGTAATCCTCTCCAGCCACATCCTCAGCGAGGTAAGCACCCTGTGCGACAAGGTGCTCATCATTGCCAAGGGCAAGCTGGTGGCGCAGGGCACCCCGGAGGAACTGGCCCAGCGGCTGACCGCCGGTTCGGCGCTGAACCTCACCGCGCTGGACGAGGCGGATGCCGTGATGAACGCGCTGCTCACCGTACCTGGTGTGAGCGAGGTTCAGATTACCGGCCAGCAGAACGGCGAAACCAGCGTGACGGTGCGGGTGCCGCAGGGCGAAGATCTGCGTGCTGCGGTCAGTGCTGCGCTGGCGGCGGCGGGCTGCCCGGTACTGGGGCTGACTACCGCTTCCATGAGCCTGGAGGACGTGTTCCTGCAGCTCACCGCACAGGCGGGCGACGAGGAAGCACAGGAGATTCTGGAGGAGCAGGAAGAGGACGCTCTGTGCCCGGAGGATCTGGAATTTGTGCAGGATGCGGTGGAAGGCACCGTGCAGCCCGACGGGGAAATCGGGCAGGAAGATGATGCGTCCGCCCAGGCGGAACAGGAGGAGGCGGACGAGAAATGAGTGCGATTTTCAAGCGGGAATTCAAAAGCTATTACAGCGGCATGATGGGCTGGCTGCTCACCGGTGTGATGCTGCTGTTCGGGGGCCTTTATTTCACTGCAGCCAACCTGCAGGGCGGCTACACCAACTTTTCCATTGCTCTTTACAGCTTCGTGATCGTACTGCTGATTTTCATTCCGTTGCTGTGCATGCGCAGCTTTGCGGAGGAAAAGCGCAGCAAAACCGACCAGTTGCTGCTTACCAGCCCGGTGAGCATAACCGGTATCGTGCTGGGGAAATATCTGGCGCTGCTGGCCATGTTCGCAGTGCCGGTGGCCATCTTTTCGCTGTATCCGCTGATCATGCTGATGCTGGGCGGTGTGGATCTGGTGGCCAGCTATGCGGGCATTCTGGGCTATTTCTTCATGGGCGCGGCCTGCATCGCCGTGTGCATGTATCTTTCCACCCTCACCGAGAACCAGATCATTGCGGCGCTGTCCGGTTTTGGCGTGCTGCTGGTATCTTATCTGCTGCCCAGCATCCAGACTTTGTTCACCACCGGCAGCGGCCTTGCCATGGCGGCGTTTGTGGTGATCCTGCTGGCAGTGAGCCTGATCGTGGGCCTGCGCAGCCGCAGCCTGACTCTGGGCGCCGGTGTGTTTGTGGTGGGTTTTGTGCTGCTGACCATCCTGTTCAACACCAGAAGTGCCGTGCTTACCAGTGCCTTTACCAGTGTGCTGGGGGCACTGGCTCTGTTCGAGCCCTTCCTGGAGTTTGTGAACGGTCTGTTCAGCGTTACGGCGCTGGTGTATTATCTGGGCGTGATTGTGCTGTTCCTGTTCCTCACCGGGCAGGCGCTGGAAAAGCGCCGCTGGAACTGAGAGGAGGAAACACGCAATGAAGTTTTTCAAAAAGAACGACGAAAAAACCGCACGGGAAAAGCGCAGCCTCCGGCAGTGGGGCGCGCTGGCGGTGGGTGCCCTGAAGGGGCAGCCCACCAGCAAGGCCGTATTCCAGAACGGCGCAATGGCCAGTGTGCTTACCGCTCTTGTGCTGGTGGCGGTGATTCTGGTGAATCTGATGGTGGGCAAGCTGCCCAGCAAATACACCCAGTGGGACATGAGCCAGAACGGGCTTTATTCCATTGGCGACACCACAAAGGACCTGCTGGCGGGCCTGGAGCAGGACGTTGCCTTCTACTATCTGGCCCAGAGCGGCTATGAAAGCGAGAGCGTGGTCACCTTCCTGGATCGCTATACCCAGGAGAGCAAGCACCTGAGCTGGGAACAGAAGGATCCGGCGGTTTATCCCACCTTTGCTCAGCAGTATGGCGCGGAAACGGCCAGTGAGGGCAGCATTATCGTGGTGAGCGGTGACCGCAGCAAGGTGATCGACTCCAATGACCTGTACATCTACGATTACAGCAACTACTACACCACCGGTTCCTACGATGTGCTGTTCGACGGCGAGCAGCAGCTGACCAGCGCGGTGTATTATGTGACCACCGAGGATCTGCCCAGGGTCGTCTACACCCTCACCGGCCACGGTGAGCAGCAGCTGACCGGCGAGCAGGAGAGCGTGCTGAACATGCAGAACATTGAGCTGGTGGATCTGTCGCTGGTATCGGCTGAGATCATTCCCGAGGATGCGGCGGCGGTGCTGATCGCGGGCCCCACCGTGGATTACACCACCGAGGACGTGCAGCTGCTGCGGGATTACCTGAGCAGCGGCGGCAAGCTGATTTTCCTGAGCGACAGCACCGCCAGCACCCCCAACCTGAACGCCTTGATGGCGGAATACGGCCTGAGCAAGCTGGATGGTCTGGTGGTGGAGGGCAACTCCTCCTACCATGCCCGGGGCTTCAATTACTATCTGCTGCCCGAAATCGAGAGTCACGAGGCCACCAGCGGCCTTGCCAACCTGTATGTGATGCTGCCCTATGCACAGGCCATCCAGACCAGCGAGCTGGAGAACGTGACGGTGGACAGCCTGCTGACCACCAGCTCCTCCGCCTACAACAAGGCGGCCGGTTACGACATGGCCACCACCGATAAGGAGGAGGGTGACCAGGAAGGCCCCTTCGATCTGGCAGTGGCAGCCACCAGGACCGAAAATGAGGACGAGGAAATTGAATCCCAGGTGATCTGGGTGAGCAGCGTGGCGCTGCTGGACCAGAACGTGAACGCCTCGGTGGGCGGCGGCAACGACCAGTTCCTGCTGGGCTGCGTCAGCTGGCTCAGCGGGCAGGACAGCAGCATTCTGATCGCGGCCAAGAGCCTGAGCAGTGATACCCTTACCGTGAGTGCAGGGGATGCGGCCTTCTGGGGCAACCTGACCACCATTGTGCTGCCGGTGATTTGCCTGATTGCCGGTGCGGCCATCACCATCAAACGGAGGCGCCAATAATGAAAGCAAAACGAAACCTGATGATCGGGCTTGTGGTTTTGCTGGTGGTTCTGGCGGTCGGCGTACTGGCGGCCCAGACCATCAGCGACCGGGACGCGGCGGCCAGCGCGTCGGAGGACACTTCCATTGCCCTCACGTCTCTGACCGCATCCTCCGAGATCGAGAGCTTTGGCTACACCTGGCAGGGGGATACGCTGAATTTTGAGCAGCGGCAGGAGGTTGTGGAAATCGAAAGCGACAGCAGTGAAACCGCCGACGATTCCGCAAGCACCTCCGCCTCACAAGAGAGCGAACCGGAAACCGAGACCGTCTGGTATCTAGCGGATGATCCGGAATACAAACTGAATCAGAGCAGCGTGAACAGCATGCTCACCGCCTTTGTGAATCTGGAGGCCAGCCGTCAGCTGACCGAAACCAGCGAGGAATACGGGCTGGAAGAACCCACCCTGACCTTCTGGATGACTGCCAACGGGGAGACTACCACCTGGATCTGCGGAGCCACCAATGATGTGACCGGTACCGTCTACCTGCAGAAGCAGGGAGAGGATACGGTTTATCTGGTGGATACCAATAAGGTGACCGTGTTTGAAAAGAGCAGGATGGATCTGGGCGATACCAGTGATTCCACCGGGGACATTGCTTCCAGCGAGACTGCATCCAGTGAAGCGACTACCAGTGAGGCGGCTTCCAGTGAAGCTGTTTCCAGTGAGGCTGCCACCAGTGAGAGCAGCTCCGGCGAAGCCGCTTCCGAAGGATAAAGCTACCGATAAAAAGAAGGCAGCCGCCGCAAACCATTTGGTTTGCGGCGGCTGCCTTTTGTTTGCTTTATTTCAGGGAAAAACTGTTTGGCGATCAGTCCCGATGGATGGACAGAATCTCGTCCGCCAGGTCGGACTGAGGCGTCAGCTCACTTTCGATGTAGCTTTCCAAGAAGGTGCGCATGCTGTTGCGGCTGTAGCGGTTGCCATGGATGATCTGGCCCAGGCGGCGAACGGTCTTTTCCACGGTATCGTTGATCAGAATGTAATCATACTGACCGGCGCACAGAACCTCTTCCTGCGCAGTTTCCAGCTCATTGCGGATCTTTTCCTCAGTCTTGGTGGAATCTGCCCGCAGGCGGCGCTCCAGCTCCTCCCAGGAGGGGGGCATGATGAAGATCAGAGTGGCGTCCGGGCAGAGGGTGCGGATCTTGGTGGCGCCCACCACGTCCACGTCCAGAATCACATTGCGGCCGGCCCGGCGCAGCTTTTCCACCGCGTTCTTGGGGGTACCGTAACCGTTCTGGCCCCGGTATACATACTCCAGCAGCTGCTGGGAACGGATCAGCTGCTCGAATTCCTGATGGGTTACGAAGTAATGATCCTCACCATCTTCCTCATCCGCCCGGGGGGGACGGTGGTCACGGAAACACATTTGCAGGCATTGGGATGCTCTGCGATGTAGTTGGTGATGACGGTGCTCTTGCCTACGCCGCTGGGGCCGGAAATGATAACCAGCTGGCCATATTCTGCGATTTTATCAAAATAAGATTTCTCAACGCTCATAAATGAAAGCAACCACCTTTCCAAATAATGTGCGGGGGACCTGTTACCTTCATTATGGTACCTTTTGTGTTAAAAGTCAATAAAAATAAACAAAACATGGAAAAGTTTTCGATATCTTATACAACAACCTGTTTTAGTTAATCAATTCACAACTCCAGAGCCTGTCCATTCAGCACTGCACCGGCAAGCCGGTCGCCCTGATAGCTGAGCTTGAGCAGGAAAAAGGGCTCTTCCCGGGCCAGCAGCTCCAGAAAAATCCGGTCGCCCTCCCACAGGTTCAGCGCGGGCACCTGCGCTTTCTTTATCCAGGCAAGCTCTCCTTCGTTACAATCGATGAGCCGGCCTTCGAAGCCGTCCGCGGTGAACAGGTGCATGTATTCGGTGGGCCACTCGTCGGACACAAAGGTCACGATGCCCCGGCAGCGCCAATGGGTGAGGGTCAGGCCGGTTTCCTCCCGTACCTCCCGCACAAGGCATTCGTCCGGGCTTTCGCCATCCTCAAATTTGCCGCCAACGCCGATCCACTTGCCGGCGTTGGGATCCTGATGTTTCTTTACCCGGTGGAGCATCAGGTAGCTGTCGTCCTGTTCGATGTAGCAGAGAGTGGTGTTTTTCATACGTTCTCCTTCTTTCGCCGGAAGCTTTCGGTGTGCCAGCTTTATCTGTCGTACCAGTATTTCCGATCCAGACTGCGGTATTGCAGCGCCTCGGCCACATGTACCGCCCCAATGGTTTTGCTGCCCGCAAGATCCGCGATGGTGCGGCTTACTTTTAAGATGCGGTCGTGTGCCCGGGCGGAAAGCCCCAGCCGGTCAAAGGCGGCCCGCAGGGTGGCGGCGGCCGCGTCGTCCAACCGGCAGACCTGACGCAGGGCCCGGCTGGGCAGGTGGGCGTTGCACAGAACGCCGGTGGTTTCAAAGCGGCTTTGCTGGATGGCCCGGGCGGCAAGCACCCGTTCCAGAATGGCGGCGCTGCACTCGCCCGGCTCCTCGGCGCTCAGCTCATCGTAGGCCACGGGGCTTACGTCCACATGCAGATCAATCCGGTCCAGCAGCGGGCCGGAAATCCGCTGGCGGTACCGCTCCACCGCGCTGGGCGGGCAGGTACAGGGCCGGGTGGGATGGCCGAAATAGCCACACTTGCAGGGATTCATGGCGGCAATTAACACAAAGCGGCTGGGGTAGGTGGCACTGCCGGAGGCCCGGCTTATGGTAACCACGCCGTCCTCCAGCGGCTGGCGCAGCACCTCCAGCGCATCCCGCTGGAATTCCGGCAGTTCATCCAGAAACAGCACCCCGTTGTGGGCAAGGCTCACTTCACCGGGGCGGATCTGGGCCCCGCCGCCTGCCAGAGCCGGGGCGCTCACGCTGTGGTGAGGGCTGCGGAAGGGGCGCTGGGTCAAAAGACCGCTGCCTCCGGGCAGCAGCCCGGCCACCGAATAGATCTTGGTGCACTCCACCGCCTCCGGCCGGGTGAGGGGAGGCAGGATGCCCGGCATACGGCGGGCCAGCATGGATTTGCCGGTGCCCGGCGGGCCGATGAGCAGCACGTTGTGCCCGCCTGCGGCTGCAATTTCCAGTGCGCGCCGGGCCATCAGCTGGCCGCGCACGTCGGAAAAATCCAGACCTTCGGTATGCGTCTGCCCCAGAAAAGGCGGGCAGTCCGCGGCGGTCAGCTGTGCTTCGCCCCGCAGATGATCCGCCACCTGCCGGGCGGTGTGGGCCCCGTAAACGGTTACTCCTTCAGCGGTGGCGGCTTCTGCTGCGTTTTCGGCGGGAACGAACAGCTCGGTCACGCCGCATTCCGCCGCCGCCAGCGCCATGGGCAGAATGCCCTGCACCGGCCGCAGCATGCCGTCCAGCGAGAGTTCGCCGATAAAGGCCTGATGGGTCCCGGGGGCAGGCAGCTGCCCGGCGGCACACAGGAGAGCAAGAAACACCGGCAGATCGTAAAGGGGGCCGGTCTTGCGCACGTCCGCCGGGGCCAGATTCACGGTGATCCGGCTGGTAGGCCAGGCAAACCCCAGATTCTTTACCGCGCTGCGCACCCGGTCCGCCGCTTCCTTGACCGCACTGTCCGGCAGGCCCACGATGGAAAGCTGGGGCAGCCCGCCGCTGATATCCGCTTCCGCTGTGACGGCAAAGCCTGCCAGGCCCCGCACGCCAAAGCTGTTCACTTTTGCAAACATGCCACACGCTCCATTTTTTCAAAATTTTCAGTTCCTTTCTAGTATACTTCCAGCAGGAGAAATGCACAAGGCACAGCTTCTGTGAAGAATGCAGCATTTTAAAGTGCTGAACTTGTTCTCTTTCACAAAAAGAAACGGTTCGATTGACATTTCGAACAGACTCTATTAGAATAATGTTGATAGATACTTTGTACAAAAGGTGTCGAAATAAACAAAAAGCAGGTGTGTGCAATGTATAAAAATGAGTACGAGCGCTGGCTGGCGTTCGATCTGGATGACCCGGATCTGAAGCCCGAGCTGGAAAGCGTAAAGGATGACGACGAGGCCATTAAGGACCGGTTCGCCGTGTCGCTGAAGTTCGGTACCGCCGGTTTGCGCGGCGTGATCGGCGCGGGCACCAACCGGATGAATGTGTATGTGGTTCGTCAGGCCACCCAGGGCCTGGCCAACTGGGTCAAGACCCAGGGCGGCACCCAGACTGTGGCCATCAGCTACGACAGCCGCATCAAGAGCGATGTGTTTGCGAAAGCTGCTGCCGAGGTGCTGGCCGCCAACGGCGTAAAGGTACGCATCTATAAGGCTCTGATGCCTGTTCCCGCACTCAGCTTTGCCACCCGTTATTATAACTGCAATGCGGGCATCATGGTTACCGCCAGTCACAACCCTGCCAAATACAACGGTTACAAGGCTTATGGCCCGGACGGCTGCCAGATGACCGACGAGGCTGCCGATGTGGTCTACGCCGAGATTCAGAAGACCGACGTGCTCAGCGGCGCCAGGACCATGTCCTTTGAAGAGGGCATGGCCGCCGGCCTGATCGAGTATGTGGGCGAGGATTGCTACGAGGCCCTGTATCAGGCCATCGAGAGCCGCAGCGTGCGCCCCGGCCTGTGCAAGACTGCCGGCCTGAAGCTGGTTTACAGCCCGCTGAACGGCAGCGGCCTGGTTCCGGTGACCCGCGTTCTGGGCGACATCGGCATCACCGATATCACCATCGTGCCCGAGCAGAAGGACCCGGACGGCAACTTCCCCACCTGCCCCTATCCCAACCCGGAGATCTTCGAGGCGCTGCGCCTGGGTCTGGAGCTGGCCGAGAAGTCCGGCGCGGACCTGATGCTGGCCACCGACCCGGACGCCGACCGCGTGGGCATCGCCGTGCGCTGCAAGGACGGCAGCTATGAGCTGCTGAGTGGCAACGAGGTGGGTGTTCTGCTGCTGGACTACATCTGCAAGGCCCGCATCGAGAACGGCACCATGCCCAAGGATCCCGTTATGGTCAAGAGCATCGTGTCCACCCCGCTGGCGGACGTGGTTGCCGCCCATTACGGCGTGGAGTGCCGCAACGTGCTCACCGGCTTCAAGTGGATCGGCGACCAGATTGCCCGCCTGGAAGCCGCCGGTCAGGTGGAGCGGTTCATCTTCGGCTTCGAGGAGAGCTACGGCTATCTGTCAGGCAGCTATGTGCGCGATAAGGACGCCGTTATCGGCAGCATGCTGATCTGCGAGATGGCTGCCTACTACCGCAGCATCGGTTCCTCCATCAAGGAAGAGCTGGACCGCATCTATGCGGAATACGGCCGCTACCTGAACAAGGTGGACAGCTACGAGTTCCCCGGCCTGTCCGGCATGGACAAGATGGCCGGCATCATGCAGAAGCTGCGTCAGGAGCCCCCGACGGAGTTTGCCGGCTACAAGGTGGTCACCGTGTCCGACTACCAGGCCCGCACCCGCACTGAGCTGGCCACCGGCAAGACCGAGGCCATCGACCTGCCCGCAGCCAATGTGCTGATCTACGCGCTGGAAGGCGGCGCCACCGTGGTGGTTCGTCCCTCCGGCACCGAGCCCAAGATCAAGACCTATTTCACCACTCTGGGCAAGAATGTGGAAGAGGCCCAGGCCCAGAAGGATGCCCTGGCCGCCGCCCTCAAGCCCATCCTGGCCTGAGTTCAAAGGTAGCCGTGAACGGCTGTAAAACAAGATAGAAAAATCCCCGGGGAGCGCTCCCCGGGGATTTTTTGTTTGATTGAAATGGAAAACAATCAGCGCAGCACGAAGAACTGCTCATACCACAGAATGAAGCTGTAGAAGCTCCAGATCTGGGTCATGCCGCCGTTCTTGCCGCTCTTGTGCTCGTCCAGCAGGCGCAGCAGCTCGGGTACATTGAAGAACTTTTCGGCCACCTCGCCCTCGAACTTCTCACGCACCATGGCATAGTATTTATCCTGCCGCAGCCAGTCGTTCAGCGGCACCGGGAAGCCCAGCTTCTTGCGCTTGGCCACGCTCTCCGGCAGCTGCTTGAGGGCTGCACGGCGCAGCGCGATCTTGGTCTCGGTCTTGCTGGACCGGTATTGGGCGGGGATGGAGAGCGCCAGCTCCAGCATCTCCTTGTCCAGGAAGGGCACCCGCAGCTCCAGGCTGTTGGCCATGCTCATTCGGTCGGCCTTCAGCAGAATGTCGTAGAGCATCCAGGTGTGGATGTCCACCCACTGCAGCTGGGTGGGCTCATCCAGACCGGCCGAAGCGTCAAAGTAGGGCTTGAAGAACTCCTCGGGGGTCTTTTTGTGGTACTGCTTTTTCAGATATTTGTCCCGCTCGGCGGGGGTGGCGAACACATAGTTCGCACGCATGCACCGCTGCCAGGGCTCCTTTGCGCCACGCATCAAAAAGTTCCTGCCCTTGAAGTCCGGCAGAACACCGGCCACCGCGCCCGCGGCCTTGCGCAGAAAACGGGGGGTCTTGTGTTCGTACTCCTCAAAGTGATGGGCCGCGCAATACAGCGGATAGCCGCCGAACAGCTCGTCGGCGCCCTCGCCGGACAGCACCACCTTCACATAACGGGCGGCGTTTTTGGTCAGGAAATACAGCGGCACCTCGCTGGGGTTGGGCATGGGCTCATCCAGATACCACTGGATGGTCTTGTTGGCCTCGAAGAACTCGTCGGCGCTCACCTTGTTGGCGATGCTGGGCACGCCGATCTCCTTGCTGAAGGCCTGGGCATAGGGCAGCTCGGAGTACTTTTCCTCCTCATAGCCTACGCTGAAGCTCTTTACCTTGGGGGTGCCCTTGGCCACTTCATTCACCACAAAGCTGGAATCCACGCCGGAGGAGAGGAAGCAGCCCACCTCCACGTCCGCAATCTGGTGAACCTTCACGCTCTCGGCAAAGGTTTCGGTGATGGCCTTTTCCCAGTCCTCCATGCTCTTGGACTCGTCCACATGGTAGCGGATGTCGTAATACCGCTCCACCTTCAGTTCGCCCTTTTTCCAGGTGAACATGTGAGCGCCGGGCAGCTTGTACACGCCCTTGAACATGGTTTCCTCGTTGGGAATGTATTCGATGGAAAGATACTCCGGCAGCCGCTCCTCGTTCAGCTCCTTCTTGAAGCCGGGATGGGGCAGAAAGCCCTTGATCTCGCTGCCGAAAATAAAGTGGCCGCCTTCATTGTAATAATAATAGGGCTTGATGCCGAAGATATCCCGTGCGCCGAACAGGGTTTCGTTCTTTTTGTCCCACAGGATAAAGGCGAACATACCCCGCAGCTTGGCGGGCAGGCCGCTGCCCCATTCCTCGTAGCCGTGGATCAGAACCTCGGTGTCGGAATGGGTGGCAAAGGTATGCCCGGCGGCTTCCAGCTGGGCACGCAGCTCCATGAAGTTGTAGATCTCGCCGTTGAACACGATGACGACGCTGCCGTCCTCGTTGAACATGGGCTGGCTGCCGCCCTCCAGGTCGATGATGGACAGCCGCCGATGCCCCAGAGCCACCTGCTCGTCCACATAAAAGCCCTCGCCATCCGGCCCGCGGTGGGCGATCAGGTCTGCCATCTGCTTGATGGTCTGTTTCGCCTGTTCGGCGTCATGCTTTGCACTGGCAAAGCCCACAAATCCGCACATAGTGCCTTCCTTTCCGCCCGGTCAGTCACGCAGGCTCTTGTTGCCGAAATAGCGTTTGTATTTGCGGTAGTTGTTCAGCTGGTTCTTGGCGTACCAGATGGCCCGCTTGAGGGTAAAGTCCTCTTTGCAGAACAGCTGGTGGCTTACCTTGCCCTCCTTCATCAGCTTGCGCACCTCGGCCAGCAGCTTCTGGTCCTTCAGGTACTTCCTGATGATGCCGACGGGGGCGATCATCCACAGATGCCGGGTGTCGGCGATGGTCAGGCCCTGGGGCTTGTTCTCCACCACGTCCTCCACCAGCCACTTGGCCAGGTTGTAGCCGCTGGCGGTCACAAAGAAGCTGGACCGGCCCTGACGGGGGTTCATTTCGAACAGCTTGTACTGGCCGTCGCGGGAATCGTACTTCATGTCGAAGTTGGAGAAGCCCTCCCAGCCCACGTCCTCCAGGAAGGCCTTCATCCGGCCCATCAGCTCCTCGTCCTTGATGGACATGATGGCCGCGTAGTTGCCGATGCCCTCGGGAGTCTGTTCCTCCAGCAGGGGGCGGCCCAGCGCCATCAGGTGAACCTTATGATCCCGGCCGGAGTAGCAGTTCAGCACCCGCATGCAGTTGTCGTCGCCGGGAATGTATTCCTGCAGCACCAGATTGTCCTGATAGCTGGAGGAGTAGATGGCCGCGCAGATGGCCTCGTATTCCTCCCGGTTGTAGGCCACGAACACCTTCTTTTTGTGGGGGAAACGGCAGTTCCAGTAGGCCACGCTGTTGCTGGCCTTGATGATGCAGGGGAACTCGAAGGGAATCTCCACGGTTTTCCAGTTCTGGTTGGTGCAGCCGAAGGTCTTGGGGTAGGCAAGGCCGTGGGCCTCGCAGGCCTTGTAGAAATACTCCTTGGTATCCAGCTGCTCCACCAGTTCGGGGGTGGGGCAGGCGAATTTGTAAAGGCCCTCCAGCGCGGAGCGGTTGCGGGCCATCAGGCCGGTGTAGTTGTCGCCGCAGCTCACCAGCACCAGCGTACGGCCGGTGTGGGCGGCGGCAAAGTCCTGCAGAGTCTTGACGAACACCGCGTCATCCTCCATATTGGGCTCCACCACGGCCATCTTCACCAGCTTGGAATTGGCGGTGGCGGCCAGCGCACCCTTGCCGATGGCAAGGCTGGTCACACCGTATTCCATATAGAAGCTGCGGGCCATGCCGTAAACGTTGGCGTCGCTGCCCAGCAGCACGGGAAGGATCTGTTCCATAGGTTTTTGTTTCACCTGAACTTTCCAAATTTTTTTCATCTTATCAGTATGGCTCATAAGCCCTTCTATTTTACTTCTTTTCTTTATGGATTGTCAAACAAAAGCAATGCTTTTAAACCGGCCATTGATGTAGTATAATAAAAGAATAATTGGGCAACTGTGCCCGTATGAGGGAAAGGACTATCACATCATGTGTGGAATTGTTGGCTTTACCGGCATGCGCGCCGGGCGTGAAGCGATTTTGAAAGCAATGACGGATGCCATTGCCCACCGCGGGCCGGACGGCGAGGGCAGCTATTTCGGCAGCGGGGTGGCGCTGGGCCACCGGAGGCTGTCCATCATCGACCTTGCGGGCGGCGCCCAGCCCATGTTCAACGAGGATAAAAATCTGGCCGTGGTATTCAACGGCGAGATTTACAATTTCATGGAGCTGCGTGCTCAGCTGGTGGAAGCAGGTCACACCTTCTCCACCGACCATTCAGACACCGAGGTTCTGCTCCACGGCTACGAGGAATGGGGCGAGGGCATGCTGGCAAAGCTGCGGGGTATGTTCGCCTTCGCCATCTGGAACGAGGCCGAGCAGACCCTGTTCTGCGCCCGTGACCACTTCGGCATCAAGCCCTTTTATTACTATCTCACCGATGAGGGCGAGCTGCTCTTCGGCAGCGAGATCAAGAGCTTTCTGGCCCATCCCGGCTTCAAAAAGGAGCTGAACCAGAGCCAGCTGGAGCTGTATCTCAGCTATCAGTATTCCCCGGGGGAGGACACCTTCTTCAAAGGCGTGAAAAAGCTGCTGCCCGCCCACAGTCTGCTGTGGAAGGCCGGGCAGGTGGATGTGAAGCGCTACTGGGAGCCCCGCTTTGAGCCGGAGCAGGGCAAGAGCCTTTCCGACTGGGAAAGCCGGGTGGAAGAGGTCATGCGCCAGAGCGTGGCCGCCCACAAGATCAGCGACGTGGAGGTGGGCTCCTTCCTGTCCTCCGGCGTGGACTCCAGCTACATGGCCTACCTTGCCCATGTGGACAAGACCTTCACCGTGGGCTTTGCCAACAAGCAGTACGACGAAACCGACTACGCTGCCGAGTTCAGCAAATTCATGGGCGTGAAGAACTACGCTTACCGCATCGAGCCGGAGGAATACTGGGAGAATCTGCCCCGCATCCAGTACCACATGGACGAGCCTCTGGCGGATGCCGCCAGCGTGGCCCTCTATTTTGTGAACCGGGAAGCGGCCAAGCAGGTAAAGGTCTGCCTGTCCGGCGAGGGTGCGGACGAGTTCTTTGGCGGCTACAACATCTACAAGGAGCCTTTCACCGTCTCCTGGTACGACCATATCCCCCTGCCCATCCGGCGGGCCATCGGCGCGGTGGCGGAACAGCTGCCCCCGGTGCACGGCGTAAACTTCCTGGTACGGCGCTCCCGCCCGCTGGAAGAGCGTTACATCGGCAACACCAACCTGATGGGCGAGCGGCGGAAAAAACAGCTGCTGAAACACTATACCGGCGGCAAAAAACCGACGGATCTTTCCAGACCGTATTTCAAAAAGACCGCCGGGCAGGACCCGGTGACCCGGATGCAGTACACCGACCTGCACCTGTGGATGGTGGGCGACATCCTTTTGAAGGCGGACAAGATGAGCATGGCCAACAGCCTGGAGCTGCGGGTGCCCTTCCTGGACAAGGAGGTCTTTGAGGTGGCGCGCCATATCCCGGTGGAGTGCCGGGCGGACGCGGAGCACACCAAGATGGCTCTGCGCGGCGCGGCGGCCCGGAGCATTCCGGAAAAGACCGCCGACAAAAAGAAGCTGGGCTTCCCGGTGCCGGTGCGCGCCTGGCTGCGGGAGGAAAAATACGCGGCCATCGTGCGGGAAAAATTCCAGAGCGAATCCGCTGAAAAGTTCTTCAATACCCGCGAGCTGACCAAAATGCTGGATCAGCACATGAGCGAAAAGCGGGACAACTGGCGTCAGATCTGGTGCGTGTTCATGTTCCTGACCTGGTACGAGGAATATTTTGTGAAGCGCTGAGCACAGCATCGCCCCGGCAGCAGAATTGGCAAGGCCGCGCCGCCGGGCGCATACATAAAAGCAGGGGCCTGCCCGAACCGGGCGCGCTCGCTGCGCATCGATCCCAAATCAAGCAGAGGGGGCATTTGACCATGAAATTAGAACAACTGCTCAATGGGCTGGACTACACACTGGTGCAGGGCAGCCTGGACACCGAGGTGGTGGATATTGCCTACGACTCCCGTAAGGTACAGCCCGGCTGGGCCTTCGTGTGCATTGTGGGCACCAACCGGGACAGCCACGACTATGCCATGGATGTGGCCGGTCAGGGCGCTTCGGTGCTGGTGATCGAGCACAGGCTGGACGAGGTGCCCCAGGGCGTGACGGTGGTGCAGGTGGAAAGCAGCCGCCGGGCGCTGGCGCTGCTGTCCTGCAATTATTTCGGCCGGCCTGCGGAAAAGCTGATCACCATCGGTGTGACCGGCACCAAGGGCAAGACCACCACCGCCCACATGATCCATTCCGTGATGAACGCGGGCGGTCACAAGTGCGGTATCATCGGCACCAACGGCGTGGCCTATCCCGGCGTGAACCGGGCTCTGGTCAACACCACCCCGGAAAGCTACGAGCTGCAGAAGATGTTCAGCGAGATGCTGGCTGCCGGCTGCGACAGCGTGGTGATGGAGGTTTCCAGCCAGGGCCTGATGATGGACCGGGTCACCGGCATCCACTTCAAGGTGGGCGTATTCACCAACCTGTATCCGGATCACATCGGCGGCCCCGGCGAGCACGCCAGCTTTGAGGAATACCGGGCCTGGAAGGGCCAGCTGTTCCGCCGGTGCGACGTGGGTGTGGTGAATGTGGACGACAAGAACTGCAGCACCCTGCTGGCGGGCCACACCTGTAAGCTGGTCACCTATGGCATGCACCGCGAGGCCGACTTCCGGGCCAGCGAGCTGCATCTGCTGCGGGAGGAGAACTTCCTGGGTATCCGGTTCCATGTGTCCGGCCGGGAGGATATGGATGTGAAGGTGAACATGCCCGGCGAGTTCAGCGTCTACAACAGCCTGGCTGCCATTGCGGTGGGCCGTGTGCTGGGCGTTCCCCACGACGCCATCCACGACGGGCTGATGAACATCTCGGTCAAGGGCCGGGTGGAGCTGGTGCCGGTGAGCAAGGACTTCACCGTGCTCATCGATTTTGCCCACAACGAGGCCGGCGCCGAGAGCCTGCTCACCACCCTGCGGGCCTACGAGCCCAAGCGTCTGGTGGTGCTGTTCGGCTGCGGCGGCGACCGCAGTCGCCTGCGCCGCTACGGCATGGGCGAGGTGGCCAGCCGCAAGGCGGATTTCCTGATTCTTACCGAGGACAACAACCGCTTTGAATCGGTGGATCAGATCATCAAGGACATCAAGATCGGCATCGACCAGGGCAACCCGGACGTGCCCTATGTGGAGATTCCGGATCGGCTGGACGCGCTGCACTACGCGCTGGATCACGCCCAGAAGGGCGACCTGATCGCGGTGATCGGTAAGGGCCACGAGACCTACCGGGACCGGATGGGCAAAAAGACTCCCTTCCTGGAGCGGGAGCTGATTCTGGAATACGCGGCCCAGATCGGGCTGAAATGACCCCTGCCGCCCGGATGGGCGGCCACGCCGGGGCGGCTTTGCCAACAAAAGCAGCCCCGGCCATTCTATCGAAAGAAGGCAGTGAAACGACCTATGGCCATTCTTGGCATTGACCTTGGAACCACCAACAGTCTGGCCGCCGTCTGGAAGGACGGCCGCAGCCAGCTGATCCCCAACGCCTACGGCGAGACTTTGACCCCCAGCGCGGTGAGCATCGATGAGGATGGCACCGTGCTGGTGGGCGCACCCGCCCGGGAGCGGCTGGTCAGCCACCCGGAGCGCAGCGCCACCGCGTTCAAGCGCAGCATGGGCACCGATCGGGTGTTTACGCTGGCCGGGCGGGAATACAGCCCGGAGGAGCTTTCCGCACTGGTGCTGCGTCAGCTCAAGCAGGACGCCGAGGCCTTTCTGGGCGAGCCGGTCACCGAAGCGGTGGTCAGCGTGCCCGCCTACTTCAACCATGCCCAGCGCGCCGCCACCAAGCGGGCGGGTCAGCTGGCCGGCCTGACGGTGGATCGGCTCATCAACGAGCCCAGCGCCGCCGCCCTGGCCTGCTACGACCCGGAAAAGGGCGACGCGGCCTTTCTGGTCTACGACTTCGGCGGCGGTACTCTGGATGTTTCGGTGGTGGACTGCTTTGAAAACGTGGTGAACATTCTGGCCGTCAGCGGCGACAACGCCCTGGGCGGCAACGATTTCGACGCGGCCATTGCCCATATGTACTGCCAGAAAAACGGCATCGACTATCAGGCGCTTCAGCCCCGCCAGCGGGCAATCCTGCTGCGGCAGGCCGAGCAGTGCAAGCAGACCCTGACCCAGGCCCCCGTGGCCATGATGGTGCTGGAGCTGGAGGGGCTGAAGGGCTCCATGGCCCTCACCGGCCAGATGCTGATCCAGCAGGCTCAGACTCTGTTCAGCCGCATGCGCACCCCTCTGCTTCGTGCGCTGAAGGACAGCGGCTTTCCCCCAGTGAGCTGCAGGCGGTGGTGCCGGTGGGCGGCAGCTGCAAAATGCCGGTGGTGCGCCAGTACTTAAACCACCTGCTGGGCCAGAAGCTGGCCAATCCCGGCAGCCCGGACACCGTGGTTGCTCTGGGCGCGGGTATGTACGCCGCCATGAAGGAGCGCCGCACCGAGGTGAAGGAACTTGTTCTCACCGACATCTGCCCCTTTACCCTGGGCGTGGGTGTGTACAACCCGGCGGATGAGGACAACCTGCTCATGAGCCCCATCATCGAGCGCAACAGCGCCCTGCCCACCAGCAAGGTGGAGCGGTATTACACCACCAGCGAGGGCCAGACCCGGCTGCGCATTCAGGTGTTCCAGGGTGAGGAGATGTATTGCCGCGAAAACCAGAAGCTGGGTGAGCTGGATCTTCCGGTGCCTGCCGCCCCGGCGGGCAAGGAGGGCGCGGACGTGCGCTTTACCTATGATATCAACGGCATTCTGGAGGTGGAGGCCACCAGCCTGACCACCGGCCGAACCATCAGCACCGTGCTGGTGGGCCAGGGTAGCGGTCTGACTGAAGAGCAGGCCCGCCGCCGTTTGAAGGAGCTGGAGGGGCTGAAAATCCATCCCCGTGATCAGCAGGAGAACCGCCTGCTGCTGGCCAAGGGCGAGCGCCTGTGGCAGGAGGCTCTGGGCGAAGAGCGCCAGATCATCGGCCAGGCGGTGCAGCTGTTCGGCGAGGCGCTGGCCAGCCAGGAGAACGGGCGTATCCTGCGGGCCCGTGCCCGCATCAAGGACCTGCTGGACCGGCTGGAGGCCGGACTCTCGCTGGAAGGGCTGGATTTTTCCGGCTTTGACGATCCGGACGATGAACCGGACGAGGATGAGGACGAAACGCTATGAGCATCTGGGAGGTTTTGGGCATTGCGCCCACCACCGATAAGGCAGCCATCCGGCACGCCTATGCGCAGAAAACACGCACTTGCCACCCGGAGGAGGATCCGGAGGGCTTTGATGCCCTGCATAAGGCCTTCACCGCCGCCATGCGCGCCGCCCGTCAGGGGGTAAATATGGCGGTGATGGAGCCGGAAAGCGCCCCGGTGCCCGCCGCTCCCGCCACTGCAAAGGCAGACAGCGCCGAGGCCCGCCGTGCCGCTGCAAAGGCGGCCCGTGCCGCCCGCCGCGCTGCCGAACAGCAGGCGGTGGAGCAGTATGCCAGTCGGGCCCAGCGCCGGGCGGGCAAAATCATCCAGTTGGGGCAGGGCGAGCAGGAGGAGGGCCAGCAGTTTGACTTCGCGGCGGTGGACGCCGCCCCGGCACAGCCTGCGCCGGAGCAGAAAACCGAACCCGATCGTCCGCTTACCCATGAGGAGCTGGCCTGGCGCAACGGCCCGGCCCCCGCGCCGGAGCAGGCGCGGCAGGAAAACGGGAAACGGGAGCGAAAGCCGATTTACCAGCAGCCGAAGCCGGAGGAAAACCCGGTCCGGCAGGCAGTTGCCGCAACGCAGCCCAAAAATGGATGGCGGATTGCCACGCTGCTTCTGACAGTCGGCCTTCTGGCTCAGCTTGTACGGGGCAGCTTTATCTGGGCCACCCTGCTGCTGATCGCCCTTTGCTGGTGTAGTATGCAGGGGGTGAACATCGACTGGAACCAGCCCCGGCCCAGCCGGCGGATCATGGGCCTGTGGGGCGTGGGTCTGGTACTCATCCCGGTGCTCTGGTTCTTTGTGATGGCTGTTACCTGGGGGTTGCACGGTGCGCAGGATGCTGCACTGGATTATGCAGTGGGTGCTGTTTTCTTGAGCATTCTGGCGGCGCCATTCGGAATTTGCTCCACACTGGTGGCACGGCAGCGTGCCCGCAATCGCTAAAAACACATGACTGCCCCTCTTTGGCTCATATAAATGAGCGAAGGGGGGCGATTTTTTTGCAAAAACAAACACCACAGGCCGCTCAGAACCGGGGAATGAGACTTCGCACCCGGCTGGCGGCCGGTTTTTTTGTGGCTGTGTGCTTTTCCACGCTGGTGGGGCGGCTCTGGTATCTGCAAATCCATGAATACGATTTTTATGCCCAGCGGGCGGCGGGCCAGCAGCTGCGGGACAGTGTGGTTCCAGCGCCACGGGGGGATATTCTGGACGCAAACGGAACCCCGCTTGCGGTGTCTGCCAGCTGCTGGACCATCCGGGCAGTGCCCCGGGAGATGGCGGATGAGGATGTGGCCGAGGCATCCGCCGCACTGGCCCGGATTCTGGAGCTGGGCGAAACGGATGTGCTGGAAAAACTGGGCCAGCGCAAAAGCAACGACGCGCTGCTCAAGCGCCGGGTGGATCAGGCCACCGCCGACGCGGTGCGTGAAGCCTGCCTGGAAAACGACTGGCAGGGCATCCTCATTTTGCAGGATACCAGGCGGTGGTACCCGGAGGGGGATTTCGCAGCCAGTCTGCTGGGCTTTACCAATGTGGACAATCAGGGTGTGGCCGGGCTGGAGCTGGAATACAACAGTCTGCTCACCGGGCAGGACGGCCGGGTGCTCAGTGCCAAGAACGCCTGGGGCTACGACATGCCCACCGATTATGACACCTACATTCAGCCGGTGCAGGGCAACAGCCTGCAGCTCACGGTGGATGTGAATGTCCAGCATTATCTGGAAAACTATCTCTCCATAGCGGTGAAGGAGCACAGCGTCACCGCCCGCGGGGTGGGCATTGTGATGGAGGTGGATACCGGCCGCATTCTGGCCATTGCCACCAAGCCGGACTACGACCCCAACGAACCCCGGGTGATTCAGGATGAAGCGGTGCGTGCTCAGGTGGATGCCCTCACCGGCGAGGAGCGAACCCAGGCCCTCACCCTGGCCCAGCAGACCCAGTGGCGAAACAAGGCGGTGAGCGACCTTTACGAGCCCGGTTCGGTGTTCAAGCTCATCACCTGTGCCGCTGCGCTGGACGCAGGAGTGGCCACCACCAGCGACAGCTTTTTCTGCGGCGAGTCATACGGGGTGGCAGGGGTGCATTTTCACTGTGCCAACCACAAGCAGCATGGGGTGCAGAATCTGGCTCAGGCACTGCAGAACAGCTGCAACCAGAGCTTCATTCAGATTGGCCAGCGGTTGGGCAAGGAGGCCTTCTGCGATTATTTTGCCGCCTTTGGTTTGCGGGAGGCCACCGGCATTGATCTGCCTGCCGAACCGAAGAAAAGCGAGTTTTACACCGCCGACCGGATGGGGCCGGCGGTTATTTTGGCAAAAAGACCGCATAGCCCCCCGATGCTCCGGCATAGAATGGCAGCAAAGGCTCGCTGCGGGCCGGAAAGAGGGAATGAACATTGAAGGGAACACCACGGATAACGGTTGCTTTTGAAGAGGGAGGGCCGCCGCTGGAGGAGCTGCTGCGGCAGATTCTGGAACAGGACGCTGCTTTCTGGCAGGAGGACGGATGGAACGGGACGCAATGATGACTCCCATCGCTCTCTATCTGCGGCTAAGCTCGGCGGACGGGGAGGGGGCGGAAAGCGGATCCATTGCCAATCAGCGCACCTATCTGCACCGGTGGGCGGAGGAAAACGGATTCCGGGTAATGGCGGAGTTTCAGGACGACGGTTATACCGGCACCGACTTTGAGCGCCCCGGATTTCAGCGGTTGATGGCTCAATTGAAAAGCGGCCGCATTCGTTGCTTTGCCACCACCGACCTTTCCCGGCTGGGGCGCAACTGCGGCCAGGCGCTCACACTGGTGGAGGAGACCTTTCAGCGGCTGGGTGTGCGCTACATTGCGGTGAACGACGGCTATGACACCGAAAAAATGAGCCGGGATAGTCTGGACCCCAGCGTGTTCAAATTTTTTCTCAACGAGCTGTATGCCAAGGATTGCAGCGCCAAGGTGCTGCGGGCAAAACGCACGCTGCAAAAAGAAGGCAAATTTTTGGGCGGGCAGGCCTCCTATGGCTACCGCATCGACCCGGCGGACAAATATCGCCTTTTGCCGGATGAGGAAACCGCCCCGGTGGTGCGGCGCATCTACCGTTCGTTTCTGGCGGGGCAGACGCTGGGGCAGATCGCCCGCGCGCTGGAACAGCAGGGGATACCGTCCCCCGCTGCCTGCCGGGCGGGCCGGGAGGGCGGAGCATGGAGTACTGCCACCCTGCGGCGCATCCTGACCTTGCCCACCTATCGGGGAGCACTGACCCAGCATGTGACCGAGATGACCAGCTACAAGGTTCACATCCGCCGCCCGGTACCGCCCGAGCAGTGGACGGTGTGCGAGAATACCCACCCGCCGTTGGTGAGCGAAGAGGAGTTCCGACAGGCGCAGGCACTGCTGGGGCGGCGGCGCTATGCGAGCCGGACAGGGGAGCACGCGCTCAGTGGGCTGGTTGTTTGCGCCGACTGCGGAGGGCGAATGTATCCACACCGGGTGGGAGGCTACTGCTATTTTATCTGTGGTACTTATGCCCGGAATTCAGGGCGGTGCAGTGCCCACCGTATTCGGGAGGACAGGCTGGAGCAGCTGATGCTGGAACGGCTGCGGCCGCTTATGCAGTGTGCCGCGGCTTCGGAACAGCTTGCCCGATGTCTGTGCGTAGACCGTTCCTCCGACCAAATAGATCAGGAGCGTTTGCAGCAAAAGCTGGATCGCCTGGCAGCCCAGCGCCGCCAGGCCTATGTGGATCGGCTGGAAGGACTGATCGATGCAGGGGAATATGCCGTAGTTTCCGACCGGCTGCGGAAGAAGGAAGAGGGACTGCGCTGCCTCTTGCAGAGGCAGACCAAACAAAAAACAGGATCGGATTTGGAGGCGATGCGGAAGCGGGCCGAGGATCTGCTGGAGTTGAAGCGGCCGAACCGGGCGGTATTGGGCAGACTGATCCGAAAGATTACAGTGGCAGAGGACGGCGGAGTGGAAATTTACTGTTCCTTTGCCCGACCACTGCCGGGGGATGGATGTGACAATGGGGTGGAAAAGGAAATCAATACAAATGGCGCAATTTTTTAAAAAATGGAAGAATATGGACAGGGCCCTGTCCATCATGGCCGTTATACTGGTAAAGAAAGGAAATCAAGGGGGAGAATGGCTATGGGGGACATCTGGGCAGGGCAACGCAACCGGCCCCTTCGGCTTTTGGCGGTGCAGCTGGAAAAGACGAGGGACAACGGCACCCGGAACAGAGAATTCATGGGGGAAGAGCTGGCCGGAGCGGATATTCTTTATCTGAACTCATCAGCCGAATCATACAGAGAAGTGTCACAACTGGCCGACTGGGCAAGACAGCGGGGAATTCTGGTGCTCTGGAATCCGGGCAGGCTGAAAAATGCCCGGATGCTGCCCACCCGTGGATGTGTAATTCTGCAAAGCGAATTGAGCGCGGAAGATGAGCTGGAAGCATTGCGGGAATTGTTCTGTACGCCCAGTCTGACCACAACACTGGATCGGGAAACCCTGGTGCAGACGCTTCAGGAGGCTTCACGGGCCAGGCTGGCAATGGTGCAGGCCAGCGGCAGCGGGAAAAACCGCAATCTGGCCCGAAGTCTGGCTTGTCAGGGCTGGCAAATGCCTCGGGAAGGGGCTTTGGTGGTGAGCATTGGATCCAGTGCGGACTGCCGGTTGGAAGAGGTGGTGGAACTGTGGCATGGAACTGTGAAACGAACCGGAGAACTGGATGTACTGTGGGGAACTGCGTTCAATCTGGAACAATCGGATACCCTGCGTCTGGTGCTGATGGCTGTGACACCGGGAATGCCGAATGGATGATGCGCTGTTTTGAGCGCTGGCTTCACCATACCGGAATGACCGAAACGGAAAAACAGGAGTGTCGTCGCCGGGCTGCACAGGGCTTTGAACAGCCGGCAGAAATTTTTTTGCTGGGAGCCTCCCGAAAGCTCCAATGTCAGATGCTTCGTGCTTTGGGAACGCGGCCTGCCCGAAGGCAGAGCAGCTGCCGGCTGGGCAACTGGCGGATCTGGCTTTGTTCACCGGATGAACACGAAAATCCGCACAACGGGTTCCTTGAACCGGGGCAGAAGTCCGCTGGAAAAGGCTGCGCAATTCTGTTGGCATGCGCCGGAAGAGGCGGCAGGCTTCGAGCCCGGGAGGCCTGGAACAGGGGCTGTGATGGTACGGCTGGACGGCTGCAGAATGTTCCGGTTCTGGCGGTGCAGATTGAATTCTGCACCCGGCTGGAGAATCGACAACTTGGCCGGCAGGAAAATCGGGAAGCGCTGTTGCAGCAGACGGCGGAGGACTTTCTGGGCCGGCAGGTGCCCACATTTACGGTGTCGGCGGGGCGGCGGGGGCGCTGCTGCAGAGAGCGCCTGTGGTATCAGCTGGCCAAACTGTTGTGTGAATGAAAAAAGGCGCGGATGTGTGCTCTGTGAAGAGCAGCATCCGCGCTTTTTCTTTTTTCGATCAGTTGGAGTATAATATGGACAATGGTGTGTCCATGCAGAAGCGTAGCATGTAAGAAAAGGGGGCTTCAGGGGATGATTAGTTCCAGTGCGTCATCCACCAGACGGGCGACAGCCTGAGCCTGCTGTGGAGTAAGCGTTCGCATTCGGTCGGTCACGTGTTGAATGGCCGCGGCATTGCCGTTTTCCTGTTCCGGAGCGGCCAGAAACAGCTCGGCCAGGCTGATTCCAAGCCCGGTGCAGACACGGGCGAGGGTGTATACAGTGGGGCAGCGCAGGCCGCGTTCCACATGGCCGAGAAAGGCCGGGTTCATGCCGCATTCCAGTGCAAGTTTTTCCAGGCTCATTCCCCGGTCCGTGCGCAGTTGCCGGATGCGGGCGCCCACCTGCCGTGCAATTGTTTTGCTTTCTGCCATGGTCTTCTCCCTTGGTTGTAGTTTTTGATTGTGTTTTCTTTACTTTAGTGTATTTGAAACCGGTGTTCAAATTAGTATTGATAGTGTGAACTGTATTGAAAAGTATTAAGACAAAGGGTATACTGAAAGGGTTAACCATAACCGTTTTTATTTGATTTTGGAGGGAATGGCGTGCGCGATACAGAGATTGCCAGGAAACAGCACCGTCTGCTGGCTTTGCAGCAGGAGTTGCTGGGCGGCAGGGTGATCAATAAAAAGGAGTGGGCTGCCCGTTTCGGGGTGACAGAAAAAAGCATTCAGCGTGATCTGGATGATCTGAAAGCCTTTTTTGCGGAAGGGCGGGATGGCCGGGAGGTGCTGTATGATCCGGGCGCCCGGGGATATCGTCTTACCCGGCAGCAGACCTCCACCCTGACCAACAGTGAGGTGCTGGCGGTGTGTAAAATTCTGCTGGAAAGCCGCTCCATGGTGAAGGAAGAGATGTTCCCTATTCTGGATAAGCTCATCCAGGGCTGCACACCGGCTGCGCAGCTGCAGCAGGTGGAGGCACTGATTCGCAACGAGAGATTCCACTATGTGGAGCCGCACCATGGCTGCCGGTTCATTGAGTCTCTCTGGCAGTTGGGAACTGCGGTGAAGGAGCAGCGGGTGCTGCATATTCGCTACCGGAAAATGGATGGAACCCTCTGTGACCGGGTGGTGGAACCGGTGGGAATTCTGTTCAGTGAGTATTATTTTTATCTGGCGGCTTTTATCCGGGGCATCGATCGGCAGGAGCATTTTGAAAACCCTCAGGACAAAAGCCCTACCATTTATCGCATCGACCGAATCACTCATTTTCAGGTGACCGACGAGCATTTTCGGGTACCTTATAAAAACCGTTTTCAGGAAGGTGAGATGCGCAAGCGCATCCAGTTCATGTATGGCGGAAAACTGGAAAAGGTTCGGTTTGTCTATACCGGCCCCAATCTGGAGGCGGTGCTGGATCGGCTGCCCACCAGCCGGGTGGTGGGGCGCGATGCCCGGGGATACCCTATCGCTGAAGCCGAGGTATTCAGCGGCAACGGCCTGGATATGTGGCTGAAAAGCCAGGGAGACTGGGTGGAACTGGAAAAAACCACCGATCAGAAGGAAAGCGATGCTTGCCCCCAAAGCGGCCATGGTGTACAATAACCCCAGACAAGCAGGCGGGCCGAATGTGGCCCGATGAAGAAAAAGGAGTTAACTATCATGGAACATCTGCTGGAGATCTGTGTGGATTCGCTGGAATCCGCTCTGGCCGCCCAGGCAGGCGGCGCCGACCGTCTGGAGCTGTGTGGCAATCTGATCATTGGGGGAACCAGCCCTTCCATTGCGCTGGTGCGCCAGGTGATGGAGCAGGTTCATATTCCGGTGAATGTGCTGCTGCGCCCCCGCTTTGGCGATTTCTGCTTCACCCCCTCTGAACAGGAGGCTACCCTGTGGGAGATTGAGCAGTGCCGTGCGCTGGGGGTGAACGGTGTGGTGTTGGGCGCTCTGTTGCCCAATGGCGCGCTGGACCGGGAATTTCTGGCCCGCTGTGTGGCTGCGGCCGGCGGGCTTCACCGCACGCTGCACCGGGCATTTGATGTCTGCCGCGATCCCTTTGAGGCCTTGGAGGATGCGGTGGAGCTGGGCTTCGACACCATCCTCACCTCCGGCCAGCAGGCAAAGGCCGAGCAGGGCATTCCGCTGCTGACCCAGCTGGTGCAGCGGGCCGATGGCCGGGTGAACATTCTGGCAGGCAGCGGCGTGAACCCCGGCAACATGGAAAAACTGGCTGCCGCCGGTGTGCGTCAGTTCCATTTCTCCGCCAAAAAGGCAGTGGAAAGCCCCATGGCCTTCCGCCGGCAGGGCGTGCCCATGGGCTTGCCTGTGGCGGATGAATATCTGCGGGAATATACCGATGCGGCGCTGGTCCGTCAGGCCAAGGAGCTTCTTGCGGGCCTCTAAAGCCACAAATGGACACAAATTGCAAGGCATGAATTGCACAAAATACCGAAAAAATGTTTGTGCAAACAATAGAAAAGTATTCGATCTTCTGGAAAAATGTTGACAGTCTGTGAACGGATTGGTAAGATTTAGCTGACAAGAACAGTGGGTTGTTACTGTACGGCAGGCAAGACCATATTCAAACACATCTCTTCCGCAGTGCGGAGGAGAGTTTTGAATATGGTTTTTTTATTGCCTCGGCAAAAGGCGAGAGGAACGTGCGAATGAAGGTACTCAAATCCATCAACAATAACGTTGTGTCCTGCCTGGACGAAAACGGCCAGGAAGTGATCGCCATGGGCCGGGGGCTGGGCTTTTCCCTTCGCAGCGGCGACGAGCTGGATGCAGCAAAGGTGGAAAAGCTGTTTCGCATGCAGACGCCGGATGAAGCGCGCCGCCTGACGGATCTGTTTTCCACTCTGCCGCCTCAGCAGATCGAGCTGTGCAACCGCATTGTGGACCGGGCGACCGAAGATCTGGGCCGCAAGCTCTGCCCCAGCGTTTATCTGACGCTTACCGACCACATCTGTTTTGCCATTGAGCGGCTGCGCAAGGGCACCGTGTTCCAGAACACCCTTCTGGCAGAGGTGCGAACCTTCTACCCGCGGGAGTATGCACTGGGCAAATATGGTCTGGAGCTGCTGGAGCGGGAGCTGGGAATTCATTTCCCGGATGACGAGGCTGCCAATATTGCGCTGCATCTGGTGAATGCGGAGTACGAAAATTCCATCCGGGACACCCTGCGCATTACCCAGACCCTGCACGATGTGCTTACCAGCCTGGCGGGCTGGCCCCATCTGCATCTGGATCAGGAGAGCGGCTTTTACGACGAGTTTACCGTTCATCTGAAATTTCTGGTGTTCCGGGCCTTTTCCGGCCAGGAGCAGACCCAGAAGGATCCGCGCTTTGTGGAAGCGGTGCGGCAGTGTTACCCGGAAGAGTTTCACTGTGCGCAGCAGATTGTGGAAGGACTGTGCAGCCGAAGCGGTACCAGTCTTCCCCCGGAAGAGCAGGCCTATCTGGCCGCCAGCCTGCACCGTACCTGCAGGAAAGTTTAAGCCGGCTGCCGCGTAATAATAAAACAGTATCCCCCGAATATTTCGATTTTGTATAACACAGGACGATCAAGGAAAGGAAGGAACCATTATCATGGGCATTTTCGACAAACTGTTTGGCAAAAAATCCAGCGACATCACTCTGGGTGCGCCGGTGGCCGGCGAGGCTGTTCCCCTGAACCAGGTCAGCGACCCTACCTTCGGTGAGGAGATCCTGGGCAAGGGTGTGGCCATCAAGCCCACCGGCAACCGTGTGGTTGCCCCCTGCGACGCCACCGTAGATCTGATGTTCGACACCGGCCATGCGGTAAGCCTGAAGGCGGACTGCGGCGCTGAGGTGCTGATCCATGTGGGTCTGGAGACCGTGTCGCTGAAGGGTGAGCACTTCACCACCCACGCCAAGACCGGTGACCATGTGACTGCCGGCCAGCTGCTGATCGAGTTCGACCGGGAGGCAGTTGCCGCCGCCGGCTTCGACACCATCACTCCCATGGTGATCTGCAACACTGCGGATTACAAGGAAGTGAACGCACAGACCGGCGCCGCTGTGGCTGAGGGCGATACCGTTCTCACCCTGGTCAAGGAATAAGAGAGAGGAGAACAAACGCAATGCGTCAGGGTACTGGTAGACCCGTATTTTCCGGCGTGGCCATTGGCCGTGCCTATGTGTACCGCCATCAGCAGGCGGAGCTGCCCGGCTCCTGCGGCGATGCCGCCGCCGAGCAGAAAAAATTCGACGAAGCCCGCGAGACGGCCCGCGCTCAGCTGACCGAGCTGTTTGAAAAGACCAAACGGGAAATCGGCGAGGAGCAGGCCATGATTCTGGACGTTCAGATGATGATGCTGGACGATCTGGATTATCTGGAGGGCGTGCAGGACATGATTGCCGGAGGCGCCAGCGCGGCGCAGGCGGCTCACGAGACCGGCGATGCCTTCAGCGCAGCCTTTGCCGCCATGGACGACGCCTATATGCAGGCCCGTTCGGTGGACGTAAAGGACATGGCCACCCGTCTGGTGAACATCCTGTGCGGCGGCAAGACCGGTTTCTCCATGGAGGAGCCCGGCATTCTGGTGGCCGAGGATCTGACCCCCAGCGAGACCGTGCAGCTGCCCAAGGATAAGATTCTGGCCTTTGTGACCCGCCAGGGCTCTTCCAACAGCCACACCGCCATTCTGGCCCGCATCATGAACATTCCTTCTCTGGTGCAGGCGCAGATCACTCTGGACGACGATCTGGACGGCAAGATGATGATTGTGGATGGCTTCGAGGGCCGCTACTACATCGAGCCGGACGAGGATACCCGCGCCGCCATGGAGAAAAAGCGGGATGAGGCTCAGGCCTACCGCCAGCAGCTGGAAGCCTACCGGGGCAAGCCCACCGTTTCCAAGAGCGGCCGCAAGCTGAAGCTGTTTGCCAACATCGGCAACCCGGACGACGTGAAGTATGTGCTGGAGGGCGACGCCGAGGGCGTGGGCCTGCTGCGCAGTGAGTTCCTCTATCTGGGCCGGGATACCTTCCCCACCGAAGAGGAGCTGTTCCAGGCCTACCGCAAGGTGGTGGAAAGCCTGCAGGGCCGCCCGGTGGTCATCCGTACGCTGGATATCGGCGCGGACAAACAGGTGGATTACTTCGGCCTGGAGCACGAAGAAAACCCCGCTCTGGGTTACCGGGGCATCCGCATCTGCCTGACCCGGGAGGATATCTTCCGGCCGCAGCTGCGGGCCATCTACCGTGCCAGCGCCTTCGGCCCCGTGAGCATCATGTTCCCCATGATCATCTCGGTGGATGAGGTTCGCCGCATCAAGGCCTTCTGCGAGACCATCAAGGCCGAGCTTGCCGCCGAGGGCATCGCCTTCGGTGAGGTGGAGCTGGGCATCATGATCGAGACTCCCGCTGCTGCGGTGCTCAGCCGCGAGCTGGCGAAGGAAGTTCAGTTCTTCAGCGTGGGCACCAACGATCTGACCCAGTATACGCTGGCCATTGACCGGCAGAATGCCAAACTGGATGAGTTCTACGATCCCCATCATCCTGCGGTGCTGGCGCTGCTGCGCATGATTGCCGAGAACGCCCATGCGGAGGGCATCTGGTGCGGCATCTGCGGTGAGCTGGGCGCGGATATTTCCCTGACGGAGACCTTCCTGGAAATGGGCTACGACGAGCTGTCGGTATCGCCCGGCCGGGTTTTGGAACTGAGAAAGAAAGTTTGCGAAAGCGAGGTATAATCTGATGAAAGAAATCAAACATGTAATCGCTGATCCCCTGGGCCTGCATGCCCGTCCCGCCGGCCTGCTGGTGAAAGAGGCCGCCAAGAACGCCTGCAACGTGACCGTTGCGGTGAACGGCACTGCCGTGGATGCCAAGCGCATCATGGGCGTGATGAAGCTGGCCGCCAAGCAGGGCATGGAACTGACCCTGACCTTCGACGGCGCCGATGAGGAGGCTGCGGCTGCCTCCATGGCCGAGTTCCTGAAGGCCAACCTGTAAGTTTGGGCAAAGAGGGGCGGCTGTGGGCCGGCTGTCCCTGTGCTGATAATTCGGTGTTTCGGCATTGCGGCCGGGCACCGGGATCTGTGTTAGGAGGATATTACTTATGATGCGATTTTTGCAACGTTTGGGCAAGTCTTTGATGCTGCCCGTGGCATGTCTGCCCATCGGCGGTATCCTGATGGGTATCGGTTACTGGATCGACCCCACCGGCTGGGGCGCCAATAGCCTGCTCGCTCTGCTGCTGATCAAGGCCGGCGGCATTCTGATCGACAACATGGCCATTCTGTTCGCTCTGGGCGTAGCCATCGGCATGTCCAAGGATCAGGAAGGTACTTCCGCACTGGCTGCCATCATCTCCTGGTTGACCGTGCAGACCATGCTCGGTACCAGTGTTGTTCAGCTGATTCTGGGTGCTGACGCCACTGTTCCCGCTGCATTTGCTAAGATCAACAACCAGTTCATCGGTATCCTGTGCGGCCTGATTGCTGCCGGATGCTACAACAAGTTCTACAAGACCAACATGCCCGACTTCCTGGGCTTCTTCGCGGGCCGTCGTTTCGTGCCCATCATGACCGTGCTCACCACTCTGGTGGTTTGCATCCCTCTGTACTTCGTATGGCCCGTTGTTTACGGCTTCCTGGTATGGGTTGGCGAGAGCGTTCTGGGCATGGGCGCTGTGGGCGCCGGCATCTACGGTTTCCTGAACCGTCTGCTGATCCCCATCGGCATGCACCACGCTCTGAACAGTGTGTTCTGGTTTGACGTTGCCGGCATCAACGATATCGGCAAGTTCTGGGGCACCATGGAAGGCGGCGTTCTGGGTCAGACCGGTATGTACCAGGCTGGCTTCTTCCCCGTCATGATGTTCGGTCTGCCCGGCGCTGCGCTGGCCATGTACCACACCGCCAAGGACAAGAAGAAGAAGGTTGCCGCCGGCATCCTGCTGTCCGTTGCCCTGTGCTCCTTCCTGACTGGTGTTACCGAGCCCATGGAGTTCTCCTTCATGTTCCTGGCTCCCGCTCTGTACGTTGTGCACGCCCTGCTGACCGGCCTGTCTGTTGGCATCGTGGCTGCTCTGCCCATCCGTGCCGGCTTCAACTTCAGCGCCGGTTTCGTTGACTGGTTCCTGAGCTTCAAGGCTCCCTTCGCCATGAACTCCTGGCTGCTGATCCCCATCGGCCTGGTATTCTTCGTCCTGTACTATGTGATCTTCCGCATCCTGATTGTCACGCTGGATCTGAAGACCCCCGGCCGTGAGGACGACGACAATGCTGCCGAGATGAACATCGAGCTGGGCAGCAGCGATTACGCTGCCATGGCCGCTGCCATCCTGGAAGGCGTTGGCGGTGCTGCCAACGTGACCAACGTGGACAACTGCATCACCCGCCTGCGTCTGGAAGTGAAGGACCGCCTACTGGTGGATGAGAAGAAGATCAAGGCTTCCGGCGCTGCCGGCGTGGTTCGTCCCGGCAAGACCAGCGTTCAGGTCATCATCGGACCCAAGGTTCAGTTTGTGGCTGACGAGTTCAAGAAGCTGGTCAAATAAGAGACTGTTCCTCGCATCGGGGCGATGAACGGCGGCATGTCTGGGCCCACAAGACATGTCGTGTCTGCCCGCCCCAACCTCATACAAACGGTCAAGGCCGTATCCCTGCCAGGCAGTGGATGCGGCCTTGGCCGTTTTTGCGCTTGACAGAAGGAGACAAAACAGTTATATTAGTATTTGCTTAAATACTTAAACAAAAAGCGCGGCTTGCGAAGAATGGAATGCTCCGCACCGCGCGGCAAGGGGGAACGTATGCCGTCGAAACGATATGCCCGGGTGGACCGGGAATACTGTGTGGCCTGTGGCTGCTGCGTCAAGGTATGCCCGATGGATGCCATCGCCGTGTGGCATGGGGTGGAGGCCAGGGTGGACGAAGCCCGTTGTGTGGGCTGTGGCCGCTGCGCGAAGGAATGCCCGGCAGGGGCCATTGAACTTGAGGAAAGGGGGATCCGGCAATGAAGAAGGCAAAACACTGGTATGATTATCTGTGGATTGTTACGCCTGTCTATCTGGCATTGGGCTTTTTCAACATCCTGTTTGCCTGGCTGGGCATGATCTTTTTCTGCCTGCCGCTGTTCATTGCCATCTTTGGCGGCAGCAAGCTGTATTGCAACCGTTACTGTGACCGGGGGCAGTTTCTCTCGCTGCTGGGCGGCAGACTGAAGTTCAGCGCCAATCGCCCCACTCCGAACTGGATGCGCTCCAAATGGTTTCGTTACGGTTTTCTGGTCTTTTTCTTTGCCATGTTCTTCCAGATGCTCTGGGTCACCTATCTGGTGGGCTCCGGGGCACAGAATTTGAGCGAGACGGTCAAGCTGTTCTGGATCTTCCGCCTGCCCTGGGACTGGGTGTATCACGGGGAAGCAGTGGCTCCCTGGGTGGCGCAGTTTGCCTTCGGCTTTTACAGCCTGATGCTCACCTCCAACCTGATTGGCTGGATCGTGATGGCCCTGTTTAAACCCCGCAGCTGGTGTGTGTTCTGCCCCATGGGCACCATGACCCAGCTGATCTGTAAACTGCGCGCCCCCCGGGGGGAAAGTGTGCAGACTGCCTGCTCCGCGCAGGGGTGCGCCGGCTGTGCAGGATGCGGGAAAAAGGAGGCGTGAGCCATGCGGGAACAGGCGCAGAAAATCGCGGAGCTGATGGGCCAGCTGGCCAACGAAAACCGGCTGCTGATTCTGTGCGCTCTGCTGGAAAAGCCCATGACTGTGGGTGAGCTGGCAGGTACGGTGCCGGGCATCAGCGGGCCCGCACTTTCGCAGCATCTGCAAAAGCTGCGGGCAGGGCAGCTGGTGCAGGCACAAAAGGAGGGGCAGTTCGTACGTTATTCCATCAAGGATGAACGGCTGTATGCCCTGATGGCTCTTCTCAAGAAGGAATATTGCGGCGAAACCGCTTTATAATTACATTATTAAATAGTAAAAACAAGTGTATTCACAGGCGGCAAAGCGGATTTCTGCTTTGCCGCCTGCTTTTGTTTTAGCCAAATTCATCTGCCGGGCGGGTCCGGTGGAATTGGCAAGCTGCTCCTTTGGCCAGTCCAGCAAAATTACACCCATTCAGGTGATTACTGCGGTGAGCGCCATTGTGAACGGCGGCAAACTGATGCAGCCCTATGTGGTGGAGCAGGTGGTGAACGCCCAGGGAGATGTGGTGCAGAAGAATGAACCCACGGTGAAGCGGCAGGTTATCAGCGAGGAGGCAAGCGCTACCATGCGTCAGCTGATGCAGAGTGTGGTGCTGGAAGGCGGCGGCAGAAACGCCTACGTGGCGGGCTATGCGGTGGGGGGAAAGTCCGGAACCAGCCAGAAGCTGGACTCAGAGGATGAGGATGCCCGGGTGGCCAGCTTTGTGGGGGTAGCGCCCATCGATGATCCCCGGATTGCAGTGCTTATTGTGCTGGATGAACCTCACAGCTATACCACCAGCGGCGGCGCGCTGGCAGCACCGGTGGTGGCCGGTATCATTGAGAATACGCTGGAATATTATGATACGCCCCGGCGCTACACCGAAGCCGAGCAGGAGCAGATGCAGGCTGTTGTGCCGGATCAGACCGGGAAAAATACGGAACTGGCTGTCCAGCAGCTGCAGGAAAGCGGTTTTGCGGCCAAAACGCTGGGCAGCGGCGACGACGTGGTGACCCAGTACCCGGCAGGAGGGCAGACGTTGCCCCGGGGCAGCACAGTGCTGCTTTATACCGAGGAGGGGCTGGAACTGCTTGCCACTCAGGTACCTGCTGTGGATGGCCAGAGCCTGACACATGTGCAGGCAGAAATGCAGGCAGCCGGGCTGAATCTGCTGGCTGTGGGGGCGGCGCAGAGTGAAAATGCGGTGGCGGTAAACCAGAGTATGGCGGCAGGGGAGAGCGCCGCCATGGGCACAGCGGTAACAGTGGTATTCCAGGATCCCACCATCCCGCCGGATGGCGATGATGTGAAGCCGGAATAGCGGGCCGTGCGCTGGCCCATACTGCCACAAAACGAGCCGAAAAGGAGGAGAATACCCCATGGAAAAGATTCGCCAGTCCGGAGACCGCAGTGTCGCCTCCGGGTCAGACAAACACCTTTTTCGGGCGCTTTGGGGCCATCAGCTCCCGCCCATGGATCTGCCCTTTCTGGTGCTGGTTCTCACACTGGTGAGCTTCGGGCTTGTGATGCTTTACAGCGCCAGTTATGCGGTGGCTCTCTATCGCCGGGGCGATGCCTTTGCCTATATCCGGCCGCAGCTGTTGTTCGCGGCGGTGGGGTTGATTGCTCTGTATCTGGCCAGCCGGGTGGATTATCACATCTACCATAAACTGGCCTGGCCGATGTTGGGGTTGTCTCTGGGGTTACTGGTGGTGGTGCTGTTCATGCCGGAATACAACGGCTGCAAACGGTGGATTGTTCTGCCCGGTCTGGGAACCTTGCAGCCCAGCGAGATTGCAAAATTCTCCGTGATTCTCACCTTCAGTCATATTATTTCTCTGAATCACCAGAAGATGAAGCGTTTTTCGGTGGGGGTACTGCCCTTTGCGGCCATTCTTGGGGTGCTGGCAGTGCTTATGCTGCTGGAGCCTCACCTCTCGGGCACGCTGCTGCTGTTCGGCATCGGGGCGGTGCTCATGTTTGTAGGCGGCACCGGTATGCGCTGGTTTGCAATGGCTGGTGGTCTGGGCGCGGCAGCCATTGCCGGTGCGGTGATCCTGCTGCCGGATCTGGTGCCTTATGCGGCGGATCGGCTGTCCAGCTGGATCGATCCCTTTTCCGACCCGCTGGGCGATGGTCATCAGACCATCCAGAGCCTGTATGCCATTGGCAGCGGAGGAGCCACCGGTCTGGGGCTGGGCAACAGCCGCCAGAAATACCTGTATGTGCCTGAACCTCAGAACGATTTCATCTTTTCCATTCTCTGCGAGGAGCTGGGATTTCTCGGCGCCTGTCTGGTGATTTTGCTGTTTGTGATGCTTCTGCTGCGGGGAGCGGTGATCGCTCTGCGTGCGCCGGATAAATTCGGCGCACTGCTTACTGTGGGCTTTGTGGTGCAGGTGGTTATGCAGGCTGTGCTGAACATGGCGGTGGTCACCAACACCATTCCCAACACCGGCATCAGTCTGCCTTTTTTCTCCTCCGGTGGTACCAGTCTGATGATGCTGCTGGGCGAGATGGGCATTGTGCTTTCGGTGAGCCGGCAGGGCCTTCAGGAAAAATATTAGGCTGCGATTTTCGACTTCCTCAAAAAGTTCCCCGTTTTTTTCACACCAAAATGCCCCGGCACATACATTGGGCTAAACAATTGGAAAATTCATGAAAAAGGGGCGATTGATGTGGGGGAGTATCTGAAGATCACGGGCGGGCGGCCGCTGTTCGGGCAGGCGATGGTACCTGCGGCAAAAAACAGTGTGCTGCCGCTGATCGCGGCCAGTATGCTGTGCCGGGGAGAAACGGTCATCCGGCAGGCGCCTGCGCTGGCGGATGTGGAACAGAGCCTTGCCATTTACACTGCGCTGGGCGGGCAGGCACAGCGTCAGGGGCCGGCGGTGCGCCTGAGGGCCGCCGCCGCTCAGGGTCGGGGGATTCTGCCGGACGGCCCGGCCCGGTCCATGCGCAGCTCGGTGTTTTACCTGGCCCCGGCGCTGCACCGCTTCGGCCGGGTGCAGATGCCTATGCCCGGCGGCTGTAAGCTGGGGCCCCGGCCCATCGACATCCATCTGGAGGGATTGGGCCGCATGGGGGCCCAGACCCAGTGGGAGGACGGCCAGCTGGTACTCACCGCGCCCCGTGGCCTGCATGGGGTGGATTACGCCCTGCGGCTGCCCAGTGTGGGTGCCACTGAAACCCTTCTCATGGCAGCGGTGCTGGCCAAAGGGGAAACGGTGCTGCGGGGTGCGGCCCGGGAGCCGGAGATCGTGGACCTGGCGGAATACCTGTGTGCCTGCGGAGCCTCCATTCAGGGAGCGGGCGGACCGGTAATCCGGGTGCAGGGCCGCACGGAACTGCAAGGCGCCGCTTATACCCCCATTCCGGACCGGATCTATGCCGCTACACTGGCGGCGGCAGTGGCCAGCGCGGGCGGGCAGGTGCGCATTCAGGGCTGCCCGGCGGAGTTTCTGGAGCCGGTGCTGGCGGTACTGGAGCTGGCGGGCTGCGGGGTGCAGCGGCAGGATCGGGCCTTTCTGGTGGAACGCAGTCGTACGCTGAAGGGAGTGGGCCGGGTATATACCGGGGTGTATCCGGCCTTCTGTACCGACGCGGCCCCGGTGGTGGCCGCGGCCCTGCTGTGTGCAGTGGGCCGCAGTGCGGTTGAGGATACGGTGTTTGAAAATCGTTTTTCCTGTGCGGCCGGATTTGCGGCCATGGGGGCGCAGGCCTGCCGGGCAGGCCGGGCAGTGGAGATCACCGGTGTGCGTCGGCTGAGCGGGGCAAGGGTGCAGGGCAGTGACCTGCGGGGCACTGCCGCACTGGTGGTAGCGGCGCTTGCAGCGGCCGGAGAAAGCCAGGTGTTCGGCCTGGAACATCTGCGCCGGGGCTATCTGGGCCTGCCCGCCACCCTGCAAAGCCTGGGAGCGCGGGTACAGCTGGCAGTGCAGGAGGAGCAGGAGTGACAGCATCCCCCCAGATATGAGGAAAAAACTGTGAAATGGCGGCATTCTTGCACTTGAATTTGTGCGCATTATCTGGTACTCTATTAATAGCTGTATTGATAATTATAGTGGCCTTTGTATGCCCGGTCGTTTTACGCTGGGGCACGGCCTGATCAAATAGACGGAATAATACTTTAGGGGGAAGTTTCAATGGCATTCGTTCTCGATGAAGAGATGCAGAATATCACAAATATCAAGGTAATCGGTGTTGGCGGTGGCGGCGGTAACGCTGTGAACCGCATGGTGGAGGCCGGCCTTCAGGGCGTGGAATTCATCGCCATGAACACCGACCAGCAGGCTCTGCTCAAGAGCCACGCCACCCAGAAGGTGCAGCTGGGCGCCAAGCTGACCAAGGGCCGCGGCGCAGGCGCTGATCCGGAGATTGGCCAGCGTGCCGCCGAGGAAAGCAAGGACGAGATCGCCAGCGCGCTGAAGGGCGCTCAGATGGCCTTCATCACCGCCGGTATGGGCGGCGGCACCGGCACCGGTGCGGCTCCTGTGGTGGCCGAGGTGGCCCACGAGCTGGGCATCCTGACCGTTGGCATCGTAACCAAGCCCTTCGCTTTCGAGGGACGCCGCAAGATGAGCCTGGCTGAGCAGGGCATCACCGCGCTGCTCATGCATGTGGACAGCCTGATCGTGATTCCCAACGAGCGCCTGAAGCTGATCAGCCAGGAGAAGATCACTCTGATGAACGCCTTTGAGGCGGCCGACAACGTGCTGCGTCAGGGCGTGGAAAGCATCTCCAGCCTGATTAACATTCCCGCCTTCATCAACCTGGACTTCGCCGACGTGCGCAGCATCATGAAGGATGCCGGCTATGCTCACATGGGTGTGGGCAGTGCCAAGGGTGCGGGCAAGGCGGAAAACGCGGCCAAGGCAGCCATTTCCAGCCCGCTGCTGGAGACCAGCATCTCCGGCGCCCGGGGCGTTATCATCAACATCACCTCTTCTCCGGACATCGGCCTGGAGGAGGTGGAGCAGGCTTCCAGCCTGATCACCCAGTCCGCGCATCCGGATGCAAACATCATCTGGGGTACCGCGTTTGACGAGAGCATGTCCGACGAGATGCGGGTAACCGTGGTTGCCACCGGCTTTGAGAACGTGGGCAGCAATGTGCCCGTACCCGAGCGGCCGGCGGCTTCCAGCTCCACCGGTATGCCCTCCGCGGTGTTCAGCAGCGATTCCAGCGCTGCCAGTGTGAGCAGCTCCACCACCGCTTCCAGCGGTATGGGTGCTTCCTCCAGCACTGAGGACGACGATGACCGGGATTATTTTGATCAGATCATGGGCCTTTTGAACAAGCGCAAATAAACAACGAAGTTTCGGGCCCCGCGGCATCTTTGTGCCGCGGGGCCAACGTTTCTTGTGGAAAAAACAGCGAGGAGGGGCTGCCCTATGGCAGAGCAGCAAAAGCCGGGCGAATTCAAAACAGCGGTGGTGGGAGGCTTTAAAAAGGCCGATGTACTGGCCTATATCGAACAGCTCACTGCCCGGAATCAGGCGGAAAAGCAGGCGCAGCAGCAGGCGGCGGACAAGCTGCGTGAGGAAGTGGAGCAGCTGAAAAAGGACAAGCAGCTTCTGGTGGACAAGACCCGTGAAGTGTGCGACAAGCTGGCCGCTCAGGAAAAGCTCACTGCCCAGGAAACCGAGCGGGCCAGCGGGTTGGCAAGCCAGCTGCTCAGCGCCCGGGAAAATGCGGATACTTACCAGAAACGCCTGTGTGCCAAGGAGCAGGAAACGGTGGTTCTGCGGGCCGATCTGCAGAATCTGCAGCAGCTGCTGGCCAGCCGTCAGCAGGAGGTGGAGCAGGCCCGTCAGGCTGTGGAAGATGAAAAGCAGGCATGTGCCCGTCAGCTGGATCAGCAGCAGGAAAGCTTCCGCCAGAAGAGCCGGGAACAGGCTGCCCAGCTAATGAAAAATGTGGAGGAGCGCGGCCGCAGTCTGGATCTGCGTTTCCAGGAGCTGGAGGAAAAGAAACTGGCCCAGCGCCAGCAGCTTGCCGCCGAGCGGCAGCGCCAGCGGGATTATGCCCGCGCTGAGCAGGCACGTCTGGCTGAAAGCAGCCGCCATGTGGCCGAGAGCATCCGGGAGCTGCGCCAGCAGCTGGCCCAGGTGGATGCCCAGATCAATCAGGCGGCTCAGCAGCTACAGCAGGCCACCGGCAGCATCTACGATGCACTGGGGGAGACCCAGCAGAGTCTGGATCGGCTGGAAAGCCAGGCGGCCCGGTATCCCCAGCCTGCCGCGGCACCGAAGCCCCGGCATTCGGTGGCCCCCAAGGCTCACAAGAGTCCGGAGCAGCCGCCCAAACCCCCGAAAGCGACCTCTCGCAGCCAGAATCTGCTGGAGCTTCTGGACCGGCTGCTGCAAAAATAAGAAAAACACAGCAAAAAGAAAAGCATGGAGCGGATTTACCGTTCCATGCTTTTTTCGGTTTGAAAAGAAGCGGCGGGCCGGTCAGTGGCGGCCGGTGCCTTTTTCCATCAGATAAGTGGCGGTCAGATCCGCCATGTGCAGCTTCACCGCCAGAGGGTAAGCGTCGTACGCCTGGCTGATCGCCCAGCTGCCGCCCCGTGCGGCATCGTCAAAGCCGCCCATGTGCCAGCGGATAGCCACCGCCTCGGCGGGCTTGAGCCGTACAAAACGTTCAATCAGAAACACGCTCTTCTCGCCGTGGCCGTAGGGAAACTGATCCTCCACATTGAAAGTGGGCACCTTTTCCCACTGACCGGTGGCTTCGTTCTTCACGTTGCGGGTACCCGCCTTGTAGTAGTTGGCCTTGCACAGATCGTGGAGCAGGGTGCACAGGGTCACGCTCTCCAGATTGTCCACGCCTTCCTCATAGAAGCGGTCCATGAAGGCCTGATATACGTTCAGGCTGTGCATCACCAGACCCTGCTCGCAGGCCCCGTGGAACCGGGTGGATGCGGGTGCGCGGAAAAAGTCCGTGCCGGCCAGCCATTCCAGCAGCTTGTCCACGCCGTGGCGCTGCACCTGGCTGGAAAGCAGGCTGCAAAAATCCTCCTGGTAGCCCATTACAGCTCCAGTTCTTCCAGAATGCCCTTCAGAATGGCCATCTCGTCGTGGCTCAGGCTGATGCCCTTACCCATCTTGGTGCCGTCGGGGGACCAGTCGCGGATGTCGTACTTGGGCTCACGGTCGTTCCAGCTTACCATATTCAGCTGACGCTCCCAGCCGTTGGCGCTCTGGGACAGCACAGCGATGCGTTCGGTAATCTCATATTTGAATTCTGCCATGGGAAAATATCCTTCCTTTATCCATGAATTAGGAGGGGAACATACCCCCTCCCGGGGTATCATCAGACCTTATTGTACTGGATGAAGGGAAAGAATGCAAGCCCTAACTGGAAGAATCAGGAATTTAACCGAAGCATTCAGCCCTGTGGGAATTGCTCCTTGCTTTTCAGTTTGCTGCGCACGGTGGTTTCGTTTTCCACCCAGCCTTTGGGGCCTGGCAAAGCCTGCTGGCCGGTATAGGCCAGATCCGGTTGCAAGCTGCCTTTCTCCCGGGCCTTTGCGGCCCGGGCAGCGGGCTCGATGCAGTTGGAAACAGTATCAGCATTTTTACGTGTCATTGTGATCACCTCCCTGCTGTTAGTCTGCCCCGGAAAGGGAGAGGCTATGTGATTGGAATTAAAAAGGCGGATATGCTATAATGGCATCAGAAAATCAGGGGGAGTGGCAACATGGAAGAACGGCCCAATCGGAAACTTTCAAAGCAGGAACAGGCCCGGTATGAAGAGTATCAGCAACTGTGCCGCAGCATGGAGAAACAGGGATATCAGAGAGTGGATCTGACTGTGGATGTGGTGCGGGCCAATGTGCTTGCAGTGGTGATTATGCTGCCTTTTCTTGCGGTGGCGGCTGTTCTCTTCTTTGCAAAGAATCCACAGGGCAGCATTTATTTCTCGACGACAGAGATGCTCCTTTTTCTGGTGGCGGCCTTTGTTCTGGTGGTACTGCATGAGGCGATTCATGGCGTTACCTGGGCGTTGATGGCGCCCCGGGGATTTGGAGCCATCGCCTTCGGCGTGATCTGGCAGATGCTCACTCCCTATTGTACTTGTAAGGACGGCCTGAAACGATGGCAGTATCTGCTGGGCGGATTGATGCCCACCCTGATTCTGGGCTTCGGGTTGGCGGGACTTTCCATCCTGACAGGCAGCCTGGGGCTGTTTTTGCTGGCAGAGCTGATGATTCTGGGTGGTGGCGGGGATTTTCTGATTGCCTTGAAACTGCTGCGTTACCACCCACACAAAGCGGATGTCGTGTATTACGATCATCCTCTGGAATGTGGGCTGGTGGCGTTTGAATTGGCAGGCAGCGAGACAGCTGCCGGGTAGGAAAGGAGAGCCAGATTATGGACGTGGAGCAATACTGGAGCGCTGCGCTGGCGCAGGAAGCAGAAACGATGCGGCACTTTTTCCGGAAAGATGCGATAATCCGCTGGCCCAATACCAACGAGCAGTTTACAGTGGAGGAGTTTCTAAGGGCAAACTGTGAGTATCCCGGCAGCTGGGCCGGCGAGGTTGAGCGGGTGGAACAGATTGGAGATCTGATCATCACGGTGGTACATGTATATTCCCGGGATAAAACAGTTTCCTGCCATGTAACTTCCTTCATGCGAATGGAAAATGATCGGATTGTTTTCCTGGATGAATACTGGGGCGATGATGGAAATCCGCCTCAGTGGCGGCAGGAAAAAGGACTTGGAACCACCATCCGATAAAAAGAAAACGGCTCTCTGACCGCATTGTCAGAGAGCCCTTTTTCTTGTGGAGTCAAGTGAGTCAGGAGTCGCTGCATACATGGATTACCACATTGCCGGCATGGTCCACGTCAGCGGCGGTGCGAATGGCGGTTTCCAACTGGTCCAGCGGAAACTCGTGGGTGATGATGGATTCCAGATCCCAGCGGCCACAGGTCATGATATGCTGAACATCCCATACATCCTGCGGCATGTACCCACCGGAGCCGATGATGCTCTGCTGGGCGTAGGTCATGTGAAGCAGATCGATGGTGCGCGGCGCATTGTTTACCCCCACACTCACAAAACGGCTTTCGATCTTGCCCGAGCGGAGAAAATCCTCCAGAATGGACGGAGCTCCCGCTGCGTCCAGCCAGCAGTCGATGTTTGCGGTTTGTCCGGACAGCGAGGGCGCAGTGCCGAAATAATCCAGTGCGCGGGCTCTGAAATCCTCCCGCGCGGGATTGCATACGGCAAAGCCCAGTCTTTTGGCCAGATTCAGTCGGAAGTCCGAAAAATCGCAGAGCATGACCCGGGCCATCCCAAAATAGGAGAAGGCAGCGGCTGCTGCAATGCCAATGGTGCCGCAGCCGAATACCACTGCAGACTGGCCGGAAAGATAGCGGCCTTCACCGGCGGGAATCATGCCGCGTCTGGCTGCCCGACAACCCACGGTAAAAGGTTCAATCAGGCTTGCCAGCCGGTCGGAAATGCGCTCGTCCACCGGATAAAGGCTCACATTGCGCCGGGCCTGTGGTACGAGAATGTATTCGGAAAATCCGCCCAGCGTTCCCGCACGGGACGGATCATTTTTTGCACACAGCGGGTAGGGGTATACCCGTTCCCCGATAGTGAAATCTGTGACCAGATTTCCGATTTTGACCACTCGGGAAACCGTTTCGTGGCCAAATTCACCGCCCACAGTCACTTTATGTCCGGTGCCGGGTCCGCCGAAAAAGACGGCGGTGTCGGTACCGCAGACACTGGAGTAAATGTTTTGGATCAGCACATCCCGCTCTCCTATCTCGGGGAGGGGAAGCTCTTCCAGTTGGATCTGTTCTTTTCCTTCGTAGATTGCTGCTTTCATGGGGTTCCTCTCTGTGTGCCGGTCGGCCACGCATTGCTGCATGATGGCGCTGATTTTCTGAATGGAGTCCGCACAATCATTTTGAAGCCACTGGTCTACAATGGCCATCAGGCCGTGGATGTAAAAGGCCATCAGATATCCCGGTTTTCTCCGGAACCTGAAATTGTTCTAAAATGGGGGAAAACACGTGGCGAAACATCCGCTGGTATACCTTGTCCAGCCGCAGAACAGCAGATTGCTCCATGGCAGTGCGAAACAGCCGTTTGTTCTGTGCGATATAGCTCAGATAGGGCTCCAGATATTCCGGCGTGACGAAATAGGCCCGCCCGGCGGAAAGCGGCGTATTGCTGGCTGCAAAGGGTTCGGTGCGCTGGCGCATGTGGTCCAGAAAGCGTTCAGTCATATACTGTACACTCTCGGCCAACAGATCGCCGATTGTTTCGTAATGCAGATAAAAGGTGGACCGGTTTACCCCGGCCTGCTGGCAGATTTCTTTAACGGTGATGTAAGGCAGGTCCTTCTTTTCCAGCAGAGCCAGAAGGGCTTCGTCCATTCGGGCTGCGGTGCTGAAATATTTGCTTTCCGCTTTATTCAAGAAATCGCATCTCCTTTGCCTGCGGGCGAGGCCCGGCTGTTTTTGTTTATGCTTCGCTTATCTCTTTTGCCAATTCCATAATTTCGAAGGCATATTTCTGCTTGCCTTTGGCCAGCAGACGTCTGTAAAGTGGGTAGTTAAGGCCCATTCCGACCAGCCCGGCAAGGCCGATCAGCACGCCCAGCACAAACATGGCGGTGCTGCCGCTGCCGATGATTCGCATGGAAAGGCACATGCCCACGCCGGTGATCAAAGCGGTACAGATGCCAAGGGAATAGGTGAAAACGGTTGCGGGCAGTTTGGCCCGGGCATCCAGTTTGCGCAGCGCAATCACCTTGGAGTGATTTTTCGGTGCGTATTCGTTTGCCAGTTGTTCTGCGTAAATTTTGTCGGTATTCATAGCACATTGGTCTCCTTTGTTTTGATGGCCTTATTGTACCAGCCCTGCGCAAAAGGCGGAACAACACGAACCAGCTGCCGTGTTGGGCAGTGGGGGAAATAAAAATACCGCAGAGGAAACCCTCTGCGGTATCTGGTCGGAGTGACGGGACTTGAACCCACGGCTTCCTGGTCCCGAACCAGGCGCGCTACCAGCTGCGCTACACCCCGATGTAAAAAATAGCAGCAGCGTGCGGGCTGCTGCTATTTCTGGTTGGAGAAGAAGGATTCGAACCCTCACAAACAGAGTCAGAGTCTGTCGTGCTACCCTTACACAATTCTCCAATATTTCTGCTCTCTTGGGCCGTGCCCTGAGTGCTTTATTATTATACCGTTGGCTTTTGTAAATGTCAACCCTTTTTTTGAAAAAATGAAAAAGAAAATCGGTGCGGGCCCAAACGAAGGCTTTTGGGCCCGCACCGGGAATTTTTCAGATGGGATAATATACGATCAGCCGGGATTCTTATCCAGATAATCCGCCGCGCTCAGCCCGGCGATCAGGCCTTCGCCCACCGCCTTGGCTACCTGCAGAGGGGCACCGGTCACATCGCCAGCTGCAAATACGCCGGGCAGGTTGGTGGCCATGGAACGGTCCACCGGAACCGAGCTGTTCTCAATGGCCAGACCGGGCAGCAGGGTGTCCGGCGCGATGGCGCTGCGCAGGATGAACACACCGTCGAAAGTCTCCTGCTTGGGGCCGATCTGTGCCCACTGCACCACATCGCCGCCACCGACAGCCTTCAGGTTACCGGGAATGAAACGCACGCTCTCCCGCAGCTCCGGCGGCTGCTTGGCGGCAACGAAGCTCACCTGACAGCCGATGGAATCCAGAAAGTTCGCCTCGTGGGCTGCCTCCGGGGAAAGCCCCCAGACCAGCAGCTTTTTGCCCCGGTAGAGCATGCCGTCACAGGTGGCGCAATAGGAAACGCCACGGCCCAGAAATTCCGCCTCGCCTGGCACCGGCTTGGCCCGGGCAATGCCGCAGGCCAGAACGATGGTGCGGCTCTCCAGAATCTCGCCGTTGAAGTTGATCATGAAGCCATTGCCCATGGGCAGGATATTGGCCACCCGGCCGGGCAGCGCCTGAATGCCCATGGCTGCTGCATGGGCGGAGAACTGGCGCAGCATTTCCTCGCCGGTTACGCCGGGCATGCCCAGATAATTGTCCACCTGTTCGGCTTTGGCCAGAAAGCCGGGTGCAGCGCCCAGAACCTGAACAGTCTTGCCGCGCTGGTGCAGATTGATGGCCGCCGAAAGCCCGGCGGGCCCGCCGCCGATCACGGCACAATCAAATCGATCCATGAAGATCCTCCCTTGTGTGTAAACCGCCGTATCCGGTCAGGCCGGAAATGGCCCGGCGGCGGGAAAGCGGTAATGTTTTTCTTTATTATACCCGATTTCACACAAAGGGAAAAGGAATCTGGTCACAGACTCTGCTCAGGGTGGGTGCGCATATTTTTGGCGGGTGGCTGCTCCGCCCCGCAAATGCCGTTCCGCCTTGTTCCGTTCCAGCACCGTCTGCGCCCGGCGAAACAACTCCGGATCCAGATGGCGCAAACGGGAGGTTACGTCCTTGTGAACGGTACTTTTTGAGATGCCGAAGCGGTTAGCTGCGGCACGCACAGTGGCGCCGGTGCAGGCAATGTATTCGCCCAGCAGCACGGCTCGCTCCTCCGGGTTGCCTTTCATAACTGCGCATTCCCCCACACATGAGTTTTATTTCATGTGTATGCGCGCTGCAAACCGGCTATGCGGGCGAAAAAATCCCCCGAGGGAGGTTTCTCCTTCGGGGGATTTGAAAGCTGTTTATTCCGGCTTGACCGGGCGCAGCATGCGGGTGGCATTCAGCACGGCCAGCACCATCACACCCACGTCCGCGAACACTGCCCACCACATGTTGGCGATGCCCACTGCGCCCAGAATCAGGCACAGGAACTTCACCGCCAGCGCGAACACAATGTTCTGGTACACAATGCGCCGACACTTACGGGCAATGCGCAGAGCCAGCGGCAGCTTGGCGGGATCATCGTCCATCAGCACCACGTCCGCCGCTTCGATGGCTGCATCAGAACCCAGGCTGCCCATGGCGATGCCCACATCCGCCCGGCGCAGCACCGGGGCGTCGTTGATGCCGTCGCCCACGAAGGCCAGCGTGGTATTGGGAGCTTTGGTATTCAGCAGCTGCTCCAGCTTTTCCACTTTGTCACCGGGCAGCAGCTGGGCATGGTAATCGTCCAGCCCAAGGCGCCGGGCTACCTGATGGGCGGCTGCCTTGGCGTCGCCGGTGAGCATCACGGTGCGGATGCCCTGTCGCTTCAGGCTCTGGATGGCCTGAGCAGAGGTAGGTTTTTCCACGTCGCTGATCTGCAAAAAGCCTGCATAGGCTCCGTTGATGGCCAGATACACCACCGTTGCGCCCTCGGCGGGCTGGTTACTTTGGGGGATCTGCACGCCCAGCTGTTCCATCAGGCGGGCGTTGCCGGCGGCCACCGGTACATCGTCCACCTGGGCGGTCAGGCCGTGACCGGCTTCCTCGTGTACCTGCCGGGTACGGTTGGAATCCACCGGCTTGCCCCAGGCGGCACGCAGACTCTGAGCAATGGGATGGCTGGACCAGCTTTCGGCAAGAGCAGCGGTTTCCAGCAGCGCTTCTTCCGTGAAACCCTCGGCAGGGAATACACCAGTCACCTGGAACACGCCCTGGGTCAGGGTGCCGGTTTTGTCGAACACGATGGTTTTTACCTGCGCCAGAGCCTCCAGATAGTTGCCGCCCTTGATCAGAATACCGCTGCGGGAAGCACCGCCAATACCGCCGAAAAAGGTGAGCGGGATGCTGATGACCAGTGCGCAGGGGCAGCTGATGACCAGGAAAGTGAGCGCACGGCTTACCCAGACGCCCCACTGACCGGTGAACAGGCTGGGCAGAATGGCCAGCGCCGCCGCGCCGATGCAGACAGCGGGGGTGTAGTAGCGGGCGAATTTGGTGATGAAGTTTTCCGCCTTGGCTTTTTTCAGGCTGGAGTTTTCCACCAGCTCCAGAATGCGGGCCACGGTGGACTGACCGAAGGGCTTGGATACCTTTACCCGCAGTACCTCATCCTGATTCACGCAGCCGGAGATCACGTCGTCGCCGGGGCTTACCCGGCGGGGGCGGCTTTCGCCGGTGAGGGCGCTGGTATTGATGGTGCCGCTGCCCTCCAGCACAACGCCGTCCAGAGGAATTTTCTCACCGGGTCGGATCAGGATCACGTCGCCTACGGCCACAGTATCCGGGTCCACCTGCTGCACGCCTTCGCTGGTTTCCAGATTGGCATAATCGGGTCGGATGTCCATAAGGGCAGCGATGTTTTTCCGGCTCTTGCCCACTGCGTAGCTCTGGAACAGCTCGCCGATCTGGTAGAACAGCATAACGGCGGCGGCTTCCCGGTATTCCTGCAGAGCCAGCGCACCCACGGTGGCGATGGCCATGAGAAAGTTCTCGTCAAAGATCTCGCCCTGCACCATGCCCAGGAACGCTTTGCGCAGTACATCGTAGCCAATAATCAGATAGGGAATCAGATACAGTGCCAGCTGTGCGTACCAGGGCAGGGGCACAAAGGCGCAGAGCACCCAAACCGCCGCCAGTGTCGCAACGGAAATCAGGATGCGGCGCAGCATGCGGGTCTGTTTTCTTGTCATAGATAACACCTCAAACCGGGCCAATAGCCCGTTTTTCTTGGGGCTTAGGGTAATACCGCACAATTCACGCCTAACGGTTCAGGCGGCGTATCACGCCAAAATTTTCCGGCGCGCTCCACCACCTGGAATTGTGTGGTATTGCCTTGGCCCCGGGTCAGAAATCGATGGCGAAATCCGGGTCGATGCGGCGGCCAACCCTGGCCACTTCCTTCAGGATGCGGGCAAACTCTGCCTCTTCCGCGTCGATGACCAGTTTCTGGGCCATGAAGCTGACGGCGGCGCTGTTCACGCCGGGAATCTGAGCCACGGCGGCTTCCACCTTGGCGGCACAGTTGGCACAATCCACTTCGATGCTGAATTTCTTTTGCATGATTCAAAACTCCTTTATGGTATATATTTTTATAATAGAGAAAGGAGGGGCTTATTCCTCCACATGCTCGGCGCCCATGGAGAGCATGGACCGCACATGGTCGTCGTCCAGCGAATAATAAACGGTTTTTCCTTCCCGGCGGAATTTGACCAGCTTGGACTGTTTCAAAATCCGCAGCTGATGGCTCACTGCCGACTGGGAAAGCCCCAGCACCTGGGCAATGTCGCCTACACACAGCTCGCTTTCAAACAGGGCGAACAGCACCTTGATGCGGGTGGAATCACCAAAAACCTTGAACAGCTCGGCCAGATCGTAAAGAAATTCATCGTCCGGCAGGTTGGAGCGCACGGTTTCCACCGCGTCCGGGTGAAGGGCCGGTGTTTCTGCGGCAGGGTTTGCCCTGTGCTCCGCCGGATGCTCGTGGGGAGTCATATAAAATCACCTCATACATGAATAAGTGTTCATGTGTTGATTTTATTATAGCGTGCAGATTGGGGGCTGTCAATACTGCCTGTGTAAAATTCGCGGGGAAAATGGCAAAAGGGCCGCCCGAATGATCGGGCGGCCCTTTTGCTTATTTCAGAAAAAAGGTGTATATCGTGTCCAGCAGCATCAGGGCGGCAAGACTGCCGCTTACCGCGAAAAGTAATCGGTCCGGCATTCTGGCGCTCAGGCGGCGGAACAGAGGCTGGAGCAGATACAGAAAAAGCATGCCGCCAAGCCCGAACCGAATGCTGGGATTCAGGGCGATACGGCCCTGAAAGTTAAAGGCGTAGCTGGTGTAGTCCCACAGCCAGCCGCCGGTGATGGCCTGCATGATGTAGCTGGCGATCAGCTCTAGCACGGTGGTCAGTACCACCACGCCGACGAACACCAGAACCGGGGTCAGATTGATACGGCCCAGACGAACCGGCCGCCGCTGCAGCGGCCCCAGACAGAAGATGAGCAACAAAGCGCCGGTGCCGTACACCACGCACCAGGGCCCCAGCAAAACACCCCGGTTGGAGAAGCCCCAGCGGTAAACCACCACTTCCAGGAAGACTTCATACAGCCATCCCAGTATAGAATAAAGAACAAAATACAAATAGTATTCTGAAAACCAGCGCTTTCGCTTCTCCATACCCTGCTCCTCCTGCCTGAATTCATATTCGCTGACTGGAAAAATCATACCATAAAGGGGCGAAAATTGGAAGATGCAGGGAAAAAGAAAGCTGCCCGGAATATGGGCAGCTGAGAAAATCAGGAAAAGAGACCGGGGACGGAACGATTCTGAATACGGCTGCGAAGCTCCAGAATCTTTTCTTCAATGGCCCGGATGGTTGCTTCAAACACTTCGTCCGGCTGGCCGGTGGGATCTTCGAGCCCCCAGTCCTCCCGGTGGCGGCAGGGCAGAGTGGGGCAGCTCACATTGCAGCCCATGGTCACCACGATGTCCACCGGGGGCAGCTCGGCCAGCAGCTTGCTGCGCTGGGTCTCTTCCATGTCGATGCCATGGATCTGCTTCATCAGGCGCACGGCATCCTGATTGATTTGGGGCTTGGTTTCGGTACCGGCGGAATAGCTCTCGAAGCTGTCGGCGGCAAGGGCTTTGCCCAGAGCCTCGGCAATCTGGCTGCGGCAGGAGTTGTGCACGCAGACGAAGGCCACGCGAATCGTCTGGTCCATGGCTTATTCCATTCCTTTCCGGATCAGATCCTTGACCTCATCCTTGCCCGGCACACGGCCGTAGCACACCACTTTGCTGTTGACCACCAGAGCGGGGGTGGTCATTACGCCGTAAGCGGCGATCTGGGAAAAATCGGTGATGTGATCCACCTCAGGGGTAAGGCCCAGCTCGATCATGGCAGCCTTGGCAGCTTCTTCCAGCTGGTTGCATTTGGCGCAGCCGCCGCCAAGTACCTTGACCATACGGCCGGTATCACCGCTCTCTGCGGGAGTGGTGCAGCCGCCGGAGCAGCTGCAAGCCGACTTCGGCGCTTCGGATTTCTTCTTGAAAAACAAACCCATTGTAATATCCTCCTCAAATTAAACAAAAAGGAATTGAATTGCGTTGAAAAAGTAGCCCACCAGAATGATTCCGGCGGTGCAGATGGCAACGAACAGCGCCAACAGGCGGGGCTTTACTGCCTTTCGCAACATGATCATGGAAGGCAGCGAAAGGGTGGTTACCGCCATCATGAAGCTGAGAATGGTGCCCAACTGCGCCCCTTTGAACAGAAGCGCTTCCGCCACCGGGATGGTGCCGAAAATATCCGCATACATGGGCACGCCCACCAGAACGGCAAGGATCACGCCGAAGGGATTGCTACCGCCCAGAACGGTTTCTACCCAGGATTCGGGAATCCAGTTGTGGATGATTGCACCGATGCCCACACCCACCAGAATGTAAGGGAATACCTTTTTAAAGGTTCCGATCATCTGTTCTTTGGCATAGGTCAGTCGGTCTTTGCGGGTCAGGGTGGGGGACTGGATGTCCACGCTGCCTGCTTTGAGGATGAATTCCTCCACATGGCGTTCCATGTGCAGTGCCTCGATCAGGCTGCCGCCCGCCACTGCAATGACCAGCCCAACGACCACATAGGTCACGGCGACCTTCGCACCGAAAATGCTGGCAAGCAAAATCAGGCTGCCCAGGTCAACCATAGGGGAGGAGATCAGAAAGGAGAAGGTGACGCCCAGCGGCAGGCCAGCGCTGGTGAAACCCATGAACAGGGGGATGGAGGAACAGGAGCAGAAGGGGGTAACAGTGCCCAGAAGAGCGGCGATACAGTTGGCCCCAAGGCCGTGGAAGCGGCCGATGATCTTTTTGCTGCGCTCCGGGGGAAAATAGCTTTGAATGTAGGAAATGAGGAAGATCAGGGCGCACAGCAGGATGGTGATCTTGATCACGTCGTACAAAAAGAATTGCAGGCTGCCGCCCAGCCGGGAAGAGATGTCCAGACCGAGGGCACTGAGCAGGGAGCCAATGGCGCTGTTCAGCCATTTCATGCCCAGAATCTGATCCTGAAGAAATGTCCATATCATTGACAGCAGCCCTCCATGGCTTCGGAATTTCGGCCCAGTTCAGCCAGAAAGGCCTGAAGTGCCTCAAAGGTTTCGCGGTTCAGCGAGTAATGGGACCATTTGCCCTCTTTGCGGGCGGTGACCAGCCCGCATTCGCAGAGAATCTTCATGTGATGGGAAAGGGTGGGCTGGGTAAACTGGAACTGTTCCAGCAGCTTACAGCCGCATTTCTCACCATCGGAAAGCATTTGAACGATCTGAAGCCGGTTGGTATCGCCAAGGGCTTTGCAAAGCAGGGCAACATCGGCAGCAACCATGAAAATCACCTCACATAGAAATTTGTCTATATGAGAGTATACTGGATACATAGATAAATGTCAATATGAGAATGACGAAAAAACGCCGGAAAACGAAAAAAGCCCGGCGGGCAGGAAAAAGACCTGCCCGCCGGGGGATTTTTGAGGGAATAGTGAAGAGTGAAAAGTGAAGAAGTAAGGTGTGCCGCAAGCGGCACGGATTTTAATTGACCAAGCGGAACGGTTTGCGTATCGCATTCCGGTACCCGGTCGAGTCCGATAAATCAATCTTCGTCGAGTTTGAGAACGGCGGTGAAGGCTTCGCTTGGCAACTCCACGCTGCCGAGCTGACGCATCTTCTTTTTACCTTCCTTCTGCTTCTCCAGCAGCTTTTTCTTACGGGTAATATCGCCGCCGTAGCACTTGGCCAGCACGTCCTTGCGCATGGCCTTCACAGTCTCGCGTGCAATGACTTTTCCGCCAATGGCTGCCTGAATGGGAATCTCGAACATCTGGCGGGGAATGTTTTCTTTGAGCCGCTCGGCCAGACGACGGCCCTTGGCATAGGCCTTGTCCGCATGTACGATCATGGACAGGGCGTCCACCATGTCACCGTTGAGCAGCATGTCCAGTTTCACCAGCTTGGACTCCTTAAAGCCCTTCATCTCGTAATCGTAGCTGGCATAACCGCGGCTGCGGCTCTTGATGGCGTCGAAGAAATCGTACACAATCTCGCCCAGAGGCAGCTCGTAGTGCAGGTCCACGCGGGTGGCGTCCAGATACTTCATGTCAATCATGGTGCCGCGCCGATCCTGACACAGATCCATCAGGCTGCCCACATATTCGCTGGGGGTGTAGATGTGCGCGTCCACAACCGGCTCCTCCTGCTTGGCAATCCGGCCCGGATCCGGGTAATCGGAGGGGTTTTCAATCACCTTCACCTCGCCGTCGGTCATGGTGATGCGGTATTCTACGCTGGGCGCGGTGGTAATCAGATCCAGATCGAACTCCCGTTCCAGACGCTGGGTGATGATGTCCAGATGCAGAAGGCCCAGGAAACCACAACGGAAACCAAAGCCCAGCGCCACACTGGTCTCGGGCTCAAAGCTCAGGGAAGCATCGTTCAGCTGCAGCTTTTCCAGCGCGTCCTTCAGATCGGGATACTGGGAGCCATCCACCGGATAGATGCCGCAGAATACCATGGGGGTGACCTTGCGGTAGCCGGGCAGGGGTTCGGGCGTCGGGTTGGATACCAGGGTCACGGTATCGCCCACACGGGTATCCTGCACGGTTTTGATGCTGGCAGTCAGATAACCTACCTCGCCTGCCTGCAGCTTGTCGCAGGGGGTCAGGCTGGTGGCACCCATCCGCCCCACCTCCACCAGAGTGAACTCCGCACCGGTGGCCATCATGCGCACGGTGTCGCCCGCCTTCACAGTACCGTCGAACACACGGATGTATACGATAACACCCTTGTAGCTGTCGTAAACGCTGTCGAAGATCAGGGCTTTCAGCGGGGCGTTTTCGTCACCCTTGGGGGCGGGAATGTCCTGAATCACCTGCTCCAGCGTATCCTCAATGCCAATGCCCATCTTGGCCGATACACGGGGAGCATCCAGGCAGGGCAGGCCAATCACATCCTCCACTTCCTGAGCCACCCGATCCGGCTCGGCGCTGGGCAGGTCGATCTTGTTCAGAATCGGCACCAGCTCCAGATCGTGCTCCAGAGCCATGTAGGTGTTGGCCAGCGTCTGGGCCTCCACGCCCTGGCTGGAGTCCACCACCAGAATCGCGCCCTCACAGGCGGCCAGGCTGCGGCTTACCTCATAGCCGAAGTCCACATGACCCGGGGTGTCGATCAGGTTGAATTCATAATCCTTGCCGTCGCGGGCCTTGTAATTCAGGGTTACAGCGCGGGCCTTAATGGTAATACCGCGCTCCCGCTCCAGATCCATGTTGTCCAGCAGCTGATCTTCCATCTGGCGCTCGTCCACGCTGTGGGTCTTTTCCAGAATGCGGTCGGCCAGGGTGCTCTTGCCATGATCGATGTGGGCAATGATACAGAAATTACGGATATTATCTCTTGCCAAAAATATTTCCTCCTATAAATTTAAACTTTATATGTTATGCGCTCTGGATTTCGCTGTGAGGCGCAGCCAGAAGGGAAACTCCAAACAGCAAAAGGCAGCAGGAATAACAAAACGGATAGCGCGCATTCGCTTCCCAAAGGGTAAGAAACGAAAGGTTCCCCAAAAGGCAGATCGCGCAGAGAAACAGTCCGGATTCCCCCGGCTGGCGGCGATTTCGAATCCCGCGTATCGCGGCAATGAATGCTCCGGCCCACAGCATCCAGTAGAATGCCTGGCCAAAATCGGCGGTCACATCGGAATGGGTGCCGTCCACGCTGAGCCATTCATGCAGCCAGGTACGCTGCACCGGCGCAAGGTTCACAGTTTGCGGGGCGGTGTACAGTCCGTCGCCCCAGTTGGTTTCTGCTTTGGTGAAAAACAGCCAGGCAAGGCTTTGCGGGCTGCTAAGCAGGTGCTTCAGATTGGTTTGGATACGAGCAAGATTTGCGGCTTTCTTTTCCTCAATGGTGGAAAAACGACCGGTGTAAGCATAGCTGTCGTTGCTGAAGGCGCCATCATTTTCCAGTCCCATCATGATCCAGTGGGTAATGGGGGTGTGCATGGATTCATACAGCGAAAGATCCAGCAGACCACAGTTCCACTTATAGGCGTTAAACCCGAAAACCACTGCCACACTGCCCATACAAAACAGCAGCACAGTGGCAAGTGCACTCCGCCAGCAGCGGCGCAGAGCAGCCCAGAAGCCCGGGCGCAAGGCCAGATACACCACAAAGGCGGGATAAAGCAGAAGGGCGTTTCCCTTCATCAAAAAGGCTGTTCCCACAAGGAAACCAAGCCCGATGCAGCTCAGCAGGCGGGTGCGCAGCGACAGGCGGTTCCAGCGGCCTTCCAGCGCCAGAAATCCCCACAGGCTGCCCGCCACAAGAGGGGCGGCCATGGTGTCGGTGTACACAAAGGAAGTGAAGGCGTAATAGGGTAAAAACAGAAGACAGAGGATCAACGCAGCTGCCTTGCCCCGGCGGCCCCATAAATGCCCCGCTGTACCGCATACGCAAACCGCCGCCACAAACAGGAACAGGGTATTCAGTCCCATGGCCCAGGCGGGGCCGGTGGAGCCGGTAAGCAGATAGACTGGCCGGTACATCCAGTACAGTACAAACATGCAGAGCACGTTTGTGTCCACGCTGGCAAAATAGTCGTTGTACAAAGCGGGTACGGCGCCCTGCGCCAGCTCGGTGGCCGTACGAAGCACTGCTTCGGTGTCAAACGGAGAAGTGGTCAGATCCTGTAAGAGCAGGAATCCGCTGCCCAGCTGCAATGCAAACAGAAGCACCAGCCCGCCGCCAAACAACGCTCGCCATCGGCCGGGGGCGAGCCTGTCCACCAGTGGCAAAAAGCGCCGCAGAATCAAAACGCCCACCGCCAGCAAAACGCAGAAGAGCAGCCTCCGCGGCCCGAAGCTCCAGTGGCCGCGCAGTGCGATCACGAGGAAAATACACCCGAACGAACCGAGAAGCAGCAGCCAGACAGCCCGTCGAAGCCAGACCTGCAGGCCGCTCTGATTCAGGGCGCTCACCGGTTACCCTCCACGATGCGATACCCCATGCCCTTCAAAAGGTGAAGAGCGTTCTCATGGTCGGCGGGATCCCCAGCGGCACACAGGTCCGCCCGTACGGACACATCCGCGTTCAGAAAAGCCGAGTGCAGCACAATGGCGTTGCTCACCACGCAGATGTTGGTGACCACGCCGCAAACCTCAATCTCCTCCGGTTCGCCGCCGCACAGTGCCCGCACTGCTGCAGGCAGCCCCTCGGCGCCGAAGGTGGGCTTGTCCAGAAATGCCACGTTTGCCAGCGGGGTGCGCTCGTATTCCGCCAGCTGGCCGTAAAGATGCCAGCCCTCGCTGTTTTTCAGGCAATGGGGCAGGGGAAGAAAACGACCCTCCCGGCTGGTCAGATAGTCCGCTCCGTGCGTATCGCGGGTGAACAGCACCTTCCAGCCCTCGTCCAGAGCCTGTTTTACCCGGATTGCCAGAGGAGTCTCCAGCGCGCGGGCGGCTTCAAAGCCCAGTGCGCCGGAAACAAAATCCACCTGATAGTCTACAACACACAAAAGTCTGCTCATAACAGACACGTCCTTTCGTTTTCAGGCAATGCCGTATAATTTCCGACGTGTTGCCTTCACATCTGTTTCAGATAATCCGCAACGGCCACACAGCGGCCCTCACGCAGATACACACGGGGAACACGTAGCGCCAGACCGCACATGATCTCGTAGGGAATGCTGCCGACCTTATTGGCCACGTCGTTCAGGCTGTCCGCACCCGGGCCGCCAAATACAACGGCCTCGTCGCCTTCCTTCACATCATTCAGACCGGTCACATCCACCATCATCTGATCCATGCACACCCGGCCCAGTACCGGTGCGGAATGCCCGCCAATGGAGCAGACACCCTTGCCGGAAAGCAGGCGGGGGTAGCCGTCCGCGTAGCCAACGCACAGGGTTGCCACCTTGCGGGGAGAATCGGCGGTGAATTGCAGCCCGTAGCTGAGTGCCTGACCGGGCAGCAATTCCTTTACCTGGCTGACCACGGTTTTTAAGGTCAGCACCGGGCGCAGCCCGTCCAGATGAACCTCGTCGCTGGGATCGCAGCCGTAAAGCACAATGCCGGGCCGTACCATGTCCATGCCCCATTCCGGGTGCTCCACCAGAGCGGCGGAGTTGCAGCAATGTACAGTGCGCAGCTGGTGGCCACGGGCCTCCACTTCGGTTTTTACCTGTACAAACAGATCGTGCTGACGGCCGGTGTATTCCACATCCTCCACGGCATGACTGTCGGCTACCGCGAAATGCTGGAACATACCGGTAATTTCCAGCCCATCCAGAGCGAAGCAGGCTTCCAGCTGTTCCAGACAGGCGGGGATGTCGTCCTCACAGCGGGCGATGAAGCCCAGACGCCCCATTCCGGTATCAATTTTCAAATGGCAGCGCACCCGGCAGTTTGCCTCCAGCGCTGCATCGCTCAAAGCCCGGGCATACTCCGGGCTGAATACTGCCTGAGTCAGCCGATGGCAGGCCAGGGTGGCCGCGCAGGCCGGGTCGGTGTGGCCCAGGATCAAAATCTCGCCGGTCACGCCGCCGCTGCGCAGATGCAGCGCCTCTGCCAGGCAGCTTACCGCGAACCACTTCGCGCCCGCGTCCGCCAGGGTACGGCATACGATGCCATCGCCATGGCCGTAAGCTCCGGCTTTGACCACGGCGCACACGGCGGCAGATCCGGCGTGCTGTTGAAGCAGCCGGAAATTATGGGCCAGTGCGTCCAGATCCACCTCGGCCCAGCAATGTTTTTCAAAATTCAAACCAAAACACCTCGATGTTATCGTGTTGAAAAAGGGATGCTGTCAGCCCTTCGCCACAGGGGCCCAGCCGTCCAGGTCCGCGCCCTGCATGGCTCCCAGCATTTTCTGGCGGAAGGCCCTGTCCTTGCGGCACATATCAGCCACATATTCCTTCATCTCCTGGCGGCGGGTGGCGCCGTCTGCCGGGCAGGTGCTCTTTACCACCGGCAGGCTCTCGTGCTTCACTGCGCGGCGAACGTCGCTTTCGGTGGCAAGAATCATGGGCCGAATCATGGTCAGATCCTTGCGGGAAAGATAAGTCACCGGGGAGAAGCAGCCCAGCCGCCCCTCGCCCCAGAGGTTCATGTAAAAGGTCTCAATGGCATCGTCCAGATGATGGCCCAGCGCAACCTTGTTGCAGCCCAGCTCCTTGGCGGTGTCGTGCAGAAGGCCCCGGCGCATCTTGGCACAGAGGGCACAGGGATTGGGCTCCTTGCGCACGTCAAACACCACCGCTCCAATGTTGGACCGGCGGATTTCGAAGGGCACCTCCAGCTTTGCGAAAAGTTCCTCCAGTGGGGCGTAATCGGTGGCCTTGCCGCCAAACTGGGGGTCCAGGCTTACCGCAACCACCTCAAAGGGGATGTTCAGATAGCGGCGCAGATAGGCGAGACCTACGGTCAGCGCCACGCTGTCCTTTCCGCCGGAAACGCCTACGCAAATCCGGTCGCCGGGTTCGATCATTTTATATTCTTGAATGGCTTTGCGCATCAGGCCTTCCAGCCGCTGCATGGCAGTACCACCTTTCGCTACTTATATATAGTAATATAAAGCTGTGTATGCACAGTTGCTTATATTATATCATATTTACACCATTTTGTACGCAGTATCCGCCTGATTTGCAAGACAAGCGTTTCGGGTGATTTTTCGTTGGCAATATACAGGGTGCACAAACACATGAGAAACTTTTTGAAAAAATCGAAAGCGAGAAAACAAGAGAAAACAAGAGCAAGAGAGAGAATAAAAGAGTTTGACCAGATTAAATTAAAAATATCGAAAAAAGTGCTTGACGCGGCGGGCAAAGTAGGCTATAATCACTCTTGCGTCAAAGTGCGCTTTCAATGGAATGTTTCCCGCGCCCACCGGCGCGACTGTTCAAAACAAATTCAGGAGGAAAATCGACATGAGCACTACTCTCGCTAAACCCGCCCAGATCGAGCGCAAGTGGTATGTGATCGACGCCGCGGGCAAGCCCCTCGGCCGCGTTGCTGCCCAGGCTGCTGTTCTGCTGCGTGGCAAGAACAAGGTTACCTTTACCCCCAACGTGGACTGCGGTGATCACGTGATCGTGATCAACTGCGACCAGGCTGTTCTGACCGGCAAGAAGCTGGAGAAGAAGTACTACCGTACTCACTCCGGCTGGATCGGCGGCCTGAAGGAGATCCAGTACAAGACCCTGATGGCGGAGAATTCCGACAAGGCTATGTACGTTGCCATTAAGGGCATGATCCCCTCCAACACCCTGGGTGCCAAGGCCATGACCCGTCTGCGCTGCTACAAGGGCGCTCAGCACGAGCAGGCTGCCCAGAAGCCCGAAGTTTACGAGTTTTAATAGGAGGCAATAGAGTATGTACGAGACTAAACCTTACTTCTACGGCACCGGTCGTCGTAAGAATTCCGTTGCCCGTGTTCGCGTTTACAACGGTACCGGCAAGATCACCATCAACGGCCGCGATATCGATGATTACTTCGGCCTGGAGACCCTGAAGCTGATCGTTCGTCAGCCTCTGGCTGTGGCCGAGGTTGAGGGCAAGTTCGATCTGGTTGTCCGCGTTGGCGGCGGCGGTGTTTCCGGTCAGGCTGGCGCTATCCGTCACGGTCTGGCTCGCGCCCTGCTGCAGTACGACGAGAACCTGCGCCCCGCTCTGAAGAAGGCTGGCTTCCTGACCCGCGATCCTCGCATGAAGGAACGTAAGAAGTACGGCCTCAAGGCTGCCCGTCGCGCGCCGCAGTTCAGCAAGCGCTAAACTTTATCAAAAGTGGTCAAAAACCCCGGAACTACGCGGTTTCCGGGGTTTTTCCTTTTCAAATGGTTTGACGCAATTTGACACAACGAAGCCTGTTTTAACCCATTTTCTATGGGTTAAATGGTGGACAACCACCCCAAAAAGAGGGCTTATGGGTTAAAAAATAGGACAACCGAGACGCGATTTTGAGCTGCCAAGGGAATGTTTATTTATACATCCCTTGGAGGTATTTTTCGTGAAAACGGTTTGTCTGAATCTGACCTAATTTGAATACAACAGAATAAATCTAATCGCCAAGCGCTCAGTATTTTCTACTGGGCGCTTTTTGCGTTTCCGGGGAATTTCATTCCGGGATCAGAAAAGGCCGTCACTCTTTTACAAAAAAAGAAGTGGCGGCTTTTTCTATTTCCAGAACCGAACGCAATCAACAGAAATGAGGTGAAACGCTATGAACACGCAAATCATCGCCGTCGCCAACCAGAAAGGCGGCGTCGGCAAGACGACCACCTGCGCCAACCTGGGGATAGGGCTGGCCCAGGCCGGGAAGAAGGTCCTGCTGGTGGACGCTGACCCCCAGGCCAGCCTGACCATCAGCCTGGGCAATCCCCAGCCGGACAAGCTGCCCTTTACCCTCTCGGACACGATGGGCCGTATCCTGATGGACGAACCGATACGCCCCGGCGAGGGCATCCTGCATCACCCGGAGGGCGTGGACCTGATGCCCGCCGACATCCAGCTCTCCGGCATGGAGGTATCGCTGGTGAACGCCATGAGCCGCGAGACCGTCCTGCGGCAGTATCTGGACACCGTGAAGGGACAGTATTCCCATATCCTGATCGACTGTCAGCCCTCCCTGGGGATGCTCACGGTCAACGCCCTGGCAGCCGCCAACCGCATCATAGTCCCCGTCCAGGCAGAATATCTGCCCGCCAAGGGCCTGGAGCAGCTGCTGTCCACCATCAACAAGGTCAAGCGGCAGTTGAACCCCAAGCTCCAAATCGACGGCATCCTGTTGACGATGGTGGACAACCGCACGAACTTCGCCAAAGAGATCGCCGCCCTGCTGCGGGAGACCTACGGCAGCAAAATCAAGGTGTTCGGCACCGAGATTCCCCATTCTGTCCGGGCCAAGGAGATCAGCGCCGAGGGCAAGAGCATCTTTGCCCATGACCCCGGCGGCAAGGTGGCCGAGGGCTACAAAAATCTGACCAAGGAGGTGTTGAAACTTGAAAAGCAGCGCGAAAAAAGTAGAGCTGGCATCGGTCGATGACCTGTTCTCCACCGAGGAAAGCCGCGCCGATGCCCAGCGGGAAAAGGTTCTGGAAATTCCGCTCTCGGAGCTGCACCCGTTCAAGGATCACCCCTTTAAGGTCAAGGATGATGAGGCCATGATGGAAACCGCAGACAGCATCCGGCAGTATGGCGTTCTTGTTCCGGCGATTGCACGCCCGGACCCCAACGGCGGCTATGAGCTGGTAGCCGGACACCGGCGGCACCGGGCCAGCGAACTGGCTGGCAAGGATACCATGCCAGTGATTGTCCGGGACCTGGACGACGATGCCGCCACCATCATCATGGTTGACAGCAACTTGCAGCGGGAAAGCCTGCTCCCCAGTGAGCGGGCTTTTGCTTATAAGATGAAGTTGGAGGCCATGAAACGGCAGGCCGGGAGACCCTCCAAAGAAAATGGTTCCCAACTTGGGAACGATTTCGGAAAGAAGTCCAGTGAGCTTTTGGCTGAACAGGTCGGCCAAAGTAAAAATCAGATTTTCCGCTACATCCGCCTGACCGAGCTGATTCCCGAACTGCTGAACATGGTGGATGAGAAGAAAATCGCCGTCAATCCGGCCTATGAGTTGTCTTTCCTCAAAAAAGAGGAACAGCGGGATTTGCTGGACGCGATGGACAGTGAGCAGGCCACCCCCTCCCTCTCCCAAGCCCAGCGGCTCAAGAAATACAGCCAGGAGGGGCACCTGACCCTGGATATGATGCGCGTTATCATGGGTGAGGAAAAGAAAAGCGACCTGGACCGGGTGACTTTCACCTCCGACACCCTGCGGAAGTATTTCCCCAAGAGTTACACGCCGGCCAAAATGCAGGAAACGATTATCAAGCTGCTGGAACAGTGGCAGCGTAAGCGTCAGAGAGACCAGCAGCGGTGAAAGGAGCGCCTATGAGGGATATTTCAGCCCGTGAGCTGAAAGGACACAACATTTTGGCTGTGGAGCGTTTTCGGGACAACACCCGCTGGATGATCGAGTTTTCCGTCCTGCGGACCTGCTCCTACGGCAGCCCCGGTGATGAAATGCGGCTGTTTCTCACGGAGGACGGGTATCAGGCCGCCCTTCTCAGCCAGAAGCGCCGGGAAATCAAAATCAAGCGGTATGCCCATGTTGTGGAAGGGCATATCATCGACTTCAAGTCGAAAAAGAATCGCCACCCGTAAACACCCCTACCAAGAAAGGACTGAACTATGTGTACCGTTAAAGACATCCAGGAAGCGATCCGGGAACACTGCCAATCTCAGCAGGACATGGAAAGCGTCGAGATCGACCGGGTGATGCAGCGTCTGCCTTTCGGCACCGCGCAGGACATCTTCTACCGGCCACCTGTGCCGAGGCCGCCCTATGCTTCGCACAGCCGGAAATACAGAATCTGACCGCCGCAGTCTTTTTTTGAAGATTGCGGCTTTTTTCATGCCACAAATGCCGAGAGGAGTGATGAAATGGCCGTTTTTCGCATTGAGCGGACCCGTGATTACACCGTGATGAGCAATCACCATTTACGCAACCGTGCGTTATCCCTAAAGGCCAAGGGACTGCTCTCCATGATGCTGTCTCTGCCGGATGACTGGAACTATACCACCCGCGGCCTTGCAAAAATCTGCAAGGAGGGCGTGGACGCCATCGGCGGTGCGCTGCGGGAGCTGGAGGGTGCCGGTTATATCGTGCGCCATCAGCTGCGGGACCGGCAGGGCCGGATCAGCGACACCGAGTATGTGATCTATGAGCAGCCCCAGCTGCCGGAGACGCCTGGGCCAGATACGGCTGGGCCAGATACGGATTCACCAGATACGGAAAACCCGTATCTGGATAAACCGGATACGGAAAAGCCCGCAGAATTAAATATAGAGAAATCAAATACCCAAAAATCAAAAACTGATCCATCAAGTACCGATTCCATTCCCTTCCGGGGAACAGCGGCGGCCAGGCCGCCGGAACGGAAAGGAAGGGATGCGATGTCGATGGAGGAAATGCAGAATTATCGGGAATTGATTTTGGACAACATCGAGTATGACCACCTGTGCCGGGAGTTTGCCACCTACCGGGAGGATTTGGACGAGATCGTGGAGCTGATCGTGGAAACGGTCTGCGCCAAACGGAAAACCACCCGGATTGCTGGCGGCGACTTCCCCCATGAGGTTGTACGGTCACGATTTTTGAAGCTGGACAGCAGCCACATCGAGTTTGTCATGGAGTGCCTGCACAACAACACCACCGAGGTCCGCAACATGAAGCAGTACCTGCTGACCGTGCTGTTCAATGCGCCCACCACCATGAGCAACCATTACACTTCCCAAGTAAATCACGATATGTATGCAGGCGGCTGGTAAAGGCCGCTTTTTTACTGCATCGCCCAAGGAGGCACGATATGAATCAGATGGAAATTTTCAAAAACCCGGAGTTTGGCAGCGTCCGCGTCATTGAGGAAAACGGCAAGTACCTGTTCTGCGGTGTAGATGTTGCCAAGGCGCTGGGCTATACCAAGCCACAGAATGCTATTGACCGGCATTGCCCCCATGCCCTGAAACGGGGCATAGGGGTCCAGACCGGCAAAAAGGCAGATGGTACGCCCGCCGTACAGATGGTGGAGATGCTTTTTATCCCCGAAGGCGATGTCTACCGCCTGATCGTCCACAGCAAGCTCCCTTCGGCGGAGCGGTTTGAGCGCTGGGTGTTCGATGAGGTGCTGCCCTCTATCCGCAAGCACGGGGCCTACATGACCAAGGAAAAACTGTGGGAAGTCGCCACCTCGCCGGAGGCGCTGATGAAGCTCTGCTCCGACCTGCTGGCTGAGCGGGAGAAAAATGCGGCGCTGCGGGCGGACAATGCCCGACTGAAAGGCAAAGCGGCTTACTACGACCTGTTCATCGACCTGCACCACAGCACCAACCTGCGTACCACCGCCAAAGAGCTGGTCGTGCCGGAGCGGCAGTTTGTCCGGTTCCTGCTGGAACAGCGGTTTGTCTACCGCACCCCCTCCGGCTGCGTGCTGCCCTATGCCAAAAGCAGCAATGAGGGCCTGTTTTGCGTGAAGGACTACTACCGCAACGGCCATTCCGGCTCCTATACCCTGGTAACGCCCAAGGGCAAGCTCTACTTTGCCGATCTGCGTGACCTGATCCTGGTGACAGTATGAGGCACCGGCATCTGCTGCGGCGGCTGGTGGTCCCGCCTTAGTATTCAGACCATCCACTGCATAACCGACGAAGGGAGGCGAGAAAAATGCAGGAGGAAGTAGAAAACAGAACTTTGACGCTGGTAGTCAGCGGCACCAAGTTCACCGGGCGGCTGCTGAAAGCCGCCGTTACCAAGTACATGGCCCACCGCAGGGAGAAAAAGCTGGAAAAGCAGCGCAGCCGGGATTCCCCTGTCACCCCCAAGGGCAAACAGACGGTCAAGCAACTGATCGGCCAGAACCAGGGCGTGTCCAACATCGAGATCAACGACCCCTCCATCAAGGAGTTTGAGAAGATCGCCCGGAAGTACGGCGTGGACTATGCGGTGAAAAAAGACCGCAGCAGCTCCCCACCCAAGTACCTGATCTTCTTCAAGGCCCGCGATGCGGACGCCCTAACGGCGGCGTTCTCGGAATACACTCAGAAGAAGGTCAAGAAGGCAGACCGCAGCGAGCGCCCGTCGGTGCTGGCCAAGCTCAGCCACTTCAAGGCGCTTATCAAAAATGCGGTTGTGGACCGGAACAAGCGGAAGGAGCTGGAACGATGAAGCAGCTGAATGTGAAAAAGCTGGTTCTTCTGAACCTGCCCTATATCCTGCTGGGCCTGTTCGCCACCAACTTCGGGGAAGCGTGGCGGCTGGCTGTGGGGGCAAATGCTTCCGAGAAATTTCTTTCCCTGTTCTCTGTCCTGCCCGGAGCACTGCAAAGTTTCTGGCCCAGTCTGCACCCGCTGGACCTGGCTGTGGGCCTGTGCTGCGGCGCTGGCCTGCGGCTGGCGGTGTATCTGAAATCCAAGAACGCCAAGAAATACCGCCACAATGTGGAGTACGGCAGCGCCCGTTGGAGTGCATAATTTTAAGTGTAAAGGAAGCCTATATGGACGCACAGGAGGTTATGCACATGACTGATTATAGTAAAATTACAGCCCTTTACTCCCGCCTTTCCGTGGGCGACGAGGACAGGGACGGCGGTGAGAGTAACTCGATACAGAACCAAAAAATCTTTTTGGAGAACTACGCCAGAGGGCAGCACTTAACCAATATCCGGCACTACATTGACGATGACGAAAGCGGCAGATTTTTTGACCGTTCTGCCTACTCCCGCATGATGGACGATGTAGAGAACGGGAAAATCGGTGTCTGCATTATGAAAGACCTGACACGCTGGGGGCGTGACTATCTCCAAGTCGGCAATGCGATGGAGATATTCAGACGGAACAATGTGCGCTTTATCGCAGTCAACAACGGGATAGACAGCGAAAAGCCCGATACATTGGAGTTTGCGCCCTTTATCAACATCATGTCGGAGTGGTACGCAAAGGACATCAGCAAGAAAGTAAAGACCGGCATTAAGACGAAGGGCATGAGTGGAAAGCCGATTGCCACCGAAGCCCCCTATGGCTATGTCAAATCCCCGGACAACAAGGATTTTTGGATTATCGACGAGGAAGCCGCCGGAGTTGTTCGTTTGATTTTTCGCCTGTTTCTGGACGGAAAAAACCGAAACCAAATTGCCGTATATCTCACGCAGGCGCAAATCCCAACGCCCACATTCTACATGAAAGAGCGCGGGCGGGGAACCTGTAAAAAACCAGGGCGCTCAATGAGGCCAACCGCTATAAGTGGAACAAAGCCACCCTGACCCATATCCTCACACGGCAGGAGTATTGCGGTGATGTTGTCAACTTCAAGACCACAAAGCACTTCCGCGACAAGCGGAACCACTATGTAGACCGGAGCCAATGGCAGATAACCGAAAATGTGCATGAGCCGATTATTGACCGCGCCGACTTTGAAACCGCACAGCGGATTTTGGAAAACGCGCCCGTCAGACGCCCCAACGGGGACGGGGAAATCCACCCTTTGTCGGGCTTGCTTTTCTGTAAGGATTGCGGTGCGAAAATGCACATTCGCATAGATTATCGGAATGGCGGCAAGCGTCATGTTGCCTATTGCAGCGAGTACCACAAGGGAAAAGCCAAAAACCCCAAATGCAATTCCCCGCACATCATTGACGCGGATTTGCTCATGCAGACCATCGCGGAAGTGCTGAAGAAAATCGAGGACTATTCTATCAGCAACTGGGCGGAATTTGAAGCCTTAGTGAAAAAGAACCTTGCCATGCAGCAGACCGACAAGACCAAGAAACAGCAGAAGCGTATCCCGCAAATCACGACGCGCCTTGAACAGATTGACAAGGTGCTGAACAAGCTCTATGAGGACAACGCCCTCGGCACGATCCCGCAAGACCGCTATGAGCAAATGTCGCAGAAGTATTCAGAAGAATACTATGCGCTGAAAGCGGAGCTTGCCGAGCTGCAAGAGCAGCTATCCGCTTTTGAGAACGCGGGCGGACGGGCGCAGAAGTTTTTGAAGCTGACGGAACGCTACGCTGCCTTTACCGACCTGACCCCCGCCATTCTCAACGAGTTTATCAGCCGGATTGAAGTGCATGAGCGCGACAAGAAAAGGGCAAAACAAGCCATTCAGCACATCGGGATATATTTCAACTATATCGGCAAATTTGAGAACGAAGTGACACAGCTTACAGAGCCAACGGAGCAGGAAATCCGGCAAATGCGGGAGAAAATCGAGGAAGCCCAAAAGGAAAAGAGCCGCGCCTACCACCGGCAGTATTCAAGGGAGTACCGGGCGCGAAACCTTGAAAAGCAGCGGGAGTATGACCGTATCAAGGCGCGGGAATACCGGGCAAGGAGAAAGGCGCAGACCGCCGCCGCACAGCCCGCACAGTAAAACAGAATAACCGACAACCAAGAGGGATTTTCCGGCTACGGGAAGTCCCTCTTTTGCGCCCGGAGAAAGGAGCCGCCTATGACAGAACAGAACGGGACGCCCACCGCGCCCCGGAACCCCGACAGTATTATCACGACGCAGAGAAACGGGCAGACTATTGTTGCGGAGTTATTTTTCAATCACAGCAGCACAGAAACATTCCGCGACAAGCTGCTCAAGACGATACTTGCCGACAGTTCGTGTTTATCTGCGTCTGACGGTCAAGAGCCGGAAAAATCGGAAATCTTGCGATAACAGCCGCCCCGACGATACATTCCACGTCCGGGCGGTTTTTATCGTCAAAAACGCCGTTTTCTCCAAGTCAAGAGCCGGAGAAAACACCCGAAAAATGCCCCTATTGCGTAACAGGGGCACAGAAAGGAGTTTGCATGAGAACAGGGCTTACCAAGCAGGAAAAGACCACCGATATTTGGTTTGACGAGAAAGACCCCCTTATCCATATCCGCACCCACAACACCGCCTTGAAAAAGCGTCTGCTTGCATACAGCCGCCGTTATCCGGCGATCTGCCAGCAGACTGACGCAGACCCGGAAACGGGCTGCATGGAGTTTGACATTGAGAAAGGCCGCTTCTCTTTCCGTCTGACCGCCCCATACAGCGAGGAACGGCGGGAAGCGGCGCGGCGGTACGCCAGAGAGAGCAACGCCGCCGACAGGCTGAAATAGAGTGGAAATGTTCATAGTTTTGTGCTATACTTTTTCTAAAAGCAGAGTAATACTGCGGAATTGATTGGAGGACAACACAATGGTTACATTTATGAGATTAAGATAAAACCGCGAGTTATGTTGCGGTTATCCGTATTGCATAACTCGCTTATTGAAGCAGAGATGTAATTACGGAGGAAAAACAAATGAATAATAATTTATCACGCTTTGCAGACAGCAAGGTTTATTTTCAATGCCCAATTTGCACAAAATCAATGGATATACAAGGCAATAGCCTAATTTGTAGACATGGACATTGCTTTGATATTTCAAGATATGGGTATGTAAATTTGTTGTTAAAATCATCGCCCAAAACCAACTACAGCAAGCGGTCTTTTGACAACCGGCACCAAATTTTGGAGTATGGCATGTATGATGTTGTGTTGGAGAAAATCATACAGTTTATTTCTGATACGCCATCTATAAGAAACATTTTAGATGTTGGTTGCGGCGAGGGTTTCTATGCAAGGCAGATACAGCAAAGAACAGAACGAAACATCTTTGCCTTTGACTTGTCAAGGGAGGCAATACAGATTGCATCAAAAAAAGACAAGCGCAAAGCAGTGAAGTGGTTTGTTACTGACTTATCAAAAATCCCTTTGAAAGACGGAAGTATGGATTGTATTTTAGACATATTTTCGCCTGCACACTACAAAGAATTTCAGCGATTGCTATCTCCTAACGGATATGTTGTGAAAGTAATTCCTACGAAAAATCATTTGAGGGAAATCAGGACTAAAGTGCAAGCACACTTGAAAAATCCAGATTATTCAAATGAGTCTGTCGTTGAATATTTTGAGAAATATCTTAAAACCATTTCAAGAGAAACGGTTTCAGCCACCGTACAGTTGTCATCAGAACAAAGAATGTCGTTTATTGAAATGACGCCGCTTCTCTTTTGCGTTGAAAAAGATTGCGTTGATTGGCGTACTCTCACACATTTGACAATCGAAGCTGATGTTTTAATAGGAATGTATTAAAGGGCGTATTGATATTTAATATTCCCATTTATTGAGCAGAACGGAGTAAACCAAACACCCTAATCAAAAGGACAGCCGAGGAAATCGACTGTCCTTTTTCTATGCCGACAGGTAGAAAGGAGTGACCACCCATGACGAAACCGAGAGAAAAAAACGCGAGGAATTGCAAGCCGAGATTGAGGACGGGAAGAAGAAAATCCGGCAGCTTGAAAATCGGGAAAAGGTGTTGCGGCAAAAGTTATCCCAAGAGGAACGCAGGACGCGCAGCCATCGGCTGATCGTCCGGGGTGCGGTCTTTGAGAGCATTGTGCCAGAAGCAAAGACCATGACCGACGAAGAAGCCGCCGCCTTTCTCCGGCTTGCCCTGACGAGCGAGGAAGCGCGGGGCTATCTGAAAAAACGCACCGAGGGCGGGAAAAGCGAATAATCCCTTTGGTACAAAGGGCGCACTTATACACCCTTACGGGTGCGTGCGCTCTGCCGAGGGCTTGTCGGCACAGAGAGAAAGCCGCTTGCTTCCCTCTCTGACCGACATTGGCGGCTTTGCCGCAACAAGGGGCTGCACCCCTTGCGCCGCTTACGCGGCTATCCCTGCACACCCACAAAAACAGTATACCCGCCTTTGGCGTCTGTACCATTTTTGCGGGTTTTCATTTTATCCGGGAGGTGATACCCATAGCCATCTATCATTGTAATATCAGCATTGTCAGCCGGGGCAAGGGCAAATCAGCCGTTGCCGCAGCCGCCTACCGAAGCGGCGAAAAGCTGACAAATGAGTGGGACGGAATGACACACGACTACACCCGCAAAGGCGGTGTTGTCCATACGGAAATTATGCTGCCACCCCACGCCCCGCCCTCTTTCTCTGACCGTTCAACCTTGTGGAACAGCGTGGAGCTTTACGAGAAAGCCGGGAACGCCCAGCTTGCCAGAGAGATTGACGCGGCGCTCCCCATAGAGTTATCCAGAGAGGAACAAATCCGGCTTGTCCGGGAATACTGTTCCTCTCAATTTGTTTCCAGAGGAACGTGCGTTGATTATGCCATTCACGACACCGGCAAGGGCAATCCCCATTGTCACATCATGCTTACCATGCGCCCCCTTGACGAGCGCGGCGCATGGGCGGCGAAGTCCAAAAAGGAATATGACCTTGACGAGAACGGCGAGCGTATTCGCTTGCCAAATGGCAGATACAAGGCCCACAAAGTTGACCTGACCGGCTGGAACGACAAGGGCAACGCCCCCTTGTGGCGCAAGGCATGGGCTGACCTTACCAACGACTTTTTGGAGAGGAACGGAAGCCCGCAGCGTATCGACCACCGCAGCAACGCCGAGCGCGGCATTGACGAGATACCCACCGTCCACATGGGCGTGGCGGCTTGCCAGATGGAGAAGAAAGGTATTGCCACCGAGAAAGGCGAGCTTAACCGGAATATCCAGAAAGCTAACCGTCTTATCCGGGAAATCCGGGCGCAGGTTGGGAAGCTCAAAGAATGGATTGCCGACCTGTTCAAAGCGCGGGAAACCGCCCCGGAGCAGCCGCCCAAATCCCCCAGCCTTGCCAATCTGCTGATGAAGTATTTGAGCGTTCAGAGAGAAAAGAGCCGGAAGTATTCGCAGAGTTGGCAACGGCAGCACGCAGCCGACGAACTGAAAACCGTAGCGGCGGCGGTCAACTACCTTTCCGAGCATGGTATCTCCACCCTTGACGAGCTGGACGCAGCCCTTTCCTCTGTCAGCGAACAGGCCGACGCTATCCGGGCAGGAATGAAAACCGCCGAGCAGCGTATGAAAGAACTGCAAAAGCTCATTGAGTACGGCAGGAATTATCAGACCTACAAGCCCGTACAGGACGAGTACAGGCAAATCCGCTGGAAAGGAAAACAGGAGAAGTTTGCGGAAGCCCGCCGAGCCGAGCTTACCCTTTGGAGCGCAGCAAACCGCTATCTCCATGCCCATTTGCCGGAGGGCGTGAAAACCCTGCCGATCTCCGCATGGGAAAAAGAATATGCCGCCCTCAAAGCACAGAGGGAAATGGAATACGCCAAGCTGAAAGACACCCGCAGCGATCTTTCCGAACTTCAAAATATACGCATGTGCGTGGATATTGCGCTCCGCGCCGACCAGCCGGAACAGACGCAGACCCGCACCAAGCGGCACGACATAGACCGATGAAAGGAGTGAGTTTTTTGTGCTACACCCAAGAACAGATAGACCGGGCGAACCAAGCCGACCTTGTTCTGTTCCTGCAATCGCAGGGGGAACCGCTGGAACGCGCCGGACAGGAATACCGATGGAAACGGCACGACAGCTTGACCGTCCGGGGCAACAAGTGGTATCGCCACAGCCAGAGCAAGGGCGGCGGCCCCGTTGATTTTGTCATGGAGTTTTTCGGCAAGAGCTTTACCGAAGCCGTTGAACTTCTCACAGGAGAAAAGGGAGTTGCCCCGCCGCAGGACTCCCCGCAATTCCGATTGCCGCCCCGCAGCCCCGACAACCGAACAGCGAGGAACTATCTCACAGCCGCCCGCCGCATTGATGAAGATGTGACGGGTTTTTTCTTTGCCAGCGGCGATATTTACGAGGACGCAGCCCACCACAACGCCGTATTCGTGGGGCGGGACGAGGACGGAATACCGCGCTACGCCCACAGCAAGGGAACGGCGGGAAACTTCCGGCTTGATGTGAAAGGCAGCGACAAAGCCTTTAACTTCTGTTACCGGGGCGAGGGCGAAAGGCTTTTTGTTTTTGAAGCCCCCGTTGACCTGCTCTCTTTCCTCTGCCTGTTCAAAAAGGATTGGCAGAAGCAAAGCTACCTGTCATTGGGCGGCGTGGGAGAAAAAGCCCTGCTCCGCTTTCTCTCTGACCGTCCGAACATCAAGACCGTTTATCTCTGCCTTGACAGCGACGAAGCTGGAAACGACGCTTGCAGCCGCCTTGTGAAGCTCATGCCGGAGGGCTACACCGTCCACCGGCTTATCCCTCTTTTCAAGGATTGGAACGAGGTATTGCAGCACCGGGCAGAAATCACAGATGGGAAGTTTTTGCGGGAAGCGGTCTACGGCTTGAAAGAGCCACCGCAGGAAGAAACCGTTGAGATTATCCGCATGAGCGAGGTGGACACACAGACCGTTGAATGGTTATGGGAGCCGTATATCCCCTTTGGGAAAGTGACCATTGTGCAGGGCAACCCCGGCGAGGGCAAGACCACCTTTGCCCTACGCCTTGCCGCAGCCTGTACCAACCGCAAGCCGTTCCCCCACATGGCAGCGCATGAGCCGTTCAATGTGATTTACCAGACCGCCGAGGACGGTTTGGGGGACACCATCAAGCCCCGCCTGATGGAAGCCGAAGCAGACCTTGACCGCGTTCTCGTCATCGACGAGAGCAAGCAGGGGCTTTCCCTTTCCGATGAGCGCATAGAGAGAGCTATCCGGCAGACCGGGGCGCGGCTGATTATCCTTGACCCCATACAGGCGTATGTGGGCGAGAAAACCGACATGAACAAGGCCAACGAGATACGCCCCATGTTCCGCCGCCTTGCCGAGATTGCCGAGCGTACTGGGTGCGCCGTTATCCTAATCGGACACCTCAACAAAGCCGCCGGAGGACAGAGCGCCTACCGGGGCTTAGGCTCCATCGACTTCCGCGCCGCAGCAAGGAGCGTCCTGCTGATCGGGCGCGTGAAGCGGGAGCCGAATGTGCGGGTAATCGTCCATGACAAATCTTCCCTTGCGCCGGAGGGCAAGCCCATAGCCTTTTGCCTTGACCCGGAAACGGGCTTTTCATGGATAGGTGAGTATGACATTACCGCCGATGAGCTGCTGTCCGGCGCGGGCGGCAACACCGCCACCAAGACCGAACAGGCGGAACGGCTGATATTGGACTTGCTTGCAGACGGGAAAGAGCTTGCCAGCGAGGACATTGTAAAGGCCGCAGCCGAAGCCGGAATATCCGAGAGGACGGTGCAGAACGCCAAGCGCAATATGGGCGGCATATTGGGCGCAAGGCGCGTCGGCGGTCAATGGTACAACTTCATCAAGAAGAAGCAGCCGCCCGAACCCGCAAGCTGAAAACGCAAAGTGCAGACCCTTTGCGCTTTGCACTTTCGCGCTTTCACTTTGATTGTGCGTCAATAACTCAAAATAGCACTTGACAAAACGCTTCATGGGGCACCCATGACGATATTGCCCCTTACATCGACCCGGTGTTCCAGAATAACGTCATCCTGACAAAAACCGAGAGCCTGACCATGAACAGCCGTCCCAAGGACCCCAAGACCGCCAGAAACAAAAATGTGCTGGTGATCGGCGGTTCCGGCTCCGGCAAGACCCGCTTCTGGCTGAAACCGAACCTGATGCAGATGCACAGCTCCTATGTGGTGACAGACCCAAAAGGCACCATCCTGGTGGAGTGCGGCAAAATGCTTCAGCGCGGCACACCCAAGC
>ENA-OQIJ01000015-OQIJ01000015.1-human-gut-metagenome-genome-assembly--contig:-NODE-15-length-76140-cov-5.713378_pt1 | contig 76140 bp, 56 predicted proteins | sample MGYA00242582_ERZ504747 | MGnify/ENA primary metagenome ERZ504747 (study PRJEB26092, sample SAMD00036435) | human gut metagenome | host: Homo sapiens | study: EMG produced TPA metagenomics assembly of...
CCGCCTGCTGCATGTTGTGCGTCACGATGACGATCGTGTAGTCCTGCTTGAGTTCCTCGATCAGGTCCTCCACCGCGAGCGTCGAGATCGGGTCAAGCGCCGAACACGGCTCGTCCATGAGCAGCACCGTGGGGTGCACCGCCACTGCGCGCGCGATGCACAGACGCTGCTGCTGGCCACCCGACAACCCCACGCCGGGATGGTCCAAACGGTCCTTGACCTCGTTCCACAGGTTCGCGCCGCGCAACGCCCACTCCACCAGGTCGTCCGCATCCGACTTGGAGATCTTCCGGTTGTTGAGGCGCACGCCCGCGAGCACATTCTCGCGGATCGACATGGTTGGGAACGGGTTGGGCCGCTGGAAGACCATGCCGATGTCACGGCGCACCGCCACCGGGTCCACGTCTTTCGCATACAGGTCGCGCCCTTCGAGCAGCACTTTGCCCGTGCAGTGCGCGCCCGGCGTGATCTCGTGCATGCGGTCGAGCGTGCGCAACACGGTCGACTTGCCGCAACCGGACGGCCCGATGAACGCGGTCACCTTGTTCGCGGCGATGTTGATGTTGACGTCCTCTACCGCAAGGAAGTCACCGTAGTAGATGTTGAGATGGTTGACATCAATCTGTTGTCCCATGTCTGGGCGTTCCTTTCAGCGTTCGGTGCTGACCGAACAGATCTTTGCGACGATCCTGCCGATGAGGTTGAGGACGAGCACGATGACGATGAGCACGAGCGCGGCCGACCACGCGCGCTCCATCGGGATCGTCGTCACGCATGACGCGCCGGCGTTCGGCGGGCAGTTCGCGGTGAGTTTCGAATATTCCTGGTACACGTACACCGGCAGGGTCGTCATCTGCCCGCTGAACAGGTTCACGTTCGTCGAGACGATGTAGCCTGCCGTCATGAGCAGCGGCGCGGTCTCGCCGATGACGCGCGCGACGGCGAGGATCGACCCGGAGACGATGCCGGGGAGCGCGGTGCGCAGCACAACCTTGGTGATGGTGCGCTGCTTGGTCACACCGAGCGCGAGCGAGGCCTCGCGCAACTCGTTCGGCACGATCCTGAGCATCTCCTCCGAGGATTTGCACACCGTGGGCAGCATGAGCAGCGCGAGCGCGACCGACCCTTCGAACCCGTTGAACGTGCCTGGACCACACACGATTGCGAAGAGCGAGAGCGCGAAGAGACCCGCGACGATCGATGGGATGCCGCTCATGACGTCCACGAGCAGGCGGATCGTCTTGGCGAGCCGGCCGTCTTTCGCGTATTCGATGAGGTACACGGCGCACATGACGCCGATGGGGATGGAGATGGCCATCGCGCCGAGCGTGATCTCCAATGTGCCGATGATCGCGTGCAGCACGCCGCCATAGCCGCCGACGGCCGTGGGGTTGCCGCCGATGACGCCGGTCATGTTGTGGGTGAGGAACCCGACGTTGAGGCGTTTCGCGCCGTTGGCCACCGTGGTCCACAGCAGTGAGACGAGCGGGATCGTGGCGACTGCGAACGTGGCCGTGAACAGGACCCGCATGATCTGGTCCTTGCGTGCGCGCGCCTTGGCCGTGGAGCGCGACGTCTTGAATGCGTCGATGTCGATGTCGGGGATCATGTGCTGCGTGTCGAGCAGTGCGCCGTGATCGATTGTCGTCATGAGGTTGCCTTCTGTGTCAGTCTGCGCGCCGCGTAATTCACGCCGAACGTGATCGCGAACAGCACCAGTCCCGTCGCGATGAGCACGCTGACGCCCAGATTGTTCGCCTCCGCGTATTGCGCGGCGATGTTCGCGGCGATCGTCTGGTCTTTGGACGCTTCGAGCAGGTTGAACGAATAGCCGAATCCCGGGGACAGGATCATCAGTACTGCCATCGTCTCGCCGAGCGCACGGCCCAGGCCGAGCATCGAAGCGGATATGATGCCGGATCTGCCGAATGGCAGCACCGCGAGCTTGATGGTCTCCCACTTCGTCGCGCCGAGCGCGAGCGCCGCCTCCTGGTGCAGCCGCGGTGCCTGCATGAACACGTCACGCGTCATCGAGGTGATGATCGGCAGGATCATGACGGCGAGCACGAGCGCGACGGTCGCCACAGTGCGCGGCGGGTTGGCGGCGGGGCCGGCGAACAATGGGATCCAGCCCAGATGTTGCGCCGTCCAATCCCAGAACGGGTAGGTGGCCGGCACAAGCACGAGCGCGCCCCACAGGCCGTAGACGACCGAGGGAATCGCGGCGAGCAGATCGACGACGGTGTTGAGACCGGCGGCGAGGCGCCGTGGCGCGTACTGCGAGATGAAGATCGCGATGCCGATGGAGACGAAGAACGCGATAGCGAGCGCGAGCGCGGCGACGAGGACCGAACCGAAGAGGAGCGGCCCGACGTATTGCACGAACGAGTCGAACCGGCCGCCGGTGAAACTCGCGATGACCGCCTGGGTCGCGTCGCGCGGACCGGCCACGACGGGCCATGCGCGCATGAGCAGGAAGACGGCGACCGCGGCGAGCAGGCCGAGGATCAACAGCCCGCTGCCGTAGGCAGCCCCTTTGAACAGACGGTCGGCCATGGCGCCGTTGGCGCGCCGGAGCGCGTCACTGTGCTGTTCGCTGGTACGGGTCGTACTGGTCATGGCGCGTCAGCCGACCTTGATCTGATCGATCGACGCCGTGATCTTGCCCGTCAGGTTGCTTGGCAGCGGCGCGGTGCCGGCGGCGTCCTGCGCGGCCTTCTGCCCTTCGGCGCTGGTGACGTAGGTGAGCCAGGCCTTGGCGAACGTCGCGTCATTGGATTCCTTGTACGCGGGGCACACGATGTCGTACGAGACGAGCACGATTGGGTACGCGCCGGTGGCCGCGGTCTTGTGATTGATGTCAATGACGATGCGGTTGTCACCGTCGACGCTGGTGTCGACCGGCGAATCCGCGATGACCTTCGACGCGGCATCGGCCGAGATGGGCGTGTAGTCGTCGCCCACCTTGACGGCGATCGTCCCCAGGTCGCCCACCTGCGAGAAGTCGGCGTAGCCGATGGTGCCGTTGGCCTGTTTGATCGTGGAGACGACGCCGGATGTGCCCTTGGCGCCCTGCCCCACTTCGTTCGGCCAGTTCTCGGAAAGGTCGTGGGGCCACGCGCTTGGGGCCACGTCTTTGAGGTAGCTGACGAAGTTGAGCGTCGTGCCCGACTTGTCGGAACGGTGGACCACGGTGATGGTGAGGTTGGGCAGGTCGAGCCCGGGGTTCTGTTCGGTTATCGCCGGGTCGTTCCACCGGGTGATCTCGCCGTTGAAGACCTTCGCGATGGTCGCGGCGTCCATGTTGACGTGCTTGCCCGCGGTGGAGATGCCGTCGAGGTTGAATGCCACGGCGATTGGGGAGACATAGACGGGCACATCGAACGCGGTACCCGACGCGCATACGCTCTTCGACTGTTCGATCTCCTCGGCGCTCAATGCCTTGTCGGAGCCCGCCCAGACGGTCGAGCCGGTCAGGAATGTGCTCACGCCCGCACCCGAACCGGACGGGTTGTAGGCGACGGTGGCGTTGGGCGCCTGGGAACGGAACCCTTCGATCCATGCTTCGACGGCCGTCTGTTGGGATGACGCGCCGGCGCCGGCGTATTCGCCGGTGAGCGATGCGACGCCATCCTTCGTGGCCGATGTGCTTTCCGGGGCGGCGGTGTTGTCTCCGCAGGCCGCGAGGGAAGCGAGCAGACCTACGCCGCATACCGCGGCGAGCGAACGGGTCACCATGTGGTTGTTCATGAGCTGTGTGTTCTCTTTTCAAGACGTCGACGAAACCATCTGATTTCGTCTGGTTGTGCATTACACTCCCAGCGTAAAACCGCGTGATGGTGCCGAAAACCAGTTCAGGTGAACGCACGGTGAACAGTCGGACAACATTGTGGGGCACGCCCGCGTATGCGACGTCCCGATACAAAAAATCGGGGCCCTCCCTTGGAAGACCCCGATACATGGACTTGCGTGCCGATCAGCCGAAGCGGCCGGAGACGTAGCGTTCCGCCTCTTCGTTCTGCGGGTTGTTGAACATCGTGGACGTGTCCGCGAAATACTCCAAATGCCCGGGCTGGCCCACCGCCTTGAGGTTGAAGAACGCGGTGTAGTCGGCGATGCGCGCCGCCTGCTGCATGTTGTGCGTCACGATGACGATCGTGTAGTCCTGCTTGAGTTCCTCGATCAGGTCCTCCACCGCGAGCGTCGAGATCGGGTCAAGCGCCGAACACGGCTCGTCCATGAGCAGCACTTGCGGGTGCACGGCCACGGCGCGCGCGATGCACAGACGCTGCTGCTGGCCACCCGACAGGCCGATGCCCGGATTGTCCAAACGGTCCTTGACCTCGTTCCACAGGTTCGCGCCGCGCAACGCCCACTCCACCAGGTCATCGGCGTCCGACTTCGTGATCTTGCGGTTGTTGAGGGTGATGCCGGCGAGCACATTCTCGCGGATCGACATGGTTGGGAACGGGTTGGGCCGCTGGAAGACCATGCCGATGTCACGGCGCACCGCCACCGGGTCGACATCGGGGGCGTACAGGTTCTGCCCTTCGAGCAGCACCTCGCCCGTGCAGTGCGCGCCCGGCGTGATCTCATGCATGCGGTCGAGCGTGCGCAACACGGTCGACTTGCCGCAACCGGACGGCCCGATGAACGCCGTCACCTTGTTCGCGGCGATGTGCAGATTGACATCCTCTACCGCGAGAAAACTACCGTAGTAGATGTTGAGATGATTGATATCAATTTGCTGTCCCATACGTTCTTTCCTTGCTGTTCAGACGATTGTGAAGGGCTTGCCGTCTATTTCTTCTTCGGTGCGAACACTTTCGCGACGATCCTGCCGATGAGGTTGAGGACGAGCACGATGACGATGAGCACGAGCGCGGCGGACCACGCGCGCTCCATCGGGATCGTCGTCACACATCCGCTTGCGGCGTCCGCCGGGCAGTTCGCGCGGTACTTCGAATACTCCTGGTACACGTACACCGGCAGCGTCGTCATCTCGCCACCGAACAGGTTCGCGTTCGTCGAGACGATGTATCCGGCTGTGATGAGCAACGGCGCCGTTTCGCCGATGACGCGCGCGATCGCGAGGATCGAACCGGAGACGATGCCCGAAAGCGCGGTGCGCAACACGACCTTGGTGATGGTGCGCTGCTTGGTCACACCGAGCGCGAGCGACGCCTCACGCAGGTCGTTCGGCACGATCTTGAGCATCTCTTCGGTGGTCTTCACCACGGTCGGGATCATGAGCAGCGACAGCGCGACCGACCCCTCGAACCCGTTGAGCGTGCCCGGCCCCACCAGGATCGCGAACATCGAATAGGCGAAGAGGCCAGCCACAATCGACGGGATGCCGCTCATGACGTCCACAAGCAGGTGGATGGTGCGCGCGAGTTTCGACCCGCCGGCGTATTCGATGAGGTACACGGCGCACATGACGCCGATCGGGATCGAGATGACCATCGCGCCGAGCGTGATCTCCAACGTGCCGAGGATCGCATGCAGGATGCCGCCATAGCCGCCCGACGGCGTTGGGTTGCCGCCGATGACGTTCGTCATGTTGTGGCTCAGGAAATCCAAGTTGAGACGGCGGAAGCCCCGCACAAGCGTCGTCCACAGCACCGAGATGAGCGGGATGAGCGCGACGATGAACGCGAGGATGATGAGCGTGCGCATCGCGATGTCTTTGCGTTTGCGCGCGGCCGTGTACGACCGCGTCGGCTTGAACTTGTCGAAATCGATGACGGGCGCCGCGTCTGTCGTCGGCGTGTGTGCGGTGCCGGTGGGGTTCGTCTGGGTCATCACTTCCCCGCTTTCTCGGTGATGCGGCGCGCGAGCAGATTCACCAGGAACGTGATGACGAACAGCACAAGGCCCGTGCCGATGAGCACCGAGACGCCGATGCCGTCAGCTTCCGGGTATTGTGCGGCGATGTTCGCGGCGATGGTCTGGTTCTGCGACGCCTGCAGCAGTTTGAACGAGTATTTGAGGCCGGGAGACAGGATCATGAGCACGGCCATCGTCTCGCCGAGCGCACGGCCCAAGCCGAGCATCGACGCCGAGATGACGCCGGATTTGCCGAACGGCAGCACCGACAGTTTGATCATCTCCCATTTGGTGGCGCCCAGGCCAAGGGCCGCCTCTTCGAGGAGCTTCGGCGTCTGCAGGAAGATGTCGCGGGCGATCGACGTGATGATCGGCAGGATCATGATCGCGAGCACGAGCGCCACGGTCGCCACGGTGCGCGGCGGGTTCGCGGCCGGCCCGGCGAACAGCGGGATCCAGCCGAGGTATTCGGCGATCCAGTTCCAGAACGGGTAGATCGCTGGCACGAGCACGAGGCCTCCCCACAGGCCGTAGATGACCGAGGGGATCGCGGCAAGGATGTCGACGATGTAGCTGAGTACCGCCGCGAGGCGCTTGGGTGCGTAATGCGAGATGAACAGCGCGATGCCGATCGAGACGAAGAACGCGAGCACAAGCGCGAGCGCCGCCACGAGCACGGTGCCGAACAGCAGCGGGCCCACATACCCCCAGAAGCTCTTGGCTTTGCCGCCGGTGAAGTTCTCGATGACCGCGCTGTTCGCCTGCTGGTCGCCGCCAATGAGCGGCCATGCGCGGAACAGCAGGAACAGGGCGACCGCCGCGAGGGTGACGAGGATGAGGATGCCGCATGCATAGGCGACGCCGCGGAACACGCGGTCCGCCTTCTGCCCGTTGACCGGTTGCGTCAGCGACGACGCAGCGGGCGATGCTGATGGTTTCGATGCCGTGGACATGGGCCTCACTTCACTTCAATGGCGTCTATCGATGCGCGCACGTATTGGGCGATGTTCTCGGGGAGGGGGGCGGAGCCGGTCGCGTTCTTCGCCTGGTCCTGCCCTGCGTTGCCGGTGATGTACCCAAGCCATGACTTTGCGAAACGCGCCGTGTTCTCATCGCGGTAGATGGGGCATGCGATGTCGTACGAGACGAGCACGATCGGGTACGCGCCCGGCTCCGTTGTGGCATGGTTGATGTCCAGGACGACGCGGTTGGCGCCCGGAACGGATTCGTCGAGCTTGGAATCGGCCACGGCCTTCGACGCGGCGTCGGCCGAGATCTCGGTGTACTCGCCGCCGACCTTGACGGCGACGGTGCCCATGTCACCCGCCTGCGAAAGGTCGGCGTAGCCGATGGTGCCGTTCGCCTGGTCGATCGTGCTGATGACACCGGAGGTGCCCTTGGCGCCCTGCCCCACGTCGTTCGGCCAGTTTTCGGAAAGCTGGTATGGCCAGTCCTTGCCGGCCGTCGCCTTGAGGTATTCGAGCAGGTTGAGCGTTGTGCCGGATTTGTCGGAACGGTGCACCACGGTGATCGGCAGGTCCGGCAGGTCGAGGTCCGGGTTCTGCTTGGCCAGCGTCGGGTCGTTCCAACGCGTGATCTTGCCGTTGAACACCTTCGCGATCGTGGAGGCGTCCATGTTGATGTGCTTGCCCGCGTCGGACACGCCCCGCAGATTGAAGACGATCGCGATCGGCGAGATGTAGACGGGCACATCGAACGCGGTGCTGCCGCTGCACACCTGTTTGGATTCCTCGACCTGCGCGCTGTCGAGCGGCTTGTCGGATCCGGCCCAGACGGTCGCACCCGTCAGGAAGGTGACGACGCCCGCCCCGGAACCGGACGGATTGTACGAGATCTTCGCGTCCGGGTTGGTCTTCTGGTAGCCCGCGATCCATGCTTCGACGGCCGTCTGTTGGGATGACGCGCCGGCGCCGGCGAAACTGCCCGAGATCGACGAGGCGTTGGAGACCGGCCGGTCCGACGGATCCGTGTTGTCTCCGCATGCCGCTGCGGCAACGACGAGCGCCACGCCGCACAATGCCGCGAACGCGCGCCGCGCAAGATTGGTATGCATGTGGTTTCCTTTGGTCACGATGCCATTCTATCCGACCACACCAGTGTAAGGGAGGATGGCGATGCCGATGGCCGGTGAACATGAACTCAGTGTGAAGGTTCGCCGCTGATCCGGTAGCCGAGCCCGCGCACGGTCGTGAGCATCGACGGGTTCGAGGGATCGCGCTCGATCTTCGCGCGGATGCGTTTGATGTGCACGTCGAGGGTCTTCGTGTCGCCCACATAATCACTGCCCCACACCCGGCCGATGAGTTGCTGCCGGGTCAGCACGCGCCCTTTGTTGCGCATCAGGTATTCGAGCACCTCGAATTCCTTGAGTGGGAACGCCGTGAGGACGCCGTTGATGCGCACTTCGTGCGAGGCCACGTCCATGGACACCGGCCCGCAGACGAGTGTCTCATCGGCCACCGGCGCGCTGTTGGACTGCGACTCGAGGCTGCGGCGCAGCACCGCATGGATACGCGCGAGCAGTTCACGGAATGAGTATGGTTTGGTCACATAGTCGTCGGCCCCGATTTCAAGGCCCACGATCACGTCGTTCTCCGTCGATTTTGCGGTCACCATGATGATGGGCACCGGATGCGTCTCGCGGATGCGCCGGCAGAGCGTCGTGCCCGATATGCCGGGGAGCATGAGGTCGAGGATGACCAGGTCGAAGGGCATCTCTTCGTAGAGCGCCCAACCTTCCTCACCACTTGCGGCGCCATGCGCCTCGTAGCCTTCGCGCGCCAGTTGGAAGAGCAGCGGCTCAAGGTAGGACGGCTCGTCTTCGACGACGAGTATGCGTGTCATCGTTCATGCTCCTTGTCCATGTTGACGGCGGTGCCGGCGAGCGGCAGCGCCACGGTGAAGGTCGAGCCTTCGCCGGGCTTCGACCACACGTCTATCGTGCCACCGTTGGCGCGGATGTGGTGGTTCGCGATCGACAATCCGAGACCGGTGCCCCCCGTCAGGCGCGAGCGTGCCGGGTCGACGCGGTAGAACCGTTCGAAGATGCGCCCCTGCAGCGGCTGCGGGATGCCGACGCCATGGTCGATGACACGGATGCGCACATGGCCATCCGCCTGTGTGACGTCGACGGTCACGTCGCTGTGCTCGGGCGAATAGTTGATCGCGTTCTCTACAAGGTTCTTGAGGGCGATGTGCACGGCGGTGGCGTCCACGCACACGGCGAGCGGCCGATCTACGGCACCGTCGCGCATGCGCACATCCGTATGCCGTGCCGCGGCGGTCACCTCGGTGTCGGCGATGGCGCCGTGCACCAGATCACGCGCGTCGACTGTCTGTTTCGGCCGCTCGCCGGGGTTGGACATGCGCCCCAGTTCGATGAGCCTGCGCACCAGCCCGTCGAGCCGTTGCGCCTCCATGCCGATGCGGCCGGCGAAATGCCGGATCATCTCCAAGTCATCGCCCGCGTCGGCAATCGTCTCGCTGAGCAGCATGATCGCGCCGACCGGCGTCTTCAGTTCGTGGGACACATTCGTCACGAAGTCGCGGCGCATGCGGTCCACGTTCCGCCGGTAGCCGGTGTCGGCGCACACCACGGCCACGCGGCAGGCGGATATCGGCTGCGCGGTCACGGCGATATGCCGTGCCTGCGGCCCCCCATCGAGTTCGATGTCCGCATGCACCGGCTCATGGTCTTCCACAGCGCTGGCGATGAGCCCGCGGACGCCATCGTCGGTCAGACGGCCGTCGAACACGAGGCCATGCTCCGCGGCCGCGGTGTTCGACACGATGACGTTGCCATGCACATCGGTGATGATGACGGATTCCCCGAGCATCGCGAGCATGCGGCGCTCGCCATCGACGGCGTCCGGGTCGGCGACGCCGTCGAACAGGGCGGCCACGCTTGGCGACCGGTCGCGTTCACGCGCGCGCCCCGCCTGATAGGCGATGAGGGACGCGACGAGCGCCGCAAGTAGGGCCGCACCGAGCCCGACCACGATTCCTACCGCCGGCATATCGCACTCACCTTCTCCCTCGTACTTGCCGCGCGGCACTTGGCTACATGCGCCGCAGCATCGTGACGGCGATGTGCGCGGCGGTGTCGGCGTATTCGGAGATGTCGAAGTCGCGGAACTCCTCGTAATCGGTGTCGGCGTTGTCGCTCATCGCGCGGATCACGAGCGCCGGCACGTCGTTGCGCGCGGCCACATGCACGACTGCCGCGCCCTCCATCTCCACGGCGTCGGCGTGCGTGAGGCTGATCACGCGCCCGATCTGCTCGGGCGAATCCACGAAGTAGTTGCCCGAGGCGATGACGCCGGTGATGTGGTTGATGCCCATCTCGCTCAGTACGTCCTCGGCGAGCGCGATCAGCTGCGGGTCGGAGTGGAACTCCGGGGTGCCGGGCTTCCACTGGCCCACGAGGCGCATGTCGGTGTCGAGGTAGCGCAGCGTGCCGCCGAGCACGATGTCGTTGATATGCAGTTCGGGGTTGAGGTTACCGGCGATGCCGGAGAAGATCACGGCATCCGGCTCGGCGCAGTCGATGAGGTATTGCGTGGTGGCCGCGGCGTTCACGAGTCCCATGCCGCCGACGGCGATGACGACGTGCAGCGGGTCGCCGGCGTCCGTGGTGAGTTCGCCGTGCAGCACGGCGAGGCTTGCGCGGTGCTCCTCGCGCACGTTGGTGCACGCGTCGGCGATGTGTGCTGCTTCTTCTTCCAGAGCGCTGATGATGGCGACGGTACGGGTCATGGTTCCTCGATTCGTTGATGGGTGCGGTCAGTTCCAACGGCGGGTGCGCACGGCTTCTGCGAGCTCGTGCAACAGTTGTTCGGTGACTGGCCAGCTGAGGCATTTGTCGGTGATGGACTTGCCGTAGACGAGCTGGTTGAGCGGCGCGGCCGGCTGGTTGCCCCCTTCGAGGAAGCTTTCCATCATGATGCCGGTGATGCCGGGCTCGCCTTGCGCCACGCGCTCGGCGATCTCACGGACCACATGCGCCTGGCGCACGTCGTCCTTGCCGGAGTTGCCGTGTGAGCAGTCGATGATCAGACCGTGCGCGGCGGCCGAATCGGCGGGCATCTGCGCACGCACCGCCTCCATGGCCTGCGCGACCGAATCGGCGTCGTAGTTCGGCCCCGAGCTCGACCCGCGCAGCACGACATGGCAGTCGGGGTTGCCGATGGTCTCGACAGCGCATGCGCGGCCCATGTGGTCGATGCCGAAGAACGTGTGTTGTTGGGCGGCGGCGAAGCAGCCGTTGACCGCGGCTTTGACCGAGCCGTCGGTGGCGTTCTTAAAGCCGATTGGCATCGACAGCCCGCTCGCGAGCTGCCGGTGCACCTGGCTTTCGGTGTTGCGCGCGCCGATCGCGCCCCAGCTCACCGCGTCGGAGATGTACTGCGGGCTGGTGGGCTCCAGGAACTCGGTGGCCGCCGCAAGACCGGCGCCGAGCACGTCGAGCAATGTCTTGCGTGCGAGCAGCAGGCCCTTTTGGATGTTGTGGCTTCCATCGATGTCCGGGTCGTTGATCAGGCCCTTCCATCCCACCGTCGAGCGCGGTTTTTCGAAATAGACGCGCATCACGATGAGCAGTTCGTTCTCGAGTTCGCAGCGCACCCGTTCGAGCCGGCGCGCGTAGTCGAGCGCGGCGGCCGGGTCGTGGACCGAGCATGGCCCGACGAGCACGAGCAGCCGGTCGTCCTGCCCGTACAGGCACGCGCGGATCTCGTCGCGCGACGAGGCGACGAGATGGCGTGCGCGCGCGTCAAGCGGCAGTTCGGTCAGCACCTGCGCCGGTGTGGGCAGCGGGTCGAGTTCCATCACACGGCGGTTGATGATGCGGTCGATGCCCACTTCGTCTTCCCAGCGTGGCAGATCGTGCATGTCGGTGAGCGGATTGCCGCCTTCGGCCACGATCTGGTGCACGGCGTGCAGCTGCTCGGGCGTATACGTGAGCGGCCTGCCTTGCGCGATGGCGCGCGTGTGGTCCTCGAACTGCGGCGTGTGCGGGTCGTGTGCCATGCCGTGCTCCTCCTTCGCTGATTGCTGCCTCTACGATAACACCGTGCGCGCGCCGCATCAGTCGCGCGGGCACAGCGCGTTGTACAGCTGCTGCTCGTACGCCTGCGTGCCCAGCTCGTTGGGGTGCGTGCCGTCGTCGTACAGGTATTCGGGGTGGGCGGTGGCGAGCGCGGACCAGTCGATGATCCCCACGTTGGGGTGCGCGGCGGCCACTTCCTGGAACGTGGCGTTCGAGGCCGCGGTCCAATCCACCGGCGCGAGCGCCGTGACGAAATACAGCGGCCGGCCCGCGGCGAGCTGCACCACATGCTCGGCCTGTTCGCGCGTGGCGGCGCCGTTCGTGCCGAGCGCGAATACGATGACCTGCGGGTCCTCGCCACTGCCCAGGAACTGGGCGAGCAGGTCCTCGCCTGTGGCGAACTGCCGGCTCACCGCGCCGTCGATGTGCGCCTGCGGGAAGTGTTGCTGCAGGGTCTGCGCCACGCCCGCCGTGACCGAATCGCCGATTATGAGCATGCGCACGCTGCACTGTTGCGCGGCGGCGTCGCACTGCCAGCGCGAGGGATCGAGGTTGTTCGGCACTTTGAGCGCGCTCACCTGCGGTTGCGCGGTGTCTGCGCCTTTGGACTGCGCGGCGTCTGTACCCTTGGGTTGCTCGGGCTGCGGCGATGGCGCAGGCGCGGGCTTGGCGAGCTGTTTGCGCGCCTGTTCGGCCGTGAGCGCGAGTTCGGGGCGCAGCTGCACGGCGCGCGCGTGGGCGATCGCCTGCCAGTTGAGCGGCAGCATGAGCACCAGCACGGCCAGCGCGCCGGCGACGATGCCCACCACGGCGCCCGGGCGCAGGCGCGCGGTGAGGGTGGCGAAACGCGTGCCGGCCGTGCCGAGCATGCGCACGCCGGCGTTGCCGGACGCAGTGAGACGGCGGCCGAGGCGCTCGCCGGCCGTCTCGCGCGCGGGCTCCGCATTGTCGCCGGCGCGGGTGAGCCACGGCAGCCACGGCGTGCCGCGCATCGCCTCGATGAGCTGGAAGAAGACCTCGCCCACCGCCAGGATGAGCGCGAACTGACCGAGATAGCCCCACCATGGCAACGGCGTGGCGCGCGTGGCCGGATTGAGCACGATGAGCAGCGGATAATGCACCAGATACAGCGAAAACGAACGCGAGCCGATGTAGCTGCACACCTTGGCGCCCATCGCGCGCATGAACACGCCCGAGTGCATACCGGCCCAGATCATAGCGGCGGCGAGCAGCGCGAACAGCAGATAGCCGCCGCGGTAGAGCCACGCCGACTGCGGGTCGACGATGGCGAAGCAGACGCAGAACACCACAAGCAGCGCGAAGCCGAGCGCGTTGACGAGCTGCTGGCCTGTGACGCGCAGTTCGCGCCCGCGCACATGCACCGTGCGGCTGAAGAACTGCCAGTGCGGCGGGTCGTGCGCGAACTCGTCGTCCTGCCGGTCCACGTGCCGGTGCATCAGCACGGCGAGCGCGGCGCCGACGAGCAGTTCGGCGGCGCGCGTGTCAAGCCCGTAGTAGATGCGCGAGGTGTCTTGCCCGGGCGTATACAACAGCAGCATCTCGAGCGACGACGCCACTGCGAGCGCACCGATGACAGCGGCGCGCGCGACGCGCGAACGGCACAGTTGGAAGATCAGCACGAACAGCAACGGCCACAGCACATAGAACTGCATGATGAGGCTCGTGAACCACAGGTGCGTCAGCGGTGAAGGCAGGCCGGCCGCTTGGAAATACGAGAGTTTGCGGAAGATGAACGACCAGTTGCTGTAGAACAGCGAGCTCGGCAGCGCGTCGCCGCGCACTTTGGGCAGCAGGGAGGGCGCCAGGCAGTACACGAGGATCGCCGTGCCCGCGATGGTGGCGAGCACGCTCGGCCAGAGACGGCGCACACGGCCACGCAGAAAGTGGGGGTACGAGAAGCGCAGGCGTTCGAGCAGATTGACCATGCTGCGCGTGAGAAGGAACCCACTGACCACGAAGAACAGCGTGACGCCCAGAAACCCACCTGGCAGCAGTGAGGGGCGCGTGTGGTAGCCGATCACCCCGATGATCGCGAGCGCGCGCATGCCGTCAAGGACGGCGATATGGCGGCTCGCGGTTGTTGGCACACCGCTCACAACAATTCGCGGCATTACGCCCCCTCAAATATTGGTGTGGGTTGGGTTGCGTCACTCGGCGGCGGCGCGGCGGGTGGCCACGGCGTCGGCGAGCTTGCGCAGCACCTGTTCGGTGCGGTCCCACGGCACGCAGGCGTCGGTCACCGACTGTCCGTAGACGAGCTGGTCGAGCGGGGCCGGACCCTGATGGCCGGCCACGAGGAAGCTTTCCATCATGATGCCCAGGATGCCGCGTTCTCCGGCGGCCACACGCGAGGCGATGTCTTCGATCACCTGCGCTTCGACCACTTCGTCCTTGCCGCAGTTGCCGTGCGCGGCGTCGATGATGAGGCCGTGGTCGCTCGGGCCGGCCGCCTTCGAGGCCTTGAGGTCGTCGAGGGCACGGGCCACCGAGACGGGGTCGTAGTTGGGGCCGGAGCTGGAACCGCGCAGCACGAGGTGGCAGTCCGGGTTGCCCTTCGTTTCGGCCGAGATCACCTGGCCGTCCAAGTTGATGGAGAGGAAGTGGTGTTCGTTGGCGGCCGAGAAGCAGGAGTCGGCGGCCGGCTTGATCGAGCCGTCGGTGGCGTTCTTGAAGCCGATCGGCATGCTCATGCCGCTCGCGAGCTCTCGGTGCACCTGGCTTTCGGTGTTGCGCGCTCCGATCGCGCCCCAGCTGATCAGGTCGCACAGGTACTGCGGGGTGATCGGGTCGAGCCATTCGGTGGCGGCGGGCAGGCCGAGCGAAAGCACGTCGGTGAGCACCTTGCGCGCGAGCCACATGCCTTTGCGGATGTCGAAGCGGCCATTGAGGTCGGGGTCATTGATCAGGCCCTTCCACCCGATCGTGGTGCGCGGTTTTTCGAAGTAGACACGCATCACGATCAGCAGGCGGTCACCCAGTTCGCGGTTGAGCGCGGCAAGGCGCGTCGCATAGTCGTGCGCGGCCTTCGGGTCGTGGATCGAGCAGGGGCCGACGATCGCGAGCAGGCGGTCGTCGCGGCCGTGCAGCACGTCGCGGATCTGGCTGCGCGAGTCGAGCACGAGGTCGCGCATCGCGTCGGTCAGCGGCAGTTCCTTGATGAAATAGCGTGGCGCCGGAATCGGGTCGAGCTGGCGTATGTTCACGTCCACGGTCTCGGGGACCACCGCATGCTCGTCGAGCAGTGCGTCCTGCGAACTGTCAGGCCCGCGCAGTGCTGTCATCTGTCTGTCTCCTCTTGTCTGTGGGCCGCGGCGCGCCAGCCGCGCGCGGTCGAAACCGGATACCCAGTGTAAAACAACCCAGTTGACTTGACTACCGGCGTTCCAGAATCTCCATGCGCGCGGGGCGCGGCCGCGTGAAACACGGGGTGAAACCCCATGAGGGCGGGTTTCAGGCGAGGGCGCCCATCGGGTCCCATGCCGGCAGCATCGTGGCCGGCTCGCCAAGCGCCTTGCGGTACTCTTCGGGCAGCATGGCCTTCGGCACCGCCACCTCGAACACGTACTGGTCGAACCAGTCGTCGGCCATCGTGAAGTAGCCCTTGTCGGCGATCTTCGTGCCCCACGAGTTCTCCACGCGCCAACGGCGCGTCGTGGTGCCGTCGTCGTCCACGTCCACGCCCACGAACGCCATCGCGTGGTTCATCGCAGAGTCGGCGAAGCGCACGCGCTGCTCCTTGTCCATGTCGAAGTCCACGCCGTAGACCTCGCCGTATTCGAACAGGTCGGTGGCCCACGCGCCGTCCTGGCGGTCCATCATCGGGTGGCAGTCGGCGCCGAACCACACCGGGATGCCCTGTTCCACGAGGATCGTGCGCACGCAGTCCTTCATGAACTCGATCGGCACGTTGAGGTATTCGGTCGGGTCGCCGCCCGCTACATTGCCCAGGTGCTCGATGCCGATCTTCGTGCCCTTCGAGTGCTCCTTGCGCGGGTCGTCGACGAGGCACACGTAGCTGTCCAGGTCGGCGCTGCCCACGTACTTGTTCCAGAACTCGACCGGTGTGATCTCGCCGTCGCGGTGGAACGCGCCGTCGGCGTCGGTCCACTCCCAGTGGAACGACTTCGGCGGCTCACCCAAGTGGATGGTGAGCATGCGGTGGCCGTCCTCCACCGTGCGTGCGATGATCTCGTCGATCTCGTTCGGGTTGTCCTGCATGTGCGCGACGGCGGTGTGCAGCATGCGGCGCAGCTGCGTGTTCATCTCCGAGGTGTTCTTTGACGATTCGGTCTCCGGGAAGAGGCTCTTCGGCACGGCGCCGTACTTCTTGTAGATGTTCATGGCCATCGTCCACTGGCCGCCGTCGCCCATCACGTCGTGCAGCATGTGCTGGAACAGGCGCGAGTCGACCGGCTCGCCCGCGCGGATCAGGCCGGCCATGTCCTGCATGAAGTAGTTGATGCGCTCAAGCTTGTCGAAGTACATCGCATAGTTCTGCGAGAACTCGAATTCCTTGAGGTTCATGTTCTTCTTGGCCACGAAGCGCGCCACGTTGAGCGAGCTGAACAGCCAGCAGCGTCCCGAATGATCCTGATGCGTGGCCTCGCCGTTGTCTACCACGGTCGAGAACCGGCGCTGTAGCAGGCGTGCGCGATCGTAGTTGCGCGCCACGTTGTTGATGCCCGCGGTCGTGACCGCGTTCATGGCCATGCGGTTGGACTTGTTGGCGTCGAAGTCATGGCGCAGGGTGTCGAGTTGATTGGCGGACAGGGGTTTGAGCTGAGGCAAAACGAGTTCCTTTCCATGCATATGGGTGGTGAATCAATACCAATGCACAAGGGTACTCCCAGACGCGCGTGTGCGCCCGTGGCTCAGTCGGCGCCTCCCTCTTCTGTTACGGGTAGTGCCTGCCCTGCTACGGGTAGTGCTTTGCCGACCCACTCCACTCTATAATCTATAATCCGCCCTTTTTCAACGATCATACATGCAGGTTGCCCGAGGAAACACTACCCGTAGCAGAAGAGGCACTACCCGTAACAAACAAGGTCCGGCCCCACGCTCTGCCGTGTGGCCGGACCTTGTTGTTTTTGTTGCAGGGATTGCGGTCACTGGTCGCTGGACAGCTGGGTGTCGTCGTTGATCGCGCCGTCTTCGTCGTCCACGACCTGGTTGTCGCGCTGGTCGAACACGGGAGCGCCTTCGGAGACCATCGAACGGTCGTTCTCCTGGGCCACGGCGATCACTTCGGTTTCGGCGGCCTGGTCATGGCCGTCATCTTGCGCGTCGGCGTCCTGCTCGGCAGTGCCCTGCTCAGCGGCGGCGGGCGCGTCGAGCGGCGGCACGGTCGGCGCGGCCGCGGGCTGGGCCGGCTCCTCCGCGTTGTCGATCAGCACGTCGTCGTCCTGGTCGCCGTCCGCGGTGTTGTCGCTTTCCACAAACGCGTTGACGACCGACATCGAATCGGTGGAATGCTGGTTGTCCATGCCGAATCCGAAGCCGGCGAACGCGTTGGCGAACATCGAGCGCAATTCGGAGACACGCTGCGTGATGTCGGCCTCGCGGCTCTGCAGCTCGCCGATGCGCTTGTGCAGGCCGTCGAGCTCGGTCTGCGCAGCCTTGCGGCGCTCCTCGATCTGCGCGGCGGCCTCGCGGCTCGCCTTGTCGACGATCTCGGCGGCCGTCTTGTCGGCCTCCTTGCGCTTGTCCGCGGCGTACGTGTCGGCGTCTTCGCGGATTTGCTTGGCTTCGGCGATCTGCGCCTCGGCCTCTTCCTTGGCCTGTGCGCGGCGCTCCTCCAAGTGGCCGAGCAGTTCGGAGACCTTCTGCGTGGCCTCGTCCTGCTGGGCGGCGATGTCGGCGCGGATCTGCTCCACTTCCGCGTTCACCTGGCTCATCGTCTTCGTGCGGTTCACTTCGGCGGAATCGGTGATCTCCTGCGCCTGCGACTTCGCGGCGTCGGTGATCTCGCCGGCCTTGCGCTGCGCTTCGGTCATGAGCTTCGACACCTGCTCGCGCACGTCGGCGAGCTTCTTGTTGGCGTCGGCGAGCGCCGATTCGATCTGGTCGTTCGTCTCGCTCTTGAGGCGCGTGATCTCCTCGTTCGCGCTCTTGCGCTGCTGCGCGATCGTGGCCATGGCCTCGGCGCGCTGCTCGGACAGTTCGCGCTCCTGCGTGGCGCGCTCGGAGGCGAGGCGCTTGTTGTGCTCTTCGCGCGAGTTCGTGAGCTCAAGGTCGAGCGTCTGGCGCTGCTCCTTGACCGTCTTCGCGGTGGACGCGCGCAGCTGCGCGGCTTCCTGCTGGGCGCTCGTGATGATCGTCTGCGCTTCGTTCTGCGCGTTCTTGAGCAGCGTGTCCACCTTGGCCTGCGCGTCGTCGACGAGATGCTGGGCGTCGAGCTTGGCGTTGTTGATCAGCGTCTGCGACTGGGACTGCGCTTCGACACGCGCGGATGCGGCGTCTTTCTTGGCGCGCTCGAGCAGCTCCGTGCTCGTCTGCTCGGCCGACGCGAGCATCTGCTGCGCGTTGGCGCCGAGCGAGGCGAAGGTGTTGTCGGTGCTCGCCTTGCGGTTCTTCTCTTCCTGCAGCTGGGCCTGCAGCTGCAGCACGTTGTCGTCTCCGGCCTTGACCTGCTCACGCAGTCGGTCGATCGTGGTCTGCGCCGCAAGCATCGCTTCGTCCACGCGTTCTTTGTCGTACCCTCGCAGCACGACCGGGAACCGCTCCACCATAGTCGTTTCCTTTCGTTGGCAATTCCCCCACGCACGACTGGTGCATGAGTGCGTCTTCTCTGCACTTTAGCGTACGCCACGCCGCACCACGCGCGGAACTCACATTGAGCGCAACCGCGCGGGCGCCGGCGCGCGCTACGGAATCAGGATGTCGGGGCCCATGGGCCGCTTGTAGTAGCGCGCCGCCTCGCGCACCACGTCGCGCCCGGCGGTGATCTGCTGGGCCAGCGGCAGGCCGTGTTGCGGGTGCGGTTGTTCGTTGACGGGCGGCAGGTTGACGAACCCGCACATCGTCGGCCTCGGCTGGCGCGCGGCCCACGCCTGCAGGTGGTAGAACAGCGCGTTGCACACGAACGTGCCGGCGTCCGAGCTGAGGGACGCGGGGATGTCGTCGGCGGCGAACGCGTTGAGGATCGCGCGCAGCGGCAGCCCGGTCCAGTAGGCCGCCGGGCCGTTTGCGTCGATGAGGCGCTGGCCGGGGATCACGTTGTCGGCGTCAGGGCGCGTGGTGTCCTTGAGGTTGATCGCGCAGCGTTCAAGCAAGATGCCGCGTGCGGCCTGCTTGAGGCCGGTGGCGATCACGATGTGCGGGTGCACGCGGTCGAGCGTCTCGTTGAGCATGGGCCATGCCTTGCCGAAGCTGACCGGCATGTGCACGGCGTGGATGCGCACATCCACCCCGTGCAGCGGGTCCTCGAAATCGTTGGGGTCGACGGCGATGCCCTCTTTGGCGAGCGTGTCGGGCACGATCAGCGCGGGATTGACCGCGATGCCCTCGTATGGGTCGAACCCCGAGATGACAACAGACAGTTCTTGCATGGGCATCACTCGGCCAGACGACCGGCGATCAGCTGCGCGAACGGCATGTCGTCCTGCGTCGTCACCTTCATGTTGAGCGGCGAGCCGCCGACGATCGCGACGGGCTCGTTCGGCAGGTAGTCCACCACCACGCGGGTGTCGTCGGTCGGGCGGAAATCCGGGTCGTCGGCGGCCAGATCGTAGGCGGTGCGGATCGTCTCGAAACGGAAGGCCTGCGGGGTCTGCGCGCGGAACGAATGGCGGCGCTCCGGCACCTGCACCACGGTTTCTCGGTCGCCCAGGTCCTGTGTGAGCAGGATCGTGTCGGTCGACGGGCAGGCCACGGTGGCGGCCTTGAACTCGTCGAGCGCGTCGATGCAGCCGTCGATCTGGGCCTGTGAGACGAAGGGGCGCACCGAATCGTGGATGAGCACCTTCGCGTCTGCGGGCACGCCATGGTCGGCGAGCATGCGCAGCGCGGCCTCGGTGCTGTCGGAGCGTTCGGCGCCGCCCTCGATCACAGCCTGCACCTTGGTGTAGCCGACGGCGGCGATGAGCTGTTCCACCGCCTGGCGCACCTGCGCGTTGACGACGACGAGGATGTCGGTCACACGCGGGTTGCGTTCGAACGCGGCGATGCTCCAGCCGACGATCGGCGTGCCGGCGAGCGAGACGAGTTGTTTGGGATTGGCCGGGTCGAACCGCAGGCCCGAGCCTGCGGCGAGCACCACGGCCACGACCGGGGTGGTCTGTGCGGTGGTCATTGTGATTCCTTACTTAATTCAATAAACATATGGGTCAGTGGCGCACGATCAGCGCGAGCATGCGGCCTTCGTGGGCCTTGTGCGCGAGCTGGGCGCGGCGGTGCGAGAACCACAGCGGGTTTTCGAGCGTGCACATGCTGTGGCGAATGTGCTTGATGCGCTCGTCGAGCTGTGGATCGCCCTCGTTGTCCTCGCGGCACAGCTGCTCGAGTTCGGCGTCCTGCGCGAGGTACTGTGTGGCGGCGTTGACGCGCGGCTGTGACGAATAGATGTGGCTCGCGCTCACGCCGGCCTGCTCGAGCGCCATGAGCGCGGCCTTGTTGATGTCGATGCCCGGGCCGCCGAAGCGCGTGAGCGTGAACGTGCCGGGGAACTTCGCGTCGAACGCGTCGGCGATCTCGTCGCCGGTCTCATAGCAGTCGCCGCAGATCGCGGGGCCGAGCGTGGCCAGGATGTGCGCGGGGTCGGCGCCCTTGGCCTTCATCATCTCCACCGTGGAGCCGATGACGCCTTCCATGAGGCCTTTGCGACCGCAATGCGCGGCCGCGATCACGCCGGAGACGGGGTCGGCGAGCAGCACGGGCAGGCAGTCCGCGGCGAACACGCCGAGCGCGATGCCGGTCTGTGTGCTCACCTGCGCGTCGCCTTCGATGATCTGCACGGTGCCGTCCACCGATTCCACGTCGTCCACGGGCGCGGCCTCCTGCGTGCCCGAAGCGTCAAAGCCGAACGAACGGTTGGGCTCGAAGCGTTCGTCGATGTCGATGGCATCGCCCGAATGCACCTGGTTGATGAGCGAGAGCTTGGCGTGCAGTTCGTTCGCAAGCGCGTCGCGGTTCGCGCGCACGTGGTCCGGCACGTCGCCGGATTTGCCGCCCAGATTGAAATGCGCCCATTCGTCGGTGCTGGCGCCGCCCAAGCGCGTGGTGTAGACCACGGTGATGTTCGGCGCGAGCACAATCGGGATCGTCACCGGGATCGGATTGCCTTCGCTGTCGGTCGGTTCGATCGCAGAGCTGTCGAGGATCGCCTCGTCGTACTGCGCGGCCTTCGCCGCTGCCTCGTCCTGCTGCTGCACGGTCTTCTTGCCGAGCGACTGCACCGCCTCAAGCAGGTCCTGCATGTTGATCTGCACTGGCTTGTGGTCGGCGGGCTGGTTGTTCTGCTGTGGTTCGGCGGGCTGCGCCGATGGTTCTTGTGCACTCATACCGCCCACTGTAGCCGCTCCACCGACGCGCGCGCATGTTCGCTGCGGGCGGGCGTCATTCGGCCTTGAGCGTGGGGCGCTTGGTGCGTGAGCGCAGCGCCGCATTGACGGGCACTTCGACCGGCATCGGCAGCGAGAACACGTGCGCGGGGTGGTTGATCAGCGCGACCGGCTCCCCGTCGGCGTCACGCAGGCCTTCGGCCGGCACAACATACTGCAGTGGCGCTTCGCCCGGCAGCAGGATCTCGACGAGCTGGCCCGGTTCGATCTTGTTGCGGCTCATGATCGTGAGTCTGCCGCCGTCTTCGGGCGTCCATTCGAGCGCCTCGCCCACCACGAGCCAGTCGCGGAAATACGCGCTGCGGTCGGTGTTCTGCGTGACCTTCTGCTCGGGGTAGTAGAAGCCGGTGCTGTAGTCACGGTGCGCCACCTTGCCCGGCTCCTCGCGCAGCCAGTCGGGCAGCGCCACGGGCGGGGCCGGGTGCACGCCGGCGTGCTTCCAACCGGCGTCTTCGGCGTATTCGGCCTGGCGTTCCAGACCGGTGCGGCGCGCCTGGCGGTTCGACAGCTCGCCTTCGTCGACCGCGCTGTCCCAGTTCGGCATGCCGGCGAACGCCTCGTCGGCATGCAGCGTGACCGAGTCGGGCCCGGCGTCTTCCATGCCTTCTTCGCCCGCGCGGATGACGCGGTCGCGGAACGGCTTGAGCTCGTTGCCCTCGGCGTCTTCGAAGCCGCGCTGCACCATGTATTCGTTGACTGCGCTCTTGTAGGCGTTGGTCATGGCCGCCACATAATACGCGCTCTTGGAGCGGCCTTCGATCTTGAGGCTCGTGGCGCCCGAGTCGATCAGGTCGTCGAGGTGCTCCATCATGTTCATGTCCTGCGAATTGAACAGGTAGGTGCCTTGCGCGGTCTCCTCGATCGGGAACACCTGCCCGGGCCGCTTCTCTTCGACGAGCGAATACTTCCAGCGGCACGGCTGCGCGCATTCGCCATGGTTGCCGTCGCGTCCGGTCAGGTAATTGGAGATGAGGCAGCGGCCGGAGAACGCCATGCACATCGAGCCATGCACAAAGGTCTCGATGTCCAGGTCGTCGGGAATGTTGGCACGGATGTCGCGCACGGCCTGCAGGTCCATTTCGCGCGCGAGCACAACGCGGCGCGCGCCGAGTTCGTAGAGCGCGTTTGCGGCGGCGTAGTTCGTGACGCCGGCCTGCGTGGAGACGTGCAGTTCGAGTTCGGGCGCGATGCGGCGCGCCATCATGAGCACGCCGATGTCAGTGACGATCAGTGCGTCGACGCCGGTGCCGCGCAACTGCTCGATGTAGCGTTCGATCGCGGTGATCTCGTTGTTGCGCGGCAGGATATTGAGCGTCACGTAGACGCGCGCGCCGCGCTCATGCGCATAGCGCGCGCCTTGTGTGAAGTCGTCGAGGCTCAGGTTGCGCGGCGCCGAGCGCATGCCAAAGGCTTTGCCGCCGCAATAGACGGCGTCGGCGCCGTAGTCCACGGCGGTCATGAGGCCGCGCAGATTGCCGGCCGGTGCCAGTACTTCGGGTTTGGAACGACGTTTGATCACAGGCGACCAGTGTACAGGCAGGTGCGGCTGACCCCACTCCGGCAGTTGGGGTCAGCCCAGCGTGGCGAGCTCTTCGGGGGTGAGCTCCAGGTCGCCGGCCTTGAGGCTGTCGAGGATCGTGGCCGGGCGGTGCGCGCCGGGGATCACAAAGACATGGTCGCCCTTGGCGAGCTCCCAGGCAAGCACGACCTGCTGGTAGCTCACGCCGCGCTTGTCGGCAATCGCACGGAACGGGTCGAACTTCGACTCGTCCTTCGGCTTGCGGAAACCGCCGAGCGGGCTCCAGCACACGAAGCTGATGCCGATGCGCGCCGCGTGCTCAAGCGTGTCCGCGGTCTCGGTATAGATCGGCGAGAACTGGTTCTGCACGGCGATCAGCTTGTTGCCGAGAATCTCCTGCGCGATGTCCATCTGCTCAATGGAGGCGTTGGAAATACCGGCCTCACGGGCCACACCTTCGTCGACAAGCTGCTTGATGGCCTCGATCGACTCGCCGTACGGGATGCGCGGGTCGGGGCGGTGGAAGTACAGCAGGTCGATCGTGTCCACGCCGAGCGTGAGGACGCTTTCCTTGGCACGCCGGATCAGGTTCTCGGGGCTGCCATCGACCGCCCATGTGGGCTTGCCATCGGTGAAGTTACGGTAGTGGCCCACCTTGGTGGCGATGAGCACCTCGTCCTTGGGGCCGTCCCAGCTGGCCATGGCGTCGCGCACGAGCTTTTCGCCGGTCTGCTCCTCGCCACCCGAGCAGTAGTAGGCCCAAGCCGTGTCGATCTGCCGGCAGCCGGCGTCGAGGGCCGCATGGATCGTCTCCACGCCCATGTTGGGGCCAAGGTTGTTCTCGATTGTCAGCGGCATTTCGCCCAGGCCGATCGCCGTGGTGTCGAATGGGCCCATTGTGCGGTGCAGTACCATCTGTTCTCCTTATGGTGGCCATTGTGATGCTGCCCCACGGTAGCAGCCTCCCACATTTTGGGTTGCCCCTAGATAGTGCGCGCTCCAGCGCGCACTATCGTGTCAAGCCCCGGTGTGTCTCGCGCATTTTTTTCCGGGCAGGAAAAAGTGCGCGGCGGGTCCTGTGATAAATCCCACATAGACACATCCGAGCCAATAGCCGACACACCGGCCACCACACCGATTTGCGGCACACTGTGGCGTTGCTCACAGGCACAACTACTGCATCTAGTGACTTAACTGACTGTCAGTCACAAGATATGGTGGTCACATGACAACTTTCACCATGGAAACCGCACACACACTGCACGTGACCGTCTACACCAAGGACAACTGCCAGCAGTGCGCCGCCACCGAGCGCGCACTCAACCGCATAGGTCTGGACTACCGGGAAATCAAAATCAATGAGGCTAACATCTCATTGCTGCAGGAAGCCGGCTTCACGCAGGCGCCGGTGGTCATGGTGAGCAAGGGCTCCGAGCTGCAGGACTTCTGGAGCGGCTACCGCCCCGACAAGATCCAAGGACTGCTTCAGTAAATGGCCGCCGTCGTCTATTTCTCGTCGGCGTCGAACAACACGGCGCGCTTCGTGGAGCACTGCGCGTTTGAAGGCGCCGGCATCCACACCGCGCGCATCCCATTGCGCCCCGCCGACAAGCCACTCCATATCGATGAGCCATTTGTTTTGATCTGCCCCACATACGGCGGCGGCGAGGCCGCCAAAGCCGTGCCGGTGCAGGTCAAGCGGTTCCTCAACGACCCCGCCAACCGCCAATGGATCCGTGGGGTCATCGCCGCCGGCAACACGAACTTCGGCACGGCCTACGCCGCCGCCGGCCCCATCATCGCACGCAAATGCCATGTGCCGCTCATGTACCGCTTCGAACTCATGGGCACAAGCGCCGACGTGCGCGCCGTAAGAAAAGGACTCATTGAGTTCTTCCGTACCCAGTCACAGGACCAGCCATGACCCAGAACCCACAGCAGGACTACCACGCGCTCAACGCCATGCTCAATCTGTACGGCAGCGACGGGCGCATACAGTTCGACAAAGACCGCGACGCCGTGCGCGCGTTCATCACCACGCACGTGGATCCCAATACCAAGAGATTCGGCAGCACGGCCGAACGCCTGCAATACCTGATCGACCACGACTATTACGAGCGTGCCGTGTTCGAGCAATACTCCCCCGAGTTCCTCGACGCGTTCTACGCGCGCGCCGCCGGCCTGGGCCACGAGTTCGCCACGTTCGTGGGCGCGTTCAAGTTCTACCGGTCGTACGCGCTGCGCTCATTCGACGGCGCGACCTACCTCGAGGACTTCACGCAGCGCGCCGCGGCTGTGGCGCTCGCGCTCGCCGCAGGAAACGAAGAGGAAGCCGAGCGGTTCCTCGACGAGATCGTGCTCGGGCGCTTCCAGCCCGCCACACCCACGTTCCTCAACTTGGGCAAAGCGCAGCGCGGCGAGGCCGTCAGCTGCTTCCTCGTGCGCATCGAAGACAATATGGAGTCGATCGCGCGCGGCATCAACGCGGCGCTGCAGTTGAGCAAACGCGGCGGCGGCGTGGCACTGCTGCTGAGCAACCTGCGCGAAGAGGGCGCGCCGATCAAGCACATCGAGAACCAGTCGAGCGGCGTCGTGCCGGTCATGAAACTGCTCGAGGACTCGTTCAGCTACGCGAACCAGCTCGGCGCGCGCCAAGGCGCCGGCGCCGTGTATCTGAGCGCGCACCACCCCGACATCCTCAAGTTCCTCGACACCAAACGCGAGAACGCCGACGAGAAGATCCGCATCAAATCGCTCGCGCTGGGCGTGGTGATCCCCGACATCACGTTCCAGCTGGCCAAGGAACGCAAGCCGATGGCGCTGTTCAGCCCCTACGACGTGGAGCGCGTGATGGGCATGCCGTTCGCCGATGTGGACATCACCGCGCACTACGACGAGATGCTCGCCGACGAGCGCATCCGCCGCACCATGATCGACGCGCGCGCGTTGTTCACCACGATCGCCGAGGTGCAGTTCGAATCCGGCTACCCGTACCTGCTGTTCGCCGACAATGCGAACCGCGCGAACCCGATTGACGGGCGCATCACGATGAGCAACCTGTGCTCCGAGATCCTGCAGGTGCAGGAGCCGAGCACCTACAACACCAATCTGAGCTATGCGCACGTGGGGCGCGACATCTCGTGCAATCTGGGCTCGCTCAACATCGCGAAGGCGATGGACGGCGACCTGGCGGCAAGTGTGCGCTCGGCGATCCGCGCACTCACCGCCGTGTCCGAGGCCACGCGGATCGACTCCGTGCCGTCGATCCGCCGCGCGAACGACGAGGGCCATGCGATCGGCCTGGGACAGATGAACCTGCACGGGTTCCTGGCGCGCGAGGGCATCATGTACGGCTCGCCCGAGGCGCTCGACTTCACGAACTGCTATTTCATGGCGGTCGCCTACCACGCCTACCGCGCGTCGAACGAGCTCGCACGCGAGCGCGGCCGCGCGTTCGGCGGTTTCGAGCGCTCCACCTACGCGAAGCCGGCCGGCGCGGGCAATTACTTCGACCGGTATGTAAATGGCACCGAAACGCTCGAGCCGCGCACGCCGGTGGTGCGCGAGCTGTTCGCGCGCTTTGGCGTGGCGCTGCCCACGGCCGCCGACTGGGCGGACCTGCAGCGCGCGGTGCTGCAAAGCGGGCTGTACAACCAGAATCTGCAGGCCGTGCCGCCGACCGGCTCGATCTCGTACATCAACCACGCCACGAGTTCGATCCACCCGATCGCCTCGAAGATCGAGATCCGCAAAGAGGGCAAGATCGGGCGCATGTACTACCCCGCGCCATACATGACGAACGAGAACCTGGACCTGTACCAGGACGCCTATGCAATCGGCTGGAAGGCGATCATCGACACCTACGCCGAAGCGAGTCGGCATGTGGACCAAGGGCTTTCGCTGACCTTGTTCTTCCCCGACACGGCCACCACGCGCGACATCAACAAAGCGCAGATCTACGCGTGGCGCAAGGGCATCAAGACGCTCTACTACATCCGCATCCGCCAGCAGGCGCTCGAAGGCACCGAAGTGGCCGGCTGCGTCTCGTGCATGCTCTGAACAGTTATTCACTTTTAAAGAAAAGACAGGACCATCATCATGACCGCATTGATTGACCGCGTGACCGCGATCAACTGGAACCGACTCGACGACGAGAAAGACCTCGAGGTGTGGGACCGCCTGACCGGCAACTTCTGGCTGCCAGAGAAAGTGCCCGTCTCGAACGACATCCCCGATTGGCGCGCGATGAGCGAGGCCGAGCACACACTCACGATGCGCGTGTTCACCGGTCTGACGCTGCTCGATACGATCCAGGGCACAGTGGGCGCGGTCAGCCTGATCCCCGACGCGCTGACCCCGCACGAGGAGGCCGTCTACACGAACATCGCGTTCATGGAGTCGGTGCACGCGAAAAGCTATTCGTCGATCTTCTCCACGCTGTGCTCGAGCGAGCAGATTGACGAGGCGTTCAGCTGGAGCGAGCGCAATGAGCACCTGCAGCGCAAGGCGCAGATCGTGCTCGACTATTACGAGGGCGACGACCCGCTCAAACGCAAGGTCGCGTCCACCCTGCTCGAGTCGTTCCTGTTCTACTCGGGCTTCTACCTGCCGATGTATTTCGCCTCGCACGCCAAGCTCACCAACACCGCCGACGTGATCCGCCTGATCATCCGCGACGAGGCCGTGCACGGCTACTACATCGGCTACAAATACCAGCGCGGCCTCGCCTTGGCCACTGACCACAGGCAGGCTGAGATGGAGGACTACACGTACGCGCTGCTCGACGAGCTCTACGCGAACGAGGTGCTCTACACCCATTCGCTCTACGACCCGGTGGGCCTGAGCGGCGACGTGGAGAAGTTCCTGCGCTACAACGCCAACAAGGCCCTGATGAACTTGGGCTACCCCGCGCTGTTCCCGTCCGAGGCGTGCGACGTGAATCCTGCCATCCTGGCTGCGCTCTCACCGAACGCCGACGAGAACCACGATTTCTTCTCGGGCTCCGGCAGCTCATATGTGATGGGCAAGGCCGAAGAAACCGACGATGACGACTGGGACTTCTGACACTTTTTTGCGCCTTGGCAAAAAGTGGAAGGTGTTCGAGGGGATATAGGTAAAAAGTGGGAGCTGCAGCTCCCACTTTTTCATGGCCACGCAAAAAAGTGCGCGGGCACCTACCGCGCGCCACCGCGCCCACCGCCGGAACCGCCCGAATGGCCCTTGAATCCGCCGCTGCGGAATGAGCCGCCACCGCCCGAGCTACGGCTGCCGCTGCGGGAGCCGCTTGAACTCGACTGCGGCATCGCGTCGCGGATTGTGGACCCCACCGACGAGAAGCTGTTGGAGACCATCGAACTGAACGACCCACCTGCATGCATGCCATGCATGCCAAAAGCGCCGCCGCGCGCCCGTATGGCGCAGCGGCGCGCAGACCAATACACCAAGCCGTCATTGGACGCGTACACATTGGCCCACTCCGGGTCGGCGAGCTGCGGGTAGGCGCGCTCCATCTGCTCCATGAGCTTGTCGCTGATGCCAAAGGCTGCCGCATAGACCATGTACCGGCCCCACAGCACGGTGTCGAACACGCCGCGGTCGCCGAATTCGCTGAAATCCTCCATGTAGCGCATCAGGCCGCCCACCTGATCCGCATACGCCTCACCCTGCGCCGTGAACGCCTGCCTCGGGCTCACTTGTGCGGCGAAGGTGGCGGCGAACAGCAACGGCAGCGAGATGACAAGCGCGAGCGCGACCTGCCCCACCGCCGCCGTGTAGATGAACGCGGTGAGCCACGAGGCGATCATTGCCGCGCCGCCAAGCATGCGCGCGCCCACGCCGACCGGCACGGTGGCGTGCAACGCTTGGTATTCCGCATTGCAGGCATCCTCAAAACCACGCAGCCACGCGTAGCCTTGGCGCCAATCCTTCAACGCGGCCTGCATCTGCCCGAAGTCGAACACGGGCAGGCCAATGCGTTCGGACGCGCGCAGCAGCACGTCGAGCAGCGCGCTCTCCGACCGGCACAATTGCAGGCCGGCGCGGTCGGTGTAGACACGCGGCATGATCACGAGCGTGCACATGCCGGCGGCGTCGGCCTCCCTGCGTGGGTCGCTCGCGATGAGCTGCCCGATCGACACGCAGTCCGCGCGGCTCAAATCGAGGCCGCGGTAGCCGGCGGCGGAACCAGGGTAGATCGCCACCGCGCCCTTGGTCACGAGTGACAACAGTGTGGATGTCATCTGCCGGTCGTCGCGGGAGCCTTGGATGCCGGGCATCACGTCGGTGATCAACGCCGCGGCCGCCGCCGGGCTCATATCCGGTGGTTCACGCCAATACTCGAGCGCCTCGGTGTGGCGCCGGCCCTGTGCGCACGCGCGCTTGGCGCCGACAAGCGCCCCCACCACCAGCAGCAGCGCGAGCACGGCGGGGATGAGCCAGATGACGAGACGCTCACGTGCCTCACGCTGGCGGGCGTTGCTGGCGATCCGCGCCTCCCGCCGCTCCTGTTCGAGGATGCGCTGCTTCATCCGCCCCGCCTGCTCGCGCGAGACGGCCGACGTCGGCTGGCGCTCCGCCATCACGACGACGTTGATGTATTCGCCGCCCGGCAGGTCGGTCAGGGTGAACTGCAGCGACCCATCGTCAAGGCGCGTCGTCTCGCTCGTCGCGCCGGTGTGCAGCCATGCCCATGAGTTCGATTCGCTGATGCCCTTGGGGAACGTGAACGTGCCGGTCACGCGTGCGGCGGGCGTGCTGTTGAGCGCGCTGAACGGCTCCCATTCGAGCGCCACCACGTCGTCATACGCTGTGGCCACGCCGTGCCACGTCATCGCCAGTTCGAACCGCATGCTCTTCGCCGAGCGCGTCGAGGGGATGTTCCACCCGATCTCCACGTCCTTCGTCTGCGCCGGCTCGCCCACGGCCGTGGCGGTGAGCGCGTCGAGCTCAGGATCAAAAGGGTCCGGATGCGACTGCGACTGTGTGATGTCGGCGATGTACCAGTGGCCGGCGCATGTGCTGTCCCAGCCCGCATCGCCGTAGCCGCTCGGCGAATGCACGGTGTCTTGCGTGTAGGTGCGGCCGGTCGTCAGATCGGTGACGCTGATGTCGCTGATCGTCGTCAGGCGGTCGGAACTGAGCGTGTACTGTTGGAACATCTGGCGCCACGGCGTGCCGCGCGATTCCAGCCGGTAGTCGAAGGTCTGCGTGATGCGCAGGTCGCCGTTGTCGAGCATCTGCGCGCGCATGTCGACGGCGTTGTAGGAGACCTGCGCGCGGCCGGCGCCCGCACCGCGCCAGGCGAAGCCCATGATCAGCACAACGGCCGCGGTGATCGCCGTGACGACCGCCGCGGCGATCACCGCGCGCGCAGTGCGATGAGATCCCATCTTCCGTCACCGTCCGCCGAATGAGCCGCCGCCCGAGCCGCCGCCCGAGCCGCCGAAGCCGCCGCCGAATGAGCCGCCCGAGCTGCTCGACGGCGCCGCGGCCGTGATCGTGGAGCTGACGGCGGCGAAGCCGGAGCTCAGCTGTGTGCCGAGGTCGCCGAAGCCGCCCGAGAATCCGCCAATCGCACCGCCAACGAATCCGCTGCCCGAGGCGCCGATGATTGTGGACGGGCGTGTGGACCAGTACAGCAGCGACGAGGAGCCCGAGGCATGGTCGTCGAGCCACGCGGCGTCGGCAATCTGCGGATAGGCGGCGTGCAGCTGCTCCATCGCCTTCTTCGAGATGCCGAAAGCCGTGGCATACACCAGATACCGGCCCCACAGCGTCACGTCGAGCACACCGCGGTCGGAGAACTCGCTGAAGTCCTCCAAGTAGCGCACCAGACCCTGCACCTGCCCCGCGTATTCCTGCCCCTCGTCGGTGATGCCGGTCGTGCGGCTCATCACGAGCGCGGCGCTCCCGATGATCGTCATCGGCGCGCTGATGCACAGCGCGAGCGCCAGATTGCTGTTGACGATCAGGAAGAACATCGCGCTGAACACGCCCAGCAGCATCGCGAAGATGCCGCATGTGCGCGCGGCCACGCCCACCGAGCGTGTGGCGTGCAGTTCGTCGAGTTCGCGCTCGCACGCGGTGGTGAACTTGTCGACCTCTTTGTGGCCGTCGGTCCACTTCTTGAACGCGTCGCTCATCTGCTTGAGGTCGAACACGGGCGAATGCAGGCGCGTGCAGGCTTCGGTGAGCAGGTGCAGCATGCGCTCTTCCGACTCGCACAGGTTGAGTTCCTCATGGTGCGGGGCGAGCGCGCGCGGCTTGATCACCACGGTGCTCATCTTGCCGATTTTCTTGCCTTCGGCCGTCTGCTGGGCGAGCATGCCGGCGAGCACGGCCGAATCGACGCGGCTCATGTCGATGCCGCGGTAGGTTTCGGCCTTGCCCGGGTAGATGGCGATCGCGCCTTTGGTCACGAGCGACATGACGGTCGCGGCCATCTGCCGGTTCTTCAGGTCGCCGCCTTTGCCGGTGAGCACACTGTACAGTTTGGCCGCCGCGCCGGGGCTCATCGCCGGCGGTTCGCGCCAGTACTCGATCGGCCCGGTGTAGCGCGCGGCCTTGATGCTGCGAGCGGCGCTGATCACGGCCGCCACGCACAGCGCCGCACCGCACACGGCGATCACGATCCAGATGACGAGCTGGATGATGGCGCGCCGCTGTTGGCGTTCGTGCCATTCGCGCTCCTGGCGCGCCTCATCGTCAAGGGTGAGCTGTTTGGCGTCGCCGGTGCCGCGGCGTTCCACACCCACCGTGCGCGAGGAGTCGACCATCACCACGAGGTCGAGGAATTCGCCGGCCGGCACATTGTAGGCGGTGAATTCGAGGCCGTCGTCGATGCGCTTGGTCGTGGAATTGCCGGTGTAATGCAACCACGCCCACGACTCGTCTTCGGGCGTGCCCGCCGGGAAGCGCACGGTGGCGTGCACCACGCCGATCGGCGTCTGGTTCTTCTCGCCGAACGGCTCCCACTGGAACTTCGTCACATCGTTGTAGGCGGTGCTCACACCATGCCAGGTCATGCCTATCTCGAACCGCATGCTCGACGCCTTCTCGGTGACGGGGATGTTCCATCCGATCTCCACCGTGCGCTCGTCGGAGCCGTCGGGGTCGAGCCCGTCGACCTGCGGCACGTACGGGTCGGGGTCCGTGGTGCCGTACGTCACGTCGGCGATGTACCAGTGGTTCGCGTAGCGCGCGTTCCACTCGCCCGCCCCGATTTCACTCGGGTTCTGCGGCGCGATCTCCGTGTACTCGCGGCCCGTGCTCAGATTCTTGACGCTGATGTCCGAGATGTTCGTCAAATTCGAGCTTTTCAGCTGGTATGTCTGGTACAGCTGCCGCCATGGCTTCACGTTGTCATCGGAATCCTCGCGCTTGTCGAGTTTGATGTCCACGGTCTCGGTGATGCGCAGGTCGCCGTTGTCCTCGACCTGCACATCGTAGTCGAGCGAACGGTAGGTCAGGTCCGCCGAATTGCCTTCCGTGGCGATCAGGTAGCCCAACCCCATGGCGAACACCGTGACGATGACGCCCATGACGAGTGACAGTACGGCGGATTTGGTGGTGGTCCTCATGTGACGCTCCTAGTGGCGCGGCGCAGGGGCGGTTCAGAAACGCACTTGCGGTGCGGCGCCGGTGAAGTTGACCTGCGGCACCTGGCGCGACTGTTCGTCGGCGGCGAAGTACTGCGCGGGCACGAAGTGGAACATGCCGGCGATGATGTTGGTGGGCACCTGCATGATGCGGTTGTTGTACTTGAGCACCACATCGTTGTAGAACTGGCGCGCGTAGGCGATCTTGTCCTCGATCTGGCGCAGCTGGTCCTGCAGGTTCATGAAGTTCTGGTTCGCCTTGAGATCCGGGTACGCCTCGGCCGTGGCACGCAGGTTGACCATCGCGTTGCTCAGCTGCTGTTCGGCGGCGGCGCGCTGTTCGAGCGTCGCGTTCGGGTCGCTCGCCGCGGCCAACGCGCCGGCGCGCGCCTGCGTGACCTGCGTGAAGACGGCCGACTCGTGCCCCGCATAGCCCTTGACGGTCTCCACGAGGTTCGGGATCAGGTCGGCTCGCTGCTTGAGCAATACGTCGATCTGCGACCAGCCGTTGCCCACGCGGTTTCGCATGCCGACGAGGCTGTTGTAGATGCCGATGATCCACACACCGATCACCACGATGAGCGCGATGACGATGAGGGCGATGATCCAACCACTCATGATTCTTGTATCTCCTTGCCAACTGATTGCCGGCCATGGCGGTGCCGTGCCGATACTGGGGCTTCATTGTCTCATGACGCCGCCGGGGTATTGACAACGTTGTCCAGCTCGTGGGCAACTCCGGATTGCTTTGCGAAGATATGCAAAAGGCCCTGCGCCACAATCATGGCACAGGGCCCCAGCATGGCCGCTCATTGCAACCCATGCCCTGTCAGCAGACAGGTGCATGGGCTACGCGAGATCAGTCCTCGAACGGGTCGAAGTCGCGGCGCACACGGCGACGCGGACGCTCGTGGCGCTCCTCACGGCCGGCGCGGTACTCGTCGTAGTTCTCGTCGGCGGCGTAGCGCGGGTTGCGGTCGTCGTTGCGGCGGCGGCGCGGACGGTCATCGCGGTCCTCATGGTGGCGGCGCGGGCGATCGTCGTAGTCGCGGTCGTCATCGCGGCGCGAACGGCGGCGCGGACGGTCATCGTAGTCGTCGTAATCGCGGCGGCGGCGCGGGCGATCGTCGTAGTCGCGGTCGCGGTCATCGCGGTCGCGGCGCGGACGGCGCTCGGAGCGGCGGTCGTCGCGGCGCGGGCGGTCGTCACGGTCGCGGCGCGGCGCCGAGGACTCCTGGTTCTCGAAGCCCGGGATCGCGAGCGAGATCTTGCCGCGGTCGTCCACACCCTGCACCACGACCTCAACGGTGTCGCCTTCCTTGAGCACGTCCTCGACGGCGTCGATGCGCTCGCCGTCGGCGAGGTTGCGGATCTGCGAGATGTGCAGCAGGCCGTCGGTGCCCGGGGTCAGGTTGACGAACGCGCCGAAGCTTGTGGTCTTCACGACCTTGCCCGTGTACGTCTCGCCGGCTTCCGGCACATGCGGGTTGGCGATCTGGTCGATGATCTCCTTCGCCTTCGCGGCGGCCTCGCCGCCTTCGGAGGCGATGTAGACCGTGCCGTCGTCCTCGATCGTGATCTCGGCGCCGGTGTCTTCCTGGATCTGGTTGATCATCTTGCCCTTCGGGCCGATGACCTCGCCGATCTTGTCTACCGGGATCGTGATCGTGACGATGCGCGGCGCGGTCGGGCTCATCTCGGCCGGGCCGTCGATGCACTCGTTGATCACTTCGAGAATCGTGGTGCGCGCCTCATGCGCCTGCTTGAGCGCGCCGGCGAGCACGTCGGCCGGAATGCCGTCGAGCTTCGTGTCGAGCTGCAGCGCGGTGATGAAGTCGGCGGTGCCGGCGACTTTGAAGTCCATGTCGCCGAACGCGTCCTCGGCGCCCAGGATGTCGGTGAGCGTCTTGTAGACGTGCTCGCCGTCGACATCACCGGAGACGAGGCCCATCGCGATGCCCGCGACCGGCGCCTTGAGCGGCACGCCGGCGGCCAGCAGCGACAGCGTAGAGGCGCACACGGAGCCCATCGACGTGGAGCCGTTCGAACCGATGGCCTCGGAGACCTGGCGGATCGCGTACGGGAACTCCTCGCGGCTTGGCAGCACCGGCACGATTGCCTTCTCAGCGAGCGCGCCATGGCCGATCTCGCGGCGCTTCGGCGTGCCGATGCGGCCGGTCTCACCGGTCGAATACGGCGGCATCTCGTAATTGTGCATGTAGCGCTTGGTCTGCGGGCCGCTCAGCGCGTCGATCTGCTGCTCCATCTTGAGCATGTTGAGCGTCGTGACACCCAGGATCTGCGTTTCGCCACGCTGGAACAGCGCGGAGCCGTGCACGCGCGGCACGATGTCCACTTCAGCGGACAGCGTGCGGATGTCGCGTAGGCCACGGCCGTCGATGCGGTAGTCCTGGGTCAGGATGCGGCGGCGCACGATCTGACGCTGCAATTCCTTGAACGCGTTGCCCAGTTCCTTGTCTTTCTCCGCCTCGTCCATGTCAGTGAACTCGACGGACAGCGTCTCGCGCACGCGCTCCTTGATCTCGTGGATGCGCTCCTGGCGCGGCAGCTTCTCGGCGATCGACAGCGCCTCGTCGAGGTCGGCGTGCGCGATCTCGTCGATGCGGTTGTACAGGTCGTCGGTGTATTCGGGGAACAGCGGGAAGTCGCGCGTCTCCTTGGCGGCGATCTTCTTCAGCTCGTTCTGCGCGTCGCACAGCACCTTGATGAACGGCTTGGCCGCCTCAAGGCCACCGGCCACAACCTCTTCGTCCGGCTTGGCCTGGCCCTCGTCATAGATGAGCGACCACGCGTTCTTGCCGGCGCCCGCCTCAATCATCGCGATCGCGACGTCGCCGTTCTCGATCACGCGGCCCGCGACCACGATCTCGAAGACGGCGCGCTCGCGCTCGCTCCAGCGCGGGAACGCGACCCACTGGCCGTCGATGAGGGCCAGACGCACGCCGCCGACCGGGCCGGAGAACGGCAGGCCGGAGATGAGCGTCGACGCGGACGCCGCGTTCAGCGCGATCATGTCGTACGAATCGTCGGGATTGACGGCGAGCACCGTCTCCACAACCTGCACCTCATTGCGCAGCGTGTGCGGGAACAGCGGGCGCAGCGGGCGGTCGATGATGCGGCACGCGAGAATGGCCTCCGTGCTCGGACGGCCTTCGCGGCGGAAGAACGAGCCCGGGATCTTGCCCGCGGCGTACATCTTCTCTTCCACGTCGACGGTCAGCGGGAAGAAATCGTAATTCTCCTTCGGGCTGCTGCCAGCGGTCGTGGTCGACAGCACCATGGAGTCGTCGTCGAGATAGGCGGCCACCGCACCATCAGCCTGCTGTGCGAGGCGGCCCGTCTCAAAGCGCAGCGTGCGCTTGCCATATGAACCATTGTCGATGACTGCTTCCACAGCCTTGATTTCGGGACCCTCCATAGGGTTCCTCCTTTTGTTTTGTTCTGTTTCCTACAAACATCCTCGTCAGGCCCGCGGCTCGTGCGCCGCAAGACCGTGATTATGTCGCGCGCAGTCCGCGCGCTGTGGCAGGCGGTCAGCCCGACCGCTTGCCGCGTGATTCCACCAGTGCCTCATTGTAATACCAGCCATGGTGCGGGAGCCGGGCCACGGCCCACTTCGCTCACGGCGGCAGCAAAAAGCCCGAGCCGGCTGTGCCAGGCTCGGGCTCAAGAACGACTTATCGACGCAGACCCAGGCGCTCGATCAGGTCACGGTAACGGTTGATGTCAACGCCCTTGAGGTAATCAAGCAGACGACGACGGTCACCGACCATGAGCAGCAGACCACGACGCGAGTGGTGATCGTGCTTGTGCTCCTTGAGGTGCTCGGTCAGGTCCGCGATGCGCTTGGTGAGCAGCGCGACCTGAACCTCCGGGGAGCCGGTGTCGCCCTCATGGGTAGCGTACTTAGCGATGATGTCCTGCTTTTCTTCAGCCGTCAATGCCACGGCATCCTCCTTATTGCACTGCGCGGTGCCGCCGGCATTGTGCCGGAGCGCTCTCTATCCGCGGGCGAAAACACGCCAAAGAGACAGTGTACCCATTCCCCGCGACCGTCCACCATGTGGCCTTTTTGTTCACCGAGCGGCGAGCCGCCCATGCGCCCCGCATGGACGCAACAGAAGCGCCCATACAATGTGCGCAACCATCCAACCGGACCATCAAGGAGGAACACCATGGGCACTGTTACGAAAATCGGCATCGTCGGCATGGGGCATGTGGGGGCGCATGTGGCGAACAGCCTTGTGCTGCAGGGCATTGGCGACGAACTGTATATGACGGAGCAGTGCTCGGGAGACGAGGACCACAGCGCCAAACTCGCCGCCGAAGTGCAGGATCTGGGCGATTCGCTCGCCTTCTGCCCGCACAACGTGGCGCTCGTCAACTGCGGCGACGACTATGCGCGGCTCGCCGAATGCGACGTCATCGTCAACGCCGCAGGCAAGGTCAGCCTCGCGAGCAAGGACCGCGATGGCGAACTGTTCTACACCACGGAAACCGCGAAGACGTTCATCAAGCCGATCGCCGACGCGGGGTTCGACGGCGTGTGGATCACCATCTCGAATCCATGCGACGTCGTCGCCACCGAGATCTGGAAACTCTCCGGCATGGACCCGAACCGTATCATCGGCACCGGCACCGCACTCGATTCCAGCCGCCTCAAATATGCGCTCTCGCGCGCCACCGGCTACGACCAGCATTCGATCTGCGCCTACATGCTCGGCGAGCACGGCAGCAGCATGTTCGCCGCATGGAGCGCCGTCAACTTCGGCGGCAAGCCGCTCGCGCAGCTCAGGCAGGAACAGCCGGAGCGCTTCGGATTCGACGAGGCACAGGTCGAGCAGGAGGCACGGCATGGCGGATATGTGACCTACGCCGGCAAACAGTGCACCGAGTTCGCGGTGGCCGACGCCGCCGCGCGCCTTGTGCGCGCCGTCGTGTCGAACGAACACTACATCACGCCGTGTTCGACGCTCATGACCGGCGACTACGGCGAAAGCGGCTTCTTCACGTCGCTGCCGTGCGTCATCGGCGCCAACGGCGTCGAGGAAGTGCTGCACTTCGACCTCAGCGACACCGAACTGTGCGAATTCCAGGCGAGCTGCGCGCATGTGAAGGAGAATCTGCGCCGCATCGGGCTGTTGTGAGCGGTCGTGCTTATACGACCGTGAGCAAACCGCCGAACATCACAATGAGCAGCGCGATCGTCTCGAAGACAAGCAGCAGGATCAGCGACGTCCACACATGCGTGAGCACGTTGAGCGGCGAGTCTTTTTTGATCGCGACGAGCAGGCCCACCCACACCACGGCGAACACGGCGAGCGCCAAGCCGGCGGCGATGATGCCCAGGTCGGCGGCGTTCGCCACGCGCGCGGCGCTGCCGTAGATCACGTAGGTGGAATGCCAGAAGTCGAAGCGGAGCATCGCCACACCGCCGATGAACTGCTCGACGCACAGCAGCACCACGAACAGCGTGAACCACAGCGCCTTGACCCGGTCGATGATGAGCATGACGACCGACAGCACGGCGAACACCGTGACCGACCAGGAGACGAGTGCGATTGCGCGCGGATCGATGGCGCCGAAGCGTTCGACGACCCACGCGGTGTGCTGCGAGCCGACCGTGCGGCCGGCCCAGTACGGCAGGATCAGCGCGGCGAGCACGAGCACGACGTAGCACAGTGTGCGCAACGGGTGGGCGCGTTTGCGTTCGATGTCGGCGAGCGAGATGTCCGATTCGGGAATCGTGGCGTCCGGGTGCTTCGACACCACGTTGAGCTCCACATCCGCGCCGGTGGTGGGGTGCGCGGTGGCGGGGCGCGGCTCGTTGCGCACCGTCGTCTCCTCGTCGAGCATGCGTAGGGGGGCTGCGGTCTGGTCGTCGCCGGTGTGCTGCTGCGAGTGGTGCGCGTCTGTGGTGTGCGGGTCCGTGCGCATTCGTCAACCGCCTTCCTGTGGCTCGCCGTGTGCTGTGCGTGTCTGTGTACGACTGTGTGCGTGGGGCGGCGCGCTATGCCCAAGGTGGCGGCGTACCGGCCCATGTTCTAGCCGCAACTCTAGCGCAACCCTGGTGCACAGGCGCCGATTCAGCTGCCGGAGGCCGTGTGCGCAAGTTCGAGTGGTGTGGCCGCAGCCGGCCGCGCCCATCCACAGTTGCTTGCCCCACCAAACCCATCCGGTGGCACTGCGCGTCTATCCCCAGCCACCAACAGCCAAATCGACCGAGGTACGCAGCACTTCACGTCTACCTACTTCATGCGATCCGCACTGCCGGGCAACGAACCTCTGACACCCCTGACGAAAATCATATCTGGGGCCGCTGAGCATGACAACCGTCTGTAACTGTCCGAAATCACGGGGCGGACCGATTTTTCAGACAGATACGCCTCGTAACTGTCCGAAAAAACGGAAGGGCATTGATATTTCAGACAGATACACCTAATAACCGTCCAAAACCACTCGTGATAGCCACCGATGCGCGTCAACGGTCATCCACTACCCACACAGCATCGGCTAAGTCGCAATCAACACGAAACGACCTATTATGCCTATATTCCCCGGTTGTACCGTTCCAGCATAAGCAAAAACGGCTGAAATCGTTGGAAATCAGCCGTTTTAGTGGAGCGGATGACGGGAATCGAACCCGCGTAATCAGTTTGGAAGACTGAGGCTCTACCATTGAGCTACATCCGCGCGCTGCCTCTCGCGAAACAACGTGTGCCATTATACACAACGCCACACCATCCGCAAATCCTGCAGATCGCACCCAATCTGCCCCGCGCACGGAAAACCGCGGCAATTGCGGTCACTGCGCGCACAGCACGACGACGGCCGACGCAATCGGACCGTCATGCGAAATCGATACAAACCAGCACAGATCCACACCGTCCGGCGTGCCGACCGACGCCCGCAGCCGCCGCTCCGCTTCCCCATCGAGCACGATGCGCGGGCACCCGTTCGCCTCATCGAGCACTTCGATGCCTGCCCAAGGCGTGTTGTCGAGCGTGTACGGCGCCGGCCCACTGCCGAGCGCCGCGCACCACGCTTTGACGACCGACTCCTTGGCGGCCCACTTGCCCGCGAGGTGCACGGCCTCGCCGTCGTTTTTCCGTCCGGCGCGCAGCTGCACCTGCCGCAGTTCGCGGGCGGAAAAGAGTCCCCTCCCCCGCGAGCCCGGCATCTCAAGCTGCTCGCCGAACGCGCGCACGTCCACCACGTCGTGCCCAATGCCGAGTATTGCCATCGCGACCGCCTCCTCACACCGAATCATGCCTTGCCACCGCCAGTCTAGAAACCGGCCGCGCCAGACAGGCAATCAACACAATCACCGCAACTGAGGGGGGCGTGGTTCATCAAACATGAACCACGCCCCCTCAGCATACGCGGGCCCTTACGGCACCGCCCGCGCTACGCGAAGTAGCCGTCGGCGCCCAGGCGCGCGGACGGGTCGAGCAGCATGCGCTTCTCCACATCGTGCGCGTTGTAGCCGCGGCCGTCCTCGTGGAAGCGGCGGTTGTCGATCGGCTCGTAGAGCGCGGCGCGGCCCATCATGCCCTCTTCGAAGTGGCGCCGGCCCGCGGCCAGTCTCCCGTTCGCGCGCTCGCGCCACCGCTCGAGCGCCTCCATGCCGGCCGTGCGCGCCACGGCCGCCTCGAACGCGCCGGGGTGCACGAGCCCCACGAACCCGCTCACGTGCCCGAATCCGAGCGACGTGGCGAGCGCGGCCTTCACCGTGCCGCGCGCGCCCAGGTTGAGCGGTTCGCGCAGCCACACCATGTGGTCGTCGCGCGCGAGCTTCGGGTCGACGCACTCGAGCGACGCGTTCGCCGGCACCACGCCCGACTTGAACAGCTGCGTGATGCCGTTCACCTGGAAGATGCACGCGCCGCCCTTGGCATGTCCGGTGAGCGACTTCTGCGAGATCACGAACAGCGGGTTGCCGTCGGCGCGCCCAATCGCATGCGCGAGCGTGTTGTGCAGCTCGGATTCGTTCGGATCGTTCGCATTGGTGGACGTGTCGTGCTTGGAGACCACGGCGATGTCGTCGGGCGCAACGCCGAGCGCCGCCAGGTCGCGCACGAGCTTGGACTCGCGCCCGCCCATGCCGGCGGCGAGCGCGCCCAGTCCCGGCGCGGGGATCGACGTGTGCGCGCCGTCGGCGTACGAGTGCACGAATCCGACCACGCCGGCCACGGGCAGGCCGAGTTCGAGCGCGATGCTGCCGCGCGTCAGGAGCACGGTGCCGCCGCCCTGCGATTCGATGAACCCGCCGCGCCTGCGGTCGTTGGCGCGCGAGAAGAACCGCGGTTCGATGCCCTTGGCGAGCATCTCGCCCGAGTTGGCGGTGGCGTTCATGTTGCCGAACCCGATGACCGACTCCACGCCGATGTCGTCGATCGCGCCGGTCACCACGAAGTCGGCTTTGCCCAGCGCGATCTTATCGGCGCCCTCTTCGAGTGAGACGGCTGCCGTGGCGCACGCCGAGACCGGCTGCACCATGTTGCCGTAGCCGCCGATGTAGCTCTGCATCACATGCGCGGCCACGACGTTCGGCAGTGCCTCCTGCAGGATGTCGGTGGGGATCTCGTGCCCCAGGAAGCGGTTGAGGTACAGCTTGCGCATCGACGCCATGCCGCCGAAACCGGTGCCCTGCGTGCTCGCGACCATCGACGGGTGCACGGCCTGCAGGATCTCGCTCGGCGAGAACCCGGCCGAAAGATAGGCGTCGACGGTCGTCACGATGTTCCACAACGCGATCGGGTCCACGTCGCCCACCATCGAGGCGGGGATGCCCCACTTGGTCGGGTCGAATCCATCGGGGAACTGGCCGCCCACCGTGCGCGTCATCGTGGCGCGGCGCGGCACGCGGATCATCGACCCTGCGTGGCGCGTCACGGTCCATTCGCCGCTTTCGGCGTCGGCCGCGATGGACGTGTGGACCTCGTCCATCTTCACGTATTCGTCGGCGATCGCGCGTGTGGGCACCGTGAAGCTCACGTCGCGGTCCAGGTAGACCTCGGCCTCCTCTTCGTCGGTGCCGTCGCGGTAGTCGGCGCCCATGCCGTCGGCGAACGGGCGCACGCCCGACTTCGCCACGACCTCGTCGTGGTACCGCTGCGCGATGTCTTCCTCCGGCACGAGATTGCCGTCTGCGTCATACCAGCCCGGCGTCGGCGAATCGGCCCAGCTGAGCAGGCCCATGCCCCACGCCAGTTCGAGCACGGCGCCGGCGGAGAGCTCCACCTGGCCGTCCGAATGGATACCGAGTTCGGCTTCGGCGCGCGTGCGGCCCGAGCCCCACGGTCCGAGCTCGCCCACCGACACGATCACGATCTGGTCTTCGGGCCGCGCCGTCACGCCCTGCCATTCGGCGAGGTCGACGCGCGCCTGCCGCGGCACATGCGGGCTCGGCAGCGCCTTGATCGACGCGCGCGCCTTGGCCACGGCGTCTTCGGCGGTCGCCTCGTCGAGCGCGGCGTCGGCCATCGCTTCGGCGCGCAGCACGCGGATGTCGATCGGCGCGCCGCCCAGGCCGCCGGTCAGGTCCACGTCGAGTGGTGCCGTGCGCGCCTGCTCGCGTGCTTCGGCGGAGACGAGCTTGAGCAGCTCGGTGGCGATGTCCTCGGTGGAATACGTGGTCAGGCCGTGGCGCTCCACCACCTCGACGAGCGGGTCGTTGCCGCCCATGAGGCCGGTGCCGCGCACCCAGCCGATCTTCGGGTGGGCGAAGGTGACGCGGCCGGACCAGTCGTGCTCGGCGCGCGCACGGTTCACGATCGCGTCAAACGCGCTCTTCACCTCGCCGTACGCGCCGTCGCCGCCGAACACACCGCGGTTCGGCGAGCCCGGCAGCACCACATGCAGGCGGTGCTGCACGTCGGTGTCGGCGCCGATCGCGGCGAATCCGGCGATCGCGCGCTCCACGCCCCACAGCATCAGACGCGCCTGCGATTCGAACAGCGCGCCCGAATCGGCGAGCGAGCCGTGCACCGGCGGCGCGGCGAACGGGAAGAACAGGCTCGGCTCATACGCCGGCTTGAGCACGGTGGTGGTGGCGCCGTTCGTCTTCTTCTGCACATGGCCCACCCAGTCCACGAGCGCGTCCACATCGCGGTAGCTCGACAGGTTGGCGGGGACGAGCCACAGCTGCGCGCCGGCGCGGGCGTGCGTGTGGTAGGTCTCTCGCGCCCACGCCTTGACGGACGGGCGGAAGCTGTGCGAGGTGGCGATCACGGTGGCGCCGCCGGCGAGCAGGCCGTTGACCACCTGCGCGGCGATCGAATTGGGTGCCACGCCTGTCACCACGGCCACATCGCCCGCGTACGGCGCGGGGTCGGCGCTCGCCGGCGCGGCCGCCGTATCGGCGATCTGCGCGTATCGACCGGCCAGATCGGCACGGCCGTCTTCGCGCGACCGCTCGGCGAACCAGCGCGCTTCAGCGGCCACGGCCTCGCCGAGCGCGGTGAAGTCGCCGTTGAGCGCAGCCGCATCGTTGTTGTAGAACGCACGGGCCAGGTCTTCGCGCGCGCTCGCCCAGCGGTCGTCGAAGAGGATTGCCTTGCGCGCGTCGAAGCGCGGCGCCACCTGTTCGGGCCAGTCGGCGCCGAGCTCGGCTTCCACCGCCGCCACGACCGCCGCATTGGCGTCGTCTTCCGGCGCGGGCTCCGGTTCGTCGAGGCCGAGCTTGCCGAGCACGAAGCGCGCGGTCTGCGCGAGCACGCCGTCGGAGCCGGTCACCTGCGCGGCGAACGCGTCGAGCGCTGCGGAATCGACGACCGCACCGCCCGCGGACCCGCCGGCGGACGGCTTGGACACGGCGATGCCCTGCTGCGCGGCGACGAGCTGCACGGCGGCGTCGATGAGCGCGTTCGCCTGCGCCACGTTGGTCGCGGCATCGGTGCCGAGTTCGGCCAGGTCACCGCCTCGCGCACTCGTGCCTTCGCGTGTGCCGAGCACGAGCGCGGCGACGACACGGCTCGCCCAGCCGTTGCCCAAACCCCACACGTCGCGCACGCGCGCCTCGACCTGCGCGGTCTTGACGCCGGCGGCGCCGAAGAGGCCGCGCATGCGGTCGCGCACGATGTCGGCGAGCACCGGGCCGAACGCCTTGTAATTCGGGGCGACCTTGTCGACGAGCGCGCTGAGTGCGTCGATGCTCGCTTCGGCCGCGCCGTCGACGCTCGCCACGCCCAGCTCGGAGCTGATGTCCATCAGTAGCTGGTTGCGGCGCGACGAGACGCCATTCGTCAGCGTGTCAGTCGTGTCCTGGCCGCCAATCTGCTCGGGGCGGATCTTCGCCGCGTACGCCAGCAGCGTGGCGATTGCGTCGTGCGCCTTGAACGGAATGTCCGCGACGTCGCTCCCCGCAACACCCTGTGCAGCGCCCTGCGCAGCGCCACTCTGGGTAGCGCCTTGCGCGCCCCCATCCGCGGCCGTCGTCTGTACGCTACGGGTAGTGCCTTCCTCGCTACGGGTAGTGCTTTCTGCGGCGACACGACCGGAATCTGCGGGGTTTTGGGCACTCTGACCACTACCCGTAGCAGAAGAAGCACTACCCGTAACAGGGGTGGAGGCGGCAGACGACGCGGCAGACGACGCTTCGGCGACTGCGGGCTCCGGCTCAGGAGCGAGGGAATCCGTGTCGGTCATGTAGATGCGGGATTCGTCGCGGCCCACGTTGTACACCGTCACCTTGCGGCGCGAGAACTCGGGCAGCTTGAGCGTCTTGGCGCCCAGGTTCGCGAGCGTCGGCGCATTGCCCAGACCCACTTCCACGTATTCCTCCACGCCGAGGCCACCCTGTTCGGCCGAGCCGAACAGCAGCGCCTGCGTTTCTATCCAGCGCACCGGCGAGGCGAACTGCCAGCTGAGCAGTTCGGTGAGCAGCAGGCGGCCGAGCTTCTGGTCGTCGGCCGCATATGCCTCCCACACTTCGCCATCGGCGAGCGCCTCGGCGATCCGCTCGGATGGCACGACCTTGAGGATCGCCGCCGCGAACTCGCGCGTCATCTCAAACGGCACGGCCACCAGGTTCGGGATGTACCGGCCTTCGAGCGCCCCACGGTAGTCGATGTGCGCGGGCAGCAGCGCGTCAAGCTTGTCGCGGAACTCGGGCACGCCCTTGCGCAACAGCGTGGAATGGAACGGCACGTCGATGCCCGGCACGAACATGAACGCCTTCTTGCCACCGAACTCCGCCACGCGCCGCGCGGAGTCCTCGGCGAGCGCCTTGAGCCCGGCGATTGTGCCGGCCACCGCGTACTGCTGGCCGGCCAGATTGTAGTTGACGATCTCCAGAAACTCGCCGCTCGCCTGCGCGACCGACTCCACGTACTCGCGCACATGCGCGTCGTCGACGCCGAACTGGTTCGGACGCAGCGCGCCCATGCGGTAGTTGGAACGGCCCTGCGCGTCGCGGTCGATCAGATGGTGCATCGTCGACCCGCGGTGGAACACGAGCTCGAGCACGGTCTCGAGCGGAATCACCCCGGCGAACGAGCTGAGCGCGTTGTATTCACCGAGCGAATGGCCGGCGAAATACGCGGGGCTGATGTCGGCGCCGGCCTCGCGCAGGCGCGCGGTCTGCGCGAACGCGACCGTGGCGAGCGCGACCTGCGTGAACTGCGTCAGGTTGAGCAGGCCTTCGGGGTGGCGGTAGGTCACGCCGTTCGCGGTGAGCTCCTTCGGGTTGTCGTGCACCACGGCGAGGATCGAGAACCCGAGCCGCTCGCGCGTGAGCTTGTCGGCGCGCTCCCACACATCGCGCGCGGCCGCGGACTTGGCACGCTCGTCGAGCACCATGCCCTGCGCCTGGATGCCTTGGCCCGGGTAGACGAACGCGCTCGTCACGGGCCGCGTGATGGCGGTGCCGCGCGAGACGATCTGCCCGCTGATGCGGCACGTCACTTCGAGCACGAGGCCCGCGTGCGCCACACGGCCGATGCGCTCCACCGTGATTTCCACTTCGTCGTCGAGCTGCACCATGCCGTACATGTTGTACGTCCAGCCGGCGATCTCGTAGTGCGCGCCGGCGGTGTCGAGCGCCTGCACGGCGTGCTGCGCGGTGGCCGAGAGCCACATGCCATGCACGAGCGGTTGCGCGAGCCCACTGATCGCGGCGCCGCGGTGCGACGTGTGGATCGGGTTGAAGTCGCCCGACGTGCGTGCGAACGCCGTCATCTCGTGCGGCGCGCGCACGGTGACGCGGCGCAGCACGCGGCGCGGCGTCTCGCGGATGTCCTCAAGCAGGCCACCGTAGTTCGGCGCGGGCGTGGGCAGCTCGTCGCTGTACGCCCGGCCGCGGATCGCGAAGCGCTCGGTTTCGCGCGCCACGAGCGTGCCGTCGGCGAGGTGGTGCTCCACATGGATCGTCACCACGCGCCCCGACGCGGATTCCGCATACTGTTCGGCCCAGCCATACAGTGTGATCTGCTCGCCGGTGTGCTCGAGCAGTTCGTCCTCGGTGATCTCGAGTTCGATGAGGTGATCGAGATGCACGGCGTTAAGCAGGCCCTCGATGACCGGATAGCCATCGACCATGACCGAGCCGAGCGCCGCGTAGATCGTGGGCCATGCGGGGCCGACAAGCGCGTCGGGCGCGATGCGCGACGGCGCCAGGTCGAGCGGCAGCGCGCCGCCGGTGGCCGCCTCATGGTCGGCGCCGAGGTTGGCGGAGAGCGTATACGTCGATTCGGCCACGCCGAACGGGAACTCCTGCGCGTCGTCGGCCGGGCGCACGTCGGGCATCGCGGTCAGCACATCGCCGGTGATCGCGGTGTTGCCGATGCCGGCGGTCGCCGCAAGCATGCGGTAGACGTGTTCGGGAAGGCGCTCGCGGTCCACCACGGGAATCGTGCCGGTCGCGTCGAGCGCCACGTTGAGCGGGATCACGATATCGCGCACCGCGTGCTTGCTCAGGCCACCATCCGGATCGTTGTCCCAGAACGTGTCGAGGTGGATGTCAAGGTCGAACTGTTCCACGCCCGCGGCCTCATCGCGGCCCACACGGCGCAGTTCGTACTGCTTGCTGCCACGGTCGGTGCCATAGGCCGGGTTGGCCGTCACGTGGCCGATCCACGAGATGTTGGCGCTCGCGCGGATGAAGTCCTCGGCGCTGCGCACATCGCTGAGCGCCGCGAATACGGGTTCCGCCGCGAGCTGAGCGCCGCCGGCCACACGCGCGGTCATCGCGTCGCGGAAGCGGCCGAGGATCGCGGCCACCGGCTCGTCGACGGTCGTGATGCCGGCCACCGAAATCGGACCGGGGATGATGCGCACGGAATCGGCCGGGTAGCGCGGGTCCTCGGACTGCCACAGCTGGTCCTGGCCCCACCAGCGCAGCAGGTCGCCGTCGATCGCCGGCACGAACGGCATCGGCTTGGGGTATTCGCGCACGAGCGTCGTGAACCATGCCTCGTCCATCGGCGAAACCACCAGTTCGGCGATCTGCGGGTATGCGGCGAGCAATGCGTCGATCGCGGCGAACGGGTCGTCCTCCACGTCTGCGCGCGCAGCGAACATCGGCGTGAACTCGCCCTGTTCAAGGTCGATCACGCGCGCTTCGATGCGCTGCAGCAGGTGCAGGAAGCGGTCGGCGTACGTGCCGTCGGCCCAAGGGAACGCGAGTTCGGCGAAGCGGCGCGCCCAGTCGAGGTACGTCATCGTGCCCAGGTCGCCGAAATACGGCTTGGCGGTGGCGTTGAGCGCGTCGATGATCTCGGCGCGGCGGCTCACCAGCTCGTCGGGGTGCTTCATCACACGCACGAGCAGACGCCCGCAGCGCGCCGAGGAGTTCTCCAGCTCGTAGATGTCGGCGTGCAGGTGGCTCAGGCCGGACGTGACGCCGCCCATGGCCTGTCCACTCGGCACCCACTGTTCGCCGAGCGGCGCGAACACGTCGCCGTTCTGCTCACCGACGCCAATGCCGGGTGTGTCGACGAGCATGCGCTTGACTTCGGGGCTCGTATGCGCTTCGCGCGCGGTCATGACGGCCGTGCCGACGAGCACGCCGTCGACCGGCATGTTCGGGCGGTCGTAGCGCGCCGCCCACTCGCCGCTGATGTAGTCGGCGGCGCGCTCGGGCGTGCCGATGCCGCCGCCCGCCACGAGCACGAGGTTCTCATGCTCGCGGATCTGCGCGTACGTGGAGAGCAGCAGGTCGTCGAGCGACTCCCAGCTGTGGTGGCCGCCCGCGGAGCCGCCTTCGACCTGCATGAGGATCTTCGCAGGCGCCACCGCGCGCGCGATCGCCGCCACCTGGCGGATCTGCTCGACCGTGCCGGGTTTGAACGCGACGAATGGGAAGCCGTCCGCGTTGAGCGCGCGCACGAGTTCCACCGCCTCGTCAAGCTCAGGGATGCCGGCGGAGACGACGACACCGTCGATCGGCGCGCCGCTCGCGCGCTTCTTCGGCACGATGCGCTGCGCGCCGAACTGCAGATTCCACAGGTAGCGGTCCATGAACATCGCGTTGAACTCGACCGTGCGGCCCTCGTCGAGCTGCTCTTCGAGCTTGGCGATGTTGCGGTCGAACACCTCGGCCGTCACCTGGCCGCCGCCCGCGAGCTCCGCCCAGTAGCCGGCGTTCGCCGCGGCAGCCACGATCTCGGGCTCCACGGTCGTTGGCGTCATGCCGGCGAGCAGCACCGGCGGCTTGCCAGTCAGGCGTGTGAACGCGGTCGAGACCTCGTCGCCGTGCGCGGTGCGCACCACACGCGGGGCGAAGCGCGACCAGTCCTGCGTACGCGCGGGCGCGGCGCCCGGTTCGGCGAGCGCGGCGCGCGACTGCGCACCGGCCGCTTCGACGATGCCGACGCCGGTGCCCTGCGCGTTGTTCACGAACAGCTTGGTGAGCGTGGTGCCCGGGCCCAGGTCCACGACCCACAGATCGCGCGGGCTGTTTTCGGTGAGCAGATCGCGCACCTGCGCGGACCAGTCCACCTGGTTGAGCAGCACCTCGGCGGCGAGTTCGCGTGCATGCTCGGCGCTGATGCCGCACGCGGCCGCCCACTGCCCCACGAGTTCCACCGCGCGCTCCATGAGCGGACTGTGGAACGGCAGCGTCACATCAAGGTATTCGAGCGTGGGGTCGAACACGCGGCCGCCGCGCACCTTGTCGGCGCGCAGCTGCGCCTGGTGCGCGTGCTCCTTGCCCACTTCCACCGCGAACGACGCGAGGTCCTGCGGGTGACCGGAGAGCACCACATGGTCCATCGCGTTGATCACGGCCACGGCGATCGGGCCGCGCGCGTCGTTCACACGGGCGATGAGCTCGTCCGCCTGCCGCGGCATGATGCCCTTCACCGAAAGCATCGGTGTGGCCTCGCCGTAGCGGGGCACCATGCCGTGCGCGCGGGCCTCGCGCGTGCCGGCGGCGCCGATCAGTGCGGCGATCGCGAGGATCTCGCCGATGGCATCGCGCGCGGCCTCGATCGAACCGGCGTCGATGATCGCGCGGGCCATGTGCACGCCCAGGATGCCCTGCGAGTGGCCGAGCAGCGCGCGCGGGGCGGCATGGGCCACGTCGTAGCCGAGCTGGGCGGCGTCGAGCAGCGCGCCGAGCTGCGCGAGCGCGATGCCTTCGACGCTCGCGGTCGCGTCGGCCGCGGCGCCCAGATGCACGGGATTCGGCGTAAAGCCGAACAAATCGATTTCGCGGCCGGTCGTGGCCAGCAGCTCGGCGCCCACCGGCGCGAGCAGGTCGTGCGCAAGGCGCGCGTAGTTGTGCAACGCCTCGTCGAGCTGCGGGTCGGCGGCCAGCTCGGCGAGCGCGGACGTCCACGGCGTGGACTGGCCCGCGAACATCAGTGCGTGCGGCTCACTGACAAGGCGGCTGAGGAACGGTGTGGTGGTCATCGGTGTTCTTTCTGTGTTGGTCATATGTGATGGATACGTGAGTTGGTGCTTGGGATCGGTGCTAGAGGGGTTGGTTGCCGTGGTGGCGGGGCGTGGCGCGCATGCGGCGCTTGCCGGCGAGGAGCTTGAGCCCCTCCACAAGTGCGCCGCGCGTCTGTTCGGGGTCGATCATCGCGTCGATCTGCCCGGTTTCCATCGACAGGTTCGCGTTCACCGTGGTGCGCTCGTATTCCGCGGCGTACCGCGCGCGCACCCGCTCCACGTCCTGCCCCGCATCGCGCGCCTTCTGTAGGTCCTTGCGGTGGATGATGTTGACCGCGCCGGTGGCGCCGAGCACCGCGATCTGGCTGCTCGGCCACGCGTAGTTGAGGTCGGCGCCGATCGCCTTCGACCCCATCACGATGTACGCGCCGCCGAACGCCTTGCGCAGGATCACGGTGATGAGCGGCACCTGCGCGCTCGCATACGCGTAGATGACCTTCGCGCCGCGCCGGATGATGCCCGCATGCTCCTGCTCGGCGCCGGGCTTGTACCCGGGGGTGTCCACGAGCGTGACCACGGGCAGGTTGAACGCGTCGCACAGCCGCACGAACCGCGCGATCTTCTCGGACGCATCCACGTCAAGGCCACCTGCGAGCACATTCGGCTGGTTCGCCACAATGCCCACCGGACGCCCGTCGATGCACGCGAACCCGACCACGGCCGAGCACGCGAACAGCTCGTGCACCTGCACGAATTCGCCGTAGTCCACAATGCAACGGATCACATCGAGCACGTCGTACGGCTGGCGGTCGTTCTCGGGCACGATCTCGCGCAGGCGCGCGGCCACCTCGCGGTCCGCGCGCGTGGCCATGTACGCGTAGGTGGGCGGCTGCGCGGTCGAGTTCGACGGCAGATACGCGAGCACGGTGCGTGCGTAATCGATCGCGTCGGCCTCGTCGGCGCCCAGGTAGTGCGCCACGCCCGAGGTGGTGCTGTGCACGGTGCCGCCACCCAGGTCGTTCATGCTGATCGATTCGCCGGTGGCCGCCTTGATCACATCCGGGCCCGTGACGAACATGTTCGAGTTCTCGCGCGTCATGATAATCAGGTCCGTCAGTGCAGGGCAGTACACGGCACCGCCCGCGCACGGGCCCAGAATCAGTGAGATTTGCGGAATGAAGCCGCTTGCATCGCATGTTTTCCGGAAAATACGCCCGTATTGCGTCAGTGCGGCCACGCCTTCCTGAATGCGCGCGCCGCCCGAGTCGATCAGAGCCACAACCGGCACCTGCATCGCGAGCGCCTGGTCCATGAGCCGGCAGATCTTGCGGCCCTCGGCCACGCCGAGCGTGCCTCCGCGCACCGAGAAATCCTGCGCGTAGACGGCCACTGTGCGCCCATACACCTCGCCGAAGCCGGTGATGACGGCGGCGCCGGCGTTGCCCGCTGCGATGTCGCCGCCGCTGAACCGGCCGATCTCCTCGAACGTGCCGGTGTCGAGCAGCAGGTCGAGCCGTTCGCGCGCCGTGAGCTTGCCCTTCACGTGCTGGCGGTCGCGCGCACGCTCCTCGGCGTCGCGCGCCAGTTGCGCCGCGCGCAGCACCGCCGGGCGGATCGGCTGGTGTTCCGCCGCGGGCGATGCGCCGGTGTTGCCTGTGCCGGGCGCGGATTGCACCGCCGCCTGCACAGCCTGCGCCGCCTCATTGAGGCCGCCGTGTGCCTTGGCAAGCGCGAGCAGCTGGGGGAATTCGTGATGTCGGTCATGCGTGCGCCTCCTCGGATTGCGCGGATTCCGCGGCCGGTGCATGGTGCGCGTCGCCGCCGTGCCGCGCGCCCGCCACGTCCATCGTCAGCAGCGTCTCACCCGCCTCCACGCCGGTGCGGGGCGGCGAAGATTTCGGTGACGGTGCCGCCGGCCGGCGCATACACGTAGTTCTCCATCTTCATGGATTCGAGCACCACGAGCAGGTCTCCCTTCGCCACCGCCTGCCCGGGCGCCACGGTGATGCGCGTCACGATCGCCTGCATCGGCGCCGAGATGACGCCGGGCCGCTCGTCGCGCGCCTCCTTGCGCTCCACATGGTGCATGCCCTGCCCGCGCAACGGCTGTGTGGGCAGTTGAGCGGCGCGCGCGTGGGTGCCGCCGGTCAGGTTCGCCACCACGTCGAGCGGCACGGTCAGCTCCACGCGCCGGTTGTTCACCTCGATCACAAAGCGTTCGCTCGCCGTGCGCGCGGTGTCTTCGTCGGCCGCCGCGCCGGCGACCGACGCCGGCTGCCCCGCGCGCGCCGCCGCGGGTTCGCGGTTGAGGTATTTGCGTTCGAGCCATTTTGTGCTCACGTCGAACGGCGTGCCATGCTCGCAGGTGAAATCGCCGTCGGCGAAGATCTGCGCGTAGAGCTCCGCAGGTGTCGGCACGCCGGCGATGTCGAGCTCGGCGAGCGCGCGGCGCACACGTGCGACCGCCGCGGGGCGGTCATGCGCGGTCACGATCAGCTTGCCCATCATCGAGTCGAATTTCGGCGAGATCGTGTCGCCTTCCGCGACGCCCGAATCCACGCGGATGCCCGGGCCGGACGGCCAGCGCACCGTCTCGAGCGTGCCCGAGCTGGGCGTAAGGTTCGACTTCGGGTCCTCGCTCGTGATGCGCAGTTCGAAACTGTGGCCGCGCGGGGCGGGCGCGGGCGTGAGGTGTCCGCCGGCGGCGATCGTGAGCTGTTCGCGCACCAAATCGAGTCCGCAGACCTCTTCGCTCACCGTGTGCTCCACCTGCAGACGCGGATTCACTTCAAGGAAATACGCCTTGCCCGTGTCGGTCACCATGAACTCGCACGTGCCGAGCCCCACGTACTGCACCGCCTCGAACAGGCGGCGTGAGTAAGCGTGCAGCTGCTCTTCGACCTCCGGGTCCAGGAACGGGGCGGGCGCCTCTTCGATGAGCTTCTGGTTGCGCCGCTGCACGGAGCAGTCGCGCGTGGAGTAAACGGTGAACTCGCCGTGCGTGTCGCGCCCGCACTGCGTTTCCACATGGCGGCCATGGTCGATGAACCGCTCCACGAAGTGCTCGGCCAGATCGCCGCCCTGCACCGCGTTGTGGTTCAGGTAGAACCCGCGCAGCTCGTCGTCGTTGCGCACGAGCGTGATGCCGCGGCCGCCACCGCCGTCGGTGCGTTTCATCATGAGCGGATAGCCATGCGTGTGCGCGAAGTCGAGCAGCACGCGCATGTCGCTCACCGCATGCGAGATGCCCGGCACCGGCGGCACCTTCGCCTTGGTGGCCACATTGCGCGCGCTGATCTTGTCGCCGAGCGCCTTGAGCGCGCGCGGCGACGGGCCGACCCACACTGCGCCGGCGTCCATCACGCGCGTGGCGAACGACGCGACCTCCGAAAGAAAGCCGTAGCCGGGGTGCACGGCGTCGGCGCCGCTTCGTTCCAGGATGGAAATGAGCAGATCCTCGTTGAGATACGTGTCTGCGTATGTGTCTCCCGAGAGCAGATACGCTTCGTCCGCCATCTGCACGTACTGGCAGTGGCGGTCCTGCTCCGCGTACACCACCACGGTGGGGATGCCCATTTCGCGCGCGGTGCGCACCACGCGCAGGGCAATCTCACCGCGATTGGCGACGAGCAGTTTGCTGATGTGTTGAGGCATGCGTCCTAGATTGCCGCGGCCGCCGTGCGCGCGCTTTTTGTTTTTCGCAAAGATCGCGCCCTGGTTTTGTTCACGGCTACAAACCGGCTGCCGCAAGCGCGCACGTAAGCTTGGGGCGGATTGGCCCGGGGCTGTGGCGGGCGATGTGTGGCGGGCGGCCGGGATGCGCTGGCGCACGGCGGATGTCCGATTGCCACTGATGCCGCGGGTTGTGCGGCGGGCTCACCACGGTCGCGCGCCAGATGCCGGCGCTGGATTTCCACGTGCGTTTCCGCATGTTCATCGCGGCATGGCATGTACACACAGGCCCGGCATGCCTGACGAAAGGATTAGATATGCAAAACACTGAAATTACCGTGCCCTCACGTCTCACTATGCGGACATTTGTGCTGCAGTGGGCGCCAGCGGTTGTGGCGGCGGGACTGCTGTGGGCGGCCACGGCGGCGGGTCGCATCCCGATTCCCGGAACGCCGGTGCCGATTACGCTGCAGACGCTCGTGGTGATGATGGCCGGCGTGGTGTTGAGCCGCAGGCAGGCGGTGGCTGCGGTCGTCATGTATGTGGCGATGGGCGCGTGCGGCCTGCCAGTGTTCGCGGGCGGCGCGTCCACGCTTGCGCTTGTGGGGCCGAGCACCGGCTTCATCCTCGGCTTTGTGCCCGCGATCGCCGTGACCGCCACCCTCGCCGCCTCCGTGCAACGTGTGGGCGAGCGTTGGGGCATGCGGCACGGCAGCAGCGGTGTGCATGCCGTGGCAGATGATGTCACGACGCATGCGTCGTACCGTTCCATCGCAGACCGCAATCACATGGACACATCCTGCGCGCATGCATGTCGAGCCGCAATCGCCGATTTCAGCGCGGACTTATGGTACGGCTACGCCCGTGCATGGCGGGCGACGATGCGTTGGGCACTGCGGTTCGCGGCGTATTGGACGGCGGCGGTGATCGGCTGCATCGTGCTGCATTATGCGTGTGGCCTGCTTGTGCAGACGGCGGTCACGGGTGTGCCACTGCGCCTGATTGCGAGCGCCTCAGCCGGCTTCCTGCCCGGTGACCTGTGCAAAGCCGCCCTGGCCGCAACCGTAGCCGCCACCTTCCGCCGCTAGTTACCGCACGGTAAAGCACGGGGCCGGGTGGCGAATGGCCATAGAAAGGCTTGGTTGGATGTATCTCGCTTACGAGAGTGCCTTAACCATACAGCCTCGGAGTATTGGCCGCGCAACGCACTGGAATTTCAACAATTCACAGCACCAATACCTGCATGCGCCACAATTAAGGCACTCTCGTAAGCGAGATACCGCAAGAATCCCGAGAATCCACCCGCCCCCAGAGCAACGTCATCCTAACAGCCTCCAACCATGGCTTTCCTCTCTCCCTATCTCGACGAAAGTCATCTCGGCGACTCCCAAATATGACATTCCTCTTCCTCACTTCGACAAAAGTCATTCCTATGGCCTCGCAACATGACGTTCCTCTGCAAGGCACCCCCCCGCAACCCGTGGAATAATCGACTATATGTGTAGCAACGAGCAGCCGGGCGAACTGAGCGCCGGCAATCTGATCAATGACGACCTTCCGCAGACACGGGCGGTGGCGCACGTGTGGTCGCTCAAGACCGCGCGCTCCACGAATGCCACGGCCGAACAGCTCATCACAAGCGGCCAATGGGACCGCAACGGCATGACGGTCATCGCCGCGCGCGAACAGACCGCCGGCCGCGGCCGTCTCGACCATACGTGGTTCAGCGCGCCGGGCGGGTCGTTCACGGCGTCGTTCATCTCGGCGGTGGGCGCTGGCGTGGCGCACGACCCCACACTCAACGGCTGGCTGCAGATGATCGCTGGGCTGTCCGTGCTCGACGCGCTGCGTGAGGCACTGCAGGAGACAAATCTGCAATGGGTGCCCGACCCGGTGAACGCCGACAATTCCCTAGACGACGTCAAGCTCAAATGGCCCAACGACATCGTGTTCCACGGGCGCAAGCTTGGCGGGATCCTCGCGCAGATGGTCACGCTGCCGGATGACCCGAACACGGTCGCGGTGATTTTCGGCGTGGGGTTGAACATCGCCGTGCCGCAGGAGGACCTGCCAATCGACGCGGCCACATCGTGGCGCCTGATCACCGAGCCGGCGGACGACGGCGGCCGCCCACCGGCGGAGCGCGTGATGGACCTGCTTGCCGCACGCACCGTGCGCAATCTCGAGGACCGCCTGTGGCAGTTCGGGCTCAATCCGCACGGCTACGCGCAGAATCTGCGCAAACGCGTGACCGAGGAATGCTGGACGCTCGGCCGCCCGATCCTGGTTCACTATATGGATGGCACGACGGGCAGTGGCATCGCGCGCGCGATCGACGCCGACGCCTCGCTCGCGATGACCGACGACGACGGCGCCGAGCGCCTCGTCCGCACCGGCGATGTGGGTGTGCTCCCCGTCGGCGATTGATGTGTGCGGCTCGCAGCGAGGCATTCTGGGCGAAATGTACAATCGCTGACTATGGATCGTGATCATCTGAGCCACTCCCCCGCGCCCACCCGCACCGCACTCGCACGCGTGGGGGCCGCACTGTGCTGGCTCATCGCGGCGCTGGCATGCGCCTGGATCGCCTGGTGCACGGCGATCGGCCCGCTCATGCGCGCCGACGCCGGCCTCGCCGCATTCCGCTGGACCAACGGCGTGGCGTTCGTGGCCATGTTCGTGGTGTGCTTCGGCATCGTGTGGCTGCTCGTCCGCTCCGCCCACCGCGCAGCCGACTCCGCCACACGCACAACCGCTTCCCTCGGAGGCGCAGCTGATTCCACCGCACACCTATCCGATTCCGCCCACCGCACATCCGCTCCCGCCGCACACCTAGCCGGCCGGACCATCGCCCTGCCGCCACGCACCGCGCGCTTCTTCGCCGCCGCCGGCCGCCTTACAGTGCGTGCGACCCGCAACTGGCGCCGCATCTGGCTCGTGCTCGCAATCGGCTGGCTGTGGATCCCCACGACTCTGCTCGTGGCGTACGGCGCCGACATCCTCTCACAGACGCGCGAATTCGCCTGGGCATGGAATCAGTGGACCGGCCTTGAGCAGCCGTACATCGGCTTCTTCTCGTTCGTGCCGATGGACATCTACCCCACCGCGCATTACATGTGGTCCACCGACCCCACGTACCTGACCGACCAGCACAACATTGTGCTCACCGTGATCTACGGCGCCTCCGCCGCGCTCTCCCGCTACCTGACCGGTTCGAACGACGCCGGCTTTGTGGTGCTCGCCGCCCTGCAGTGGCTCTTCGCCGGCTTCTGCTGCGCCTCCGCCGCCAATCGCTTCTTCAATCTGCCGTGGATTCTGCGCACAGCATCGGCCCCGCACACACACCCGGATTACGCGCACCCCGAACGCCTGCGCACCGCGACCCCTATCGATTTCGCCCACCCCGAACGCGGCCCGCGCATCCACACGCTCACCGCGCACACACCCGTCCCCGCCGGCCCGCTCGCCCGCGCGCTCGTGATGCTGCTGTTCCTGTGCTGCCCGCTCGTCACGTTCTCCACGATCTCGCTGACCAAATCCCCGCTGTTCGCGTTCGCGTTCACCTGGTGGTTCGGCCTGATGTACGAGCTGTACATGACCCACCGCAACGCCCCCGCACGCCCGCAGCGCACGCGCCCCGTGACCATCGCCGCACTCGTCGTCTCGTGCGTTGTCATGCTCGTCAGCGCGAAATACGCGTGGTACATCCTCATGATCCAAGTGGTGCTCTCGCTGCTTGCCGACCGCCGCCGCTGGCGCCTGTATCTGCTCACATTGCTCCTGCCGACGGTGCTTGTGCACGGCGCGATCGCGATGCTCATCGGCTCCGGCGCGATCATCGGCGGCGACCCGATCGAAAGCCGCGGCGCGCAACTGCAGATGATCGCTCGCGTGGCGCAGCGCAACCCGGGCGCGATTCCCGAAAGCGCGGCGAGAAAGCTCGCGCCGATCTTCAACATCGACCAGATGGCGCAGGCGTACCGCAGTGAGGACGCCGACCCGGTCAAATCGTCGGGCATCCAGTCGAAGAAGGTGAGCTACCGCTGGCGTTCGGTCACGGCGGAAGACATGAAGCAGTTCAACGCCGCCTGGCTCGAGATCGTACGCGCCGACCCGCAGACCGCGTTCGACGCGCTGTTCGCGAAATCATACGGCTATTTCGACGTGTTCGACCCGCCATACGTGCCGATGAGCTATTACGTGGACAACGATTACGTGCAGCAGTCCAACACATGGATCAAACACTACAATCACGACTGGCGCGGCGGCGTGGCGCATGTGGTGCGCCAGTGGAGCCGGATTCCGGTGCTCGGCTGGGTCACGCACGGCAATTTCTACGTCACGCTCACGTTGCTCATCGGCGCCGCCGAGCTCGCGCTGCGCCGTTGGCGCGCGCTGAGCTGGCACATGCCGCTCCTGCTGTTGATGGGCGTCATGATCACGGCGCCGGCGAACAATTTCGAGCGCCACATGCTGCCGATCGCGTTCGTCTTCGGATTCCTGTGCATCACGTTCGCGCGCGACAACCGCGGCGGCAGTTGGGTGCACGGCCCGGCGCGCGGCACAGCGCACGATTCGCCCCGCACATAACGCTAGGCGTCCCGCATGCGGCCGATCGCGATCGCCGTGTTCAGCACGAACGCGTCGCGCGGGTCGGTCGCGTCCCAGCCGGTCGTCTCGGCGGCGCGCTTGAGCCGGTAGCGCACGGTGTTGGGGTGGATGTTGAGCTCTTTTGCCGTCAGTTCCAATGATCCCCCGTAGCGTAAAAACGTGGAGACGGTCAGGAACGTCGGGTCGTCGGCGTGCTCGCCGTGCAGCACGCGGTACACGTTGCAATACAGCTCCTCGCGCGCGATCTCGTCGCCGAGCAGCGCGCGCTCGGGCAGCAGGTCGTCCGCCCGCAGCGGACGTGGCGCATGCTGCAGCGAGGGCGCCGCCTGCAGCGAAAACAGCGTTTCGTGCAAGGCGTGGCTCGCCCCTTGCGCGCCGGTGCGCACGGGGCTCAGGTAGAGCGGCGCCGCAGAGAACGCGCCGGACACCGCCGTGCACGCGACTTCCGGCGAGACGGCCGCCTGCACGCGCATGCAGACGAGCACGTACCGCCCGTACGTGCCGATCAATGGGGCCTCGCCGCCCAGATCGGCAATGGCTTTGCTCACCGCGGAGGCGGTGGCGCCGAGCGATTCCGCCGGTTCGCCGCCGATGGCGAAACAGCTGAAATCCCCGCGCCAGCCGATGATGTTGAGCAGCGAGACCACGCGGTCGTCGTCGAGCCCCGCGAGCAGGCATTCGAACGTGAGCCGCATGATCGTCGTGTCGTCCGTATGCCCCGCCAAAAGATCGAGGATATCCGCCTGCTCACTGCCTTCCATGCTGCCCAGTGTAGCGGCGGGGCGTCATTTTCGGCCCCGCGCGCACGGGCGTCTCGGCATGCACACGGTGCCCGTCCGAAATGCAAGCAGCGCCCCGCACGCGGAGTGCGGGGCGCTGCTTGTAGTTCCTGAAGATCAGGACTTCGATCAGATCGACGCCGGATCGACCGGGATGCCCGGGTTCATGGTGGAGCTGATCGTGGCCTTGGTGATGTAACGGCCCTTCACGGTGGACGGCTTGAGACGCTTGATCTCGTCGGCCACAGCGCGGAAGTTCTCATCGAGGGCTTCGGCGGTGAAGCTCAGCTTGCCGAAGAGGAAGCTGAGGTTGCCGTTCTTGTCGACACGGAAGTCGACCTTGCCGCCCTTGATGTCCTTGATCGCCTTGGTGACGTCCATGGTCACGGTGCCGGTCTTCGGGTTCGGCATGAGGCCACGCGGACCGAGCACACGGCCCAGGCGGCCGACCTTGCCCATCATGTCCGGGGTGGCGACCACGGAGTCGAAGTCGAGGAAGCCGTTGGCGACCTGCTCGACCAGATCGTCGTCACCGACGATGTCGGCGCCGGCCTCGAGGGCCTCCGTGGCCTTCGGGCCACGGGCGAACACGAGCACCTTGGCGGTCTTGCCGGTGCCGTTCGGCAGGTTCACGGAGCCGCGGACAAGCTGGTCGGCCTTGCGCGGATCCACATTCAGACGGAGCACAGCTTCGACGGTCTGGTCGAAGTTGTAGGCCGGCATGCTCTTGAGCAGAGCGATGGCCTCTTCCGGGGTGTACAGGTTGTTACGGTCGATGCGCTCGGCCGCTTCACGATACTTCTTGGAGTGCTTAGCCATGATGGTTACCTATCCTCTCAGCTCAGTCGTTCACGGTGATGCCCATCGAGCGCGCAGTGCCCTCGATAATCTTCATGGCAGCGTCGATGTCACGAGCGGAAAGGTCAGCCATCTTGGTTTCGGCGATCTCGCGGACCTGATCCTTGGTGACCGAACCGACCTTGGTGGTCAGCGGGTTGTCGGTGCCCTTGGTGATGCCCGCGGCCTTCTTGAGCAGCGCAGCCGCCGGCGGGGTCTTCAGGATGAAGTCGAAGGAACGGTCTTCGTAGACGGTGATCTCGACAGGGATGATCTGGCCCATCTTGTCCTGCGTCTTGGCGTTGTACGCCTTGCAGAAATCCATGATGTTCACGCCGTGCGAACCCAGAGCCGGGCCCAGCGGCGGGGCCGGGTTGGCCTTGCCAGCCTCAATCTGGAGCTTGATCAGCGCCGAGACTTTCTTCTTAGGAGCCATAATATGGTTCTTCTTTCTCTGAAGCGGTACAAACGGCACGGGACCTCCCCGTACCTTCCGCAACTGATGATTTGTCGCGCGCGTACGCACACAACTTTTCCAGTATGCCATGCGCGCGGGACTTGTGGGCCTCGCGCGCAACACAAAACCGGCCGTAGTGCACGGCCGGTTTTCACGTAAAGAATCAGGCGAGCTTTTCGACCTGCTCGAAGCCGAGCTCGACCGGCGTGTCGCGGCCGAAGATCGAGACGAGCACGGTGAGCTTCTGCGTCGTCGGCTCCACATCGGAGACGACGGCGGACATCGTGGCGAACGGGCCGTCGGTCACCGTGACCTGATCGCCCACGGCGTACGAGACCTCCATGACGCGCTTCTTGGCGGCGGCCGGCTTGTCACCGGCCTTCTTGAGCGCTTCGGACGCGATCATCGGGGCCATCATCGCCACGACCTCTTTGCGGGTCAGCGGCGCAGGCTCGCGGGTCGGGCCGACGAAGCCGGTCACGCCCTCGGTCTCGCGCACAATGCGGCGCGCGTCCTCGTCCGGCCACATGCGAATCAGCACATAGCCCGGCACACGCACGCGCGTGATGACCTTCTTGCCTTTTTCGGTGTGCTTCTCGACCTCTTCCATCGGCACTTCCACCTGGAAGATCGTGTCTTCGAGGCCGAAGCTGGCCACACGGGATTCGATGTTGCTCTTCACGCGCTTCTCGTAGCCGGAATACGTGTGCAGCACGTACCACTTGCCTTCGAGCGTGCGCAGGCTCTTGGAGAATTCCTTGACGGCGAGCGCGCCGGCGTCGGCGGCTTCCTCTTCGGCTTCATCGGCTTCGGCGGCCGGGCCGTCGTTGTTGGCGTCCGCATCGACGGTGCCTTCGGATTTCGCGGCTTGGTCGCCTTCGGGCGAATCGTCGATGGAGTCCTGCAGGCTGTCTTGCGCGGCTTCGCGCGCATCGTCTGCGGACGTGGAATCAGCGGCTTCCACCGAGTCATACGCCATGCCTTCGGCGATGTCCTCGCTCGGCGAGGCGGCGGCGACGGCGTCAATCTCTCCCTGTGCATCGGCCAGCGCGGTGTCGGCGGGCTCCTGCGCACTGAACGTCATAGCCTGTACGTCTACCTGCGACTGGTCGTCAGCTGCGTCGGGCAGCTGGTCGAGGTTCTCGAGATTCACTTCGTCACTCATGCACGTTCACCTTTGCTTGATTGTATGTATTCAGAACGAATATTACCTTCAGCCAGAGTATAGCGGGTGGAGCGAACGGCGCGGATCAGCCGAAGATCAACAGTGCGAGCTTGCCCAGACCAAAGTCCATTGCGGTAACGAACACCATGAGCAGCAGCACGAAGATGAACGACGCGAGCGACCACCAGAACAGCTGCTTGCGGGTGGGGGTCACGACCTTGCGCAGTTCGTCGATGATCTGCTTAAAGAACAAGCCGATGCGCATGAAGATGTTCGGATTGACGACTTCTTCGCCATGATCTGTCTTAGCAGCCATGATCCCTCCAGAATAGCTTGGTAAGCTCACTCGATCTTACTCGATAGTCTTTGCAGGGAAGGCGGGACTCGAACCCACAACCTACGGTTTTGGAGACCGTTGCGCTACCAATTGCGCCACTTCCCTAGGAAGATCATGCTCAGCCTGCCGCCCGAGCGCCTTTCGGACCCTGCCGGTGGCTTCGCAAAACCGCCAAGTGAATATAGTAGCGGCAATTGCCGACTTCGCCAAATCCCCGCGTGTATCTTCACGTGTCGCACATGTTTCGCGCGTGCCCCCCCTTACGACGAACGTCATCCCCAAGCCCCCACAACACGCCAAACCTCTCCCCACCTCGACGAAAGTCATGCGTGCGGATGCACAGCATGACTTTCGTCTAGGTCAGGTATAGGTAGAGGTTGCTCACGCAGCGGGCGACGCGGCGACCCACTCCTGAAAGCGGCGCATGCCCTCGGCGAGCTGGTCGTCGGCGAGCGCGTACGAGAAGCGCAAGTACCCGGGCGCGCCGAACGCCTCGCCGGGCACGGCCGCCACATGCGCCTCGTCGAGCAGCGCGGCCGCAAGCGCCGACGTGTCTGCGAACACCTGCCCGTTGGGGCCCATCGGGCGGTTCAGCAGCCCGCGCACATCCGGGAACGCGTAGAACGCGCCCTTCGGCGTGGGACAGCGCACACCCTCGATCTGGTTGAGCGCCGCGACAATCGCCTGCCGGCGCGCGTCGAACGCCTCGCGCATGCGATCCACCGCGTCGAGCGGACCAGATACCGCCGCAAGCGCCGCGCGCTGTGCGATGTTGTTCACGTTGGACGTCATGTGCCCCTGCAGTTTCGCCGCCGCCTTGGCCACACGCGCGGGCGCAACCATCCAGCCGACGCGCCAGCCCGGCATGGCGTAGGTCTTCGCCACGCCGTTGAGCACGATCAGCTGTTCGCGCACTTCAGGCACGGCCGCGCCGATGTACGTGGTGTGCGCGCCGTCGTACGTGAGATGCTCATAGATCTCGTCGCTGATTACCCAGATGCCGTGCTCGATCGCCCATGCGCCGATCGCGCGGATCGTCTCTTCACTCCAGACCGCGCCGGTCGGATTGTTCGGCGAGGTGACGATAACCGCCTTCGTGCGCTCGGTGCGCGCGGCCTCGAGGTCGGCGACGTTCGGCTCGAAGTTCACTTCGGCGCCGGCGAACACTTCAACCGGCTTGCCGCCGGCGAGCTTGACCGCCTCCGGGTAACTCGTCCAGTATGGGGTGGGGATGATGACCTCGTCGTCATCGTTGAGCAGCAGTTGGAATGTCTCGTAGACGGCCTGCTTGCCGCCGTTCGTCACCACGACCTGCTCCGGCTCCACTTCGTAAGCCGAATCGCGCAGCGTCTTCGCGGCGATTGCCTCGCGCAGTTCGGGCAGGCCGGCAGTGGGCGTGTAGCGGTAGTTGCGCGGGTCGACCACGGCTTCGGCGGCCACGGCCACAATCGCCTCGGGCGTGGCGAAGTTCGGTTCGCCGGCGCCGAAACCGATGACGTCGATGCCTTCGGCCTTCATGGCTTTCGCCTTGGAATCCACGGCGAGTGTGGCGCTCGGCGCCACATGGTTGATGCGGTCAGACAAGGGGAGGGAATCTGTGTTGGTCATGGCTCTCATGCTACTGCCGGACCGCAACAACATGCCTAGATCAGCACCAGGTTGTCTCGGTGGACGAGCGGATGCGCGTATTCCTCCCCGAGCAGACGCCGCAGCTGCGCGCTCGTGCGGCCGAGCATGTGCGGGATCTCCTCGGCGTCGAACCCGGCGAGCCCGCGCGCCAGGTGATTGCCGGCCTCGTCGTCGATCCACACGGCATCGCCCGCGGCGAACTGCCCGTGCACCTCCACCACGCCGGCGGCGAGTAGGCTCGCGCGCCCTCCGCGCACGGCGGAGGCGGCGCCGGAATCCGCCACGAGCGTGCCTTGCGGGTGCGAGGCGAATTTGATCCACAGGCGGCGCGCCGACCCGCGCTGGCGCACCGGCGCGAACGCGGTGCCCACGGAGTCGCCCATCAGTGCGGGCCCCGCGTTCGCCGCGCTCGTCATGACGGCGGGGATGCCGGAGACGGCGGCCATGCGCGCCGCCTCGAGTTTCGTGACCATGCCGCCGGTGCCCACTCCCGAACCGGATCCTCCCACGCGGATCTCGTCAATCAGCTGGGTCACGTTCGGCACGAACGGTACGCGGCGCGACCCGGGCTCGCTCGGCGGCGCCGTGTACAGCGCGTCGACGTCGGTCAGCAGCACGAGTGCGTCGGCGCGCACCATGTTCGCGATGAGCGCGGAGAGGCGGTCGTTGTCGCCAAAACGGATTTCGTTGCTGGCGAGCGCGTCGTTCTCGTTGACGATCGGCACGACGCCCAGCTCGAGCATCGTGGCCATCGTGCGGCGCGCGTTGCGGTATTGGCGCGGCTGCATCGTGTCTTCCGCGGTGATCAGTAGCTGCCCCACGCGGATGCCGTACCGGCCGAACGCGGCCTCGTACTGCGCCATGAGCAGCCCCTGCCCCACCGAGGCGGCCGCCTGCTGAGTCGCCACGTCGGTCGGCCGCGAGCTGAACCCAAGCGGGCCGAAGCCGGCGGCGATCGCGCCCGACGAGACGAGCACGATGTTGCCGCCGAGCATGTGCACTTGGGCGATCGCACCGACGAGCGCGGTGAGTTTGTCCACGTCCAGGTGCCCCGACGGCTGAGTGAGCGAGCTCGACCCGACCTTCACCACCACGGTGTGCGCGGCGGCCACCGCCCGGCGCACCGCTTCCTGCGTCTTCGGCGTGGATTGTTCCATGCGTTCAGCTCCTTCGTTCCCCAGAGAGACTACCAGCAGCGGAGGGTCACTCCTCCGCTTCCTCGTATTCTTCGGGATCGCCGCGGCCGAAGAGCGACGTCTCGTCGTGCCGGTCGTCGTCCACCGCCGGATCCGCCCAATGGCCGGCCTCGCGCTCCGCCTGCATGGCGGCGCGCACAGCGGCGCGGGCGTCCATCATCTCGTGGTACTGGCGGCGGCGCTCGGTGTTGGTGCGCCGGCGTCCGCGCGTGTCCTCCGCCTCGAGGCGCAGGTCGCGGCCACGCGAGCCGAGCTGCGTGCCGTCGAGGTTCTCCGCGCCGGCCGCGATCGTCGGATCCCAGTCGAACGCGACCGCCCGCGCGCCACGCCCGATGCGCACTTCGTCGCCCGGGCGCGCGCCGTTCTTGCGCAGCGCGTCTTCGACACCCAGCTTGGCTAGACGGTCGGCCAGATAGCCCACGGCCTCGTCGTTGTCGAAGTTCGTCTGCACGACCCAACGCTCGGGCTTCGTGCCCGTCACCGTGAACCAGTAGTTGCCGTTGCGGTCCTCTTCGCGCTCGATCTCGAACTCCTGCACGCCGGCATTGCGGCCGTTGCGGCGGCGCTGGCCCGGCTCGCTGAGCGGATTGATGACCACGCGCTCCTCTTCCACGGTCTCTTCGCGCGCCGCAATGTCCGCACGCATCTGCGTGACGAGATTCGCGAGCGCGAAATTGAGCTCCTTGAGCCCTTCGTGCGAGGCGGTGGAGACGATGTACACCGGCAGATCGAGCTTTTCGAACTCCGGCTTGACGAACTCGGCGAGCTCCTTCGCCTCGGGCATATCGACCTTGTTGAGGATGATGATGCGCGGACGTTCGGGGATCGGGATCGCGCCGAGCGGAAGCTCAAGGTCATTCGCGTATTCACCGAGTTCCTGTTCGAGCGCGTAATAGTCGCTCAGCGGGTCGCGGCCCGGTTCGAGCGTGGCGCAATCGATCACGTGCGCGATGATCTCGGTGCGCTCGATGTGACGCAGGAACTGCAGGCCGAGGCCTTTGCCCTGCGAGGCGCCCGGGATCAGGCCTGGCACGTCGGCGATCGTATAGCGCATGTCACCGGCCTGCACGACGCCCAGATTCGGCACGAGCGTGGTGAACGGGTAGTCGGCGATCTTCGGCTTGGCGGCGCTCATCGCGGCGATCAGGCTTGATTTGCCCGCCGACGGGAAACCGACGAGCGCCACGTCGGCGATCGACTTCAGCTCAAGGATTACATCGCGTTCCTCGCCCGGTTCGCCCAGCAGCGCAAAACCGGGCGCGCGGCGTGTGCGGTTCGCGAGCGCGGCGTTGCCCAGGCCGCCGGCGCCGCCGGCCGCGGCGACGAATTCGTCACCGGCGTGGCGCAGATCGGCGAGCACCTCGCCGGGGCGCTTCGGCTGACCTTCGGCTCCGCGCGCGGTGAACACCACGGTGCCGATCGGCACGGGCAAGCGCAGGTCGTCGCCTTGCGAACCGTCTTTTGTGTCGCCTAGGCCCATCGTGCCGTTGCCGGCGGAACGGTGCGGCATGAAACGATAATCCAGCAGCGAATTCGCGTTCGGGTCAGCCACGAAAATCACCGATCCGCCTTTGCCTCCATTGCCGCCGTTCGGTCCGGCGAGCGGCTTGTATTTCTCGCGGCGGATGCCGGCGGAGCCATTGCCGCCGTCGCCGCCCTTCACATGCACAGTTACTCGATCCACAAAATCACTCATAACCGACCATTCTATCCAACCGCCTCTATCCACCACCCCAAACTGCCGCCGCAACGGCACTTTCGCATCAATTCACGTCGAACCAGCTTCGCACTTCTGCACACTTTGCATCCAAGCCGGCTTGTATCGCCTGAATCACCTGCATTCGTTCGATGGCAGCGGCATCATCGGGACCGTAGGTAAGAAGCACTGTAAACACTTCTTCACCGGCCACTTCAGCAAACACCTGCGGCAATCTGTGCGCATAATCACGGAGACCGCCGACAATCCGATCTTCATCACCACTGTCCCCACAGAGTTGAGCGAGTTTTCGCCATGCCCGCAAGTCAGCGAAACACCAACGATACTCATCCCCGATCTTCATCGCCATCTTCAGTTTTCTGGCACCATGAATATAGCCCTCATACGGATACATCGACGCTACGTCATAGAGCGGAGCCAACGTGGGCCGCCGATCTTCCCGTTCCAGCATCGCATAATTCTTGGCATGCGCATCAGTCCCACACAACAGGTAATTCACTATCAGCGCCGAATAGAACAAATCCACACTCGACTCCGCGCATCCATTGTCGCGCATGAACTTCACTATGCTCACCGCGCCCGGGCCACCGTCACTTTGATATTTATCGGCACTCATGATTCCCATCGCTTGGCATAGATCCTCTTGATGAATTCGATGCACTTTCAGCGGTCGATGATTCCCTATGGGCTCTTCCACAACATCACGATCCCAACGGCGACTGACGACGGCGTTCACACCACCAAAATCCATGTATGACGAGACCGACGCCGGCAGACCCAATCGATCGACTGCGCGCATACAGAGATACTCATTGAAAGCCTGACCCTGCAATCGCGAGATGCCTGGCTTGATTATGTGCGTAGTCGCGGCCGCATCTCGCGCCTCATACCATTGATCCCGACCGTCGGCATATGCGAGCGCAATCTTCTCCTGCGAGCCGTTCAATGACCACCGCTCCCCGTTCATCTGCCACGCATGGGCGCCCGCCCCACCTGTCCCGTTCAACCGTTCGCCGATTTCCTGCACATCGATGGGCTCCCATACTTCAGGCAATGGCAGTGCCGTAAGCTGCTCTTCCGTGATGAATTGCACTGCTCCACCGCAATCCATGCCAACTACAGACAACAGTGCAAACGGATTACGTGGGCTCACTCCATACAAATTTCCGATTCGCGTACGCACGTCCATGGAATCCGGCAATAACCCATCGATATAAGCTTCCACGGGCCGGCCCGACCATGCCTCGCCACGCACCGGCATCGAGAGCGAAAGCGCTATGCCATGCCCCATATCCGCATCATATTGAAGCATGTGTCGGCCACGGTCGTCTTCTGCGAGCACTCCGATATGTCGTCCATCGAGCAGGACGTGTAGTTCCTTCACGTCTTCCCTTCTCATCACCGCTGCCGTTTTGGTCATCGTTGGATGCTCGCTGAGACTCAGAATCCTTGCCGCTGCCGAAATCGTCACTTGCGCTGTTTGCTTCACCGCTTCGGACAGGACTTCATCATGCTGAGCGACGGCAAGCTTCAGGCTCTCCGCAAGGCGTGCCATCGAAGCACCCAGCGTGCCATCGGTGAATTGAGCCTGCGCCCATTGATTCACGCGCTTGCGCATTTCCTCCCATTGAGCATTGCCAATTCCCGGCACCTTCATCAACGATTCCACGCCCGCAGAAGGAGAACCTCCGGAAACAGCAGAGCGACTTGTTTCGGCACGGTCCACCCTCCGCATGGCCACAGCGCTTCCCGCATTGTCTACGGACGCCGAATCATCATCACCCTGAGACTGAGTTGCGGATTTGTTCGTCTCATACGAAACCTCCATCCGCATATCCAACACTTCGAAAAGCTTCATGATGCGCTCAAACCCAGCATTCTCCACGTGCCCGCTTTCGAATCGGCTAATCCACGGTCTGGAAACGCCAACCCGCTGAGCCAGTTCAGCCTGCGTCAGGCCACGCGCAATACGGGCATCACGAACCGCCACAGCAAGCTGACTCTTGGACCAGATTGTGCTTGTATACGCCAATGCGCGCACTCCTCGTCAACCATTTACGATGTTAGTTTTACATAACATCAAAAAGGTGTTAGCAATACCTAACAGATTATAGCATGTTAGCTCATCGCAACATACAAAGGCTATGGAAATCGCCCCATTGCATGCGAGCAGTCACCAAAGAGGGCATTCCCGTAGCCAACCCCACAAGCAGCCACCCAATAACCGCCGCCCAGCCGCTCCAAGCAAAACGCAGGAAGGCCCCCACCGAGCGGCGGGGACCTTCCGAAAAGTATGTACTGCGCTTACGCAATCAGTGCAATCACTCAGTGACGACGTCGACGACCTTGCGGTCGCGGCGCACAGCGAACTTGACCTGGCCGTCCGCGAGTGCGAACAGCGTGTGGTCCTTGCCGATGCCCACGTTCTGGCCCGGGTGGAAGTTGGTGCCACGCTGACGAACCAGAATGTTGCCAGCCACGACGGCCTCGCCGCCGAACTTCTTCACACCGAGGTACTGGGGATTCGAATCGCGACCGTTGCGCGAGCTGGAAGCGCCCTTCTTATGTGCCATTTCTCGTTCCTTTCGGTTAGCTGAAGTCTGCCGTCAATACTAGCTGAAATCAGGCGATCTCAGTGATCTTGACGATGCTCAGCTTCTGGCGATGGCCCTTACGACGAGCAACGCCGGTCTTGTTCTTGAACTTCTGGATGCGGATCTTCGGGCCCTTGGCCTCGTCGTCCACAACTTCGCCCTTGACGGAGATCTTCGCCAGATCAGCCGCGGCAATGGTGACCTTGGAGCCGTCGACAACGAGCGCGACCGGGAATTCCACGGTCTCACCCTTCTTGGCTGCAAGACGATTCACGAGGATGGTATCGCCGACCTCGACCTTTTCCTGATGGCCGCCGGCCTTGACAATCGCGTACATATCAGTTCCTTTATTCACTTGGAAAGCTTACTGCCCGGCACGTTCGAGCCTCGCGGCCAGACACCAGCAATCAAATATACACAGCACCATGTACTTTCGCAACACGCCGAAGACACGCCGCAACCGCACGCCGACCGACCACCGTCAGCCAGTTCGGTTATCTCCCCGGTTATGTGCGAGACGACCACATTTTACCCCCCGTATTATGTGCGAGACTCCCACATAATAGGGGGGATAACCGCGATCCGGCACCTTCATCTACGACACGCCGAAGGCTCCGCGCCTACCGCACGCGAATAAGCTGACTCCGGCGTACACGCACACAGGGCCACTGCAAAGAAAAAACGGGGCGCACTCTCTACTCGAAGTGCGCCCCGCTGAGGGGAAGAATTCAAACCACCATGGAATTCATGATGGTGTTTGACATGCAATACAATGACCACACGGTTTGTATTCTATCTACGCATACGGCAATGCGCTCAGCATTGCGCACATCTCCACACTCTCTACGCAACTGCAATACACCGCGCAAATTCGCTGCACAAACACATCACACAAACATGGCAACAAAAAGGGAGACCGCCCCGTAAGGTGGCCTCCCCGGCGCGCGCCGAACACTCAGCGCGCTACACAGCTCACGCTTCCTTCTTGCGCGTCTTGATGATCAGCAGCAGGCCCAGGATGAACGCGGCGCCCGCCACAACAACCACGAGCGCGATGTCCGCACCGGTCTGCGCCGGCGGCTTCTGCGGCACGACCGGAGGCGCCGGCTTCGTGTTGGTGATGGTGACGCTGGCTTCGTCTTCCGCCGTCATGTCGTACTCGGAGATGGTGGTGTAGCCGGCCGGCACGTTCTTCTCCACGACCTTCCAGTCGTTGCCGGATTCCAGCCCCGCCCACGAGTGCTGCCAGTTGTTGGCGTCGGAGAGCTCAACGGTCTCCTGCGATTCGCCGTTCTTGAGCAGTTCCACGGTAATCGACTGCGGGCGGTCGGTGTTGCCCGCGTCTTTCCAGACCTTCTTCACGTTGAGTGTCTCGGTCTTGACTTCAGGCACCACGCAGTCGCTCTTCGGCTCGATGTTCACCACGCGCTGGTTCGCGCCGTCTTCCACATGCACGTTCGGCAGTGCCACGAGCATCGCCGAGCTCTTGCACTCAAGTGTTTTCTCGATGAAGCGGTCCGCGGTCACGAGGAACATGCCGTCGCCCACGTTGGTGAAGCTGACGTTGCCGTCCGCGTCGGTCACGGCGCTGGCCGCCGGCTCGGTGCCGTTGAGCTCGATATATCCCGCGAGCGTATTCGCCATGTCGCGGAATGTCTGCGGGTCGGCGTTGAGCACGTCCCAGTTCACCGGGTATTGCTCGGCGTCGGCGAAGTCGCCGATCGGCTCGTACCCGCCTTCGTTCGCCCACTTCGCCACGTTGTAGACGTGGAAGACCACGCCTTCGAGCGCCGTCTCGTCGTGCGCGTATGTGACGTTGATGGTGCCCTCACCACTGCCGGAGACAACGCTTGACGCGAGGTCGGTGCGGTCCTCCTCCGTATTGGTGTCTTCTGCGTAGACGCTCGGCACTCCTACGGCAAGGCTCGCAAGCATTGCCCCCGCGCACAGTATCGCCGGCGCAATCCGCTTTCCGACTGTAAGCCGTCCCATGTTGTCCCCCCTTGGTTTGGTGAGGTGTTCTTCTTCTCGGTTGTTATTATAAGCGTTTCGCATGCGGTTGGGTTCAGCGTCCCGCATGTTTGGCCTGCGTGCCGCTCACCGCAGCGCGCCCGCGCTTGCGGCTGCGGCGCACGATGAGCCAGATGATCCACAGGATGAACAGCACGATCGCGAGGGCTATGCCCGCGATGACGAGCGTTCGGTTCGTGTCCGCCTTGTCGTACTGCGTCTCGTCCGCTTCCGCCGGCGTCGGGATGCGGTGCCCGCGCACGAGCAGTCGGTGCGAGTTGACGCCGTAGGGCGTGCACGTGATCAGTGTTGCATAATCCTGGTTCGCGTCGAAGTCCAGGTCGCGCATTTCGTTCGGCAGTACGGTGCGTATCTGATCCACTTGGTACGTGTAGGTGTCGTCAAGTACGTGGAACGCAAACGTGTCGCCTTCTTTGAGGCTGTCGAGGCCAGTGAACAGTTTCGCCGACGGCAGTCCGGTGTGTCCGGAGACGGCGGTGTGCGTGCCTGTGCCACCGACCGGCAGTGACGACCCGGCCAGGTGACCGCCGGCTATCTGCAGCACGGTGTCTTCGGTGCCATGGTAGACGGGCAAGCGCACTTCCAGCTTGGGAATCGTGATGTACCCCATGATTCCGGTGCCGGTGATGTCGAGCGTCTTGTTGTATTCGTCCATCTGCTCGTCGGTCAAATGCCAACGGTCTGGCAACGTGTTGAGTTTTTGGTTGTAGGCATGCGCCTGGTCCAGAAGTTCCTTCTTCTGTTCCCCGCTCATGTCTTTCACCTGCTCCACATACCCGGCGACTGCGCGCGAGGCGTGCATGCTGTTCCACCAGTTGGCAAACGTGGGGTAGGCAATCAGGCCGATGCCTCCGAGGAACACGAGGGCGAAGAGCACAATCATGATGTTGAGCCCCGCGCCGCCCTTTTTCTTCTGTTTTGTGTTGGTTGTTGCCTGTTCCTCCATAAGGCTGCCGCCCGTCGATTCCGTAGCGGAGCCGGCGGGCGGCGTAAGGGATGAGGAATCGGCACTGCGGTCAGTCTGAGGAGTCAGATTGGCTGAGTTGCGATTCCTCATAGCACCTTTCCTTATGGGGAGTCACTTGCTCTCAGGCCTGACGGCGGCGGAGCGTGACAGCGAGGCCGATGCCAGCGATCAGGACGATCGCAGCGCCAGCGGCGTACAGGATCGTGGTGCCCATGCCACCGGTCGACGGGAGCTGGTTGCCTGCATTGTTGACGATCGAAGCGGAGATCGTACCGTTAGAAACAGTCACGTCTTCATTGGAAGTAATCGGAGCACCCCAGGTGCCGGTGATCGGCTGGCCGGTCGGCTGAGTCGTCACGAGAGCGCCGGTGATGGTGAACTGCGTCGGAGCGGCATAGTTGTAGCCGGCCGGGACCACGGTCTCGACGATGGCGTAGTCGCCGTCATCGATGCGCGGGAAGTTCACGGTCCACTTGCCACCCTTGTTCTTGGCGGTTGCGGTGCCCGGAATCTTCGCGGCTTCAGTCTGCGGAAGCGTCGCAATGGCGTCCTTATTCGCAATGGTCACAGTGGACGGGAGAGCAACCCAGCCAGCGGCAGTGCCGTCAGCAGCGTGCTGATAGACCTTCCACACGTTCTCTTCGCCACCGAACCACTTCAGCAGGGCGAAGCTTGCGCCTTCAAGCGGAGTGTTGCTAGAAGTGACCTTATCGGCGTTGACTTCATAGGTGAAGACGATGACTTCGTCTTCCGGGGTCACACCCGTCGGCTGGTTCGCACCAGCACCGTTGTAGTGCGGATCATTCGCGAAGGTCAGATCAACCTTGTTCGGGTTGCCATCGGAGCCGATCACGGCGTTCTCGTTCAGCGTGGCCTTGTATTCGACCGTGACGACGTCGTCGCCATCAAGCGTGATGCTGGCAGCCTTCGTAGCTGCAAGAAGATCAGCGAAGGAGACGGTCAGCACCTTGCCACCAGCATACGCGCCAGTAGGGGTTGACGAAACATCAGCAAGCGTGACAGTGTAGCCGCTCGTGATGGGAGTGCCATCGATCTTCACCGTGACATCGGTGGTCGCGGCGGTTGCTCCAGCCTGCACGAAGGTGAGGCCTGCGGACATCGTATCCTTGAACTCGAACTTGTACTGCTTGAAATCGTTCACGTTCGAGGCGGTCGTACCACTGAGCTTGAAGTTCACCTGATCGTTGACGTCATGATCGGCGGAATCCTGCCAGTCCGAAGTGGTGTTGCTCGAATCGTTAACGTTCTGGACCTTCTTCTCGACGGTCGGAACATCCTTCTTCAGCTTGACGTTGACACCGTCTTGTCCGGCCGTGTTCACGATGACGGAGGAAAGCGCGTCATTAGCGCCTGCACCAGTCTGGCGAATCAGGTAGTAGCCCTGCGGACCGCTGAAGCTTGCGCCACCGGTCTTACCGGCGAATTCGGTGACATCGGGGTCAACCGCAGGCATGGTATTAGCGATTGCAATCCACAGCGCATCCGCGAACACCTTCATTCAGCAGCATCAAGGCCGCCGATATACTCAGTGACAGCTGCATTATTCGCTTCCGGGGTACCATCGAGCGAAAGTTTGGTAGCCGTTTTCAGCTGCTACGGAATACTTGGTGTTGATCGTATAAGCGTAGTTTTCACCATTGTTGGTCGCATCAAGCACACGATAGGCAACAAACTTCTGATCAGCGCTTGTTGCGTCGGTGATGGTGACGGTGACGTCACCCTCCGCTGCGTTAGCAGCGGAGGCACCAATGAAACCGGTGGCGGCGATCGCAGCGGCGGAGACCGCAGCGGCGAAGCCCTTCCAAACCTTCTTCATGTTATCTCCTTCGATTGTTTTGAAAATTTTATAAACCTTGCGATTCATAAAACCCTTTTACTTCCCCCAGCATGGAATCGAATGATTCAAGCAAGGGAGGGGCCGTTCCTAGCGATAACCGATGTTGACGACCCCAAATCTTTAATTGTTCATCATTGACTGCTTTGTTTAGATTCGCTTCCGCATCGCTACGCCACAGCCTAGCATTGATATCGCTATGAGCGCAAACCCGAACAGCACAATCAGCGTATTGCCTTCGCCACCCGTAGCCGGCAGGACCACGCCAGGTTCATTGCTGATCACCTGATTTGGGTAGTTCGGCAGAGGGGTAGTCGTCCCAGTCGCTGTGTCCTTCTTATAGATGACCAGGTTCTGGAACTGATTATCGGGAGTATCCGGGCCGACAGAGAAGACGTAGGTCACATCAGGATCGGCATAGTAGCCATCTGGCGCCTTGGTTTCAATCATCTCATAGCTGCCCCAAGGTAGGTTGTCGAAACCGATACGCCCCTCGGCACCGTAGGCGTCATACGCCCAAGGAGCCTTCGTAGCGTCCGCGGCCGAGCATGTGCCGGTCGAAGAACCGTCAGATCGAACGCAATCAGTGATGTCAACCTCAACCTTGTCTGTCGCTCCTCCGCCATACGGGGTGTATGCGACTTTCCAAGCTGAGCCAGCGAGGAAGCGCGTGTTATCCCCCGAACTCACCTTACCCCAGTAGACTTTACCCTTCTTACGGGTATTACCAAGGGGCTTACCGTCAACCCGCACAGTTTCTTCACTGTCGGTCACAGTGAACTCATATGGGCCGCCCACTGCCTCATATCCATCAGGAACCGTAGTCTCCGTGATGCGATACGTGCCGACCGGCAGCTTCTTGACAAGGAACTTGCCCGGAGTCGGATCCTCATCCTTATACTTCACCGAAGCATTGCAGGGGGCCTTGGTGCAATCCAATACTCGTTGACGGGGGTCCATTTCTCCTTACCTTCAACGATACTCTTCTGCTCAATGGTCCAGCCAGAGCCTGCAAGAAGAGCATTGCCATTGTCGCTGTCGCCCTTTTCCCAAGCGACCTGCGTCGGCTTATCGGAAATCCAGCCCATGTCACCCACAATGGAAGGCTTCGCATCACCAGTCCACGTGACCTTGCTGTCAGCGCCAATCGTGAACTTATACACAGTCGTGTTCAGCAGATAGCCAGACGGAGCTGTCTTCTCCTGCAATGTGTAGTCGCCTGCCGGCAGGCTCAGAATCGTGAACTGCCCGATCTTAGAGTTGGAATCCGTGTACACCGGAGTTCCAGTCGTATTCTCACGCGTTTGCCAGACGTGCCTTGCGGAAAGTTTGCAGAGACGCAGCATCCTCAGCATCGCTCTTGGGAGCAGAAGCCAATTCAGCATCGCTATTCACTTGCGGAGACACAGCATTGCGGGCAGCACTACGAGTCACAGGGCAGCCAGACGGGATACCAGCCTCGACTGGCCGATACCAACCATTGATGTAATAGTTCGGTCGTGTTCCTTCAATCGGAATATCAGTGACATTCTTGTCATCAATCGTGGCGGTATACCGATCATTATTGTTATTATTACCTGTAATAATAACTGTAAACTTACCGGTCATCGGAACAGTGAACTTATACCAACGGTCTCCGTTACAGGTAATCTGTGTCATCGGCTCACCTGGAAAATCATTGTTGGTGGCGCCGGCGAAATAGTACAGTTTGGCACTGTTTTTATCAGTCCACTTCACGTAGATGTCGGTGCTCGTAGAGACAACCGGTTCACTAACCTTGATTTCAACGGACTTCCACTTAGTCTGGTCATCCTTGCACTTGGCCCAGATGGTGGTCTGACCTGCCTTGAGCGGTGTAACCACACCGTTCGCCACAGTGGCCACAGTCTTGTCCGAGGAATCCCACGTAATGCTGCTCTGCAACGAAATCGGATCCGCGGTTGCGGTCAGCGTAATGTTGTTGCCCACAGTCGTGGAAATTTCCGACGGAGCGGTCTGTCCGTTGTACTGCAGCGTCAGGCTCTTGAGAGCAACTTGCTGAATGGTCAAGCTCACATAGGCCGAAAGACGGTCTCCGCTGGCGTTCGTGTCCACAGTCGTGGCCGTGATTATCACCGGCTGTCCATCGGCAGGCGCGTGCAGCACAGTGACATGGCCGTCCTGCACCTCAGCCGCAGTCGGGTCAGAGGATTCCCATGTGACGTCTTGTGTGGCGTCATCTGGAGACACTTTGGGAATGAGCTGCAGAGTGTCACCTTCATTAACGGTCAGTGAGCCGTTGGTCACTTCGTCATTGTCGTTATAGAGAGCGATACCTTCGACAGCTTTGGTGTTATCGGTGATTTCCTGAGTCCAGCCACCTTCACCTGTCTTGGTCAGCTCCCAGACAGAACCGGGAAGACCGGTCTTGTCTTTGTCTTCTTCGTACTTGCCCCACTGGATCATGCCGCCTTCTGGGGAGTTGGCAATGCCCTTGGTACCGGTTTCACCAACGACGTTGGCAAGCTTCCAAGAATCTGGATTTCGTTTTTCGAACCATCAGCATTGTAGACCTCAATGATGTCCTTGTTGGAAGCATCTCCCTTTTGCGTAGTCTTGATGACGTAGATCAGGTCGGACTTCTTGTAGCCGGTTGGCGCCGTCAACTCCTTGAGGAAGTAGCGTGCGTTTGGCTCCAGCGAGTCTACGCGGAACTTACCGGCAGCAGGATTCCAGTCGCCGGAAGGAATGTCGTTGTCCTTGACGGACGGGTACAGAGCATTCTGTTCCAAACGGGCATCTTCCACGCTCGTGTAAACGCCCCAGGTGGAGCCTTCAAGCAGATTGCCCTGCTCATCAACCTTGTTC
>ENA-OQIJ01000021-OQIJ01000021.1-human-gut-metagenome-genome-assembly--contig:-NODE-21-length-68971-cov-8.276771_pt1 | contig 68971 bp, 61 predicted proteins | sample MGYA00242582_ERZ504747 | MGnify/ENA primary metagenome ERZ504747 (study PRJEB26092, sample SAMD00036435) | human gut metagenome | host: Homo sapiens | study: EMG produced TPA metagenomics assembly of...
CTTCCTCTTCTTCCTCTTCGTCCTCTTCGTCCTCCCATTTCCTCCTGCGGCTGGGGCGCGGGGCGGACCGCCGGACGCTTTTTTGCCGGGCGCGGCTGAGGCTCCGGTTCCACAAATTCCCGATCATCATGCCGATGCACAAACAGAATCACGCACATGCGGAAGAACATCAGAATCAGCAGGGCAACAAACAGACCCACCAGAAAACCGGCGAAATCGATCCACACATCCTTCACGCTGGAGCCTCGGCCATCCACAAAAATCTGGATGGTCTCGTCGGTCACCGCCGTACCCAAACCGAAGAACAGCGGCCAGCTCACATGCTTGATGAAATGCCGGGTATACACCCGCAGGCAGAGCATGAACCAGAAGCCCATCATCATAAATTCAGTGAAATGGGCCATCTTGCGGATCACATGCAGGCTGAAGGGGCCAAGGCCCACGGTACCGGCCACCTCGTTGACCACCTGCTGTACCTGCTCGCTGCGCAGGCTGGACTGCTCTGCAATCTGCAAAGAGTTTTGAAAAATGAACACCACACTGTAAATCAGACAGGCGGTGAAGAGAATGCGAAAAAAGATTGTGAACGGGCTCGTTCGTTTTTTCTGATACAAAAATCCATCCCTCCTAAATGATTGTTGGACACACAATACTTTCCCTTGTGTCTTTCGCCATTATAGCACATCTGTCAAACCCCGGAGACTTCGGGATTCTGCCTGATATACGAAAAAGGAGCCCGGTTTTCTGCAAACCAGGCTCCTTTTTCATGAATTTTTTACAAAATCCCGACGGTCGCTCAGCCCAGAGCCGCGATGGACTCCTCCACGCGAGCCAGTTTTTCCTGGGCGCGGGCCAGCTTCTGGCGGATCTCCTCCACCACATTGGCGGGGGCCTTGTTCACAAAGCCCTCGTTGCTCAGCTGGCGGCTGAACATGCCGATCTCCTTCTCGGCGCCGGCCTTCTCCTTGTTCAGGCGGGCCAGTTCCTTCTCCCGGTCAATCAGCTCCATCATGGGAATGAAACCACGGGCCGCATGGGTGATGACCTGCACCATGCCGGCGGTGTCGCCGGTGTACTTCTCGGTGAGGGTCACGTCGGTGGCGAAGGCAAACTTGGCCAGATAGTCGCCGCCGCGGCGGAAGGCCTCGGTCTCGCTGGTCTCGATGATCATGCTGCTGCGCTTGGCGGGATGCACGTTCATCTCGGCGCGGATGGTACGAACTGCCTTGATGTAGTCCATCAGCTTCTCGAAGTCCGCTTCCTCAGCAGCGTAGTTCAGCTCCTCAGTGAATACCGGCCACTGCTCGGTCATGATGGTCTCGGAAGTGCCGGGCAGAGCGCGATAGATCTCCTCGGTGATAAAGGGCATGAAGGGATGCAGCAGCTTCAACGCCTGGGTCAGCACATACACCAGTACCTTGCGGGCGTTGTCGGCCTCTTCGGGATCGGTGGAGTTCAGGCGAACCTTGGCGATCTCGATGTACCAGTCGCAGTAAACCTCCCAGATGAAGTCCTGCACCTTCTGGGCAGCCAGACCCAGCTCGAACTTGTCCAGATTGTCGGTAACGGTGCGGGCCAGATTGTTCAGGGTGGACAGAATCCACTTGTCGCTCAGATCCAGCTTGTCCGCAGCGGGCAGACAGGCCTGGAAGTCCTCGGGCAGGTTCATCATCACGAAGCGGGTGGCGTTCCACAGCTTGTTGGCAAAGTTCCGGCTGGCCTTGATCTTCTCGTCGGAGAAGCGCATGTCGTTGCCGGGGGTGGAGCCCAGAACCAGGGTCAGGCGCAGGGCATCGGCGCCGTACTGGGCGATGATCTCCAGCGGATCGATGCCGTTGCCCAGGCTCTTGGACATCTTACGGCCCTGGGCGTCGCGCACCAGACCGTGGATCAGCACGGTGTCGAAGGGTACCTTGCCGGTGTATTCCAGACCGGAGAAGATCATACGGCTCACCCAGAAGGTGATGATGTCGTAGCCGGTAACCAGCGTGTTGGTGGGATAGAAGTAGTCCAGATCCTCGGTCTTGTCCGGCCAGCCCAGGGTGCTGAAGGGCCACAGGGCGCTGGAGAACCAGGTGTCCAGGGTATCCTCATCCTGACGCAGCGCGCCGCCGCACTTGGGGCAGGTGGTCATGGGCTCGTCGCTCACATGCACTTCGCCGCAGGCGTCGCAGTAGTAGGCAGGAATCCGATGGCCCCACCACAGCTGACGGCTGATGCACCAGTCACGGGTGTTCTCCATCCAGTGGTAGTACTGCTTGTCGAACCGCTCGGGCACAAACTTGATGCGACCATCCCGCACCGCGTCGATGGCCGGGCCGGCCAGAGGCACCATGCGCACGAACCACTGCTTGGAAACCATCGGTTCGATGGTGGTGCCGCAGCGGTAGCAGGTACCTACGTTATGGGCGTGGGGCTCGATCTTCTCCAGATAGCCGCCCGCCTCCAGATCGGCCACGATGGCCTTGCGTGCCTCGTAGCGATCCATACCGGCATACTTGCCGCAGTCGGCGGTCATGTGGGCGGTTTCGTCCAGAACCTTCACAATGGGCAGGTTGTGGCGCTGGCCCACCTCGAAGTCGTTGGGGTCATGGGCAGGAGTGATCTTCACAACGCCGGTACCGAACTCCATGTCCACGTAGGTGTCGGTGACGATGGGGATTTCCTTATTCAGCAGGGGCAGCAGCACCTTCTTGCCGTGCAGGTGCTTGTAACGCTCGTCATCCGGATGGATGGCCACGGCGGTATCGCCCAGCATGGTCTCGGGGCGGGTGGTGGCCAGAACCAGGAACTCGTCGGTGCCCACGATGGGGTACTTCAGGTGCCAGAAGCTGCCCTCCTGATCCTCATATTCCACCTCGGCATCGGAGATGCTGGTCTTGCAGTGGGGACACCAGTTGATGATGCGCTCGCCGCGATAGATCAGATCCTTGTCGTACAGATACTTAAAGACCTTCAGCACCGCCTTGCTGCAGCCCTCGTCCATGGTGAAGCGCTCGCGGTCCCAGTCGCAGGAGCAGCCCAGCTTTTTCAGCTGGCTCACGATGCGGTCGCCGTACTGATTCTTCCAGGCCCAGGCGCGCTCCAGAAAACCGTCGCGGCCCAGCATTTCCTTGGTCAGGCCCTCTTCCTTCATCTTGGCCACAACCTTGGCCTCGGTGGCGATGGAGGCGTGGTCGGTGCCGGGCACCCACAGGGCGGCGTAGCCCTGCATGCGCTTGTAGCGGATCAGGATATCCTGCCAGGTTTCGTCCATGGCATGGCCCATGTGCAGCTGACCGGTTACGTTCGGCGGCGGCATCACGATGGTGTAGGGCTTTTTGTTCTTATCCGCCTTGGTGTGGAAGTAGCCGCCATTCAGCCAGAAGGCATAAATGTCATCTTCCACGCGGGCGGGATCATACAATTTTTCCAGTTCTTTCATTGATTTTCCCTCCTGTTTCGGTTGCTGCCGGGGCAAACAAAAAGACCGCCCCAGGCGTGTGTTCACACTTGGGACGGCCTGTACAAAACAATACAATACCGCGGTACCACCCAAATTGCCGCCGAAAACCGGCAGCCACTCGGAGCCCTTAACGCGGGCGGCACGGGCAGAGGCTACTAAAGTTCACCCCGCCTGCTCAAAAGCGACAGCACCCGGCGCGTTCTGCCGGGCTTTCACCTGCCCCCGGCTCTCTTTTCCAAAACGCATTGCCGCGCGCCCTCTTTTTCAGCGCATTTGTAATAATGATTATAGCAACATCCGGCCGCCGCGTCAATCACCGGCGGCGCAAAAGCTTTGCGGTGCTGCCTTTAGCCCAGAGAGATGCCCATGCGGCGGGCAACCTCCAGCATGCCGTGGCCGTCCGGAACCAGACGGCTCTTGCCGGCAATCTCGTCCAGCGGGTTCTCGGTGACGTGGTTGTTGCGCATGGCCACAGTCACGCCGTATTTCTCATGCTCCACCAGCTTTGCGGCGTAGGTGCCGAACTGGGTGGCCAGCACACGGTCATACGCCGAGGGAGAACCGCCCCGCTGCATGTGGCCGGGCACACAGACGCGAGTCTCGAAGCCGGTCATCTTCTCGATCTGAGCCGCGATGCGATTGGTGGCGGTGGTGTAGCCCTGCTCCTTGCGGCGGGCGGCACGCTCCTTCTTCTTCATGCGGGCTTCCTCGTTGTCGAAGGCGCCCTCGGCCACCGCCAGAATGGAGAAGGTCTTGCCCTGAGAAGCACGGCGCTCCACGGCGGCGCATACATTATCAATGTTATAGGGCATTTCGGGAATCAGAATGATGTCCGCACCGCCGGCCACGCCCGCGTACAGGGTCAGCCAGCCGGCCTTGTTGCCCATCAGCTCCACCACCATGCAGCGGCGATGGCTGGAAGCGGTGGTGTGGATGCGGTCGATCACCTCGGTGGCAATGTCCACGGCGGTGTGGAAACCGAAGGTCACGTCGGTGCCGTAGATGTCGTTGTCGATGGTCTTGGGCAGACCGATCACGTTCAGGCCTTCCTGGGCCAGCAGGTTGGCGGTCTTGTGGGTGCCGTTGCCGCCCAGGCAAAGCAGGCAGTCCAGCTTCATTTCCTCGTAGTTTTTCTTCATGGCGGCCACCTTGTCCACCTGATCCTCCCCGATGACACGCATCAGCTTGAAGGGGGTGCGCTTGGTGCCCAGAATGGTGCCGCCCATGGTCAGAATGCCGGAAAACTCCTCCGGCTCCATCTCCCGCCACTGACCGTTGATCAGACCGGAGTAGCCGTTGGTGATGCCAACGATCTGCACATCATCGCCCATGCGCTGATACAGCGCCTTTGCCACGCCGCGAATGGTGGCGTTCAGGCCGGGGCAGTCGCCGCCGGAAGTAAGAATACCGATCCGTTTTTTCATTGTTCCAATTCCTCCCTCACAGCCCGGCCGATCCGCCGGGAGAGCGGCTTTGGGCTGCCGCCGAAAACCGCATACATTTTCTTTTTTAGAGTATCGCCCTTTTTGGTGGTTTGTCAATCTTTTTTGCCGAAAAAGGACTGTAAAAAATTAAAAAAAGTAGGTTGACATTTTCCCGTTCAGTGCTATAATAAATTATCGTTGGGGCAAACGCTCCGGCATATGAATATTGGAGAATTGTGTAAGGGTAGCACGACAGACTCTGACTCTGTTTGTGAGGGTTCGAATCCTTCTTCTCCAACCAGAAATAGCAGCAGCCCGCACGCTGCTGCTATTTTTTACATCGGGGTGTAGCGCAGCTGGTAGCGCGCCTGGTTCGGGACCAGGAAGCCGTGGGTTCAAGTCCCGTCACTCCGACCAAAAATCGGCAAGCACCGTCAGGGGCTTGCCGATTTTTACTTATTCACTTTTCACTCTTCACAAAAAGTAGTACGGCTTTTTCTTTGGATGCCGCCGAAGCTTCGGCTTCTGCGGTATTTTTGTTTGTTCAAATCATTCCCCGGCCAGACTTGTCAATGTATCGCCTGCAATGCGATAGACCGTCCATTCATCCATGGGCTGTGCTCCCAGCGACCGGTAAAATTCAATGCTGGGTTTGTTCCAGTCCAGGCACCACCACTCCAGGCGGCCACATCCTCGCTCCACCGCAATGGCGGCCAGCTTTTTCAAAATAGCCTTGCCGTAACCATTGCCCCGGTACTCCGGCTGCACATACAAATCCTCCAGATACAGCCCGGCCCGCCCCAGAAAGGTGGAGAAGTTGTGGAAGAAAAGCGCAAAGCCGATTTCTTTTCCATCCACCACGGCAAAGATGACCTCTGCCTTCTGTTTGTCGAATATCCACTGTTCCAGTGTGGCCTCATCCGCCACCACCTCGGAAAGCAGCTGTTCGTAATCGGCCAGCTCCCGGATGAATTGCAGGATCAGCGGAACATCTTCCCTCTGGGCAAACCGGAATTCAGGCTCTTTTTTCATCTTGATCCCTTCCCTTTTCGTTTTGCGCATACCAATAACCGGCAGCGCCTGTATGAAACAAATTTTATCACAACACAGCAGTGAAGTCCACATTGCTCCCCTGTTCCTCACCATTGTTTTTCGGTCTGCTCTGCGCCAGTTCGCCATTCAATGACACAATCGCTCCACACTCCCCCAAATTCTCATTTTTTGTTCCCCTTGTGGGCACAGATATGGTATAATAAATAAAATAACAATCTGTCCGGGGCTGGCAGGCACTCGCCGGTTTCCGGGTTCTCTTAGATGTGCAAGGAGGCAATCTGGCATGGATATTATGGTACTGGGTGTGGCCGGCGGCACCGGCAGCGGAAAAACCACGTTGACCCGACGGCTGAAGGAACGCTTTGGAGACCAGATCAGCGTAATCAGCCACGACAATTATTACAAGCGTCAGGATCATCTGACCTATGACGAACGCTGCCGCACCAACTACGACCACCCGGATGCCTTTGATACCGACCTGATGGTGGAGCATCTGGCCGCATTGAAACGGGGCGAAACGATCTATTGCCCGGTATACGATTTCTCCGAGCACAACCGTTCAGACGATCTGCTGGAAATCAAGCCCGCGCCGGTGATTCTGGTAGAGGGCATTCTGATTTTTGCCAGCCAGGAGCTGTGCGACCTGATGGACATCAAGGTTTTTGTGGACACCGACGCCGATGTGCGCATCCTGCGCCGCATTGTGCGGGACGTGAAAAAGCGCGGCCGCACACTGGACAGTGTGGTCTCCCAGTATCTGACCACCGTGAAGCCCATGCACGAACAGTTTGTGGAGCCCAGCAAGCGCCGGGCCGACCTCATCATTCCCGAAGGCGGCAAAAATCCCGTTGCATTGGAAATGCTCATCCACCGGCTGGAAAGTCATCTGAATCAGGCCTGATCTGCACAAATATAGCGGCCCCGCGCCCTTTTTCAAGGCACGCGGGGCCGCTTTTTTATGCTCTGTCCATAGAATTTCGTAAGCAATCAGTCATTCAAAATGATTTCAGCCGCCAGCTGACCCACCTGCTGCATCCGCTCGCGCCCCTCCTCCGGGAAGGAGACCTCCTGATCTCCCCAGTCGGTGAACATGGAGATAATATAGGGCCGCTCTGCATACACAATGGCCATGTCGTGCAGGGCCTGATCCCAGCTGCCGTATTTTTTCGCTGCCGGGGCCGGGCAATACAGAAGATCGTGATCTGCCGCAAGGAATGCTTCCTGCAATTCCAGCGCATTTTCCGTTCCGGTTTCAAAGTAATCGTACAACGCACGCATGGCCCGGCCGCCATCCGCACCGGTGACCCAGCCGTGGATACCTTCTTCCACCACTTCACATCCCTCCGGGCTGGCAAATCCCAGCTCGGTGAGAAAATCGGAAAAGCCGGTGTCCAGACTGCCCGGCCACATGGCTCCCAGATCATGGGCTGCGCCATTGCTGCTGTGGGCAATCATGGGATAGATCAGGTCCCATCCGCTTCCGCTGCCCACTGCAGCATCCAGATCGATCAGCCCTTCTTCATCCCGCTGGCAAAGCCACAGGGCATAGGGCGCCTTCAAGGTACTGGCACAATAAAATCCATTGTCCGGCTTGTATGTATAGGTCTGACCCGAACCAATGTCCTGAATCCACACCGAAATGCTGCCGGGCATACTGTCCAGAAGTGCATCCATTTCAGCTGCTTCCTCCGTGGTAATCGGGCGATCGGTTGCCAGCTCCGGCTCCGGTGTAGCCGTTGGCACAGGCGTTGCCGTTGGTTCCGGCTCCGACTCCGACTCCGGGGCCGGTGCCGGATGTGCCTGACTGACACTGCTGCTCTGCGCCGCACTGCTGTCGGTATTCGAAGCCTGCCGCATCATGGAATGGGCCGCTGCCGCAGTGACCAGAATCATGATCAGGATCATCACAATCCAGGGCCAGCGGGTACGTTTCTTTCGTTGTTTTCTCGTCTGCGTTTTCATGGTTCCCTCGGGCGAAGCTTTTGCCGCCGCTTCTTCCTCTTTCCCCCTAAAAAACATATCGCCGGCAGGTTAATCACACACCGGCTTGTTTTTAATATTATACTACAATTCTGTCGAAATAAGCCAATTACACAAATTTTTCAATTTCTGCCCTGCTTTGCAGCAAAAGAAAGCCACGCCAGCAATGCTGGCGTGGCTTTCCGCTACTGATACGTTCGATCCTCAGGCGCCCTTCTTCCAGTTGTCGCTCATGCGTTCCCACCAGGTGGGCTCGTAGGTTCCCAACTGCTTGTGGTAAGCCTTTTCCGCAGCGCGCATTGCCTTATCCGCTTTGCGCTGCTCGGTGGTGTAGTTCACCATTCCGTAGCTGTTCACATCGATCTCGATCTCGGGTTTTACCCGGCCGGATTGTGCAGGCATCAAAAACAACATAAAACGCGCATCTCCTTTCAACAGCGTTCGTACCAGCATGCGCACAAGCCCCGGTGGCTGTGCGCGAAAAACGGGGAATGCCTTCGCATCCCCCGCTTTTTTCATTTGAAGAATTTGTGCAGCAGGGTCTGCAACCTTTCGGCCATGCCGGGCCGGTAGGTTCCAAGCTCTTTCTGATAGGCCGCCTGAGCGGCTTTCATCTGCTTTTCGGCTTTTTTCTGTTCCGCGATCCGGCGGCGGGAATACCCGGTCTCATCGAACTGCCGCATCTCCGCAGCTGTGCGGGGAATACTGCTGTTCACGGATCTCGCCCTCACGCGCTGCGGAACATGGCCTTGATCCGCTCCAGAAGGGTGGGCTTATAAATTCCAAGCTCCTTCTGATACGCAGCCTCGGCAGCCTTCATCGCCTTTTCCGCATTCTTTTCTCCGGCAGAGGCAAACCCCTCCGTCTCGTTATACAGCTTGGCGTTCAGCCCCTGCTGGATCTGATTCGGCCCGTAATTCATAATTCCTACCTCCTCTCCTCGCCTTTAGAATATCACACAGAATTTCAAAAAGCAAGAAGAATTCTTTTGGCCAGATCACCAAAGAGTGGTCACCTGATTGTACATGTCGATGTAGCTCTGGGCGGAAACGTTCCAGCTGAAATCGCAGCACATGGCGCGGCGTACCAGCACCGGCCAGCCCTCCTTCTGCCAGTAGCCTTCCTTGGCGCGCCAGCAGGCCTCGTACAGGTCGTGGGCGTTGTACTGGCTGAAGGTGAAGCCATTGCCGTAACCGTCGCCGGAATCGTGGATGGAATCCCGCAGGCCACCGGTCTCACGAACAATGGGAATGGTGCCGTAGCGGCAGGCCACCATCTGGGCCAGGCCGCAGGGCTCGGACTTGGAGGGCATCAGGAACATGTCCGCGCCCGCATAGATGCGGCGGGCCAGCGGCGGCACAAAGCCGATGTACACACCCACCCGGCCGGGATGACGGGCTGCCAGATCGCTGAAGAAGGCCTCATAGGCGTGCTCACCGTTGCCCAGGATCACCAGCTGGATGCCCTGCTCCAGCAGGCCCTCGGCCACGCTGCGCACCAGATCCACGCCCTTGTGGCCCACCAGACGGGTGACCATGGCCATTACAGGGCTGCCGTCCTGATCCAGATTGAATTCCTCCTGCAGCGCCTTCTTGCAGGCGGCCTTGCCTTCATGGAAGGTATCCGCGTTGTAATGGGCGGCAATGTTGGGGTCGGTCTCCGGGTTGTAGGAGTCCACATCAATGCCGTTCAGGATACCGCACAGCTTGTACTGCTTCTGGCGCAACAGGCCGTCCAGCCCATGGCTGAACCAGGGATCCAGAATCTCGCCCGCGTAGGTGGGGCTCACGGTGCTCACCTTGTCGGAGGTCTCGATGGCGCCCTTCATGAAGTTGGCGCAGCCATCGTATTCCACAATGTGTGCATCCCGTCGGCCAATGCCGCAGGTATCCTCCAGAATATCCAGGCCGTATTTGCCCTGATACTGGATGTTGTGGATGGTGAACACGGTCTTGATGCGGCTGAACTTGTCCAGATGGCGGTAATACAGGTTCAGGAACACCGGCACCAGAGCGGTCTGCCAGTCGTTGGCGTTGATCACATCCGGCACAAAATCGGTGTAGAACAGCATCTCCAGAATGGCCCGGCTGAAGAAGGCGAAGCGCTCGCCGTCGTCGTAGAAGCCGTACAGGCCACTGCGGCGGAAGTAGTATTCGTTGTCCAGGAAATAGAAGGTCACACCGTCCCACTGGCAGGTAAACAGGCCGCAGTACTGGCTGCGCCAGCCCACCGGAACGCTGAAGTTGGTCACATAGGTCAGCTTATCGCGGAATTTCAGATCACCGTACAGCGGCATGACCACCCGGCAATCCACACCGTTTTTCACAAGGGCCTTGGGCAGGCTGCCCGCCACATCGCCCAAACCGCCGGAGGCGGCAAAGGGATTGGACTCGCTGGCGCAAAAAAGAACATTCATCGTGTTGTCCTCCTTCAATGAGGGATATATATGGGATAGGGCGGGAGCCGGCGGAATCCCCGGCTCCCGCCCCGGGGAGAGAGATCAGGGAATGTTGCCATTCCCCTCAAGGCTTTATTTATACTGTGTGCCCCTTGGCCACATATACCGGGAAGGTATCTGTGCCGGACAGCTTCTTATCGGCAGTGATCTTCACATTCTTGTCGGTCACAGCGTATTCCACTTCGGCGCCGGCTTCCACGACGGTGTTCTGCATCAGAACGCAGTTCTTCACCTTCGCGCCCTTCTTGACCTTGACACCGCGGAACAGAACGCAGTTCTCCACTTCGCCCTCGATGATGCAGCCGTCGGCCACCATGCTGTTCTTCACCTGGCAGTCCATGGCGTAGCGGGTGGGAGCATTGTCATGCACCTTGGTATAAATGGGCTTGTCCTCCGGGAACAGCGCATCCAGATTCTTGGGATCCAGCAGACGCATGTTCTCTTCGAAGTAGCTCTTGCGGTCCGCGATGCGGGCGGTGTAGCCGGTGTATTCGAAGCCCTGCACATTCAGCAGCTCCAGATTACGGGCCAGAATGTCCTTCTCGAAGTACAGCAGGCCACGGATGGAGGCATCCTTGATCATGGCAACCAGGCTCTCGCGCTGGATGATGTACACGTTCATGGACAGGTTCTGCACACCGGGACGGTAATCGTTGGTGAGCAGCTCGGTCACACGGCCATCCTGCAGCTTCAGGGTGTAGTTATCCTCTTTCAGGCCCTGAGGAATGGCGCTGCGCTGATACATCACGGTTACGTCGGCCTGGCTGGCCACATGAGCGGCAATCAGCTCGTTGAAATCAAAGTTGAAGGCCACGTCGGAATCGCTCATGATCACGAACTCTTCCTTCTGATCCTCCAGAAACTCCACCAGGCTGGCCAGTGCTTCCACACGGCCGCGGTACAGCTTTACGTTGGCTTCCGCATAAGGGGGAACCAGATTCAGGCCACCGCGCTTGCGGGTCAGGTCCCATTCACGGCCGGAACCCAGATGATCCATCAGGGAGTGGTAGTTCTGCTTTACCACGATGGACACGTTGCTGATGCCGGAATTCACCATGCTGGACAGCACAAAGTCGATCAGGCGGTAGCGGCCGCCAAAGGGTACGGAAGCCATGGTACGCTCGGCCACCAGTTCCTGCACCAGGGAGTCATGCGCGTTGGGGAAAATAATTCCCAGAGCGTCCGTGTTCGATTTTACCATTGCTCCTCACCATCCTTAACATCTTTAACAACCATTGCCTTGGGGCCAACCTTCGCATTTGCGCCAATGGTCACACCCTCACCCACAACGGCTACGCCCCAGTCGTCCACGTTCTCCATGTCTTCCGGGCGTTCACCGACAACCGCGCCGCTCTTCACGACCACGTTCTCGGCAATAATGGAATACTTAACGGTAGCACCGGGCTCAATCACTGCACCGGGCATTACGATGGAATCCTCCACCACGGCGCCCTCGCCCACCTTAACACCGGCGAACAGAACGCTCTGAATCAGCTTGCCTTCCACGCGGCAGCCCTCGGTAACCATGGAGTTGTCGATCACTGCGTTGGCGCCGATCCACTGGCCGGGCATGCCGGAGTTGCGGGAGTAGATCTTCCAGTCATCGCTCCACACATCCAGAGAAACGTTGGGGTTCAGCAGGTCCATATTGGCATCCCACAGGCTGCTGATGGTTCCCACGTCCTTCCAGTAACCCTCGAAGTGGTAGGCCACCATCTTTTCCTTGCTGGCCAGCATGCTGGGGATGATGTTCTTGCCGAAATCGTTGTCGGAAGCGGGGTTGGCCTCGTCCTCGATCAGGAATTTGCGCAGCTTCTCCCAGGTGAAGATGTAGATACCCATGGAGGCCAGATTGCTCTTGGGCTCCTTCGGCTTCTCTTCAAACTTGGTGATCACGTTGTTCTCGTCGGCGGTCATGATGCCGAAACGGCTGGCCTCTTCCCAGGGCACTTCCATTACGGCGATGGTGCAGTCGGCGCCGTTCTCCTTGTGGAAGTCCAGCATTTTGCCGTAGTCCATCTTGTAGATGTGGTCGCCGGAAAGGATCACCACATAGCCGGGGTTATACCGGTCGATGAAGTTGATGTTCTGGTAAATGGCATTGGCAGTGCCCTTGTACCAGTCGGAACCGGTTGCCGTCTGGTAAGGGGGCAGCACATGAACGCCACCATACAGACGGTCCAGATCCCAGGGCTGGCCATTGCCGATGTACTCGTTCAGCACCAGAGGCTGGTACTGGGTCAAAATGCCAACAGTGTCGATGCCGGAGTTGACACAGTTGGACAGGGGGAAATCGATGATGCGGTATTTTCCCCCAAACGGTACAGCCGGTTTTGCCAGCCGTTGGGTCAGGGCATAAAGCCGTGAGCCCTGGCCGCCGGCCAGCAGCATTGCGATACATTCTTTCATAATTTTTTCTCCCCTTATCGGCGGTTTTTCCGCCTTAATGTGCTGTTTTATTCCAAAGGGCCCAGAAAGAAGCAGTTACTTCTCCTTGGGAGCCGCCTTTTTGGAGGCGGCAGGCTTCCTGGCTTGTTTGGTTCCCGCTGCGGTGGTTTTTGCGGTTTTGGCTGCCGTTGCGGCGGGCTTTTTGGCGGCTGTTTTCTTGGCCGCGGTCTTTTTGGGCTGCGCTTTCGCTTCAGGCACGGCCAAGTACACGGTGCTCAGCGGAGGCAGCGTAAGCTGAATGCTCTGATCAAAGCCATGCAGAGGCTTTTTGCGGGTACGCTTGGCCGGGTTGTGCACACCACCGCCGCCGTACTTCACATCATCGCTGTTCAGCAGCTCCTTGTATGTACCGGGATTGGGCACGCCCATCTGGTAATCCACGCGCTCGATGGGGTTGAAGTTGCAGACCACCATGATCATCTTGCCCTTGGCGTCCCGCCGCAGGAAAGCAATCACCGATTGCTGGTTGTCATCCGGCACAATCCACTGGAAGCCCTCCCAGCTGTAATCCACTTCCCAAAGCTCGGGATGCTCGGTGTAGAAATGGTTCAGATCCCGCACATAGGCCTCCATCTGGCGGTGGCTGTCGTATTCCAACAGCATCCAGTCCAGGCCCTTGGCCTCGTTCCACTCGCTGAACTGGGCGAATTCCTGGCCCATGAACAGCAGCTTTTTGCCGGGATGCGCCATCATATAGCCATAGAAGGTGCGCAGGTTTGCGAACTTGTCCTTGTATTCGCCGGGCATCTTGTTGATCAGGCTGCCCTTGCCGTGTACCACCTCATCGTGACTGATGGGCAGAACAAAATTCTCGCTGAAAGCGTAGAAGAAGCTGAAGGTCACCTTGTTGTGGTTGCCTGCGCGGAACAGCGGGTCGGTGCTCATGTAGCTGAGCATGTCGTTCATCCAGCCCATGTTCCACTTGAAGTTGAAGCCCAGGCCGCCGTCCTCCGCCGGCTTGGACACCATGGGCCAGGCAGTGGATTCCTCGGCGATCATCAGCTTGTGGGGATGGCGGCCCAGCACAGTGCTGTTCAGCTTGCGCAGGAAGGCGATGGCCTCCAGGTTTTCCTTGCCGCCGTGGATGTTTGCCTCCCATTCCCCGTCGCGCCGGTTGTAATCCAGATACAGCATCGAGGCAACCGCGTCCACACGCAGGCCGTCGATGTGGTACTGCTCGATCCAGAACAGCGCGCTGGACACCAGGAAACTCTCCACCTCGGGCATGCCATAGTTAAAGACCATGGTGCCCCATTCCTTATGTTCGCCCCGCCGGGGGTTGGGATCCTCGTAGCAGGGCGCGCCGTCGTACATGTAAAGGCCGAAGGCATCCTTCGGAAAATGCGCAGGCACCCAGTCCATGATCACGCCGATTCCGGCCTGATGGCACTTGTCCACAAAGTTCATAAAGTCCTTGGGGGTGCCATAACGGCTGGTGGGCGCAAAATATCCGGTTACCTGATAGCCCCAGCTCCCATCGAAGGGGTGCTCGGTCACAGGCAGCAGCTCCACATGGGTGTAGCCCATGTACTGCAGATACGGAATCAGCTGATCCGCCAACTCGGAATAGTTGTAGGGATCTCCGTTTTCCTTCACCTTCCAGCTGCCCGCGTGCAACTCGTAGATGTTCATGGGGCCGTTAATGGGATCCGCCTTTTTCTGCCTGGCTTCCCACTCATCGTCCTGCCACTGGTACCCGTCCAGGTTGTACACCTTGCTGCCGTTGGACGGCCGGGTCTCTGCATGGAACGCATAGGGATCCGCCTTAAACAGAAGTTCGTCACCCGGGGTGGTGATGCAGTACTTGTACACATCATATTCCTGAATCCCCGGAATGAATGCTTCCCAGATGCCGGTGTCCTCCAGCTGCTGCATGGGATGACTTCCCGGCACCCAGCTGTTGAAATCGCCTACGATGCACACCGCTTTCGCGTGGGGGGCCCAGGTGCGGAACACGACCCCCTCCCGGTCTCCCTGCCGTTCCATGTGGGCGCCAAAGAACCGGTAAGCCTCAAAATTGTTGCCCTGCTTAAACAAATATATGGGCAGCTCCGCATGTTTATGTTCTTTCTTCACGCCTGTCTCCCTCCCTGGGGCTTTTTACCCCAATACGTTACCTTTATCATACCATTTTTAAGATATTTTTCAAGTATTTTATGTCATATAGTGCCAAAAAACCATTTTGCATTTTTTTCGTTTTGGCATATTTGCACAATGCTTTTTCCACTTAGTTGGGCAAAGCGGCGGATTTTCCGAACGCTTTCGGTTTTGGGTTTTTCCTACTTTTTTACTGCCATTTTATACATTCTTTTCCCAGCTGGAGCAGAAGATTTTCAGGGCGGACAACCGTGTTTCTCCCGGGTACATTTTTTATGGTAAAACATGTTCTTCTTTTAGTATACAGGATATTTTTCTCTCTGTACACGCAGAACTGTAAAATGTGCGTTAATTCCAAGTTTTATACTATGTTTTTTGTTTTTTCACAAAAAGAACCCCCGTACCGGCAGTTCCGATACGGGGGTTCCTGTTTCTGGTTGATTTTCCGCCAGTTGAATCAGCGGGCCAGGATCTCGTCGATCAGCTGATCCACCATCATCAGGCAACGGGGCAGATGGAAGGGGCCCTTGAAGGTGGAACCCTTGCAGGCAGGCTCGGTGGGCTTGCCGTCGCGGCGCAGGTAGCCGTACCAGTCGCCGTACTCGGGATCGCTGAACACCTTCTTGCAGTACTCCAGAGTCTCATCGAAGATCTTCAGATACTTCTCATCCTGGGTATCGCGGTAGATCATCATGCTGGCGATGAGCAGCTCGTTGTGAGGCCACCACAGCTTCATGTCATGCTCGTAAGCCTCCGGGGGCAGACCCTTGCAGTCGATGAAATACAGCAGGCCGCCGTACTCCTTGTCCCAGCCGCCTTCGTAAGCGTAATCGAACAGGGTCTGAGCCTTCTTGCGCAGCTCCTCGTCGCCAGTGTGCTTGGCCTGCTCCATCACGAACCAGCTGCACTCGATGTCGTGGCCGGGGTTGACCACACGGCCGGCGGTGTAGTCCATCTGCAGCTCGCCGTTCATGCCAACCGTCTCCAGAGTGCACTTCAGTTCGGGCTTGAAGTGATACTTGAAGATGGTCTCACAGCACTCCTTGGCGCGTGCTTCGTACAGCGCGTTGTTTTCGGGGTCACAACGGCGCATCACGGCGGTGATGTTCAGGTAGATCATGGGATCAGCCAGAGCGCGGCCGGTGCGGGTCTCGGGGATGGTCTTGGGGCCCATGCCGGTGGGATCCTTGATCAGGCCGTTGTTCAGCTGATAGATCAGCTCGTAGGCGCGGCGGGCGCGCTCGATGCACTCCTTCTCACCGGTCACGCCGTAGTACTCGGCGTTGGCGATGGCGTAGAAGCCTTCAGAGAAGCAGTAACGGCGCTGACGCAGAGGCTTGCCGTCGGCGGTCACGGTGAAGTACATGCGGTCGCCGGCTTCCCGGTTGATGCAGTATTTCTCCATGAAGTCCAGGCAGCTCTTGGCCGCATCCAGCCACTCCTGCTTTTTGCCGTATACATGGCACAGGTAGGAGAAGGTCCAGGCGCAGCGGCCCTGGAACCAGACGCTCTTATCGGTGCTGAACAGCTTGCCGGTGCGGTCCAGGCAGGTGTAAACGCCACCATGCTCGTGATCCATGCCGTTCTTCAGCCAGAAGTTCACGCTGCGCTCCAGCTCCTCGCGAACCCACTTCTGATACTCTTTCAATTGCTCTACATGCTTATCCATGATAATCACAACTCCTTGTGCGAAGCGGCCGGAAAACAGCCGCTTTTTAAAATCTCTGAAAGCCCGGGCCCCGTTGCAGGGTCCGGGCTGAAAAACAAAGTACGATCAGCAGAACTTGGCAATGGCCTCGTCGATCATCTTGGCGCACTTCTTGACCTGCTCCATATCCTCGGGGAACAGGTTGGGCAGGGGCTTGCGAACGCCGCCGATGTCCAGATTCTCGCGGATGCGCAGGATCTCCTTCATCACAGCGTACAGGTTGCCCTTGCAGGCGCACATGGCGTAGATGATGGCGTCGATGGCGTACTGAACCTCGGCAGCTTCCTTGACCTTGCCGGCCTTCAGCAGCTCGTCAGCCTTCAGCAGCAGCTCGGGCATTACAGCGTAGGTACCGCCGATGCCGCCGTCAGCGCCCATGGCGCGGCCGGAGATGAACTGCTCGTCGGGACCGTTGAATACAACAAAGTCCGGGCCGCCTTCCATCTTGAACATCTGGATGTCCTGTACGGGCATGCTGCTGTTCTTCACAGCGGCAACGCGGGGGTTCTTGCGCATCTCGCGGAACAGGGGCATGGTCAGGGCCACGCCGGCCAGCTGCGGGATGTTGTAGATCACGAAATCGGTGTTGGGAGCAGCGGAGGAAATGTCGTTCCAGTACTGAGCGATGGCATGCTCGGGCAGCTTGAAGTAGATGGGAGGAATGGAGGCAATGGCGTCAACGCCCAGGCTCTCGGCATGAGCAGCCAGCTCCATGCTGTCGGCAGTGTTGTTGCAGGCCACATGGGCAATCACGGTCAGCTTGCCCTTGGCTTCGCTCATCACAGCCTCCAGGGTCTGCTTGCGCTCTTCCTTGCTCTGGTAAATGCACTCGCCGGAGGAACCGCAAACGTATACGCCCTTAACGCCCTTCTTGATGAAGTAGCGGGTCAGCTCTTTGGTGCGCTCAACGCTGATGTTGCCTTCGTCGTCATAGCAGGCGTAAAACGCGGGAATAATGCCCTGGTACTTGGAAATGTCTTTCATGTTTTTCCTCTCCTTTTTTGGAAATACACCTTAAAAATTTGTCCGCAAGGACTATTTAAACTGCGGGATCAGGCCCGCACTTTAAACACAGCTTTCTGTACGTGTGCCTCACCGTTCAGCTGCACCTTTACCATGTGCACGTCCTCGGGGAATACCACCAGAACGTCACCGGGGTGCATGGTGAACCAGGTCTCCACCGGGCCTTCGTAACCGATGAAATCGGTGGCTTCATCCCGGGTGGTGGCCTTCAGACGGGAAACATCGGTCACACCGATCTTTTCCTCGCCGCTGAGCAGCACATGGATGTCGGCATACTGGGCGTGTCCCTCCCAGGCGGCCTTCTCCAGCGGCAGCGTGTCGTAATCAAAACGGTTGATGTAAACGTTGTCGCCGTCCACATCGTTGCGGCCGAACTGCAACTGACTCAGGTCGGCGGTTTTCAGATAGCGGATGGCGGTGTCCAGTGCGTCACTTACGCCCAGGTAGCGCTCCATCTGCTGGTAATTGGTATAAATCATTGTTTTTCAGACCTCTCTTCTGCAAGGTTCTGTTCAAAGGCGGCGCGGGCTGTGCTGCCCTCCAGCCGAACCAGAATCCGCCGCTCCATGGCAGGATTCCGTTCCGGGTAGTCCGCCCGGTAGTGGGAACCGCGGCTCTCGGTGCGCATGCACTGCGCGCTGAGAATGGCCTGTGCCAGGTGCAGCTGCGCCCACAGCCGGCGGCTGGCCGCGATCTGCGTGGCGTCGTCGCCTTCGGTAAACGCGCATCCGTCTGCCAGCTGCGCAAGGCGCTCCATGCCCTGCCGCAGCGCTTCGCCGGTACGAACCACCATGCCGCATTCGCTCATCACGTCCTGCATCCGGCGGCGGCGCTCGGCCTGATCCGGAATAATCCGGGCGTCAAATTCCACCGGGCCATCTGCCCTGGGCACGGGCTGTGCTGCCGCAAAAGCCGCCGCACTCTCGCCCGCTTTTCTGCCGAACACCAGCCCGTTGGCGGTGGAAAGACCGCCGATCCGATCCGCGCCATGCATGCCGCCGGTCACCTCACCGCAGGCAAACAGCCCGGGCACTCCGGTAAAACCGTTGGGATCGATGCGCACACCGCCATTGGCCGCATGGGCAAAGGGAGCAATCTGCACCGGGTCATCCATGGTCAGATGCTTTTTCTCCCACAGCCAGTCAAAGTAAGTACGCACGAACTCAGGCGTGTTTTCCCGGATTTCAGGGCCGTAGGTCACGGTAACTCCCTGCTCCGGCGCGGCCTGCGCGGCTTTCACCATGGCCAGATCCACCCGCCTGGAAATAAGCCGGCTGGTGAACGGCCCGTGGGTGGACCGGCATTCCAGAAGGGCCTGCCGGTCCGGTTCGTTCTCCAGAATATCCCTTCCGTCCGGCCCTGTCAAGCGGGTGTAGCGGAAGGTTTTTTCGTTGAAAATGGTTTTGCGGCAGGGGTTCAGGTAACCGGGCATCATCTGCATGAACTCCAGATTCACCAGCTCCGCCCCGGCTTCCAGCGCCAGCCACTGGCCGGCGCCAGCCACATCATCGGTGGTGAGGCGATCCCGGAACAGGCCGCCATAACCGCCGGTGGCCAGCACCAGCGCACCGCACCGGATGGCGGTCAGCTCTTTGCCGCAGCAGACCACTGCACCGCTCACCCGTCCGTCGGTTTTGATCAGCTGCAGCAGCTCGCAGCCGGGCAGCTGCTCCACGCCGGATTCCTCCATTTTGCGGGAGAACACCTGGCGCATACTGTCGAACAGCAGACCGTTCCAGCTGCGGTGCTTGCGGTCAAAACAGGGAATAAAATCCTTTTGATTCTGGTCGGCAGCAGCCTTCAGCTGAACGCCCATGGCCTTCACGCCCTCGATGGCCGGGGCAATGCCCGCCACAAAGGCCCGTACCATGGCTTCATCCGCCATGCCGCAGCCAACCTCCAGAATGCTCTGAACCAGATCCTCCTGGTCGGCTTCGTTTTCCGGCCCGATCAGCCCGAGACCCCAGGTTCCAGGGTAGAAGCTGGAGCCGGAGAACACCGGGCCACTGCTTGCCAGAATCACCGAGCGGCCGGCCACCGCCGCAGCAAGGGCCGCCATGATTCCGGCAATGCCAGAGCCGACCACCAGCACATCACAGTGCCTTGAATATTTCAGCCGCATCTCAGGCCTTCGCCGCCTCTTTGTCATACAGATGGCAGGCGACCATGTGGCCCTCTGCACCGTGGTGCACCATGGCGGGATCCACAGTCTTGCAGATTTCCATGCACTTGGGGCAGCGGTTGTGGAAGGCACAGCCACTGGGCTTGTGGATGGGGCTGGGTACCTCGCCCTCCAGCACCTGACGCTTCTTGGTCTTGTGAATGTCAGGCACAGGAATGGCGCTCAGCAGCGCCTGGGTGTAGGGATGCAGGGGCTCGTCGTACAGCGCACGGCTGTCAGCGATTTCCACAATCTTGCCCAGGTACATAACCACGATACGATCGGACATATACTGCACAACGCTCAGGTCGTGAGCAATGAACAGGTAAGTCAGGTTCATTTCCTTCTGGATGTCCTTCATCAGGTTCAGAACCTGCGCCTGAATGGACACGTCCAGCGCGGAAACGGGCTCATCGCACACCAGAACTTCGGGCATAACCTCCAGCGCACGGGCAATGCACAGGCGCTGGCGCTGGCCGCCGGAGAACTCGTGGGGGTAACGCATCAGGTAGTCGGGCTGGATGTTAACCATCTTCAGCACCTTCTGCATCACAGCCTCACGGTCAGCCTCGCTCTTCACACCATGAACCTTCAGAGGTTCCTCGAAGGAGGTGTAAATCTTCTTCTGGGGGTTCAGGGCGGAATAGGGATCCTGGAATACCATCTGCACCTTGCGGCGGAACTGGAACATTTCCTCCTTGTTGAACTTGGTCACGTCCTTGAACTCGCCGCCGTAGTTGAACAGCACCTTGCCGCCGGTGGGCTTCTCCAGCATCATAATGGTCTTGCCGAAGGTGGACTTGCCGCAGCCGGACTCGCCCACGATGCCCAGGGTCTCGCCCTTATACACTTCCAGGCTCACGTCGTCCACGGCCTTCACATGGCCCACGACTTTCTTGAAGGCGCCCTTGGTGATGGGGAACCAGGTTTTCAGGTTTTCGATCTTAAAGATAACTTCACGATTTTCGCTCATGATCAGTCCACCTCCGGGAAGTTCTTATACTTCAAGCAGCGAACCCGGTGGCCGGGGCTGATCTCGAAGGTCGGGATATCCTTTTCACGGCAGGCGGCGGTGCATTCGGGGCAGCGGTCCGCGAACTCACAGCCGGGCTTCAGGTTGGCCGGGTTGGGGGTGGAGCCGGGAATGGTCTCCAGCTTCTGGCCGTCGGCCAGGCCCAGCACGGGCACGCTGCGCAGCAGCGCCTTGGTGTAGGGGTGAGAGGTGCGGTCGAACACATCCTCCAGGCTGCCGAATTCCACCACGCGGCCCATGTACATGACGCAGACCTCATCGGCCATCTCGGCCACCAGGCCCATGTTATGGGTGATCAGCACGATGGACTTGCCTTCCTTCACCTGCAGATCCTTGAGCAGTTCCATGATCTGTGCCTGGATGGTAACGTCCAACGCGGTGGTGGGCTCGTCGCAGATGATCAGCTCCGGGTTGCAGATCATGGCGATGGCAATCACCACGCGCTGCTTCATGCCGCCGGAGAACTGATGGGGGTAGTTGTCGATGCGCTCCTCGGGATCGGGAATGCCCAGCTTGCGGAACATTTCCAGCACCTTCACACGGGCTTCCTTCTTCTTCATGCCGGTGTGCTGGATCAGACCCTCAGCCACCTGGTCACCCACCTTGTAAACGGGGTTCAGGCTGGACATGGGATCCTGGAACACCATGGACATGTCCGGGCCGCGCAGAGCGCGCATTTCAGGGCCGTTGGGCTCCTTGATCTTTTCCAGATGATACTCGGTCACCTTGCCGTCCCGCAGGGCGTTGTACTGGATGTTGTCCGCTTCGACCCGGGCGTTCTTGCCCAGGAAACGCATGATGGAGTTCATGGTCACGCTCTTGCCGCAGCCGGACTCACCCACAACCGCCAGCGCGGTGCCGCGCTTCAACTGGAAGGAAACGTTCTTTACGATCCGGATCTCCTTGCGGTCGGAAATAAAGGTGGTATTCAGATTTTTTACGTCTAAGATGATCTCTTTTGTATCCATACTGCCGCCTCCTTACTGCTGTTTCGGGTCCAGAACGTCCCGCAGGCCGTCGCCGAAGAAGTTGATGGCCAGAACGAACAGGCTGATGGCAAGACCGGGGAATACCCAGATCCACCACTGGTTGGTAACCACGGAAACAGACTTTGCAGCGTTCAGGATATTGCCCCAGGTGGGGGTGCTGTCGGCAACGCCCAGGCCGATGAAGCTCAGGGAGGCCTCCTGCAGGATGAAGAACGCCACGTTGGTGGTGGTGGAAACGATGATGGGGCTCATCACGTTGGGCAGGATCTGCTTGAACATGATGTTGCTGCGCTTCATGCCAAAAGCTTCGCAGACCTTAACGTAGGTCTCGTTCTTCAGGCTCATGAACTCGTTACGCACCATACGGAAGGTGGTCATCCAGCCGGTGACCACGAAGATGAACAGCAGGTTGCCCAGACCGCGCTGGTTGAGAATGGCAACCAGCATCATAACCAGAACCAGCTGAGGGAATGCCTGGAAGATCTCGGAAATACGCACGATCACACCGTCCACCCAGCCGCCGAAGTAGCCGGCGATGGCGCCCAGCGCTGCGCCGATCACGCTGCTGAGCACGGCGCAGAACACGCCGATCAGGATGGAATAGCAGCCGCCGATCAGCACACGGGCCAGCAGGTCACGGCCGATGGTGTCGGTACCGAAGATGTGTCCCGCCTCGGGAGCGGCTTTCATATTGGTCAGGTCGGGGGTGGCGTAGTCCACGCCCATAATGGCGCCGATGATGCAGGCCAGGGTCATGATTACCACGACCACCAGACCAAACACAGCCAGCTTGTTGTTCAAAAACTTGCGGACATTCTTTTTCAGCAAAGAGGAGGCCGCGCTTTTGTTTTGTTCCTTGATGCTTGCTGCCGCATTGGGATTGCTCATATTCTACTCCTCCTCTCGCTTATTCGCCCAGCCGCACGCGCGGGTCCATAATGGCGTTCAGCACGTCCACCATGAAGGAGCACACCAGCATGGTGGCGGCGATGATCAGGGTGGTCACCATAACCACGTTGTAGTCGTTGGCAACAATGGCGTTGGTCATGGTCATACCGATGCCGGGGTATGAGAACACGCTCTCAACAACCACGGAGCCGCCAATCAGGGTGGGGATACGGAACATCAGAATCACCAGAACGGGCTTCATGGCGTTGCGGAAGCCGTGCTTTAAGTAAACCTTCCACTCGGGAATGCCCTTGCTGCGGGCGGTCTTGATGTAGTCGCTGTTCAGCACATCCAGCATGGTGTTGCGGGCGTAACGCATCAGAACCGCCACCATGCCGATGGTCAGGGTGGCCACAGGCAGGAACAGATGCATGAAGGCGTCAACAAAAGCGTTGGTGGCATCCGGGCTGACACGGTTCGCAGCCGGGAAGATGCCCAGCTTGATGGAGAAGATCTGGATCAGAATAATGCCCACCAGGAACTGGGGAACCGCCTGGCCCAGAACCGCCAGAACACGGCCGATGTAGTCGATGATGCCGTTCTGACGGATGGCGGAAATGATACCGATGCCGATGCCGATGATGGCAGACAGCACCAGGGAGTAGCCGGCCAGCTCCAGAGTGTAGGGCATACGGACGGCCAGAGTGCTGGCAATGGAGGTGCCGTCGGTGATGGAATAACCAAAGTCACCGTGCAGCATGTTGCCCAGCCAGTTGAAATACTGAACAATCAGGGGGTCGTTCAGGCCCAGCTCTTCACGCAGCTGCTCCACCACCTCGGGGCTGGCGGAAAGCTGTTCCGGACTGAGCATGAAGTTGATGGGGTCGATGCCGGTCGCCTGCAGACCGAAGAACACGATCAGGCTGATGACAAGCAGCATCGGGATCATCAGAAGAAGCTTTTTGAGAATGAACTTTAGCATGTTCTCACTCCAATCTCGGTGATTGTAACACAAATGGGGCGGTGCACAGGCCTGTCAAAAGTGGCCTGCCGAAAAGGAAAGGGAGAGACGAAAGGCAAAGGCCAATGTCTCTCCCTTTCCAGCAATCACATTATGCCAGGGATTACAGCAGTATCAGCGGATCAAGCCATTTCCCAGTTGGCGAAATCCAGATCGCAGCTGTACAGGGGGTTGCAGAAGGTAACGCCCTCGGGGATCTTCACGTTGCTGCTGGTGAATACATAGTTACCAACGGTGAACAGGGGAACCTTGTACAGCTTCTCCTGCTCCAGATCCTGCAGGGTCTTCAGAGCAGCGTTCTTCTCTTCCTCGGTAGTGGCAGCAGAGTAGGTTGCAATGGCCTCGTCGAAGGAAGTGTCGCCGCCCCAGATGTTCTGGAACAGAGCGTCGGTGCTCAGGTACTCGCTGTACCACTCGTCCAGGGAGAAGGAGCTCTTGCCCTTGAAGCCGATGTCGTACTGACGGGTGGTGAACAGATCGGTGGTGCCGTCGTTGGACAGGGTGGACTCAACAGTCAGGCCAGCCTGCTCCAGGTAGTAAACGATGGTGTTGATCAGGTCGATGCTGGTCTGGTCGTTGTTGTAGTAGCAGATGCGGATGGGGCGGCTCATATCGTAGCCGGAAGCGGCGATGTCAGCCTTGGCCTTCTCAGCGTCGAAGGTGTAGGTGAAGCCGTTGTAAGCGGGATGAGAATCGGGCACGCCGGAGTTCAGCACGGTTGCGCTGGGATACAGGGTGGCCAGAGTGGCGCGGTCGATGGCTTCCATGATGGCCTTGCGGACCTCAACGTTCTGCATAGCCTCGTTCTGGGTGCCGTCGGTGCCTTCCATGTTAAAAATGAAGTACTTGTAGAACAGTACATCAACCTCGTGAGAGGTGTAGTTGCTCATGCCCTGCATGGCTTCCACCAGATCGGTGGCGTTGCCGTACAGGTAGTCGGCGTTGCCGGACTGAGCGGCGGTCAGGTAATCGTTCACATAGGAAACGGTGACCTTCTGAATCTTGGCGGGAGTGCCCTCATAGTTGGGGTTGGGAACCATGGTGAAGTAGTTGCCCACGTTGAACTCGCCAACCATGTAGTAGCCGTTGGTTACGGGGTTCTGCCAGAAGGTGGTGTCGGCATCCAGCTTCAGAACGTCCACGTTCTCCAGGCTGTGCTTGGGCAGGATGGCGAACTGGCTCATGATCTGAGGCAGGGAGCTGTAAGGCTCGCTCAGGGTCAGAGTGATCACGTTGCCCTCGGCGCTCTTGTCAGCGATCTTCTTGAACGCGGAGGTGTAGATGGAGTTTACCTGAGTGGTCTGCAGAGCGGCTTCGATGGACCACAGAACGTCGTCAGCGGTCAGGGGCTCGCCATCGCTCCACTTCAGGCCGTCCTTCAGGGTGATGGTGTAGGTCAGGCCGTCCTCGCTGACCTCATAGCTCTCGGCCAGATCGGGGCTTACCTCGTTCAGGGTGCTGTCCGCAATGAACAGGCTGCGGAACATCAGGTTGGTGGGCATGGTACGATTCAGCCAGGGGATGGGCACCTTGTCGTCGGTGCTGCTGCCGTCGGTGGTGGACAGAACCAGCTTCAGGGTGCCATCGCTGGCGGCAGCGGCAGTGCCGGTGCTGGCTGCGCCGCTGGTTGCGGTGGAACCGCTGGTGGTGGTGGTCGAGCCACCGCCGCAGGCTACCATGGAAAGTGCCATGGCAGCTGCGAGAACAAGTGCAAGAACTTTCTTCATGTTTTTTGCCTCCTTCAAAATTGAGAGCACCTTCTCCAATCGCTTATTAATAAGTATGCATCAGAGCCAGGGTGCTCCATTTCCCTTGGAACAAGGTGTGCGCTCACGCGCCCCTTGCTTTACTCTTATGGTACCATCTATGAAAAATTTTTTCAATTATGAAGTCCTACGAATCTACCCGAGGCAAATTTGTCATTTTGCACAAGCCATTCTTTCAAAAGCCATTTTTTGGCTATCTGTGGGCAATTAACAGCTTCGAATTGTTATTTTTTGTTATTTTTGACGCTTCCATTGAAACGATTTTTCTGATTGATCCGCTTCCCGTTTCCCTTCCCTCTTTTTTCATTTCCAGCAGAAATGAAATTTTTTTTCATTATTTAGCCCCATTCTCCGTCGCTTTTGCAGATTTTTCACTCATTTTTCCATTTAAACCTCACAGACAAAGGGTCCCGCCGCATTCCCTTTTTCGGAATGTGGCGGGATCCTTACCCACAGGCCCCGATCAGACCTCGTCGTAATATTCGTTGCTCAAAATCTTGAACACGGCTTTTTTCACATGGGTGCAACTGCCGTTGCTCAGCGTGGGCATGTGCGGTTCGCCGGCCAGAAACAGCGCAAATTTGCCGCCGCCCAGATGCCCCAGGTCGCCCACCGGGCCATCTCCGAAGCCGATGTCTGCCGCATCGTCAAAGCCTTTTTCGTCCTGGCAGTAGCTGCTGGGCACTTCGAAGTCCTCAAAGCCCTCGATGTCCATCTGCAGATCCATATACTTGTGATGCACTTCATAACGGGCGCCTGCTTCCGGGCGGGTATCCGCTTCCATCACATTCACAAAAACCCGGCTGCCGTCGATCTCGGTACGGCCCAGGGGCAGCTCCTCCACCTTGTGGGTTTTGGCCCATTTGATCACCTTGTCCAGACCTTTGGAAAAGCCCTTGTAGGCGCTCAGATTGCTGAAATTATCGTAGATCATGGTATTCTCTCCTTTTCCGGTCGCCTGTTCACACGGCAGCCGGTATTGACAAAAAACCAGGTGGCGGCAGCCACCTGGTTTTGGGAAACAAACGGGTTCTGAAAAATCAACCCTTTACCGCACCCATGGTGATGCCCTGAGTGAAGTACTTCTGGAACATCAGGAACACGGCCAGAATGGGAATGGCAGCAACCGCAGCACCGGCCATGATCAGGCCGAAGTCGGTGGCCATTTCAGCCTGCAGGTTCGCAATACCCAGCGAGATGGTCAGGCTGGTGTTCTTGGTCAGCATGATCAACTGCATGAAGTAATCGTTCCAGGCGGTGATGAAGGTGAAGATGGCCAGAGCACCGATGCCGGGCTTGACCATGGGCAGGATGATCTGCACAAAGGTGCGGATCTCGCCGGCGCCGTCGATGCGGGCAGCTTCCAGCATCTCGTTGGGGATGCCTTCGCTGAACTGCTTCATCAGGAATACGCCGAAGGGCCAGCCGACGGTGGGCAGGATCACGGCCCACAGGGTATCGTGGATGCCCAGGAAGGACATCTCCTTCAGCAGGGGGATCAGGATAACCTGCTTGGGCAGAGCCATGGCGCAGACGATCAGGCTGAAGATCACGGTACGGCCGTAGAATTTCTTCTTGGCCAGCACATAGCCGGCCATGGCGGCAGTGATGCAGGTCAGGGCCATGGCAACCACGGCAATGAAGATGGTGTTCCACAGCCACAGCAGAGCCGGGTTGTCAAACAGCTTCTCGTAGTTGGCCAGAGTGGGGTTGGTGGGGAACCACTGGGGAGTGGGGGTGTTGATGTCCGCCGCGGTCTTTACGGAACCTGTGAAGATCCAGTACAGGGGGAACACCAGGAACACGGTCAGAATGGCAAGAATGATGCCGGAGATGACCTTGTAAGGAGTCATTTTGCCAGTTACAGTATTCATCTTCTATGCCTCCTTAGTCGTTGCCCTTGCCGGCTACCTTGAACTGCAGGGCAGACAGCAGAGCGATGATGATGGCCAGGATCACACCCATGGCGTTGCCGTAGCCGTACTGATACAGCTTGAAGGCCTGGTAGTAGATGTAGTACATGATGGTATCGGTGGCATGGTTGGGGCCGCCGCTGGTCAGCAGCTGAATCAGAGCGAAGCACTGGAAGCTGTTGATGGTGGTGATAACCAGGATGTACAGGGTGGTGGGAGTGATCTGGGGCCACATGATCTTCCAGAAGGTCTGCAGCTTGGTGGCACCGTCCACCTGAGCAGCTTCGGTCAGGCTGGCGTCCACGTTGCCCAGAGCGGAAACGTACAGAACAATGGGCTGACCGATGCTGGTGGTGAACAGGATCAGAATGATACACCAGATGGCAGTCTTGGGGTTGCCCAGCCAGTTCACGTTGTTGTCGATCACGCCAACGCCCTTGGCCACATAGTTGATGATGCCGTAGTAGTTGTTGAACATCCACTTCCACACCACGGTAACGGCAACGGTACCGGTTACAACGGGCAGATAGAAGATGCAGCGGAAGAAGGAGCAGGAAGCTGCCTTCATTTTATAAATGGCCGAAGCCACCCACAGAGAGAACGCGGTAACAGTGGGCACGGCCACCACCACGATCAGTGCGGTATTCATCAAAGCCTTCCAGAAAATATCATCCTGGAACATCTTGATGTAGTTGCCAAATCCAACGAAAATGTCCTCACGGGCCATGGTGGAATCGAAGAAGCTCGTCCACAGGCACATGACCATGGGGATCAGAACAAAGCCGACGAAAACGATCAAAAACGGCAACAGGAAAAGGTAGGCCGCAATGGTCTCACGGCGTGCCTCCGCCCGGCTGATGCCAAGGCCGGAGCGCTTGCTGGGTCCTTTTACAGGCTGCTTGGTTGCAGATGTAGTCAAATGGATCCTCTCCTCTCATCTCTCACAGGTTCCTCTAACGCCGGAACAGCGGGTGAATCATGTTCATGCCTTTTAAGAAAGAGCGCACCTCTCTTTTTGCGCATCGGGCGAAAAAGAGAGGTGCGCGTCCCTACTCTAACGAATCAGTCGGAAGGGCTGTTCCTTAGCCGATGGCGGCGTTGGAGGTCTCAACGAACTTGTCAGCAGCAGCCTGAACGTCGCTGCCGTTGCCAACTTCCTGCAGCATGTTCCACCAAGCAGTGCGCTGCTCGGTCCAGCCGCCGGTCACGTTGTAGTAGTCACCCATGTTGGGCAGGAAGGTCTGGAAGGTAGCCATACGGGTCTCATCCTCGGTGCCGGCATACACGTTGCCGAAGGAAGAACGCACGGGGAAGAAGCCGGTAGCCTGCACGCTGGCAGGGCCCTGAGTGGCGTCGTCACAGATGAACTTGATGAAGGTCTTGGCAGCCTCGATCTTGGCCTCATCGCCGTTGTCGAAGATACCGAAGCCCCAGATGCCGCCGCACAGCTCAACCTTGCCGTCGTCGGTGGGGAAGTTCATGGCGTAGGGAGTGAAGGTAACCTGCTCAGCGTAGGTAGCCTCGTTGGAAGCGTTCCAGCAGAAGGTCATGGCAGCAGTGCCGTTGGCGAACATCTGCAGCTCGTCGGAAGCCTGCAGAGCGGGGTCGAAGGTCAGAGCCTTCTCGCTGTTCAGCTTCTGCAGCAGCTCCAGAGCCTTTACGTTCTCGGCGCTGTTAGCGGTGTAAGCGGTGTGGTCAGCGGTGGTGTAGGTGCCGCTGTACAGGTTGTTTACCAGAGCGCGGGTGCCCTGGTCACCGCCCTGGCCGCCGCAGTAAACGATGGCGGGGGTCATAACCTTGCCGCTGTCGCGCAGGGTCTCCAGAGCCTTCACGAAGTTATCGGTGGTCCAGGTGCGGGTCTCTTCGTCGATGTACTGCAGAGCGCCGGTCTCCTTGAACAGCTCGTAGTTGATGGCCATGTTGTGGGCGGTCATGCACATGGGGTACTCGTAGTACTTGCCGTCGGCGCCCTTGCAGGCGTTCACAACAGCCTCGCTGGTCTTGCTGATGTCGGCAGTGGCCTCTTCGGTCCACAGGTCGCTCAGATCAACCATCAGGCCCTTGGCGCCCCAGTTGGATACCAGACGCTCGGGACCCTCGAAGATGATGTCGGGGGTGTTCTTGGCTTCGATGGCGGTGGTTACCTTATCGTCGCCGTTGGTGTAGTCCAGGTACTCCACATTGACCTTGATGTCGGGGTACTGCTTGTTGAACTCAGCAATGAAGCCGTTCACGGTCTCCTCTTTCTGCCAGGAGCCGATGGGGTAGGTCCACAGGGTGATCTCGGTAGCAGCGCCGGAAGAAGCGGTGCTGGTGCCGGTGCTGGCCGCGGTGGAACCAGAGGTGGCGGTGCTGGTGCTGCCGCCGCCGCAAGCGACCATGGACAGCGCCATTGCGCCGGCCATGACAAGTGCTAACGCTTTTTTCATTTGAAATTCTCCTCCTTAAGGATTTTTCAGTCTGTTCGACCCGATCAGGGCACGGAAAAACCATGCCGTCTCGCTTTACTCAAATTCTACCATTCGTGAAAAATTTTTTCAATTGTGAAGTCCACCTATCTTTTCTATGAATATTCAGTGAACTTGCACAACAGCTTTTTGGGCCTTTTTTTCTTGTGATTCCGTCACTTTTGCCTTATAATATATAGTACTGTTGATTCTATTTTGTAATGATTACATAAAGTTACAAAATATTCGCATTCTCTTCTTTCCACATTATGTTTGAAAAATTTTTTCGCAGGAAACAGCGGAAAGGAGCATTTTCCGGGGAGTGTATCGCTTATGTTAGATGTTATGTATCAAATCAATACCCACTACGATCAATTCACCCCTTCTTCCCGTAAGATCGCAGATTATCTGCGCGAGCACTGTGCCCAGGCGCAGTATCTGTCCATCTCCGGGCTGGCCAGCGAATGCGGGGTGGCCGAGGCCACTATCTTCCGCTTCTGCAAGCAGCTGGGTTTCGGCGGCTACAACGAATTCAAGCTCGCCCTGGCCAAGTCCAGTATTCTGAATCAGCCCAACCCCTATGCGGCCTACGGCGAGCTCACCCCCGAGGACAACACCGTGGAGGCCATGTGCCGCCGCCTGTATGAAGCCAATATTCAGGCCCTGAACCAAACTCTGTCGCTCCTGGACGAGGCAGCGCTGATCAAGGCGGGCGATCTTCTGGCCGGGGCCGGCAAAATTCTTGGCCTGGGCTACGGCGGCAGTATGGCCACCGTGCGGGAGGCCTGGAGCCGTTTTCTCACTGTGACCCCAAAATTCTTTACCATTGAAGACAACCACATGCAGATCATGGCCGCCAGCCTGCTGGAGGAAAACGACGTGATTCTGTTTGTTTCCTACTCCGGCTCCACCCGGGATGCGGAGGATGTGCTCCGGCCCGCAAAGGCCCGCGGCGCAAAGATCGTGCTGATCACCCACTATGCCGACTCCCCTGCTGCCAGCATGGCGGACGTGGTGCTGCTGTGCGGCGGTCACGAACGCCCGCTGCAGACCGGCAGCATTGCCGCCAAGATGGCCATGCTGTTCGTGGTGGACATGCTGGTAAACGAGTTCTGCCGCCGCGACATGGATACCACCATGCGCAACAAGGATCTGACCGCCAACGCACTGGCCATCCGTCACCTGTAACCCGGCTTCTTTACACAAAAAAAGGCTTGCCTTCCACATGGAAAGGCAAGCCTTTTTCATTTTTTCCGGAAGATTCAGGTCCAGCCGGATTATTTTGCGTTCATGAAGCATTCCCGATTCTGCCACAGGTAGATACCGCCGGAGAGCAGGGTCACCAGCGCCACCAGCCAGCACAGCACCATGGAGATCAGGCCCACGGCCATGATATCTCCGCCACTGGAGAAAGCCGCCGCGAAATAGTAGAACAGAATTGTGAGCATCTGCAGCACGGTTTTCACCTTGCCCCACATATTGGCGGCGATCACATGATTGGAGGAAGCCGCCACCATACGCACGCCGGCCACAGCAAACTCCCGGGCCAGAATGATGGCCACCACCCAGATGCTGCACACGCCGTCCCGCATCATGTACAAAAAGGCAACGGTAGTGAGCAGCTTGTCGGCCAGAGGATCGGCAAACTTGCCGAAATCGGTTACCAGATTCCACTTGCGGGCCAGATAGCCATCCAGAAAATCGGTGAAACTGGCAACGGCAAACACCACGCCTGCCGCCAGGTACCAGGCCGGAACAAAGTTCGAAGTGCCGTACTGGCTCATCTGGGCCAGTACCATGAACACCGGCACCAGCACGATGCGGGCCAGTGTGAGTTTATTGGGCAGATTCATCCTTCTCATCCTCCACTACATAGCCATACAGATCGTACATGTCGCTCTCCTCGATGTACACCTGATAAAACTCGCCGGGATACATCGGATCCTCGCTGGACACGCACACATTACCGTCGATCTCCGGGGCATCCGCCTCGCTGCGGCACAGATACAGACCGCTTTCCTCGTCGATGCCGTCGCAGATCACGGTGAGGGTCTTGCCCACCTTCTCTTCCAGCTTGGCGGCGCTGATGTTGGCCTGGGCACGCATGATGATGTCGGCCCGGCGCTGCTTCTCCTCCTCCGGCAGCTGATCCGGCATGGAGGCGGCCACGGTGTCCTCCTCGGGGCTGAAGGCAAAGCAGCCCAGCCGCTCGAAGGCAGTGTCCTTCACGAACTGACACAGCTCGTCGAACTCCTCCTCAGTCTCGCCGGGGTAGCCGGCAATCAGGGTGGTGCGCAGGGTGATACCGGGAATGGCCTGCCGCAGCCGCTGGATGGCGCTTTCCATCACCTGACGGTCGCCCTTGCGGTTCATGGCCTTGAGCACACGGCTGTTGCAGTGCTGAATGGGCAGATCCAGATAGGGCACAACCTTCTCGTTGCGAACCATAGCCGCAATAAAGGCGTCGGTGATACGCTCGGGGTAGGCATACAGGATGCGAATCCAGCGGATGCCCTCGATCTTGTTCAGCTCATCCAGCAGCTCGCAGATGCTGTTCTTGCCCCAGTCGTCGCCGTAGGCGGTGGGATCCTGGGCCACCAGCACCAGCTCCTTCACGCCCTCATTCGCCAGCCAGCGGGCCTCGGCCAGGCAGTCCTCCATGGGGCGGCTGCGCAGCGGGCCACGAATCAGCGGAATGGCACAGTAGTGGCAGCGGTTGTTGCAGCCCTCGGCAATTTTCAGATAGGCATAGTGATGGGGGGTGGAGATCACCCGTCGACCGCCCAGGGGGAGATCGGTCTTGGGGCCGTAGTACTCCCGGTTCTGGTCCTCCGCGCCGCCGCACAGCCGGTCGATGATCTGGGGAATGGCCTTGTTGGAGCCGATGCCCACCACCGCATCCACCTCGGGAATCTCGGTGCGGATCTCGTGCTGGTACCGCTCGGCCAGGCAGCCGGTAACCACCACCTTCAGGTTGGGGTTCTGTTCCTTATAGGAGCAGGCGTTCAGGATATTCTCGATGGCCTCAGTCTTTGCGCTCTCAATAAAGCCGCAGGTGTTCACGATGATCACATCCGCCAAGCTCAGGTCGGCGGTGGTGGTGTGGCCGGCAGCGATGAGACCGTGGCACATCACGTCGGCATCCACCTGATTTTTGGGGCAGCCCAGCGAAATGATTGCGATATTCAATGCAGTATTCTCCTTTTTGCTCGTTGGTTCACGCCGCTTCGCGCCCTGTGTGCATTTTGAACAACCCCGGGCGGGCGGCCATACAGGAAAAGGCGAGGGAGAACACTCCCTCGCCCTGTTATTCTATCATGTTTATAGGGGCAAAGTCCAGCATTGCAGGGTGGAAGTTGGCGGAAATCCGGCCATTTCCCCGCCCTTTTCACTCTTTGACGGCTCAGAACTCCGGCTCCCAGTCCGGCTGCTCCTCTTCGGTTGGATTTTCCTCCTCCCAGCGGGCCAGCGCCTCCCGGATGTGCCCCATGGAAAAGCCCCGGCGTGCCATGGCAGCAATCACGTTCTGGCGCTTGCCTGCCGCCAGCTTGCGACCATAACTGCGGCACAACAGCTGATACACCGCGTCGGCGGGGCTTTCCTCTTCAAAAAGCTCCTCCAGAACCTGAGCGGCGATCTGCCGATCCACACCCTTTTCCGCCAGATGAGCCCGGATCTGGGCCGGGCTTTTATGGCGAGCCAGCAGGTATTTGGCCCGGTGGCGGGCAAAGGCCTCGTCGTTAATCAGCCCAAGCTCCACGCAGCGGGCCACAGCTGCGGCTGCTGCGTGGTCATCCTCCACCTTTTTGCGCACCTTGTCGTACAGCTCACCGCTGGAATGATCCCGCAGCGAAAGGTATTCCATGGCCTTGTCCAGTGCGCGGCGGTAGGCTTTGTCCTCCTCTTCAAACAGCACCGGCTCAGTCCTCGACCATGATGTCCAGGTCGGCCTCGCTCACCGCGGCCGCCTTCTCCTTGGCGGAGGCTTCCGCTGCGGCGGGCGCGGGCGCGGCCACCACCGGGGTTACAGAGCCCTTCGCCTTCTTGCCGCCCTTTACCAGTTTGTCGGCATTCTGGCGCACCAGCTCCTCGATCTCCGCCATCAGCTCAGGGTGTTCCTTGAAGTAGATCTTCACATTGTCGCGGCCCTGGCCCAGGCGGGTCTCGCCATAGCTGAACCATGCGCCGCTCTTCTGCACAATGCCCAGGATGACGGCCAGATCCAGAATCTCGCCGGTCTTGCTGATGCCCTCGCCGAACATGATGTCGAACTCGGCCTCCTTGAAGGGAGGAGCCACCTTGTTTTTTACACCTTGGCACGAGTGCGGTTGCCGATGAAGGCGCCGGTGGAATCCTTCAGGCCTTCGATACGGCGCACGTCGATGCGCACGGAGGAGTAGTATTTCAGCGCACGGCCACCGGCAGTCACCTCCGGGTTGCCGTAGGTCACGCCCACCTTCTCACGCAGCTGGTTGATGAAGATGGCCACGGTGTTGGTCTTGCCGATGACGCCGGTCAGCTTGCGCAGCGCCTGGCTCATCAGGCGGGCCTGCAGGCCCACATGGGAGTCGCCCATCTCGCCCTCAATCTCGGCGCGGGGCACCATGGCGGCAACCGAGTCGATGACGATGGCGTCAATGGCGCCGGAGCGCACCAGCGCCTCGCAGATTTCCAGCGCCTGCTCGCCGGTATCCGGCTGGCTCACCAGCAGGCTGTCGATGTCCACACCCAGGGCGCGGGCATACACCGGATCCAGCGCATGCTCCACGTCGATGAAGGCCACCTCGCCGCCGACTTTCTGAGCCTCGGCCAGCACATGCAGTGCCAGAGTAGTCTTACCGCTGGATTCCGGCCCGTAGATCTCCACCACACGGCCGCGGGGCATACCGCCCACGCCCAGCGCCAGATCCAGCGACAGGCTGCCGGTGGAAATGGCATCCACCTGCATGGCCACATTGCTGCCCAGCTTCATCACTGCGCCCTTGCCGAACTGCTTTTCAATCTGGGCCAGCGCAGTCTCCAGCGCGGCCTTTTTGTCGCCCGCAGCCTTCTTGCTGGGGGAAGGAAGAGGTTTCTTGTCTGCCATAATGCTTCTGCTCCTTTATTCAAACCGAATTGATGTTTTATCTTTGCCGCCACAGGTCAACTGACCGGGCCGCTTTTTGTTTCGCATGTTCTTATTATACACAAAAGAGAAGAAACTTACAACTGCAAGTTGTAAGTTTCTTCTTGATCGACCGTTTTATCGGACCAATACTCCTGTTTTTCAGGCTTTTTGCCCCAAAACCACCCGATCTTTGCCCGCCAGATCCTGCCGGACGGCCACATTCCGGTAGCCTGCGGCCTCAAAAATGCCGCGTACTGCCGCCGCCTGGGCCCAGCCGATCTCCACCGCCAGCCAGCCGCCGCGGCGCAGCGCACCGAAATAGGCGGGGGCAATGTGCTCGTAAAAGGCCAGCCCCTCATGAGGAGCTTCCAGTGCCATTTCCGGCTCAAAGCGCAGTTCCGGCTCCAGGGCCTTCATCTCGTCGCCGGTCACATAGGGAGGATTGGAAAGGATCAGATCCAGCGTTTCCGCTCCCAGCTGCTGCTGGTAGCAGAACACATCTCCTGCCACCGGCCGCACCGCCGGATGCTCCGGGCCAGAACCGGGCAGAGCCCCGGCAGCGTTCCGGCTCAGATAGGCAAAGGCATCCGGGCTTTTTTCCAGGCAGGTGACCCGGGCGGCGGGAACCAGCCGCTTCAGCCCAAGGCCAACACAGCCGCTGCCGGCGCACAGATCCAGAACCTCCGGTTCCGCTTTGCCTGCCAGCAGCTCGGCGCCGGTCTCGCACAGAAGCTCGGTGTCCGCCCGGGGAATCAGCACCCCGGGGCCCACCTCCAGCTCAAAGTCCAGGAAAGGCCACCGGCCCGCCAGATATTGCAGCGGATACCGCTGCGCCCGCTTTTCCACCAGCTGTTCCAGCCGTTTTTTCTGCGCCTCGGTCAGCTCGCCGTCCATCCAGCGCCAGTTTCTGCCTGCCACCAGCTCCATCAGGCAGGCGGCATCGAAGGCGGCATCCTCCACACCGGCCTGTTCCAGCCGGGTCCGTGCCCATGCATGGGCAGCCCGGGGCGCGCCGCTTACCACAGCCCGTCCTCCGGGCGGCTGGGCAGCACCGGCTTCACCGCAGCAATGGCAACCTCAATCATGGAATCGTCCGGCTCAAAGGTGGTCAGCCGCTGAAGCCACAACCCCGGTGCGCTGATGATGCGGGTGGCCAGATTGTCGTACCGGCCGGCCAGCTTGATCAGCTCGTAGCTGATGCCCATGACAACCGGCAGCAAAAGCAGCTTGAGGAATACGCGCAGACCGGTGCTGCTCCAGGGCAGCACGCTGAACAGCAGAATGCTCACAATCAGCACCAGGATCATAAAGCTGGTACCGCAACGGGGATGGAAGCGGCAGTGACGGCGGATGTTTTCCACTGTCAGCTCCTCGCCCGCTTCATAGCAGGCAATGGTCTTGTGCTCTGCACCGTGGTACTCGAACACACGATGAATGTCCTTCATGCGGGTGCACAGGAACAGGTAGATCACAAACATGACAATCTTGAGCACGCCCTCCAGCAGCACCTTGCCCCAGCCCAGATTTACAAAGTGGTTCACACCGCCCACAATGGCGGTGGGCAATACCATGAACAGCACGATGGCCAGCATACCGCCCATTACCGCGGCAAGCCCCATCAGAAAATTCTGGAACTTCGGGCCGGTATGCTCCTGCAGCCATTTGTCCAGCTTGCCGGGCTCCTCCTGCTCCTCCTCGGGCATACTCACCTCGGCGGAGTGCATCAGATACCGGTAACCCAGCACCAGATTCTCAATCATGGAAAAAGCACCCCGCACAAAGGGGATCTTCTGCCATTTGTGGTGTTTCACGTCCTCCATGGTCAGGTCGATCTCCCCGTCCGGCTTGCGCACGGCCACACAGATCTTTTTAGGGCCGCGCATCATGATGCCCTCCATCAGGGCCTGACCGCCCACGCTGGTTTTAAAACATTCCTTTGGTTTTTCCATTCTTTCTCCTTCGGGGCGGTCTGCCGCCCCCTGTTATGCTCATTGAATTTCCGGTCGGCCTCAGGCCGTTGCCGGAGCAGGCAGATCCTGGAACCAGCTCAGGGTTCCATCCACCTTCAGGCAATAAACGGTGTTGGCCCGCAGCGGATTGCCCGCTTCATCGGTCAGGCCAATGCTCTGGGCCACTTCCTCGCCGTCCACAGCGCAGTAGACCATTCGCAGGCCGGTTTCTTCCCCGGCCCACTGCTCATACCGGCCGCGCATGGTTTCGCTGTCGCCGTATTCCACCGGGTTCAAAGCCAGCGTGCGCCCCGGCAGCAGATAATATTTGTACAGCCGGGAATAGTGGCCCCACTGGGGCTGCTGGGTAAGAATCAGGATGCCGGTCTCGTTCTGCCGCAGCAGGTCGGAAAACGCCTGCCGCACCGGTTCCAGTTCGTTTTCCTCCTTGGCCCACTGGGCTTCCTCCGCATCCAGCTGCCGGTGCTGCAAAAACAGCCCCGGCACAAGCTCGGTAGCCGCCACCCAGTTCACGCAAAACACCAGCGATGCCGCCGCCAGCGCGCCGGTTGCCAGCCTGCGCTTTGCGGTGTTCAGCATGGGACAAAAGACGCTCAGCGCCCCCAGCCCCCAGTAGATCATGGCGGTGGGCAGCGGCATGATGTAGCGGTGATAGGCCGCCAGCTGCTGGGCCTCGTCCGGGTCAAACAAATACAGATAGGAGTAGCACAGCATTACCGCATAGATCAGAAACACGGCGGTGAGCAGCAGAGCCGCCCGCCGCAGCACGGCGCGGCACTCCGGGCACAAACGGCCCAGCAGCCACACCATGACCGCGAACACCAGCAGAAAGCCCAGGGCCGAAAGCCCCAGCCCCCGGTTCAGCTGGCTCAGGCAGAAATACTCCAGATAATGGCGGATCACCGGCCCCGCCTCGCCGCTGCCGGTGAAAAACTCCAGCAGATTGGCCGGGCTGTACGCTCCGCCGGCTACGTCCTGGCTGAAATAGGAACTGGTGCCCTTCAGCCGGCACAGCAGCTGCCAGCTGAGCCAGAAGGCAGGCGGTGCGGCCGCTGCTCCCAGTGCCAGCAGGCGGGCCGATCGGGACGCGCCCTTTGCAAACAGCGCACGCAGCGGCCTCCACCAGAGCACTGCCACCGCTGCCATTCCGGTGAAGGCATACAGCGGGCCGGTGCTCTTGGAGATAATCAGCAGGCTCAGCGCCCCGCTCACACTCACCAGATCGATGAGCGTGGGGTTCGGGCTGCGCCAGGCGGTGAGCAATGCCCACCCCAGCAGAAGGGCCATCACCGGCTCCACCACCAGGCTCATCTGATGATACTTGGTGAAATACGCCGGAAAGATCAAAAGAAATGCCGCCTGGCCCAGAACCAGAAGGATATTTTTCCAGCGGCTTTTTGTCCATTGAATGGCTTCAAACAGCGGCAGAGTCAGGCCGATGTACCACACAAGCTGCCCGGTAAACAGGCCGGGTGCATCCGGCACATCCCGCGCCCCCTGATACAACAGCACCGTGAGCATCTGGATGCCCGGCGGGTAGTCGCTGAAGGTGGAGGCGCTCTGCGCCGCATTCGGGAACTGGTCAATGCCGCACATCTGGCGGGTGAACAGTCCCCAGTGGGCGACGTCGTCAAAAATGGTCAGCTGCAGGTGCCCGGTGCACAGCAGCGCCGGAATCAGCGCCAGCAGAAAGGCCCAGAACACCGGCCCCAGCCCCCGCAGGGAAAAAGACCACCCCTGCTTCGTTTTCCGCAGCCACCAGAGAAGTGCCAGCGGAACCAGAACCATGGGCAGAGTCATGAACTCCTTTTCGCCCACGGCGGTGAACAGATAAATCAAAAGCGACCCCATGGTAAGCACCAGGGGCAGTGTATGGGCAAAGCTACGCTTCAACAGCGATGCAAGAAGCACCGCCGTGAGCACCAGCATAAACAGATTTCCAACAATCGAAAGCATTCCGTTTCCTCTTCGGTTTTGTGGTTTGCCCGCTCACCGGGCCTGCTGCACCGCCCAGGCCGGCGGCTCGCCGCCGCCCCGGTAGATGGGCAGCCGAAGGGTCACGGTGGTGCCCTTGCCCAGCTCGGAGGAAATGTCCGCCGAGCCGTCCAGTGCGGTCATGATCTCATCCACCACCGCAAGGCCGATGCCGCTGCCGCGCACCGCGCCCTTTCCCTTGAAAAATTTCAGCTTCACGTTTTCCAGGTCGTCCGGCGCGATGCCACGGCCTTCATCCTGAATCAGCACATACACATTTTCGCCGTCCTGCAAAAGGTCCAGCGTAATGGCCCCGCCGGGTGAAGAATATTTCACCGCATTGTCCATCACGTTGATGAATACCTGCCGCAGCCGGCCCGCGTCCGCCCAGATGGGCAGGGGCAGCTCCGGCTCCTCATACACCAGATGCAGCCCCTCGGCACGGATGCGCGCTTCCATGAAGAGGGCCGCATCGGTAAGCTCCGCCACCAGATCCAGCGGGCAGCAGTCCAGCTTCACACCGCTCTGCAGCCGGGAAAAGCTGAGCAGCTCCTCCACCATATCATACAGCCGGTCGGTTTCCCGCCCGATGATGGACAGGCCCTTGCGGTAATTTTCGTCCTCCGGATCCCGGATATGAGCAATGGTCTCCACCCAACCCCGGATGCTGGTAAGCGGCGTGCGCAGCTCGTGGCTGACCGACGAGATGAATTCATTTTGCAGACGCTCGGTTTTGGACAGCTCCCCCGCCATCTGGTTGATGGTATTGCACAGCCGGCCAATCTCGTCACTGTCGCTGCCTTCGGGCAAACGGGCGCTCAGATCGCCCCGGGCGATGGCATTGGCGGTCTGGGCCACCTCATCCAGCGGGCGCACAATGGAGCGGATGAAAAACACGCCGCTCCATACGCTGAACAGCAGAATTGCCGCCCCGATGCCCAGCGCCAGCAGCACCCGCTCCACCATCATCTGATCCACCATGGTCAGACTGGTCACCATACGTAGCGCCGCCACATCCTCCGCCGGGTAGGGCACCATCACGGTAAGAGCCATTACCCATTCGCCGGTCACACTGGTATACACACTTCGCCCGGTACTGTTGGGCGATTCCATCGCCAGGAAAAAATCCTCCGGAATTTCCTTGTAGCCGAGGGTTCCGCCTGAGGAGGTGGCAATCACTTGACCCTCGCTGTCCAGCAGCATGAACTCGAACTTGTCCTTTTCGTCGAACTGTTCCACCATACGCCGCAGCAAACGGCCCCGGTTCTGCGCCGTCTGCTCCGCCGTCTGACCGGTGGTGATCTTCAGCTGGCCGCCCATGCTGAAAATTCGGCTGAACATGGCCTGCTGCACCCCGTTGTAGCTGCTGGAAATGAGGGTGTAGATGTAGATGCTCACTGCTCCCGCCACCAGCAAAAAGGTGATCAGAAGGCTGCTGCGCAGCCAGCGTTTGGTGATGCTGTTCATGGCAGCCCCCTTCCCTTGTGCCTGCTTGTCAGCCATTCCAGCGGTAACCGTAGCCCCACACCGTGAGGATATGCTTGGGGCTGGAGGGCTCGTCCTCCACCTTCATACGAAGGCGGCGGATGTTCACATCCACGATCTTCACATCGCCATAATAATTTTCGCCCCAGACCCCTTCCAGAATCTTTTCCCGCACAAGGGCGGTGCCGGGGTTCTGGAAAAACAGCTCCATGATCTGGAACTCCACCTGAGTCAGGTCGATGGGCTTGCCCGCCTTATACAGCACCCGGCTCTTCTGGTCCAGAATGAACTGACCGCTTACCATGCGGGTCTCATCCGGCACAGGGCTTTCCGCCGTGCCCCGATTCACCCGGCGGCACAGCGCCTCGATGCGGGCCAGCAGTTCAGACACGCTGAAGGGCTTGGTCATATAATCGTCCGCACCGATGGAAAGGCCGCGGATCTTGTCCTGCTCCATGCTCTTGGCACTCAGAATAATAATGCCGATGTTGGGGTCGTCCCGGCGAATGGTCTCGCACAGGGAAAACCCGTTCATGCCGGGCAGCATCACGTCCAGCACGGCGGCATCGCATTTCTGGCCCTGGCTCAGCAGCGCAAGGCCCTGTTCGGCACTTCCTGCTTCCAGCACCTGGTAGCCGCCCATCTGAAGATTCAAGGCGATCAGCTCGCGAATGCTGGCCTCGTCTTCCACAACTAACACTCTACGCATGCAATCAAACCTCCTATAAAAACGGAGCGCAGTGCCTGCCGCTCACAAAACCCGGAAACAGTCGGTCAGTGCAGCCGGCTGCAGGTTTTCGCCGTTTTCTCCAATGTGTGAGGCCAGAATCCTGGCCTGAACCTTCTTGCCGCCCACATTTCCCAAACGGAAATAGGACCCACCCTCGGTGCTGGGGTCAACCACCCGCACCTCCAGGTATCCGGTGCCGTCCGTCAGGCTGCGAATGGCCCAACTGCCCTCCTGGGCGCCCTCGGTAACCAGCACATTGCCCTCCCAGCTGGGGGGCAGCTCCAGATAAAATCCGTTTTCCAGATCCGCAATGCCGAAGCTTTTTTCCGGTGCGGTACTGGTATAGTCCATCCACTGCAGAAAAGTCAGCCGCCCCACAGTGATCTGGCTGTTATCCTCGGCCAGCTCAACGGGAATTTCCACGGTTCCGTCGCCATCAATGTCCGTGCTGGTGAGCAGGCTGGAATACCGCGTGCTCTCGGTGTAGATATCCACCGGCAGCAATGGGATATATTCCTCCAGCTTCTGGGTTGCGGCATTGTAGCTGAGCAGGATACTGGCAAGAGCCGTGCCGGTGCCGTTGTAGCCATCCAGCACCAGATAATATCCGCCATCCGCTCCGCTGCTCAGGTGCAGCCCTTCGCAGCTGGAAAAACGGCCCGGCCCCAACCACAGCTCCTGCGCCATGGTAAGCTCACCCTGGATGGCAGTAAGCAGCTGAACCTTTACTCCTTCTCCGCTCTGCGGCCCGATCAGAATCAGATCCTTCAGCCCGCTGCCGGTGATGTCCTGCAATTCATACTGGGAATATGCCTGCTCCATCACCTGCGTAAGGGTGTGCTCCTGATAGGCATATACCGAAAGATATTTTTCCCCGCTGGTGCCCACATAGCCCACCAGCAGCTGCATTCCGCCGTCGCCGCTCATGGCCGCGGTGCTTATGCTGTCCACCTCGGCGGACAGGCCCTCCAGCTCCTGGGTCACTTCCCAGGAACCGCCGGTCTGCTCCAGAATCGCCAGGCAGACGTTCTGCATTCCGGAGCTTGTATACAGTGCCGCAGCATCCATGCTGCCGTCTCCGTTCCAGTCGCCAAACAGAAAGGGCGACAGAATATCGCCGGTCTGAGGATACTTCAGCTGCGGGGCTTCGCCCAGATATGCGGTGATGGCCTTCTGCACGCTGCTCTGCGGCCCCGCCAGCTGGGGCGCACGCAGCAGCTCTTCCACGCCGCTGCTCATGGAGCCGGTGCAGCCGCACAAAAGGCCTGCTGCCAGCACAAGAAGTGCCAGAACCATCCGTTTCACAGCCGTCGCCCCCCTTTCCGTTTGCGGCAGCTCGTGCCGCAAGCCAAAAAAGATAATCTGCTTTATTATATCACGTTAACAGGCTGATTCCAAGTAGCATCGTCAAAACCCCGGCCGCAAAGCCCGCTGCGGCCCGGGGCGCAGGCCCCAACCGGTAGGCCATGGGCAACAGCTCAAAGGCGGACGCCCAGCACATCACACCGGCCACGCCGGCCAGCAGCCCGTTCAAAAAGCCGGGCGTGAGGAAGGAGCCCAGCAGCCCGAAGGCCAGCACCGCGCCCAGCGGTTCGGCCAGCCCGCTGGCAAATGCCGCCCCCACCGCCTTTGACCGGCTGCGGGTGGCGTAGTACAGGGGTGCGGCCACCGCCATGCCCTCGGGCAGGTTGTGCAGCCCCACCGCCAGGCTCAGCCGCAGGCCCGCCGCCGGGTCTGCCACTCCTGCAAACAGGGTGAGCGCGCCTTCCGGCAGATTATGCGCCAGCAGCGCCAGACCGGTGACCAGTGCGCCCCGCATGGCGCTGGCCCGCCCGCCGTCGCTTTTGCCCGTTTTTGCCCGGGGCAGCAGCTGCTCCAGCAATGCTGCCACCCCCATTCCCAGCAACACCAGGCTGGTTACCGCCAGCCCTGCTCCCAACGACCCCATGGCCGGCCGGTAACCCTCCAGCGCATGAGGGAGCAGATCCAGCAGGCTCATCGCCAGCATCACCCCGGCCGCAAACCCGCCACAGAGGGCCATGGCCCGCCGCCCCGGGCGAAAAAGAGCCGCCACCAGCCCGCCGATGCCGGTGCTCAGCCCGGCCAATATCGTCAACGTGAGCGCATGCAGCATAAAACAACACCCCATATCCCTTTTTTACAAGGATATGGGGTGTCCAAAATGCCTATGCAGCGGTTCAGCCCCGGCTGCCCAGAAGCACCCGGATCTTTGCCTCCAGCGCCAGCGCAAAGCGTGCCTGGCTGGCCGCATCGAAGTGCATCCAGTCCGCTTCACCCGGCTGCACATAGGGGTTGCAGTCCATGAATTCGCAGCCGGTCTCCCGGGCGGTCTGCTCCATCAGGCCGGGCAGCAGGCGGGATTTCTCCACGCAGCCCTCGCCCATTTCCTGGCCCACCCGGGGCACCTGATGTACCCGGGGATCAATCATGATGGGCGCCACGATCAGCACCTTGGGCTCACCCGCCCACACCGGCAGCTGCTTTGCACGGGTCACCAGCCGGGCCAGCCCGTCGGCAATGTTCTGGGCGGTGGCAGAATAGCGCTGCTTGCAGTCGTTGGTGCCCAGCATCACCACCAGCAGATCCAGCGGGCTGTTCGCGTACAGCGCCGGGGCCAGATGAGCAAAACCGCACAGCCCCTCGGTGAGGGGGTCCTCAAACACGGTGGTTCGGCCGCACACCCCTTCCTCGGCCACCAGCCATCCTTCGCCCAGCTGCTCCTGCAGCAGGCGGGTCCAGCGTGCATCGTCCGCATAGCGGCCGCCGGTGGCCGCGCAGTAGCCCCAGGTGTTGGAATCGCCGTAACATACAATATGTTTTCTGTTCATGGATGTTCAACCGCCTTTTTGCGTTGTTTTCTGCCCCCTATTGTAGCAGAGTGAGAAAAGCAAAACAATGCCCGCGGGCAAATTTCACCTGCCATCCACCCAGGTAAAATACCGGTACTCGGGCACGCTGTTCCAAAAATCCTCCTTTTTGATGAGGGCGTAATATTCCCGCGTCTCCTTCGACCGCTCCGGTTCGCCCGCCTGGCTCATCCCTATGCCGATGAATTCATTCCGCCGGCATACCACCACATAGCTGTCCTCCAGAGGAGCCTTGGCATATACCACAAATTCTCTGCCGTCACTTTCCCATTTTCCCCGCAACGTCATCACCTGTGTGCTGCCATCGTTCAGATCCAGTGAATAATACCGCAGGGGCCGTTCCACACTCATTAAAAAAGCATGGTCATCCCACACATACTGTAACCCCAATCCCTGATCCGGCTCCTCCGGGCGCCACAGAACCTGCCACTCACCGCTGGCCAGATCCACCGCACAAAGTTTCCAGCTTTCATCGTCCTGCAAATACAGTATCCCATCCTGCACCAACAGGTTGGAATGGACCGGTTCCGAAAAATCGGCCAGTTCCCGCACCGTTCCGGTGGCAAGGTCCAGCTGCCAGTAGACGCACCGCTCCTCCTCAAAACTTTGGAACACCGGCTGGTCATCCATTTCGCCCGCAAACGTTCCCTGCGCAAGCGGCTCCGGATATTCCACCGGGCGCGCCTCGGCTTCGCCGTTTCCGCAGCGGAGCACCTGCGGGCTGTCGATCCAGCCTTCCTGCCCGATGAAAAACCAGACCGCATCCTGCCACGCGAATACCACCAGCCGGCCAATGTTGTCCGACCATCCGTTCAGTGAGGCGCTAACGGGCGAAATGCCCGTTTCGGCTTCGCTCTGCCAGAGCAGCACAGGCTCACTTCCATCCAGCCCGCTTCGCCATATCTGTGTGCGGTGTTCCGGCGCTTCCAGGATCGTGTCTGTGGAATAGTACAGGAACTTCCCATCGGTGACCGGATAACCGCTCAGCATTCTCTGCCCGTCCATCTGCAGCACAAGGTCGCGGGCAGTCATATCGGCAGAATCACAAATCACATTTGCCTTTGTGTAATAGCGCCGCCCGTCCCATGCGGTGAGCAGCCCTGTAACCGGCTGCTCCTGATTTTCCGGTGCCGCCGAAGCCGCCGGGGCCGTGCCTGCGGTCGGTTTCCCGCAGCCCGCCAGCAACACAAACGCCAGTGCCGCCGCCCAAAGCCGTTTTGCCGCCTTCATTCCGTCTCCCTCGCTTCCCGTTCAAACGTCTGATAATCGGGCTGGCCCGCCCAGTAGTCCTCCTTGGCAATGAGGGCCAGCTTCCGGCCAATATCCCGGGAATATACCGGTTCCCCATTCTCGTTCAGCCAGAGGTACTCCGCCATCTGTTCGCTCGGCACATCGATCAGGTAGTATTCCCCGATCTGCGCCCGGATGTGCAGTGGTATGCCGCTCTCATCCGCCAGCGCGCCCTCCACCCGCTGACCGGTGACGCAGTCCACATACCACAGGCCCGACTCGTAGCCTTCTGTGCCCCGAACCCGCAGCTTTCCGTCCCAGATATCCTGCATGCGGATCAGCAGATAACCGTCATCCGAGCTGACAAGCTGCCGGATCGCCCCGGTTTCCAGGTCCAGGCAATACACCCGCTCCTTGCCATCCGGATTGTCAGCAAGCATGGTACCCACACAGACGAAATTCTCCCGGATCAGCAGCGGCGGCCCCAGAAACAGCTCGGCTGCCTCGGTGTTTTCGGCGCTCAAAAGAGCGGTAAGCTCCCCGGTGTCCGTATCCAGCTGGAACAGTCCCGCCTCCGGTTCCCAGGAATCCTCCAGCACCGCCCGGCCCTGATACTCGCCCCAGAAGCGCACATGGCTCCCCAGCTGCTTCACCGGCTCACAAACTCCGGATTCCGGGTCCCATCCATAGAGCCAGGTGGAATTCCCCTCTTCCTCGATCCACCGGTGTACAAGGAAGCAGCGCCGTTCGCCGCTGCGCAGCAGGACAGGCCGTTTGCAATCCTCGCCCGCACCGTCGGTATAAGCAATGCCGATATGCTCGCGCTCGCCGCATTTGTAAAGAATCTGCACGTCTCCGCCTTCCAGCGGCATCCGGCCCAGCGCCTGCCCGGTCAGATCCCCTTCCCGGCTCATAAGAAAGTACAGGGCCTGCCCGTCCGAAACCGGGCCCTCGCCGGTCATCTGGTATCCTGTGGGCAATTCCGGTCTCCAGTCGCAGGCGGTCATGGTTTTCAGATCATAGCATGTGGTTTGGGTGTAATAGCTCTGGCCGTCAATACTCCGCAGCACCTGGGTCTGCGACACTTCCGGTGTGGGGGCCGGCGTCGCCGGGATGCTCACCATCTCGGCAGCAGGCTGCCCGCAGCCCGCCAGCAGCGCAAACGCCAGCACCGCCAGCAGCGCTTTCATCCGTTTCAATCCGCTCACCGCCTTTTCTGTTCCCGGTTCTGCACACCATGCACAGAACCGTTTGCCTGTTTATTCCGCAAGAGGGTCAAACATTTTAAAATTACTTTGGCCGTTTCGGTAATCCTCCGGGGAGATCAGTGCATACACCGTGCGCTGGCTGCCATACTGCTCCAGCTCCCCGTCCCGGTTCATAAAAATCCGAGTTTCTCCGGGCACATTGCCGTATTCCAACAAATAACTTCCCTGCACCATGGCTATGGGATAGGGCGGCTTTGCATATTCGCTGTCCATGGGGCGCTCCAGATGAATCGTGGTCAGCGCTCCGCTGGCAATGTCCAGGCTCACCAGCTCCTCCCGCACGCCGCCCCGTGTCAGCAACACCTGACCATCCAGCACACCGTGGAGCCATGCCCGGGGCTTATCTGTATCCTCCTGCCCCCACAACAGCCGCTGCTCCCCGGTGACCAGATCCATCGCATACAGTTCACCGGTTTCGCTGTTCTGCCAGTAATAGACGCTTTCAAAAAAGGCCTCACATCGGGCTTCTCCCGCATCCCGTCGGAACAGTTCACTGGTTTCTCCGGTATCCAGATCCAGCTGCAGATAAATCAGTTCCTCTCCGTCCCATGTACTGAATACCGGCAGACCGTCCCGCTCACCGCAGAACACCGCATCCTTCATGGGCTTGGTCTGGCCAACCTGCTGCGCACAGCTTTCGCCGGTTTCGCACCGGAAAATGCGCAGGCTGAAATCCTTTGAGTTGTTCAGAAAAAAATAGATTGCTTCCTCCCGGGAAAAGACCACCAGACGGGCGGCCGGATCCAGATGGGCGTCCAGACTTTGCAAGAGGGGCCATTGATCCGCGTCTGCTTCCAGGATGATCTCAGACTCCTTTCCATCGCAGCCCATTCGCCAGATGTGGAACTTCTCCTGCTCCGGCTCGCTGATCTTGACCGCATAATACCAGAACTGACCGTCCGTCACCGGTTCACCGCGCATGGTCTCCTGGCTGCCCTCCGGGAAGGGGAACGGCCGGGCCGTCATGGTCTGAGCATCGCACAGCTGCTGATCCGGCGTGCAGCAGTACCGCCCGTCTGAACCGGTGAGCAGCCCCTGCAGCCGCACCGGGGCCGCCTCGCTGCCGGATACCGGCGCCGGTGTCTGCTGCACCGGAGCGGGCGCTGCCCTGCCGCAGCCCGCCAGCAGCGCAACCGTCAGCACCAGTGCCAGAATTCCTTTTCCGCTTCTCACAAAACCTCGCCCTTTCCCTGTCATCCCTCCATCAGGCTTGCGCCGAACTGGGCCAGCTCCTCCTGCTCCAGCGGGCAGACCCCAAGCGCCAGAACGCCGTCCACATAGTTTGCGTACAGATACAGCTTGGCCCCCGGCGAATACCGTGCCCGCAGCGTGGCGGTAATCCCTTCTGCCACATAAAACTGGGGCGCCACATCCACTGCCTGCCAGTCGTCAATTTCTTCCAGCCCGGTGGCTGCCAGATATTCATCCATCATGTGCTCCAGATCCTCCCAGGTATATTCCTGTTCGGTCATCATCCGCAGCCGGACCAGCCGATCCTGGGCGCTGAGCTCCCATTCCAGCTCCACCCATTCCGCATCTTCCCACATGGTGTACACCCGCCAGGCAGAGAAGCCCACACTGTCGGATATCGTCTCCCACCGCTGGGCCTGACTGATCTGCTGCTCCAGCTCCGCCTGATTTTCGCTGCTCCAGAAATCCAGCTGCTGCAAAAAGTCGTACAGCCGGTAGGGGGCTGCAGCTTCGATTTCGGCGGTGGTCGTCTGCAAAATCGCACCCGCGTAGTTTTTCACCCGCAAAAGCTGATCCCGGTCATAGAGCTGGCGTGCAAATTCATTGCTGCGAGCCTGGGCACTGCGCCCATCGTCCGCCAGCTGGCGGGTCATGACCTGAGTATACAGCACCTGATCGCTTCGCTCCATCAAAGGCAGCGGCGCAGCCAGCGCCAGTGCCAGAAAGGCAAACGCCGCAAGGAATGCCGCCGCCGTGAAAAGATTCTGTTTCATTCCGCTTCCTCCCGCAGGATCAGTTCCACCACAGTGCCCTGCCCCAGCCTGCTTGTAAACCGCAGCTCACTGCCGTGCAGCCGGGCAATGCGGGCGCAGAGGGCAAGGCCCATGCCGCTGCCGTTCTGAGCCCGTGCGCGGGACTTGTCCACCATGTAAAAGGGCTCGGTGATGTGGGGCAGGTCCGCTTCCGGGATACCCCGGCCCCGGTCCGCCACTCGCAGCGCCACACCCTCTTCGGTACGGCCCGCCGTGATGTGCACCCGGCCATCCTTCGGCTGGGCCCGGGCCGCATTGATCACCAGATTACGCACCAGATCGGCCAGCAAATCCCGGTCGGCCATTACCGTGAGCGACGGGTCACACCGGATATCCAGCATGGGGGCGAGCTCCGGCAGGCTGGCCGCCGTATCCCGCAAAACCAGCACAAGGCGCACCGGTTCCAACGTGAGCTCCTCCTGCTCCACAAGGCCCATCAGCTGCATCAGCTTGCCGCTCAGGGTTTCCAGACGCAGGGCCTCCCGGTGGATGTACTGCACCGCCTGCCGCTGATCCTCCGGGTTCATCTCGCCGCTGCGCAGCAGGTCGGAATAGCCCAGAATGCTGGTCATGGGGGTTTTCAGCTCGTGGGTAAAGGCCGATACAAACTGCTTTTGCCGCAGAATGGTGTCCTCCATCTGATCCACCTTGTCCCGCACGGTGGCGGTCATGGCATCAAAGCTGCGGCTGAGCGCGCCCACCTCATCCCGGCTTTTGGTGGCGGTGGAAAGGGTATAATCCCCCGCCGCCACCGCCCGGCTGGCCTTTTCCAGCTTTTTCAGCGGGCGGATCATCCAGCTTACCGCCAGCGCCGCCGCCGTACCTGCCAGTGCCAGCGCGGCCAGCTCCAGCCGGAACAGTTCCCGGAATTTTTCCTCCCGGGCGCGGAACAGATTTGTCACATCATAGGCACTGACCAGCCAGTACTGCTTGCCCGCCGCCTGCACCGGGCTGGCCATCAGCATATAGCTGTTCTGGCCCGCCTTTCGCAGCAGCAGTGCCTCCTCGCCTGCCGCAATCGCCTGACGGGCAGCCTCCTGCCCCAGGGCGGCGGGCAGGCTGGAATACATCACCTGTTCGTCCTGATACACCGCGAAGCCACCCTGCTCCTGCCCCACATACAGCCCCAGGCTGCTGCCGTAATCCGCCACCTCCTGGCTTGTGATCTCCCCGCTGCCTGCTTTGGCCAGCAGACCGTTTTGCAACGAATAGGTATCCCTGCGGTGTGCAAGGGTGTTCTGGGTACGGGCCTGCTCAAAATTCCGTTCAAAATCCGTTTTGGTCAGCCAGCCGCCGCCTGCCGCCAGCAGAACGCCCAGCAGCAGAAGGATGGTCAAAACCAGTTTCGGTGCAAGTTTCATGACGTTTCCTCCAGCCGATAGCCCACCCTTGGGATGGTTCGGATCATCTGCTGCCAGCCCAGCTTTTTGCGCAGCCGATGAATGTGGATGTCCAGCGTGCGGGTGTCCAGCTCGGCATCCCGCCCCCAGACCCGTTCATACAGGGTGTCCCGATAAAGGGCAATGTTCTTGTTGTGCAGCAGCACCAGCAGCAGATGGTACTCGGTGGGGGTGAGCGCCACCTCCTGCCCGGCTTTTTTCACCTGCCGGGTCCCCACGTCCACCGTTACATCCCCGGCTTTCAGCAGCGCCTGCCCCCGGCCGGAAAGCCGCAGCACGTTCTCCACCCGGGCCAGCAGCTCCTCCGGCGCGAAGGGCTTCACAATGTAATCGCAGGCGCCCAGATGCAGCCCCTTCACCCGGTCGGCCACGGTGGTTTTTGCGCTGATGAAGATCACGGGGATGCCGGTGGGGCGGATGAAATCGATCAATTCATAGCCGTCCGCCCCGGGGAGCATGATGTCCAGCAGCACCAGATCATACTCGTTTTTCTCCAGCAGCTCAGCAGCCTTCAGGCCGTCGAAGGCCATCTGGCAGGTGTAGCCCATCCGAGCCAGCGTCATGGCAATCAGCTGTGCGATGGCAACCTCGTCGTCCACGATCAAAATCGGCTTCATTTTTCATGCCCCCTGTTTTCTTTTCCATCCTGATGATAGCAGCGCCATCTTTCCGAGTTGTTACAAGATTCTCCGCTCTTCTCCATGATAGCAAACGGCACAAAGAAAAAACAGGCCCCGGACTTTTTCGTTAAGTCCGAAGCCTGTGTTTTGCTTTTCGCTGTTCGCGGAAAATCCCGCCGATGCCGGTTTTACTGCTGCCGGTTTTCAGGATTATTTTTTCCGGAACACTTCAACTGCACTGAACACAAATCCGGCCAGCGCAACAGCAACGCAAACGCCAAACGGAAGCTGCAGCTGCATCCCCAGCAGGCAGCCGTACCAGCCGGTGATGCCGTTCCAGCTCCACGGGTTCATGGGGCTCAGCACCATTGCGCCGATCAGCAGAATCGCCCCGAAAAAGCCCATACACATGAGAACCAGACCCAAAATCAGTTTGTTGTTCACAGCAAAGCTCCCCTTTCGTATGCTGCCGCCTTTTCCAGGCAGTCCATCACAGCGCCGCGCCATTCTTTCTGATTGGACACCGTACAACGCCGGGTTTCACCCACATAGGAAATTTCCAGCGTTCCATAAAAGTCATTCAGATGCACCAGCATCCCGCTGCCCTGTGTTCCATCCGGCAGCCGGGTACCGCCAAATTCCAGAAGCAGCAGCCATTTGAAGTCCTCCGGCTGCAGGGCGTGGCTTTTGCCACCCAGCGGGAACAGGTTGAGCAGGCTGCGGCGGAAGGTTGCTGTATGCAGCAGCCCGGTCATTTGTGCAAAGGCTTCGTCCTCTTTCTGAAGCGTGATTGTGGTTTCCTCACCGGTTTGCCCGCGCCGAAAGCCGGCCTGAATTCCCTGGCATTCCTCCAGCCGGATACCCGGGCAGAGCTGTTCCAGCGTCATGGGTCTGGTATACACAAGGGAAAAACCGATTCCCGCCAGCACCATAAGCACCGCCAGCAAACAGCCGATCTTTCTGCCCATTTTCCCACCTCATACCGTTTTTCTTTGAGTATAGCATCCCGCAGCGTGAGTTTTCAACCAAAAACGGGCCGCCGGTGGAAAACCCCGGCGGCCCGTTCAAAAATTGATGCAATTAGTATCCGCTGGACTCCAGGCCCTGCAGAATCTTCACCGCACGGCTGGTGCCCAGACGATCGGCGCCCAGCTCCAGGAACTTTTCGATGTCCTCGATGGTGGAGATGCCACCCGCAGCCTTGATCTTGCAGCGGCCGCGGCAGCAGCGGGCAAACAGCTCGATGTCCGCAAAGGTTGCGCCGCCGGTGGAGAAGCCGGTGCTGGTCTTGATAAAGTCCGCGCCGGCCTCGCACACGATGTCGCACATCTTTTCCTTTTCCGCATCGGTGAGCAGGCAGGTCTCGATGATGACCTTCAGCACCTTGTCGCCAATGGCCTTCTTGATGGCGGAAATCTCGTCGCGCACAAAGTCATACTCGCCGTTCTTCAGGCGGCCGATGTTGATGACCATGTCCACTTCCTCGGCGCCGTTCTCGATGGCGGTTTTCGCCTCGAACACCTTGGTGGCAGTGTCGGTGGCGCCCAGAGGGAAGCCAACCACAGTGCACACGGGGATCGCGCCCTTCATGTATTCGCAGGCCTGCTTCACATAGCCGGGATTGATGCAGATGGAAGCGGTGTGGTTTTCCATGGCCTCATCGCAGATCTTCTGAATGTCCGGCCAGGTGGCGTCAGCCTTCAGCAGGGTATGGTCCACCTTTGCAAGGATTTCCTTTTTCTCCATTACTTGATCTGACCTCCCAACTTGCACTGCTTGCACTGGCGGGCCTTGAACATGCCCACCGCGCTGAACACAATCGCCGTTACAGACAGGATCAGGCCAACGATCCCGAGGATCAGGCCGGTCAAACGAAATGCTTTCATAAACTCACGATCTCCTTTCCCTGGGGTGCGGGGCAAAATGGCCTGCCGTTGCATCAAGGTCACATGCCCTGCTCTGGAATAGTTCCAGTATAGCATGTTTTTGCCCTGATTCCTAGTGATTTGCATGTAAATACGCATGGCAAACAAAAAAGCCGCCCGGCAATTGCCGGGCGGCTTGGAAGCCATGTTGATTATTCAGCGTCGCTGTTCTCGTCGTCCAGCAGAGCCTTCATGGACAGGCTGATGCGCTTCTTGTCGAAGTCGACATCCAGCAGCTTCACGTTGACCTCATCGCCAACCTTCAGCACGTCGCCAACCTTCTCCACACGCTCGTTGCTGATCTCGGAGATGTGAACCAGACCGTCCACACCGGGCAGGATGCGAACGAAAGCACCGAACTTGGTGATGCTCACAACGGGAGCGGTGAATACGCTGCCGATGGGATACTCGTTCTTCAGCTTCTCCCAGGGATTGTCCTCGGCCTTCTTGTAGCCCAGAGAAACCTTGTGGTTCTCGGGATCCAGAGCCTTCACATACACCTCGATGGTGTCACCCACGGAAACAACCTCGCTGGGGTGCTTGATGCGGTTCCAGCTCAGCTCGCTGATGTGGCACAGGCCGTCCACGCCGCCGATGTCCACGAAGGCACCGTAAGCGGTCAGGCTCTTCACAACGCCGGTGTAGGTCTTGCCAACCTCAACGTCAGCCCAGAAGGCCTCGCGCTTGGCAGCGTTCTCCTCGGCAGTAACCTTGTTGATGGAACCAACGATCTTGCGGCCGGCGCACTCGGTGATGATCAGCTTCACGTTCTGCTTTACCAGAGCGTTGATGTCCTCATCACGGCGCATGGTGGCCTGGCTGCGGGGCACGAACACCTTCACGCCCTTCACCAGAACGATTACACCGCCCTTGTTGGTCTCGGTGACAACGCCTTCCATGACGGTGCCTTCCTCAGCGGCCTTGGCCACCTCTTCCAGACCCTTGCGGGCTTCCAGCTTCTTGCGGGACAGGTAGGCAACGCCTTCCTGATCGTTCACTTTTTCAACGACGAGGTCCAGCTTGTCCCCAACCTTGACCAGATCCTCCGCACGGGCTGCGGGGTCGTCGGTAAGCTCACTCAGTTTCACAAAACCGGTGTGTTTGGTGCCGATATCAACCTGCACCTCATTGGGCGTAATGCTGGTAACAGTGCCCTCCACTACCTTACCTGCGAAAACAGGCTTGAGATTGGCCTCGCTTTCTGCGAACATCTCGGCAAAGCTCATCTCTTCACGGATTTCTTCACTCATACTGTTAAGTACCTCCTCAATTATAGACGATGGCGTGGAAGCCCCGGCTGTGACGGCCACTGTGCCCACACCCTCAAACCATTCCGGCAAAAGCTCTTTTGCAGTTTCCACCGTAACGGCCTTTGTGTGTTTTTCAGCGACTTTTACAAGCTTCTGGGTATTGGAAGAATGATGACCTCCAATAACGACCATAAGGTCGCATTTTCGGCTGAGGTCTTCCGCCTCCTGTTGCCTCGTCCACGTCGCATTACATATTGTATCAAAAATCTCGGCGTTTGTATAGTCTTTTTTTATAAAGTTTGTACATTCTAACCATTTTGTTACCTGAAATGTGGTTTGTGCCACCACGATTATACCATTTTGCCCATTTTTCGGGCCCTGCCAGGCCTTTAATTCATCCAAATCGGCAAACACAAACACCTCGCCTCTGGTGTGGCCAACGATGCCCTGCACCTCCGGATGGGTCTTGTCGCCCGCCACCAGCAGGGTTTTGCCCTCGTCGCTGGCGCGCTTTGCAATGCGATGAATCTTGGCCACAAAGGGGCAGGTGGCGTCGTGAAGCACCAGGCCTCTTTCGGCAATGGCTTCGTACACATCCGCTCCCACGCCGTGGCTGCGGATGACCACCTCGTATCCGGTGGGCACATCGTCCAGCCCGGCAGCGGTAACCACACCTTTGGATTCCAGATCCGCCACGCACTGGGGGTTGTGGATCAGCGGGCCCAGGGTGGCCACCTTGTGGCCCTCTTCGGCCAGCTGATAGGTCAGCTTCACGGCCCGGTCCACGCCAAAGCAGAACCCGGCGGTCTTGGCTTTCAAAATCTTCATGGGTGCTTCTCCCTTTATTCTGCCCCGCGCGTGCGGGGTTTATTCATACTTATTTTGCTGATACAGCTCTTCCCAGGCATCCGCCAGCATGGCCTTGCACTCCCGCAGCTTTGCGGCGGACTTGTGCTCGCCCATATCCAGCACGGCGGCAGGGATGGGCTTGCCGAAGCACACCTTCACCCCGCTGAACAGCTTCATGCGGCCATGGCGGTAGATGATGCGGCAGGGGATCATATCCACCCCGGCAGCGCTGGCCACCACGAAGGCGCCGCTCTTGATCTTGCCGGGCTCGCCGGTCTTGGAGCGGGTGCCCTCCGGGAAGATCAGAAGGCCCTGGCCCTTCTTCACCTTCTCCACAGCCACTTCAACCGCGCCGGTATCGCCCTTGCCCCGCTCCACGCCGAACACACCCACGTTGCGGAACATCCAGCTCAGCAGCGGATTCACCTCGAACAGTTCCTCCTTGGCCATAATCAGCATCCGTTTGCCCCAGAAACGGGCAATGACCACGAACACCGGATCAATGGCGGAGATGTGATTGGGGGCCAGCACAAAGCCCCGACCATCCCGGGGGAGGTTCTCCTTGCCCACCACCCGGATGCGGAACACCAGATGCCAGATCAGCCAGGCACCGGTCACCATAATACCATAAAACATGCTTGTTTCCTTTCTCGATTGGCTTTTCCGGGGGATTCAAACCCGGCTGAGGATCAGCGACTTCAATGCCTGAAAGCTCTCTTCCAGATCCATCTCGCTGGTATCCACCAGAACAGCGTCCTCCGCCTGCCGCAGCGGTGCGGTGGCCCGGTGGCTGTCCTGATAATCCCGGCGGCGGATGTCCTCCAGAACGGTTTCGAAATCAGTGTCCACACCTTTTTCCTGCAATTCCCTGAAGCGGCGGGTGGCCCGGGCCTCGGCGCTGGCGGTGAGGAAGATCTTCACACTGGCGTTCGGCAGGATCACGGTGCCGATGTCCCGCCCATCCATCAGGATATCGTGGGTGCGGGCCATGCCCCGCTGCAGCTCCAGCAGAAAGGCGCGCACCGGCGGATGAGCCGACACTGCACTGGTGGCCATGCCCACGTTCTCGGCCCGGATGGCCTCGCTCACGTCCTCACCGCACAAAAGCACACGTTGGGCGCCGTCCACATAGCGCAGCTCGATCTTGATCTGGGGCAGAAGGGCCGTGACCGCTGCCTCATTCTTGGGGTCCACACCCTGGCGCAGAGCATACAGACCAATGGAACGATACATAGCGCCGGTATCCACATACAGATAGCCCAGCTCCTTTGCCAGGCGCTTGGCAAGAGTCGATTTTCCCGCCCCGGAGGGGCCGTCGATGGCAACAGAGATCATGTTTTTTCTTACTTCCTTCTATTTATTCTATGCAAAGCGGCCCCGCCGCTTATGTTACAGATTTGTGGCAAACGCCTGAGCGGTACACCAGGCAATCTGCAGGTTGTAGCCGCCGGTGTAGGCGTCCACGTCCAGCACTTCGCCGGCAAAGTAAAGGCCGGAGCAGAGCTTGGACTCCATGGTTTTCGGGTCCACCTGCTTCACGTCCACGCCGCCGGCGGTGATCACCGCATGGGCAAGGTCGCCCCGCTTAGTAATGGGCACCTCCCAGTGCTTGACAAGCCGCACCAGCTCCCGCTTCTGCTCCTTGGTGATCTGGTTGGCCCGGGTGGCCGGGTCCACCCCCCAGCGCTTAACCATCACCGGCTGCATACTGGCGGGCAGCAGCTTCACCAGCGCGCCCTGTGCGCTCTTGTTGGCCAGCAGGGCAAAATCGTTGGTGACCCGCTTGTACAGCTGCTCCTCATCCAGAGCGGGCTTCAGGTCGATGACCGCCTTCCAGCTGTGTTTCTGCATGTCCTTGATGTAGCTGGAAGCCATCAGGGTCAGCGGGCCGGAGATACCGAAATGGGTAAACAGCATCTCGCCCATTTCGGTAAACACGGCCTTTTTGTCCCGGTAAAGGGTCAGGGTCACGTTCTTCAGCGAGAGGCCCATCATGGCCCGGCAATCCTCGTCCGGCGAGACCAGGCTGCACAGGCTGGGCACGGTAGGAACGATCTTATGCCCCGCCTGCTTGGCCAGCTGGTAGCCGTCGCCGGTGGACCCGGTCACCGGGTAGCTCACACCGCCGGTGGCCACCAGCACCGCATCCGCGGTCAGCGTGCGGCCACTTTTGGTCACAACGCCCGCGGCCCGGCCTTCCTCAATCAAAAGCTTTTCCGCCCCGTCGTACAGGATCTGTGCCCCGTCCGCGTAGCGCAACAGGGCCTGGCGGATATCCTCCGCCTTATCGCTCACCGGGAACACCCGGCGGCCCCGCTCGGTTTTTAAGGGAACGCCCAGCTCCTCGAACAGCTCCATGGTCTTTGCTGGCGGAAAGGCGTAGAGCGAGGAATACAGAAAGCGCGGATTGGTGCGCACGTTCTGCAAAAAGGTATTTTCGTCGCAGTTGTTGGTCACATTGCACCGGCCCTTGCCGGTGATAAGCAGCTTCTGGCCGGGCTTTTCGGTGTGCTCCAGCACGGTGACCGAATGGCCCAGCCGCACGGCCGCGCCCGCAGCCATCAGCCCGGCCGCACCCGCGCCCACAATCAGGATGTTTGCCACTGATTTTTCCTCCAAAGGGTCAGGATACCGGCCCCGCTGTAAAGGAGCAACAGCGGATGCACGGTGGAAAGGTACATGGTGGAGGTGCCGATGTTAAAGGAGGCCACCTCCACAAACGCGATCATAAAGCAGCGCAGCAGCGCCATGGCCACAAGGCCCAGCAGCAGCACCCACAACAGGGCCTGCCCGGGCTGAATGGCCTTTTGCTTTCTTAGCTGCAGCAGCCTGAATCCCTGCCGGATCTGCAGCACCACCGCAGCCGCAAACAACACCGGCAGCCCCACCGCATACACAAGACGGATGGCTTCCATACCGGCAAACACCAGCTTCTGCAGTGGGCTGTAATAGGGCAGATCGCTGCTCGCCTGGGCCGCGCTGTTCACCTGCTGGCCCAGATATGCCTCATAAACCGCCTCGTCCTCCGGCAGGATTAGGCTGCGCTGGTCGGCATAGTAAGGTGCGCAGTCCCGGAAGGTGAGGGTATGCAGCAGGCCGCGCACTCCCTCCGCCAGCACGTCCGGCACATATTCCATCCGGATGGGCGGGGTGGTGCTGCTGCGCTTGGGGCCATTCGCTTCCAGCTGACCGGAATCACACAGAGCATTGATGGCGTCCGCCACCTGCTGCCAGTATTCCTCCGCCTTCTGCGGGCTGTCGTACACGCCCTCGTTCCAGGCAGCCTTGCGCAGCGCCCAGTAGAAGCTGCCGGACTGGTAATCGTCCAGCTCCGGGTTGCGGAAGCTATTCTGCAGGTCCTCGTCCTCCTCCAGCCAGTATTCCAGCGGCTTGAGCTCGGGCACCGCATCGTACAGCTTCATGCGCACGTCGGTGGGTACGCTGCACAGGGGCTTCCATTCCTCGGCCTTCACCCGGCTCATGGCCCCCACTGCTGCGGCAAAGCTGCCGGAGGAGAAATCGCTCACCGCAAACAGACCGTAGCAGGCGTAGTTTACCGCACTGTAAACAAGGATTGCCGTTGCCAGCAGACCATAAGGCACCGCCAGCAGAGCGCAGCGGCCCAGCTTTTTTGCAAGAGAGCCCTTATCCCGCAGAGCGGTAAGGATCAGAATCAGGGTGCCCGCCGCCGCGAAGGGCAGCAGCCACACGCCGTCCTCACGGGTAAGCCAGGCAAGGCCCAGCCCCACGCCGGACAGCACCAGCCAGCCGATGCCCTGTTTCACCGGCCGGCGGCAGCGCAGCGCATAGCCGCACAGCCCGGCAAAGAACAGCATGCACAGGCCGGGGAAGATATTATCCCGGTAGACGCGCAGAGTGAAGGATGCGGTAGCCGCCGGGCTGAAGGCCAGCAGCGCGAACAGGGCAAACCTGCTCTTCCACCGGCGCAGCACCGGCACAAAGGCAAAGGCGCAGGCCAGCGCCGCCCCACAGGTAAGCAGCTGGCCCGCCGCCAGATACGGCAGGTGCAGCAGGTTGCACACAGCCAGCCACACCGCAAAGAACATGTGCTTGGAAAGGGTGAGCCAGTCGTAGGCGCCCAGCCACTGGCCGTCGGTGATGCTCTGAGCCGCCCGGAACATGAGTTCATCGTCCAGCGGGGCGCCGCCCACCCAGACATAGGCCATCTGGAAGCGGGTCATCAGAAGCTTGACGAGCACCACCAGCGCCACCAGCACCCAGAAGGCCCGGCGGCTCATATCCTGTTGCAGCGCACTGCGCAGCCGTTTGTTCATGGCGTTTCTCCCTTTGTTATTGTAGACGTATCGGTTATTTCTGGATCTTCTCGATGCCCTCGATCAGGTAGGCCTGTTTGCGGAAGGAAAGATCCACCAGCAGGCTCAGGTACTTCACCGCGATGGTCAAAATCACAAACATACCGGCCAGACCGCCGCTGAGCACCAGCATGGTGGTGGTCCAGCCGGTGACCGGCTCGCCCACCAGCCATACCACCACAGTGTAGACCAGCGCAATCAGGGTAAGCACCGCCATCATGCAGGAAATGCCGAAGCTGATCTTGTAGCCGGCATTGGTGTAAAGAGCCAGGCTGTCGATGGCCTTGTCCAGCCGGGCTTCCCGCTGGCCGCGGATGCTTCCCTCGAAATGCAGCGTTTTGCAGGCAAGGCCGCTGGCCGCATAGGCCGCCTTGCGGTAGGGCAGGTTCTCGCTGATGGCCTTCACCCGGTTGATGGCCCGGCGGCTCACCAGCCGGAAAGCATCGCTTTCCAGTTTGTAAACGCTGTTGCTGAAGGCATTGAACAGGGTGTAAAAGGCCCGGCTGGCCGCCTTCTGGCAGCTGGGGCTGACGGTCACCACGTCAAAGCCGGTGAGTGCCGTCTCGTAGGCCTGCCAGACCAGCTCGGCGGGATAGGGGGTGTCCAGACTGTCGAACTCGAACACGAAGTCGCCGATGGCTGCGTCCAGACCGGCGTTCATGGCCTGCTCCACGCCCTGATGCAGGCTCATGTTCAGAATGGTCAGGGGCTTTTCCATTTTTGCGGCGGCAAAGGCCTTCAGGCGGGCCACGGTGTCGTCGGTACAGCCGTCGTTCACCGCCACGATCTCGTAGTAGGTGAAATGTTCCTCCAGCTGAGCCAGCAGCCGGTCAAAGAACGGCTCCACCTGCCCGGCGCAGTCGTGCAGATAGACCACCGCCGAGACAAAATTCTTTTCCTTATTCGTGATCTGCGCCATATTGCAGCACCTCATCCAAATCGTAAACGGTATTGATCTTGCCGGACAGCACGCTCACAAAGGCCGGATCCGACGTATACTGCCGGATTACCGTGGGGCGGGAGTCGTCGATCTCACTGGCCTTCAGAATGGGCTTCATGCTGAACAGGCTCCCGGCATACTGGAAGCCGTATTCCGGCTTCAGATATTTGCGGGCCAGCTGGCTCATCATGGGCCAGGCACTGGCGGGCTTTGCCGGGCACTCGTTGCAGTTGTAAAGGTCGCCCGGGCGGCATTTTCCCCCGCTTCGGCTCTGGCATTCGAAGGTGGCCACGCTGTCGTAGCTGGTCACATGGGGGGTAAAGGTCACGCTGGTCAGGCTGTGGTAGCCGGTCTGCCCGAAGGGCATGATGGAGAAAAACGGCCCGTCCATCACGGTGATGCCGGTGTTTTTCAGCCTGTCGTCCACAGTGCAGAGGATGATCTCGCACAGCTCATACTTGATTTTAAAGGGCTCGAAGCCCAGCATGGCGTGCAGCTCATTCACTCCGGCATAGGTGGCGTTCAAAAGGAAAGGCGCCTCGGCGGTGATGTCCCCCGCCTTCACCCGCCAGGCACTGCCCGCCCGCTCCACCGCTTCCGGCTTGTGGCCGTAGGCAATGGTCACGTTCGGCAGCTTTGCCAGCTCTTTCAGGAAATACTCCTTGAGCACCTGAGCGTCGTAGGTGTATTCGGTGGTCAGAAACGCGCCGTCGCACTGGCCCGGGTTGAAATATTTGGTGGGGGCCACATCGTCGCAGCGGATGTTCGCCGCCGCGCAGAAGTCCCGGAACTCCCGGGCGTTGGTCCAGGAGAAATGGGCGCTGGTGGCATAGACCTGATCGAATTCCTTTAAAAGGCAGAAGTCGTAATCCCGGCAGAAGCGCTCAAAATAATGGGCGCTCTTGATGGCCGTGGAATAGCTGCGGGGGTAGTGGTAACCCATGTGCACCCGGGCCTGGTTGATGTAGGTGGCCCGCATGAAGGGGCCGGCATCCTTTTCCAGCACCAGCACCCGCTGGCCCGCAGCGCCGCATTTCTGCGCCGCGTACAGGCCATAAAGGCCCGCGCCCACAATGATCTTATCGTAAACCTGCATGTCTCATTCTCCCCTTTAAGGGTTGTATTTTCCCCGCAATGCGGCGAACAAAATTTTCAGCAGATTGGTGTTGCCCTGCAAGCCCTTGATCTTGGTGGGGGTGGGCTCGTTTCTGGGATAAGCTCGCTCCACCGGCACCTCACAGGCCTTCAGGCCCAGCTGGGTGGCACGCACGCTCAGGTAAGCCAGCAGCTCGTAGCCCACGAACACATCCCGCAGGGGCTTCACCAGCGGATGGGTCAGATAGGCCCGGCTGTAGCCCCGGTAGGCGTTGGTGGTATCGGTGAACCAGTGGCGGGCCGCCAGACTGATCACCGGCGCGTGAATCAGGCGCACCGCCCAGTAACGGCTGACGGGGGTATTGATGGCTTTGCCGCCGGGGATAAACCGGCTGCCCTGAATCAGGTCGTAGCCCTCCTCCAGCTTTTCAATGAAGAGGGGCACGCTCTCAATGGAATCCTTGTTGTTGCCGTCGATGGTCAGGATGCCCTCGTAGCCCCGCTCCAGCGCATAGTGGATGCCCATGCGCAGCTGGGCCCCCTGCTTGCCGGGGCCCTTTTTGGTGAGCAGAGTGTTCACGCCCCGACGCTCCAGGCCCCGGGGCTCCATGCTGCCGTCGGTGGAGCCGCCGTCGCACAGGATGATGTCACACAGGCCATCCACGGCGCCCTTCTGGGCCCGTTCCAGCTCGGTGAGGATGCGCTTGCCCTCGTTGATGATTGGGATGAGCAGGCAGTAGTCACTGCGCTTTTCCCGGAAGGCGTCCACCGTGTAGTCCGGCACGCCGGGCACGTTTTTCACCCATTCGCTCATGCGCCGAACACCTCCGCCACATATTCCAGGCTGCGGCGCACGGTGTCCGTGTCCGCGGTTTTCATCTCCAGCGACACATAACCCTGATAATCCAGCGCGCCCAGCAGCAGCGCCAGCTCCCGGTGAATCGCCCGCTTTTCGATGGGGGCAAGGCCCGGCTCGCTGATGTGCACATGGCTCACATATTTCATATCCGCCGCGAAGTCGTTGGGCCGCTCGCCATTGGCGATCATGGTGCCCACGTCCAGCGTGACGCCAAGGCCGGGGCTGTCCAGCTTTTTAGCCATGGCGAAGGCATCGGCGGTGGTGTTGATGTAATTGGTGTTATACACCGGGGGATTAGCCTCCAGACCGATGACCACCTGCCGCTGGGCCGCCATCCAGGCAATGCGGCTTAAAAAGTCCTCACCCTGCTGCGGGTCGGTGCCTTCCGGCATATTCCGGTTGCGGGGGCAGCCGAACACCAGATTCCGGCAGCGGCAGCTCACCGCGAACTCAATGGCCCGCAGGGTGTATTCCTCCAGCTCCTTCGCCTCGTCCGGGTTGAAGATATTGCCGGTTTTGCCGAACCAGATGCTCTGCATGCTGGGGACGGCAAAGCCGTATTTCTGGTGCATGACGCCGGCAAACAGGGCCGCGCCCGCCGGGCAGTCATAGGGGTTTTCCGGGATCACCCGGGTGGGGGCGATCTCGATGCCCTGATAGCCCAGGTCCTTCAAAAGCTGCCAGACCTGCTCGTCGTTTTCAGCGGCCCAGCCGATGTTGGAAGCCGATAATTTCATTCCGTCCATCCTTTCATAAAGGCGCAGATATTCGCCAGCTCTTCTTCCCCGGTGCAGAGGTAACCGCCCTGCCCGCCAAAGGCCTCGGCGTGCAGGGTGCGCAGATCGTAGTCGAAGGGCTGCGCCGCCAGATGATTTTCAAAATGGCCGCCGGCCACCGCCTCATATACCCGGGCGGCGCTCACCGGGGGCGTTGCCAGATGCAGCACCCGCAAATCCAGCTCCAGAGCCTTCTGAATGTCCGCCCAGAGGCGGCGCAGGTCGTAGAACTGGTAGACAGAGCGGCTGTCGGTAAAGGCCAGCGCGTTGAAGTCGTTGGCCGCAAACCACTGTTTCAAGGCTGCGGAGTCCTGACTGCCGTTCAATTTATAAAAGTTATTGCCCGCGTCGGAGTAGGCGTTTTTCACCAGCTCGCTTTTTGCCGCCAGCTCCTCATACTTGGCCGGGCGCAGCAGGGCCGGGGTGATGGTGTGCAGGTCGTACAGAAAGTTCTTTTTCAGGCCAAGGCCGTACAAGGCGGGCAGGCGCACGATCAGCGCATCCGGCCAGTCCTCGCGCACCCAGCGCTCCAGCTGCAGCCGGTTGGCCCCGTAGGCCGCAAGGCCCTCAGGCTGGGGCTCGTCCGCTTCGGTTTTGCCTCTGCTATCTGCATAAACGCAGATGGAGGAGATCAGCACCAGCTTTTTGGGCGCGAGGCGACGCAGGTTTTCCCGGGCCGCGCGCATTACCGCCAGATCCGCCTCCGGGTCCTGATTGGCCAGAAACATGGCGGCGGGCACACCGGCGTAAACCACCAGATCATTCTCCCTGCCGAAGCCCTGTTGCACATTGCTGGAATGGTAGGCCGCATTGAAGGGATGACTCGCCATCAGGTTGCCCCCCACAAAGCCGGTACTGCCCACCAGAACACTGTTTGCCATGCCGCTGCTCCTTTCTCCGCTTTTTCTCATAGTCATACAGGGTACATTATACACAAAAAGCCCCGAAGTTACAAGGTTCGCGCCCGTTTGAGGCCCTTTTCCCATTGTAAGAAAACCGTAAGAGAAACCACCCTCCGGCTGTAAGAATCCTTTGCTATAATAAGGATGCGCTCAAAGGGGCCTTGGAAAACGCCCCGGTTTTGGCTACAATCAACAAAAGAGCGGTTTTGCAAAGAGGAGGCGGTTTCATGGACCAGCAGGCCTGTATCCTGGTGGTGGACGACGACGCCGACATCGTGAACGCGGTGCGGCTTTATCTGGAAAAAGAGGGTTTTTGCGTATACGGCGCGTCGGACGGCTTTGAAGCGCTGGATGTTCTTGAACAGCGCACAGTACACCTGATTTTAATGGATGTGATGATGCCCCGGATGGACGGTTTTTCCGCCATTCTGCGCATCCGGCAGAAACGCAACCTGCCCATTCTGGTGATGAGCGCAAAAACCGAGGACAGCGACAAGGTGCTGGGGCTCTCCATCGGGGCGGACGACTACATTTCCAAGCCCTTCAGCCCCACCGAGCTGGTGGCTCGGGTGAAAAGTCATCTGCGCCGGTACCTGACTCTGGGCGGCGCACAGTCCGGCGGCCCGCTGGTGCGGGTGGGGCGGCTGGAATACGACTTTGAAGCCCATCAGCTCACGGCGGACGGCGAGCCGGTGCGGCTGACCCCCACCGAGACCCGGATCATGGAGCTGTTCTTCCGCAGCCCGGGGCGGGTGTTCTCGGCGGAAGAGATCTATGCCGGCGCCTGGGGCGAGGGCAATGTGTACGCCCCGGAGAATACCGTGATGGTGCACATCCGGCGTATCCGGGAAAAAATTGAACTGAATCCGAAGGAACCGGAATATGTAAAGGTGGTGTGGGGTCTTGGCTATAAACTGGAAAAGCACTGAGGGCAAAAAATGGCCGCTGATCGTTCGCATTCTGGCGGGCTGGATGGCGGCGGTGTGCGCGTTTCTGATCTTTTACTGCATCCCACTGGATGACCGGCTGGTGCAGATTTTTCTGCAGGGGCCCCGCTCCTATTCTGCGCTGATGAACCGGGAAATCGAGGCGGTACCGGAATACCAGTATTTTTTGAGCACCGTTTACTACCATGCCCGGGTGCTGTGCGCCGACGGGCTGGTCACCCCCAGCGGTGAGGCCCTCGCTCCCCAGGCGGTAGCGCAGCAGAAGCTGCTTTCCCGGCAGGCGCTGGAACAACTGCAGCAGAGTGAGGAATACACCAGCCGGGACATCCTGCTGTATCTGAGCGCCGAGGGCGAAGAGACCATTTCCTCCTCCCTGCTCCGCTCTCCGGATGAGATCCCCCAGGGCTACGAAATTGTCTTTCAGTTGAAGGACAGCAGCATCGGTGGCAACAGTCTGTTGCTGGACGTCTGTGACCAGATGTCTTATCTGGTCAGTGGAACCGCCTTCAGCAGCACTCAGGAGGTTCTTGTCGAGGGCATCACCCCCACCCAGGTGGAACCGCAGGGCTTTCTGTCCAATGCGAAGCTGGTGATTGCTGTCAAGCAGGTACCTTCCAGTGATACCGGCACCCTCGGCTTGGCCTATCAGTGGATCAACAACTCCGTCGTGCCCACCTTCGCCCGCATTCTGGTTGTACTGGGCGCCTGGGGGCTGCTCTGCCTGGCGGTATGGCTTGCTCTGTGGAAAAAGCGGCGGGCGGCGGCCCAATGGGCGGCCGGGCTTTTGCGCCGGGTTCCCTTGCTGGTGAAGCTGCCTGCTCTGATTTTCCTGCTCTTCTCCGGCTATCTTCTGCTGGCCATCCTGAGCTGCGCGGCGCAAAGCTACCTGTATGGCTACTCGGTCACCTTCTTTGCATCCCCCTTCCTGACGGCGTTTCTTCTGGTGATCGATCTGCCGCTGGTCTGGCTGTTCTGGCTGGAATTCCGCTTTAATCTGCGCCACACCCTGCGCACCAGCCTGACCGCCCGCCTGATCCGCCGATACAAGCAGTTTGCCGCCGCCCAGCCCTGGAAACGTCAGGCAGCCCTGAGCCTGTTGGCGCCTATCCTGATCGGGCCTCCCTGCCTGATGGCGGCGCTGCCTCTGTCCTTCTTCTGCTATTACAAGGTCTTTTATTTCTTGGATTTGCAGCTGGCTGTTCTTCTGTTTCTTGCCCTGTTCCTGGGCGGTGCTTTCCTTTTTGTAGCCGGTATTGTTCGTCTGCTCCGTTTTCTGGAGCAGACGAATCAACTGGCGGATAAGCTGGCCGCCCTGCGCGCCGGGCAGCATACCGCCCCGCTGGCCCTGCCCGAGGGTTCTCTCTGTGCGGTGCCCGCGGCGGACCTGAACGCGCTGGAAGAAGGCATTCAGGCCCGGGTGGAACAGCAGATGAAGGCCGAACGGCTCAAGCTGGAGCTGATCACCAATGTGTCCCACGACCTGAAAACGCCCCTGACCAGCATCATCAACTATGCGGGGCTTCTCTGTGAGGAACCGCTTGGCCAGCCCGCGGCGGACTACGCCAAAATCCTGAAGGTCAAGGCTGACCGGCTGAAAACCATGGTGCGGGATGTGTTCGAGGTGAGCAAGGCCGCCAGCGGCGAGCTACCGTTGCAGACCCGGCCGCTGGATCTGGCAAAGCTGATCCGCCAGACGCTGGCGGATATGGATGAAGCCATTGCAGGCAGCCCCCTTTCCTTTGTGACCCAGCTGCCGGAACAGGCCTGGGTCTGCGCGGATGGCGACCGGCTGTATCGGGTGTTCCAGAATCTTTATACCAACGCACTGGCCTACTCGCTGCCCGGCAGCCGGGTCTATACCCAGATGGAACGGGGCGAAAGCCGGGTTTCCATCAGCATCAAAAACGTGACCCGGGATCCCATTGCCCCGGAGGATGCGGAGCATCTTCTGGAACGGTTCGTGCGGGGGGATTCCGCCCGCAGCGGCGAGGGCAGCGGCCTTGGCCTTTCCATCGCCAAGAGCTTTGCCGAGGCCTGCGGCGGCCGGTTCTCGGTTCACGCGGTGGCGGATCTGTTCTGTGTACTGGTGGAGTTTCCCCTCTGCCCGCCGCCTGCATCGGAACCGGAAACAGAGTATCCTTCTCAACCGGCTTATGAGCCATCTGACCCGGCAGAGCCACCCGTCTGATCATATCTCCCCGGCTTTCAGGGCCGGGGAGATTTTTTATTCACTGGTGGAAAATCCACCGTTTTCCGCCAACAGTAACCGTCAAATCCCTCCGCGGCTCTTTCCTTCCGTTCAAAATTCGATTATACTGTATAAAATACAGTTGATTTTTTCACAATACATCCCCCGTACACTTGCCGGGGGAGCTCTGCCAGGAAGGGAGCGTTGCCCGTGACCAAACATATTCATCGCCAGATCGTGGTGGCTTTTTCGCTGATTACCGCTGTTTGTATCGCGCTCACCGTTTCCTTCTATATTTTTTCCCGCAACGGCGCGCAGGTGCAGCACGAAGAAGCAGCCCATTCGCTGGAAGCCACTGCGGAAACCGCCCGCAATATTGTGAATTCCCACATTCAGGGGAATCTGCAAACACTGGTAACTCTTTCCTCCTTTATCGGCTACGACTCCGCGGATGGGCTCAATTCGCAGCAGATGCTTCACGATCCCGCCTTTCTGGCCCAGCTGGATGTGGTAAACTCTCAGAATGCGTTTCTGCGCATGGGTGTGGTGGACACCGCCGGGCAGGGCAGCTTTGTTCTGCTGGACGGCAGCGCCCAGCTGGAGCAGGACCTGAGCCAGGATTCCGCCGTGCAGCGGGCACTGGCCGGTGAAGGCAACATCTCCTTCACCTTCTGGGATGATACCCTGGGCTGCTATGTGAACCGGTACGCGGTGCCCATCTACCAGGGCGGCGTGGACGGTCCGGTGATCGGAGTGCTCACCGGCACCAACAACACCGACGCATTGCGGGAGCTGCTCAGCCCCAGCCTGCTGCTGAACGGCCAGGTCCACGCCCATATCGTAAACTCTGAGGGCAAGTTCGTAGTGCGCAACCAGACCTATTTCATCAGCGAAGACGCCCGCAGCATCTTCGATACCCCCGCCTTCAGCGATGAGCTGCAGCAGACCATCCTGAGCGCCTTCGCCGTGAACGAATCCGCCTTTTTCAGCCTGACCAACGAGCGTACCCTGTATGAGGTGGCGCTGATTCCCATGGGAGTCAACGACTGGTACATCATGTGCGTGGTTCCCCAGCGCATTCTGGTCACCGATCTGAGCCAGTGGTTTAACCTGCAGCGCATCACCTTTTTTGTGATTTTCCTGCTGGTGATCCTGCTTACCCTCTATATCTACCGGATGATGCGCCAGAACAACCGCTCTATGAACAAACTGACTTATTTCGATTCCATCACCGGGGCCTACAACCGGGTTCGCTTTTTGCAGGAGATGCCCAGCAAGCTCACCGCCGACCCCAAAGCCCTGATCGTGCTGGACATCGACAACGCCCCCACCATCAAAGACCTGTACGGACTGGAGCGCTTCAACTCCCTGCTGCGGCATATCAAGGAGGCGCTGGACCAGCAGATAGGCCCCACCGAGCTGTTCTGCATGGGCCGCAACGAACGCTTTTTGCTGCTTCTGGACTGCTCAGACCCGGATCAGGTACATCAGCGCATGAGCCGCTTTTTTGCTCAGATCCGCCGGTTCCGGGTGTCAGAGCATCAGAACTATCAGGCGGTGTGTTCGGCAGGTGTGCGTTTTGTGACCAACACCACCCCGGACCTGGAGCGGGCAATCACCGAAGCGGCCATGACCGCCGAAACCACCTCCGGTTCCCGGCAGGACGAACTGCTTTTCTTCGACCCGGCCATCTACGAACCGGTCATCCTGCGCAATCAGATTGAGGAAAGCATGGACGCCGCACTGATGAGCGGTGAATTCGTGATGAAGCTGCAGCCCAAAATCGACCTTGTCACCGGCCGCCCCGGCGGTGCCGAAGCGCTGGTGCGCTGGGTCCGGCCGGACGGGCTTTCCTTCTACCCGGACCAGTTCATTCCCGTATTCGAAAAAAACGGCTTCTGTGTGGATCTGGATTTTTACATGGTGGATCAGGCCTGCCGCACCCTGCGCCGCTGGCTGGACGAAGGGCGCGATGTGATTCCCATCTCGGTGAACCAGTGCCGGCTGATGCTGTATGAGGCAGGGTATGTGCAGCGCCTGTGCAGCATTCTGAACCGCTGGAACATTCCGCCCCGGCTGATTGTGCTGGAGGTGACCGAAAGCCTTGCGCTGGAAAGCATCGACCGGGTGCGGGCCGTGCTGCTCGGGCTGCATGGTCAGGGGTTTTCCATCTCGATGGACGATTTCGGCAGCGGCTACTCCTCGCTGAATACCCTGAAGGATCTGCCCATCGACGAGCTGAAGCTGGATCGGGTATTCCTGGCCGCCCGGGATGAAACCGACGAGGAAAAACGGGATCTGGTTCTGAAAAATGTGATTCATCTGGCCCAGGAGCTGCACATCACCACCGTGGTGGAGGGTGTGGAAACTGAGGCTC